>Ga0315534_1000650_pt1 | contig 24451 bp, 22 predicted proteins | sample SalMarSW160240MG_FD_203094 | JGI IMG/M metagenome (GOLD analysis project Ga0315534, IMG submission 203094) | Salt marsh sediment microbial communities from the Plum Island Ecosystem LTER, Massachusetts, United States - Salt Marsh Sediment SW1602-40 ...
GCTGGGACCTGCCCTGAACCCGCCACACCGTCCCGGTGTCCTTGCGGGAGGGTGAAGGGTCCCTGATATCAATGAAAGTAAAAAGCCTCCGTATCGGAGGCCTTTCTAGGTAGCGGGGCTGGGATTCGAACCCAGGACCTTCAGGTTATGAGATGGAATCCTAAAATGGGTACCTTGGACTGTCAGGCTGGGTTTCCAAGGGTGGCCTAATGATCTATGATTTCTAGAAACCCAGCGATTTCATTTCACATATTTTATACCCAACTCGCCTATACAAGAAGTATCAAGATGGGTAGATGATGACGCAAGAAAGAAATAACAGACCACCCACATTGCTGAATTTGCTCCCATGCTTTCTTGCCACCTATCATGTCAAACCAGGGTGATGTCTCATTCGATGCTCAATATCTCGGACGATTCGAAAATGATCTGAGAACCCCCATTGGAATGAAACACAAATCGACTGCCTCGTTTTATAAAAAAGGAGCACCGGCAGATGCCGGCGCTCCTGGAAGCCAGTGGCAACTTGCTTAGTCCTCGATGTCGCCACCGCTGTCGGTGAAGAGAACCGCCGCGTTTCCGGCGTCCACTTTCACGTCTGAGCCATCGCTCAGCTCCACGCTGTACACGATGGCCCCGTTCTCGTTATCCAGTTCGACCTTCGCTACCGTAGCTCCGGGACTGGCCGAAAGGGCAGCCGAGCGGGCATCGGCCTCGCTGATCGAGGCTTGTCCGGCTAGCGCCGCGCTTTCATCGGCCTCGCTCATACCCTCGTACTTTGCCTCATCGGCTAACAGGCTACCGGTGTAGGAAGGCGATTGCTCCTGAGCCGAATCCGCTTCGGGTGATCCATCTTCCACACCACCCTGCTCGCCACACTGGACATCATCCGTATCGGGAGCGTTTGCTTCGGGGGCTTCGGCCGCATCGTTGTCCTCGACGTCGCAGCCCTGAGCCTGGGGCTGCGGTGTGGGCCCGGATTGAGCCAACGCCCGGGATGTCCCGGCGACGATCGATCCAAAAACCAGCATCGCCACCAGCGCCAGCCCCAACAATCGTGAAACCTTCATGATCCGTCCTCCTTCTGGGCATCCATCATATTTGACAAATCGTTCCGGAATACCCGTTACCTGGCTTTATCCTACGTAGCCACATTATGAATTCGATAAGGATTGGCTAAGAAGGCTCTTATCCCGTCCATCACGATCAGGAACAAGAGGCCGAGCGCGAGCGAGGCGAGCACGTCGCTCGGGTAGTGCGCTCCCAGGTAGATGCGGCTCACGCCGACGAACAAGGGCCAGGCGCCGACCAGCAGGGCAATCGCACGGGGTCGGCGGTGCCAGGCCTGCAGCGCGAGATACCCGTAGAACACCGCCGCGCTGATCGTATGACCGCTCGGGAAGCTGGCTGTATGCTCGACCGCAAGCGGGACAATGATATGCGGCCGAGGGCGTGCAAAGGCGGTTTTCAATGCGGTATTCAGCAGGATGGCTGCCAGAAAGCCGAGCGTCAGGATGGCAGCCTGCCGGCGGTAACCTTGTTTGATGAACCATGCGGCCGCGACGAGCACCGGGAGGGCGATCCACCCACTCGCGGTCGTCGTTACCACCCGCATGACGACCGTTCCAATCGGCGAGCGGAGGTTCCCGAAGAAGAGCATGACGGCCGGATCCCAGGCAAACCCCTCCTTCAGCCAGACATCGCCGGCCAGCTCGAAGAAGATGCTCACCGCGAGAACAACCAGGGCCAGCGCAAACCACATATGCCACCAGCGAAGCGACTGGAAAAGCTCTTTCAGCTGTTCCCGGATCTCATTCATGATTTCCGCTCCACCGGTACTTCGACTTTGAATTCGATGCCTTCACCCGGCTTCAAGCGGGCGGAAATCCGCCCGCCGTGCGCTTGCGCGATCTCCCGGGCGATCGAGAGTCCGAGGCCCGCTCCACCAGAGCTTCTTGAACGGGAGGAATCTGCCCTGTAGAAACGCTCGAAGAGCCGCGGGATATCTACTTCCTGTAGATTGTCGGTACTGTTGAAGAGGCAAACATGAGCTATGTCATCTACCTGACCGGCTTCGATCGTGATCTTCCCGCCTACTGGTGTGTACTTGACGGCGTTGTCGACCAGGTTGATGAACAGGCGCATCAACGCGTCGCTGTAGCCCGGCACGACCAGAACCGGCGGTAGGTGGATGGATAGTTCAATGTTTCGCGCGGCAGCCAGGGGCTGGTACTGCTCCAGGATGGATTCAAGCAGGTCGGTCAGGTTGACCGTGCCCATTACACCTTCTAGCCTACGTTGTTCCAGGCGAGATAAAGCAAGCAGGTCGCTGCTCAGTGAAATCAACCGCTCCACGCTTGATCTCAGATCGGTCAGGGTTGACCGGTACTCGATTGGGGTTCGCTCACGGCTTAACGCGACATTGAGCGAGCCCTTCAACACGCTCAGCGGTGTGCGCAGTTCATGCGCTGTATCAGCCGAGAAGCGGCGCTCGCGTTCAAAGGCAGCCTGCAGCCTGGCGAGCATGGCATTGAACGTTTCGGCGAGCCGGCCCACCTCATCCCGGGGGCCCCGGTATTCGATCCGTCGGCTGAGATCGCTGGCTGAGATCGTACCGGCTGTCTGGGTGATCCGGTCGATCGGCCGCAGTGCGCGCGACGCAAGGAAATATCCCCCTGCGCCGAGCACGAGCAGTGTGAAGGGTATGATCAGCATCAGCTGGTCCCGCACATCCTGCTGCGTGTTAGTCAGCATATCCAGCGGCTGGGTTACCTGCAGCCATGCCCGGATCGAGCCATCCACGCCCCGCACCGGTTCGGTGTACGTACGCCACTGCGTGTCATCCCCCGGACGAGATGCGGTTTGATAGCCAGATTGGAGCAGTCCCCAAGCAGGTATCTCATCGGAGATTCCCCGTTGGTCCATCACAGGGCCGTCAGGGCTGACCAGCCGAGCCGAGATGCCGGTAGAGCCTGTCCTTACTCCAGAAGCGCTATCCCCCTCCGCGAACTGGAGGGATCCCGATTCGTCTTCCAGGTTCGCGAGGTACTGACCTGCTGCGATCTGCAGGCTGAGGTCGATCGAGGACGAAAGGCTGTGCAGGAATCGCGCCGACAAGAAAAAGCTCAGGGCGACAAGTGTGACCCCCGTGATACCGACAAACCAGAGGGTGAGTCGAATATGGATCGATACCTGCGGGAATGTACGGTGTGAACTACTCATCCGCAGCTCCATCAGTGGAGATGCGGTAGCCGATTCCACGCACGGTATGGATCAACGGGTATTCAAAGCCGCGGTCGATTTTCCGGCGCAGATAGCCGATGTACACGTCGACGACATTCGTTCCCGTGTAGTAGTCGAGGTTCCACACCTGCTCGGCAATCTGCGTCCGGCTCAACACCTGGCGGGGATGTCGCAGCAGCAACTCCAGCAGGGTGAACTCCCGCGGGCTGAGGTCGATCAGTTGCCCACTGCGGTGGACGGAATGTGCCGCTACATCCATGGTCAGATCCCCTGCCTCGAGGATCGGGTTGTTCTGAAGCGGTGGGCGTCGCACAAGCGCCCGCAGGCGGGCGAGCAGTTCGGAGAATGCGAAAGGCTTGACGAGGTAGTCATCAGCGCCACGGTCCAGCCCACACACCCGGTCCTCCACCTCCGACCTGGCCGTGAGCAACAGGACGGGGGTCTTGACACCCTGTCCGCGCAGCTCCTCAAGCACCCGCAATCCATTCATCTTCGGCAGCATGATATCCAGCACGAGGGCATCGTATTCCGACAGCAGGGCAGCTTCCAGTCCGGTCTCGCCGTCCTGGGCTGTATCAACCGAAAAGCCTTGTTCCTGCAAGCCCTGCTGTATGAACTGCACCATACCAGGCTCGTCTTCGATCAAGAGTACGCGCAATATATATCCCTTTCTATCAGCGCCATTAATATAGCAATCGATTCTGTTAAAACCATGAGAGCCAGGGGGGGCCATTTCAACCCGGAAGCGGGTTCCACGGCACGCACTGACTGGACGAGCCTCGGAACCCAGATCTCACGTAGAATGGAGCTTCATCTAGCCTTCATCCTTTGCATCTATACTTGAGCTATGTGCTTTTTGCTGGTTGAAGACGAACCGAAGATTTCCTCATAGATTAAACGCAGCCTTATGGAGATGGGCTACACCGTGGATGCCGTTTTCACCGGAAGGGTCGCCCTCGATTGGGCCGATTCCGCACCCTATGACATGATTATTCTCGACATCCTGCTGCCAGAGATGGACGGCTTGACCGCCTGCAGCGAGCTACAAGAACAAGATGCCGGTCCGCATGCAAACTACGGAGAATGTGATCAAGTCCGAGACCAACTCGCTAACTTCGCTCAACCTGGGCGGATTAGGGACGATGGAATTGGCCTAAACCGTCTTGGTGACCTCGCTCGGCTTGGCGGTCTTCCTGCTGGCCATGGTGAGCGAGCGGCAGCGTGAATTTGGATCGATGCGAGTAGTTGGCGCCAGCCTAGCCCATCTTCGCCGATTCTTGTTCACCGAAGCCATCACGATCGGCGGGCTGAGCCTGGTCATCGTCACGGCGATCGGTTTTCTGCTCGCCAGCCTGCTCGTCATTCTCCTGGGTGTGATCTTTACCATCCCCGCCCACGGGCTGGTCGTTCCTGGCCTGCAGCTGGCCAGGCTGGCTGCGCTCGTTGTGCTCGGGATGATTGCGGGTACACTGCTGAGCGCCTGTCGACTGGCGCGGCTGGAGGCCGTGGAGGTGTTGAGGGAACTCTAGCGCTCTCGGACTGGACCTAAACGTACAAACAGGGAGGCGATGACCATGAAAAAGGTACATCGGTACCCAGCCAAGTGAACGAAGAAGGCACCCAAGAAGGCGCCTTTTCTGTCGTGAAGCTACGTCCAATTTTCATCACGATGGAGCGAAGGATCTCGACGACGATGGGAAGTACGATTACTCGGATTCAAAAGCCCTTTCAGGTAGCGGGCCGGGATTCCCTGGCCTAGCCCGCCAGGGCAGGCGAAGCCAGGACATTCAGGGTATGAGACGGAATAATAAAATGGGCACCTTGGACCGTCAGGCTGGTTTTCCAAGGGTGGCCTTCCAAATCTCCATACCCGGAAACCTGCCGTAGATTGAAAACCCTCTAAATTCTATTCTAGATCAAACCATTGCTAGTTGTAACCATGCTTCGGATGGTAATAACACAATTGAAATCGCCTAATTGCTATCCACCGGAGGCCCTGGTATTAACGTTGGGAAGAAATTGTTAGACTCGTCACGCCAATGTAATACCCGTGTGCTATTGCCAACCTCTGCCAAGTCGCCACGTCTTCTCGAAGGTTCTGTTTTCGGCCATACACTTGAGCAGAGGTCCCAGAAATACTTGTAAATCCTTCAGAACATCACGAAGTTCCTGGGGCGCACCTGCTGCAATCCGACCCCGTTTGAGAAACGCAGCCCAGAGTGGTTGATTGCTTTCCCCAAAGCTGCTCGAGAGTCCTACTGGAAGCTCAGCTGGAATCCGCCCTCCACGCGACTTGAATGTTGCTGTAATAGCTTCGGCTAATTAATGCCCGTCAAGTTCAAAGTGACGCGAGATATGGTGGAGATCGAAAAAGTCTTTCATGCGGCTGTTTAATGCCCCGAGTTGAACGATGGCTTCAAGTTTCTCAGCGACAACGGTTGCAACTTGATAAACCCTCACGGTTGGAGCATCGAAATCCAGGATTGTAGGAAAGACGGCGGTCTCTGCATCAGGCACGATCGGGTCCGTGAAACCGATATCGACGCGAAAGGGGATTCTCGCTTTCCCTAGGCTGGCCTGTAGATGAACCCGTAATCCGGAATAGCTGGCGCCTTCCCGGATTGTTTCTGTTCGAATACTTCCAGTTTCGAAGATCAGACCATCCTGGTCATCGTGGACATCGCAGATATCTCTGAAGATCTTCGTTATTTGGTCTGGATCGTGGGGGACAAATCCTCTCAAGTCGATATCTCGCGTTGAGCGGGAGAGTCCACCAGGCCACAAAGACATTAACAGCGCACCTTTGAGGACAAAATCATTCCGGTGTTTCGATTTGGACAGGCGGTAAAGGAATCTTTCTTACACGTAGTAGGTCAGAACCTCATTGAAGGGTACGCCCCGCGATCGAGCTTGATTTTTCAACCGATCCATGATGGATTGCACAAGTCCAGAATCCCGTTCCTTCATAGCAGGGCTCGCAGATAAGGAGACATCACATCCTCTACACGGTTGATAGCCGCGTATTGCAGCAGCTCATTCATGTTTCTGTTCGATTTTCGAAGGTATTCTTTTAGTGCCTCAATAGCGATATCTTCACCGATTCTTCCCCGGAACTTGAAGCAATCCGCGACGGTCTTCTCACGGTTATAGAAAGGGACTCTCTCCCCCTCGATGTCTTGCCAGATCACCCCGCTCTCATATGCCTTTCCCGACATTCGGAAGATTTCAAGCTGCGGGTACTCAAGTTCGGGTTTCCATGCCCCTTTGGGCAGCGCAACGTAGACCTTCCTGGGGATCTGTGATGTCATGTCGAATTGGACGAGCGCCGTCAGGAGGCACATGACTCCTTTGGGCACGAGCTTCGACACGGCAACGAGATCCTCACCGCCATGAAGCTCCCCCTCCTTCAGACGGTAGATGCCTCTCTCCATTCTCTCAAGAATCCCATCGCGTACCATTCGTGATAGGGTTTGAGGATGGATGCCTTTCTCAATCGCTTCTGACCAGCGGAGGATTCCGCTGCTCTCTGTAAACATTTGCCTGGCTCTCTCTTTTTGCTTACTCATCATTCAAATACCCTCGATCTGCCTAAGTGATTAATACTATACATTTAGTTAAATTGGAATAGGATTAATCACAAAATTGAAACACGACTACCGAGCAGATGCAGAAGGATTTTTTCGTCGAGCCTGACGAACTCAGGTTCATGCCACGATCGAATTTGAATGGATCGGATTCGAACCTATAACCGCCAGATCGTGGGTTCTAATCGGAAATAAGGGGGCTTACAAAGAAAAAGGCGCCTTTTCGGGCGCCATAAGGTAGCGGGGCTGGGATTCGAACCCAGGACCTTCAGGTTATGAGCCTGACGAGCTGCCACTGCTCCACCCCGCAACGCGACGGGGATTATAACACAGCGGCTTAACGAGGGTCAAGCACTCACCCCCCAAAGAGCAGTGCGAGCCAGATTTCGAGGTTGCTCGGTGACTCCTCACCGCTCACAGAGCCCGATTCGGGCGCTGGCGCGGCCCCTCCCGGCGCTACCGGAACTACCAACACTTCCCCCGGCAGCACCATTTTTGCCTGCTCATGCGCCCACTCGGCGATGACCGGCTCGCTGGTCGCCTCAGCGACCTGCGTCATCAGGTCGATCCGCAGGGTGGCCATATCCGCCACCTCCGTCTCGAGCAGAATGGCGTCCTGCTCCAGGCGGCGAGCGTCAGCCATGCGCCGGTTAAGGTCACCCAGCACAAGAATGCCCAGCACAACCAGCCCAATGATCCAGATGGTGGGGATGCGTCCGGCATCCTGCGGTTCATTCGTCATCTCATTCACATCATACTTGAGCCTGGATACCCCAGCAAGCTTGCCAGTTTCGTGCCTGAAAAAGAACAAGCCCCCGGAGGGGCTTGAGTGCCGAAGGAGGGATTTGAACCCTCATGAGCATAAGCTCACTACGCCCTGAACGTAGCGCGTCTGCCAATTCCGCCACTTCGGCGCGCGTCGCTATTCTAACCGATGCCGCCCTTTTGTCAACGAAGTGGCCTATCGCCGCCCTACCCGACCTATTCGGCGACCTCGTCCAGCTTCAGGCTGATCACCTTGCTGGCCGAATCGAGACCCATGCTGACCCCGTACACGACCTGCGCCGCCTGCACGGTCTGGCGGTTGTGCGTGATCAGGATGAATTGCGTATGCGCGCTCAGTTCGTGCAGCATCTCCGAGTAACGTACGACGTTTGCCTCGTCGAGCATCGCATCCACTTCGTCCAATACGCAGAACGGCGTCGGCGAGACCTTCAGCAGGGCGAAGATCAGCGCGCTGGCAGTCAGGCTGCGCTCGCCCCCCGAGAGCATCGCCAGGCTCTGCGTGCGCCGCCCGGGCAGTCGAGCTTCAATGTCGATTCCGCTCGCCGTCAGATCATCGGGATCGGTCAGGGTCAATCGCGCCGACCCGCCGCCGAACAAGCGCGTGAAGGTCTCTCGAAAGGCGGTCGCCACAGCCTCAAACGTGACCCGGAACTCGCGCTCCATCAACACGTCAAGCTCAGCAATCACCTCCCGGATCTGGCGTTCTGCCGCCCGCAGGTCGTCGACCTGGGTCGTGAGGAATCCCACCCGTTCGTCCACTTCACGGTACTCGCGGCGTGCCTCCGGGTTGACCGGACCGATGCGGCGCAGCTGCAGCCGCTGCTGCTTGAGCTGGTTCTCGATATCTACCGGAAGCTCCTCCACGCGCGGCAGGTGCTCGACGATCCCTTCCAACGGAAGCGGCTCCTGTGGCGCGGACGGGTCCTCTTCTTCAAACGCGACCAGCCCGAAATCGTCCTCGATTCGGCGCCGCAGGCTGGTCATCTCTTCCTGTTTGCGGGCGAGTTCGATCTGCACCCGGGCGTGCTCACGTTCAGCCTGCTGGAGCGACAGCCGGAGCTCACTATCGCCAGTCTCAAGCTCGAGCCGTCGGGCCTGTGCCTCGCGCAGCGAACTCTCGGCCGGCTCGATCTCGGCCTTCAAAGATTCGATGCGCTTTTCGACCCCGGCCAGCGACGCCGTACCGACTTCGATCGCCTGATTTAATTCAGCCTGTTCCCCCTGCTGGCCTTCGAAACGCTCTCTGCGGGTCTTGATCTCACGCTCCAGGAATCGTTCACGATCGCGCAGGGCGTCGAGCTGGGTTTGAACCGTCTCAAGCTGGTTCTGAGCTCGCTCTATGCGCGACTCAAGCAGCTGCATCTCGCTGCTGCTCTTCGCCATCTCAAGCGCGTGCATGCTCGAGCGGTAGGACGTCTCCAGCCGCCCCCGTTCAGATGCCAGGTCCTGACCTTGCTCCTGCAGCGCGGTGAGAGCGGTTGTTACCTGTAGCTCCTCCTGATCGACATCGTCAATCAATTTTTGGACCGACAACTGCTGCGCCTGCAAGCTCTCAAGCTCGCGCAACGCTTGGCCGAGTGCTTCCCGAGCCGAGACCACCTCACCCTCAAGCTGCTTGACGCGCATCCGGGCGGATTCAGCCTTCTGGTCAGCCTGCTGGCGTTCGGAGCCCAGCTGATTCAATTCGGCGGCAAGCTTATCGACCTCGGCAGTCCTCTCACGCAGCTGGCCTTCCAGCCGCCGGCGGATCTGATCGAGATCCCGTTCAGCCTGCCCAGCCCCGATCGTAATCCGCCCCTCTGAGCCGAAATAATCACCCTCAAGTGTAACAACTCCCGAACCTATCGGAAGCCGACTGAGGACTGAGCTCGCAGTTCTCCGGTCTTCAACGACAATCGTCCGTCCGAGCAGCGCGTCAAGCAGGGGTCGGTGCGCATCAGCTGCCCGTACGTGCTCGCTTGCCAGGCCAAGGGAATGAATATCCATTGGAATCTCAAGCAGTTGGGATGAGCCACCAGTATCCGCTGACAGCATGATGGCCGCTCCGTCAGCCTGGCGAACCGCTTCGTCATCGGCGGCTACAAGTACAGCGTCCAGGTTCTCGAAGGTTACCCCCTGCCAGGTACTCCCGAGTGCTGCCAGCACCGCAGCTTCATAGCCTGGATCAATCTCGACCTGCTCTGCCAGCCGGCCTAACACACCCTGCAGCCGGCCGGAGGTATACGCAGACCACAACCTGCCTGCCTTGCCTCCCTCCCCAAGATTCGGATCAAGACCGGCCAGCTGGCCTTCCAGAGCGGCGCGCTGCTGCCCGGTGGACGCCAGTTCGGCACGCAGTGATTCCTCGCGCGGCCCGATTTCCTGTACACTGCGCCGCGCTTCTTCCTCAATCCGGTGTTGGGCGGTGATACCTTCGTCAATCGTTTCCAATGCCGCTTTCGCCGCTTGCTGTTTTTCATCGGCGGCATGGAGGCCAGCTTCGATCTGCGATAGCTCCTTCAGTCGCGGTTCACGCTTCTGGCTCAAGGCAGCGCGGCGTTTCTCAAGCTCCTCCTGGCGGGCGCGCAGCCCGCCTTCGCCGGCGGCCATCGATTCCAGCCGCTCACGCGTCGAAGCAAGGTCCGCCCGCAAGCGCTCGCGCTGATCTGCCCCGACCTGGCCGGCATCGAGCAGAGTCTGGCGCGAGGCCAGCAGGTCAGAGAGCTCCCCTTCAGCCAGCGACACCTCGGCTGCGAGGGCGGCGTCACGCTCTTTCAGCTCAGCCAGCGCCGTATCCAATTCACCCAGCTCGGGCTGTACTCGCTGGCGATCGTCCTCCAGCCAGCGCAATCGTTCCTCGGCAATGGCGAGCTCGCGGCCGATCCGCTCACGCTCATGAGTCTGTTCGGCCATCGCCTCACGCCAGGTCGACAACTGCTCTCGCAGTTTCTCAATCTTCATGCGCAGCGTTCGTATCTCGCCTTCAGCGCCGGACTGGTTCTCCTGCAGGGCATCGCGCTCCGCCGCGTAGCTCTCGGCCTGCTCACTCTTTTCACGCAGTGTGTCGAGCAGCCGGTACCAGTGGTAGCCATACCAGATACGCAGCAGTTCCTGGAGATCGGAGCGTACCTGGTCGTACCCCTGAGAACGGTCGACCTGCCGCTTCAAACTCCGCAGTCTGGGTTTGAGTTCAGCCAGGATGTCCTGCACCCGTTCCATATTCCGCAGCGTATGCTCCAGCCTGCGCAGTGCTTCCTCGCGCCGGCTGCGGTACAAGCCGATACCGGCCGCTTCCTCGAACAGCTGCCGCCGTTCGTCGGCCCGCAGCGAAAGGGCTGCATCGACCAGGCCCTGGCCAATGATGGTGTAGGTTCGCTGGCCCAGTCCGCATTTCGAGAGCAGCTCAGACACATCGCGCAGGCGCACGCGCTGGCCGTTGAGCAAGTACTCGTTCTGGCCATCGCGGTACGCACGCCGGCCGATGGTCACTTCTGTGAATTCGATCGGCAGCCAGCCGTCGCTGTTGTCAAAGGTGATCGTGGCTGAGGCCATCGAAGCACGCGAGCGGGCGTCCGAGCCGGAGAAAATCATATCCTCCGTCCGTTTCCCGCGCAGCAGGCTGAAGGATTGCTCGCCCAGCACCCATCGGATGGCATCCGTGATGTTCGATTTGCCGGATCCGTTCGGTCCGACGATGGCCGTGATTGTTGGAGCAAAGAGGAACAGGTTCTTGCTGGCGAAGGTCTTGTAGCCCTGCATCTCGAGCGATTTCAGCCTAGCTAGGACGGGAGTCTGCTCAGCCACCTTGTTTGTGCTCCCGCTCCGAAGCGATGTGGTTCAGGCGCTCGAGAGCCGCGGCGGCGGCACGCTGGGCTGCGTCCTGTTTGCTGTGACCCGTGCCGCGCGCGGTGATCACCTCGCCGACCCGCACCTCGACGGTGAACTCGCGATCGTGGTCAGGCCCTTCAACCCCAACCGTCTCGTACTGAGGGGTTTCACCCAGCTCGGCTTGAGCCCACATCTGCAGAATCGAGCGGGCATCGATCAGGCGCTCATCCTCCAGGGCGGCTTCGGCGGCAGCGATCAGGCGCGGTTCCATGAATTCGGTCACACGCTCCAGGCCTGAATCGAGGTAGAGTGCACCAATCAGGGCTTCAAAAGAAGCGCACAGGATTGCCGGCCGGGAGCGGCCGCCGGTGCCTTCCTCCCCCCTTCCGAGCAGCAGCGCTTGGCCCAGGTTCAGCTCCTGCGCGAAGCGTGCCAGCTGTTCGGTCCGCACCAGTGCTGAACGCAGTCGTGTCAGTGCGCCCTCGTCCATCTCGGGGAAATGATTGTAGAGCCAGGCTGCGGTAATGAAGTCCAACGCCGCGTCACCGAGGTACTCGAGGCGTTCGTTATCCTCCAGCGACTCGGCATGCTCGTTCAGGTAAGAGCGGTGGGTTAATGCACGGCGCAACAGCCGCTTGTCCGAGAACGACAAGCCAGCCTGCCGGACCCATTCATCCGGTTTCAAGGAACTTCTCTCTCCAGGAACTTGGGGGACGCCGAGGGCTCAGGTTGCCTGAGTGCTCCGCGTTCCACCAGTTCGTGTCCAGGCGTTCTCTCAAGACCCGCTTATTCTAATCGTTGAAGCGGCGGAATGCCAACACCGCATTGTGTCCGCCAAAGCCGAACGCGTTGCTGATCGCCAGGTCAACCCTGGCCTGCCGGGCAACGTTCGGGACATAATCCAGATCGCATTCCGGATCGGGCGTATTGAGGTGGATTGTGGGCGGGATGACGCCCTCCCGAATCGCTTGAATGCAGAAGATCCCTTCCAATGCGCCGGTGGCGCCCATCATGTGCCCGGTCATCGACTTGGTGGAAGAGATCGCAACCTGGCGGGCATGGCCGCCCAGCACGGTCTTGATTGCGCGAGTCTCGGCTACGTCGTTCAACTGCGTTCCGGTGCCGTGGGCATTGATGTAATCAACCTCTTCCGGCGCTGCACCAGCGCTTGCTAGCGCCTCTTCGATCGCCTGTGCCCCACCCTCGCCGGCTTCGGAGGGCGCGGTCACGTGGTAGGCGTCGGCCGAGGCACCGTAGCCGACCATCTCAGCCAGGATCTCGGCCCCGCGCGCCCGGGCGCTTTCCAGGCTCTCAAGCATCAAGATGGCTGCACCTTCCCCCATCACGAAGCCATCCCTTTCGGCATCGAAGGGGGCCGGTGTCAGGTCCATCTGTTCATTGCGGCGGGAGAGCGCACCCATCCGGTCGAAGCAGGCCACACCGATGCGGGTCACGGTAGCCTCCGACGAGCCGGCCAGGGCTGCATCGAGCACGCCGAAGCGGATCAGGTGCCAAGCCTGGCCGATGGCATCGGCACCGGAGGCACAGGCCGAAGCCACGGAATAGCAAGGCCCCTTGATGCCAGTATCAATCGCGATCAAGCCCGCGGCACCGTTCGGCATGAACATCGGGATCATGAACGGGCTGACCCGGCGCGGCCCATCCTCGATCAACGTCCTGACGCCCTCTTCCATTGAGCCCAGGCCGCCGACTGCTGATGCAACGATCACGCCCACCCGGCGCGGGTCATGGTCGGAGACCGTGTACCCCGAGCTCTCCAACGCCTGTTTAGCGACCACGGTGGCGAACTGTTCGTAGCGATCGCGCCGGCGGGCCTCACGCGCGTCCAGGTAGCGTTCAACCTCGAAGTTCTTCACCTCACAGGCAATCTGGACCAGCATGTCGCTGCTATCAAAAAGGGTGATCGGACCGACACCAGAAGTGCCCGCCACGAGCGCCTGCCACGTATGATCAACGTCATGGCCGAGGGGATTGACCGTGCCCATGCCCGTCACAACTACTCGCTGTGTCATCTCCCAGTTCTCCTTAGCACCAACGGCCAGTTTTTTTCGGTTAAATGTATCGCATTCAGGGTGACTTTAAACCGTTCCCGGTGAGCACCATCACAACCTCGCCGCCGGTTTTTTCAAGCACCGATTCACGCGCCGCCCAGACCACCGCCGATGTGGGCTCTACATATAACCCGGCACCGCCCAGGGCGTCGCGGCTGGCTCGAATCGCATCCTCATCCACGGCTTCCATCCAGCCGTTAGATCCAGCGACCGCAGCCAGGACCGCATCTCCGCGCATCGGATGCAGGATGCGAATGCCCTCCGCCTGGGTCTCGCCTTCCGAAACCCACCCCAGCCCAGCCGCACCAGCTGCGAAGACAGCCCAGACCGGAGCGCAGGCTCGCGCCTGCACTCCGACCAGCCTGGGCAGCACCTCGATCAGGCCGGCAGATTGCAGGGCGTTAAAGCCGCGCCATAAACCCAGCAGGAGCGTGCCCTGCCCAACCGGGACCACAACAGCCTCCGGAGCGCTGTTCAGCTGCTCGTAGATTTCATACGCCACGGTCGCCATGCCGGCCAATCCATGCGGCAAATAGGCGTGGCTGGCGTAGAACTGGCCTCCTTCGGCCGCAGCCCGGGCCGCTTCGGCCACATCGGCCCGAGTCCCTGGAACCGGCACTAACTCCGCCCCGTAGGCTTCGATTTGAGCCCGTTTCGGGCCTGAGGCGTATTCAGGGATAAAAATGCGGGCTTTAATCCCGGCCCGGGCAGCATACGCAGCGAGTGAAGAACCTGCGTTCCCGGAAGAATCTTCGATCACCTGATCAATACCGGCCTCAGCCAGGGCGCTGATCAAGACCGCACTGCCACGGTCTTTAAAGGACCCGGTCGGGTTACATCCCTCATATTTGAAATGCACCTGCCGCCCTTCGTATTCCATTCCAACCAAGGGGGTGGACCCTTCGCCCAGGGTGATCCATGCACCGTGATCCGTAGTAGGAAAGGAAGCTCGAAAACGGCCGATTCCAACTACAGGATGGATGGTGAAAGCTGCCGGGTCGACCTGGAGTGGCTCTGCAAAATCATAGATACCGCCGCAGTCTGGACAGCGGTAGGGCAGCTCTTTATCCGGGTAAGGGTGGCGGCAGTTTGTACAGAGCAAAGGCCAGCGAGTGGGGTTAGTGCTGCTCACGACGGGTCTGAGGCCCGATCCTCTGCCGAGGGCTGGTAGTCTCCTTCAACCCAGAACTCGCCCTGCGGTCCGACTTCCTGCTTCCAGATGGGGACGATTTCCTTCAAGCGGTCGATTCCGTAGCGCGCAGCCTCGAACACACCGCTGTCGCGGTGCGCGGCCGTGCAGGCGATGAGCACCGTCGGTGTACCGGGCTGCAAGCGGCCGACACGCTGAATGATGGCGACGCGTTCGACCGACGGCCAGCGCTCGTGGATCTCGCTCGCCACCTGGCGCATTTTCTGCTCGGCCATCGGTTGGTAGGCTTCGTAGTTCAACTCGATCGTCTCATGCCCACCGCCACGCTGGGTGCGCCCGCGCACTACCCCGGTGAACACGCAGGCTGCGCCAGTTGAGGGTTGGACCATATCCGCCAGAAGCGAGTTAAGATCGAGTTCGTCGTCAGTAATGCGGAAATGGTCACCGCTCGCCCCCATCCCACCGCTGACGGGCGGGAAGAGCGCGACTTCATCACCCGGTGCGAGGCTCTGTTCATCTCCGGCATACTCGCGATTTACAGCCACAATGACGGTTGGAAGCGATTCGGTGATCGCGGGATGATTCTCCTGCAGGAATTCCTTCAACCGGGCAACGGTTGCGCCTGCTTCGAGCTCAAGGTCCTCTTCTTTCACCCCGGCTCGGTCGCGCAGAGTGGCAAAATATTTCACCTGGATTTTCATTCCCGCCAATCCTCGAGCACCAGGTCTCCGCTCTTCCCGCCGTGCTTCTCCAGCAGGCGGATGCCCTCGATATGGGCTGCCTTATCCATGCCTTTGATCATGTCGTAAACCGTCAGGGCTGCTACGCTGACTGCTGTTAGCGCCTCCATCTCCACCCCGGTGCGGGCATGCGTACGCACGGTTGCGGTGATGATAACCCCCGGCAGGCCTGAATCGAACTCGAGCTTGACATCAATCGAAGTGATCGGCAGCGGGTGACAGAGTGGAATCAGCTCGGGCGTGCGTTTCGCTGCCATCACCCCGGCCAGCTCGGCGACTGCCCGCAGGTCACCCTTTTTCAGATCACCGGCACGCGCCGCTTCCAGCGTAGCAGGATCCATGACCACCTGGCCGCGAGCGACAGCCCAGCGGTCGGAGGCATCTTTCGTGCCCACATCGACCATGTGGGCTCGGCCTTGCGCGTCGAGATGTGAGAGTTCCTTTTTCTTCATAGCGGGTATTATACCGGTCCTGGCAGGCGCCTCCAAAGTCAGCTTGACACTCCCGGCCCCTCGGCTATAATGATGCGTGCCTGCTTGAGAGCAGGCTTACTTGTGTGACGAACTCGTGGAGCGAAAGCATGCCGCCTCTTCCAAAGCGAAAACACTCGAAAGGCCGCCGGGATCGCCGACGTGCGCATGACGCACTGCAATCCCGCCAGCTGATCGCCTGCACAAATTGCGGAGAGAAACACCTTCCCCATCGAATGTGCCCGAACTGCGGGCATTATGATGGTCGCGAGGTTGTGGAAATCGAGACCAGCTGACCACGGTCCTCTGAAAGTGGGCCGTGCGCTTGCACGGCCTTCTGATTCCAATGACACTCCATCCGCAAACTACGGCTTTTCTCTTCCCGGGCCAGGGCTCCCAGGCTGTTGGCATGGGATTATCCCTGGCAGAAGATGAGCCCGCAGCAGCCCACATTTTCGAACGGGCTGATTCGATTCTCGGTTATCCCCTTTCGGAACTGTGCTTCCATGGTCCGGCGGAACGTTTAAACGAGACGCTGCATACTCAGCCGGCATTGCTCACCCATTCAGTAGCTGTGCTTGAAACGCTGAAGGTGCGCCACTCCGATCTGGCGCAGCCAGCCTATACAGCCGGCCACTCACTGGGTGAATTTGCGGCCCTGGTTGCCGCAGGTGCGCTGGAGTTTGAGGATGCGCTGCAGCTCGTCGCGGCTCGCGGCCGGGCAATGAAGAGGGCAGGGGAAATCCATCCTGGCGGCATGGCCGCCGTGCTCGGGCTTACGGCAGACCAGGTTGAAAATGCCTGTGCAGCAGCCACCAACGACGCACAGGGAGGCGTCTGGGTCGCAAACGATAACTGCCCTGGCCAGGTCGTCATCTCGGGCGACGACGACGCGCTTGAGATTGCAGGCCAGTATTTGAACGAGGCCGGGGCACGGCGTGTGATCCGCCTGGCTGTCAGCATCGCAGCCCATTCCCCACTCATGAGACCAGCCCAGGAGCAGTTTACCGAGGCACTTGATGCGGTGGAAATCTCCAGCCCATCGAGCAAGGTTGTTGGCAACGTCCGCGCAAGCGTACTTGCCGATACCGACCAGATTCGCGCCGATCTTCAGGCCCAGCTCACGTCGCGCGTGCGCTGGACTGAATCGATCGAGACGATGATCGCAGCTGGTGTAGAAACCTACGTCGAGATCGGTTCAGGCAATGTACTTACCGGTTTATTGCGTCGGATTAACTCGGGAATCGTCGGCTATAATCTTGACGATCCCTCCAGCTTTGAGCTGCTGCCGCTCTAAGGCGCTCCTATGATCCGACGCATCCTGTACGTCATCATCTTCGGCCTCACGCTTTATTTCGTTATCCGCCATTTCAATGAATTGAAACTGATCATCGAGACGATGAGCCGCGCCGATGGCCGTTGGCTGCTGCTGGCAATCGTGGTGCAGTTCTTGTGGCTGGTTGCGGTTGCCGCCAACCTGCAAGCTTGCTACCGCTTGATGGGAATCGATGAGGCACTGACCCGCATGGTGCCGCTGACCGCCGCCGGCAACTTCATCAACGTGATCGCCCCGAGCTACGGTGCGGGCGCGATGGCGGTCTTCATCGCCGACGGCCAACGGCGAGGTAAACCGGCCGGCAAAGTTTCGACGGCTTCCTTTCTCTACCTGGTCTACGATTACGCTGGCTTTATGATCGTGCTGGCGCTCGGGTTCACGGTCCTCATCCGCCGTGGTCTGATGACACCTGTGCTGATCGGTGCGGCAGTGTTTGCCGTGACGATTGCCGTGAGCGTAATTACGCTTACCATTATCGGCATCCTCTCGGTCGACCGGATGGCGCGTGTGCTGGTCTGGCTGACCGATCTCGCCAACCGCATCCTGCGCCCAATCTTGAAGCGGAACTTGCTCGACCGGGCGAAGAGCGAGCGTTTCGGCCACGAGATCGCCGAGGGATTACGAGAGATCCGCCGTTCGCCCAAGAGCCTGATCATCCCCGGAATCTACGCCCTGCTGCGCAAGGCGGTGATGGCCCTGATCCTCTTCATGGTCTCCATCGCCTTTCACACGCCATTTGATGCAGGCACGCTGATCGCAAGTTTCTGCGTCGGCTACCTATTCACGATCGCCTCGGTTACGCCTTCTGGCGTTGGCTTCGTGGAAGGCGCCATGGGGCTCGCACAAACCGCGATGGGCATTGACCCGGCTACCTCAGCCGGGATCGCCTTGACCTACCGCGGCCTTACTTTCTGGCTCGTGCTGCTGTACGGCTTCTTTGCCATCCGGCTCGTGGGCTACAAACCCAGTAATGCAAAGCAGCTTGAGGAAGAAGCCGAACTCTCCGTGCTCCAGGCCGAATCCGGTAGCCTGTCGGCCTCCGATCCGGTAGGAAGTACCGGTCTCAACACAGCCCCCCCAGAACTCGCCAATCCCGGGAAGAAAGGCCCCTCCAAACACGAATCCTAGCTTGCTCCCCGGCTGGTGTAAAATCGTCAAGGGAATATCCGAAACCAATGTGTGAAACTCGATGAGTTCTCAATCCTTCTCGCTGCGCCGCCTGCTGCTGGGGGATCCGCTCGCCAGCTCACAGCTGATTCACGAGAAAATCAGCAAGGTCAAGGCCCTGGCAGTCTTCTCCTCGGATGCCCTCTCATCGGTCGCATACGCCACGGAAGAGATCCTGTTTGTGCTGGCTGCAGCCAGCACGGCCGCGCTCAGCTTTTCCATTCCAATCGCTCTGGCCATCGCGGGTCTGTTGATCACGGTGGGCTTTTCCTATTACCAGACCATCCATGCGTATCCGAAGGGCGGCGGGGTCTACATCGTCGCCAAGGATAACCTTGGCACCGGTTTCTCACTCGTAGCCGGTTCTGCGCTGTTGATCGATTACACATTAACGGTTGCTGTAAGCGTCTCCGCCGGAGTAGCCGCGATCACTTCCTGGCTGCCCGGATTGATTTCCTACCGTGCAATCCTGGCGGTGTTGGCCGTCGCCTTCGTTACCTGGATGAACTTGCGCGGCCTGCGCGAATCGGCCAGCTTCTTCGCAGTGCCAACCTACCTGTTCATCGCCGGCATGCTGTCGCTGCTGGCCTTCGGTTTCTTCCGCTGGTTGACGCTGGGCGGACTGCCAGACGTCGAGGTGATTGAGCCAATTCACGCCGACCTGGCCGTTTCGGGCGTGGGTGCGTTCCTCATCTTGCGCGCCTTCTCTGCCGGCTGCACCGCGCTGACAGGAATCGAAGCCATCAGCGATGGCGTGCCAGCCTTCAAAGCGCCGGAAGCCGATAACGCCGGCAAAACCCTGCTGGTCATGATCACATTGCTGACGTCGATGTTCCTCGGCCTCACCTTTCTCGCCCATGAGGTGGGCGCCGCACCCAGTCACGCGGAGACCGTACTATCGCAGATCGGCCGCTCGCTCTTCGGCAATGGTCCCCTCTACATCGGTGTGCAGATCGCGACCGCTCTGATCCTGCTCCTGGCGGCGAACACCGCATTTTCAGATTTCCCGCGCCTGTCCTACTTCATGGCACGCGACGGCTACATGCCGCGCCAGATGGGAAACATCGGCGATCGGTTGGTATTCTCAAACGGCATCACCCTGCTTGGGGTCCTGGCGTCAGTTTTGATCCTGATCTTCAACGGGGATACACACAGCCTGCTCCCGCTCTATGCTGTTGGCGTTTTTATCTCGTTCACCCTTTCCCAGTTCGGGATGGTGCGGCGCTGGTTCCGCCTGCGGAGCCACGGCTGGCAGCGCAACGCGGCGATCAATTCGTTGGGTGGAACTGCGACCTTCGTCGTGCTTATGATCATTCTCACCACCCGCTTCCTAGCCGGAGCCTGGATCGTGCTCGTGTTGATCGGTTTCTTCACGCTGACCCTGCTCCGCATCCACCGGCATTATGAGGGTGTGGCCGAAAACCTGTCGCTTGATAACTACGGCGCTCCAACCCGCCTGCGCCACCCGCGTGTCGTGATGCCTATCGGGGGCGTTCACCGGGGAGTGATCAAGGCGCTCGAATTTGCCCGCTCGCTCTCACCGGACGTGACAGCGGTCTATGTCGAGACCTCACCTGAAGAGGGAGAGAAACTCCGCCAGCGCTGGGATCGTTGGGGCGACGGAGTGCGGCTGCAAGTCCTGAAATCGCCCTACCGCTCGATCGTCGGACCCTTGATTCAGTACCTCGACAAATTGGGTGAGGAACGCCAGCCAGGCGATGTGATTACCATCGTCCTGCCGCAATTCGTGCCCGAACACTGGTGGGAGAACCTGCTCCACAACCAGACCGCCTGGCCGCTGCGCCTGGCGCTCCTGTTTCGAGCAGGGTACATTGTTATCGACGTCCCCTACCACCTGGGAGAGACGTCGATGGAGGAACTCAATTCATGAAGCTGATTATCGTCGGCTGTGGGCGGGTTGGAAGCGAACTAGCCCTGGACGTATGTGCCGATGACCATGAGGTCGTGGTCGTCGACCGCGAGCCGGAGGCTTTTCACCGCCTGGGGTCTGATTTTCACGGCCGAACCCTGCAGGGCGATGCCCGCGAGCAAAGCGTACTGCTGCGGGCCGGTGTCGAAGAAGCAGACGGCCTGGCGGCGCTCACTTCCAGCGATGAAATGAACCTGGTCACAGCCCGCATAGCACGTGAAATCTACAACGTGCCAAACGTCGTCGCCCGGGTCTATGACCCGATCCATATGGAAGTCTTCAAGCTGGCCGGCCTGCAAACCGTCGTCTCCTCCTCGTGGAGCGCGCACCGCATCCAGCAGCTCCTGACCCACCCAGGCCTGATCGAACTGGCCAGCCTCGGGCACCGCGAACTGGGCTTGATCGAGGTGCTGGTCCCGGACCACCTGGTTGGAAAGTCACTCGGACTGTTCGAGTTAGAAGGCATTTCCAGCCCGACGGTCGTCATTCGCGCCGGGCATGCCCAGATGGCGGCAACTGACTTGATTATGGAGGAAGGCGACCTGGTCGTGCTGACGGTCGTCAATGACGCGCTGCCCGAACTCACGCAGCTGCTGGAAGGGGAGGCCTGAGATGTTCGTCATCATCGTCGGTGGCGGGCGGGTTGGCTCACACCTTGCAACACTGTTGCTTGAACTGGGGCATAAAGTCCGCCTGGTGGATTCGCGAGCAGCGGTGCTTGAAAAGCTGCACCGCGAGATTCCGACCGAATCGATCCATGCCGGTGACCCACTCAATCCGGATATCCTGGGGGATGCCGGAGCGGGAGAAGCGCAGGTACTAGTCATGGCGACGCCCGATGATGCGACCAACCTGGCAGTGGGCTTCCTGGCAAAGAAAAAGTACAACGTGCCACGCGTGATCGGCCGTGTTAACAACCCGAAGTATGCCTGGCTTTTTAATCCCTCGATGGGCATCGACGTTGCGCTGGATCAAGCCGACATCCTCGCCCGCCTGATCGAGGAGGAGATGTCGCTCGGAGATATGATGCCGCTCTTGAAGTTGCGGCGGGGCGAGTTCATGCTTGTCGAAGAGAAGGTTCCGGCAAATGCTCAGGCAATTGGGATCATGATCAAGGATTTGAAGCTGCCCGAAAACTGCGTCATTGCCGGGATCATCCGGGACGGGGAAGTCATCGTGCCGCGCGGGATTACCGCCCTCCACGCCGACGATGAAGTGCTGGCGGTCGTGGACCGGTCAGCCGCCGAAAATCTCTCGGCGCTTTTCAAACCGCCAGCAGCCTGCTAGACCTCCAGAAGGTCGGGGAGATATCCTCGGGCTGGAAAAGAGAGACAATGATTGTTCGCGAAGCCATCGACTTGATCGCCAGTATTCCTAGCGATGTGGGTGCTCACCTTGCCTCAATTCTCGCGCTGGGCATACTGTACGGCCTGGCACGATCAGCGAACTCAAAAAGCACCTTCAGTTCTACTGAGATGTGGTGGAGCATCAGTGAAATCCTGATCTTGCTCCAACTGCTCTATTTCTTGACCGCCGGCCTGGTGGGGATCACGCTCCTCGATGGGCGGGTGTTGCTTCCTGTCTTCAACCGCTTCCTCTCGCTGGCAGCTTTAACTCTCTGGATCCATGGCTTTAAGACCCTCTGGCCTGATGCCACGCGAGGACGCTGGATCGGAACTCTGCTTACGCTCGCACTGCTCGGCAGCCTGGCAGCAATCTTCTTGCTCTCACCGCCAAATTGGGCTGACCGCCTCAACCGCAGCCTGTACGATGCGGGTTGGGGATTGGCAGGTTTAGCGCTGGCCGGTGCGAGCGCCATCATGCTCGGGGTTCGACGACCAAAAGGCTGGAAAATCCTGGCCGCGGGTTTTGGGTTTCTCACCTTTGGCTTTGCACTGCACCTGGGGCTTGGCCCTGCGGAGAGCTCGCAAGCCCCCTTCGTGCGCTGGGGAGAGCTGCTGTCACTACCGCTCCTGGTGGTCGGTGCCGTCCAAACGTTCCGAAGTGAGGCGGTGATAACGGTACCAGTGGAGAACAAGCCGAATGGAGGTCCTGATCCATCCGAAGAGGAGTTAACCTTCCTGCCTCAGGTCTTCCTCAATTTAGCTGCCGTGATGCAGGCGGAGAACCCGCATGACCTGGCCCGGGCGGCAGTAGAAGGTATCGGGAGGTCGATGAAGGCTGAATTAACCCTTCTTCTCACCCCCCCGGAAGCCAGCGGGTACCTCTCTCTTGCCACTGGATTCGACCTCATCAGTGAGCGACATATCGAGGGACAGGCGCTGGAAAGCTCTGAGCTGCCTGTCATCACGCATGCTTTGAAAAATGGCCATGCGTTGATCCTGCCCGATTCCAGCAAAGCACAGGACCTGGTCACGCTACGTAAAGCAATCGGACTCGACCGAACCGGTCCGGTTCTGGTAGCATCGCTGACGAATGGTGAGGATGTACTGGGCGGTATACTGCTTTTCTCACCCTATGCCCGGCAGCGCTGGTCACAATCAAGCCGGCGGGTGCTCATCCGCCTGGCTTCGCTCGTCGCCGAGCAGCTGGCCGCCGTTCAAGAGCCTGTGAGTGAGCCTCACTTTCCCAGCCCTCAACTCAGCTCAGACCTGATGCACACACGCAAATTGGTCGAGCGCCTGATCGATGAAAACGCCAAGCTGACCGAGCAGTTGATCAACGCCACCGATCAGGCCGGGCATGAACTGGCCGAATTCTTAACCAATCACCAACTGGCGGAAGAGACGATCGTGCTGCTCGAGTCAGAAGTGGAACGCATGCGGCGGGCGGTGCGCGACGAACCGGTCCCGCCCACTCAGACCGAGCAGGTTGAACAACTCTCCTTCGAACTGCAGCAAGCGCTCCAGGAGTTAGCCGCGGCACGCGCCCGAATGGCGATGATGGAGTACAACGGAGACACCTCCGCCAAATCAACCATACAGCCGGACGATATCGAACTCATCGCCGACCTGGCACGCGACCTGCGGCAGCCAATGTCATCCGTCCTGGGCTATGCAGAACTGCTGCTGGACGAGTCCGTCGGGCTGCTCAACCGCAAGCAGCGTGAATTCCTGGAGCACGTCCGCAGCAGCACCGAACGGATGGCGATATTGCTTTCGAACCTGGTTAATCTTGCCGCGATCAAGACCGGCACCCTGAACCTCGTGCCTACCTCCATTGATGTGTTGTTCCCGATTGAAGACGCCGTCAATCAGGTTAATCCAGCCCTGGGACGGAAGGGTATCAACCTGCGCGTGAACCTGGGCAAGGCCTTGCCCCGCATCCTGGGGGATCCGGATGCCACCTACCAGATCCTGATTCATCTGCTGAACAATGCCATCGGTGCCGCGAATGAGGGCGGCGAAATCCAGATTGGAGCCCGAATCGCAAGTGAAGAACAGTCTGGATTTCTCAGCCTGTGGGTCAATGATAATGGACCGGGCATTCCCCCCGATGCGATCCCGAAAGTTTTCGACGCCCACTACCCGACCCTGGGTAACATTCCCGGAATCGGTGATGACGGGGTCGGTCTCTCGATCGTCCGCTCGCTCACCGAGGCGATGGGAGGCCGGATCTGGGTCGAGAACGCTCCCGAGGGAGGCGCTAAATTTACGCTTCTGCTCCCGCTTGCTGAACAGCCAGTCGGAGATTCTGCCACAGCCGGAAACTGAACCCCCATATTCATGAAGGCAACGTCAGGTGGCACGCGTCTTGCAGTCTGTCTGTTAGAATCACGATTCACTCTGCCAGGCAGCGTAATTTGAGGAACTTTTCGGTTAATTGAGGCGTCTTGAGAGGGATGAAGAAATCCAGCACAGAATGGACCAATAGCCCCTGGCCAGCAATTTCAATCGGCATGCTGGTCCTGATGGTGTTTATCGCCGGCTCATGCACCACGCTCGGGAGCGTGCTTGCTGGGGCCCCGGCAGCCTCGGTTCCGTTGGCGACCGCCAATCCGGATGCGACAGCTACGCCAACAGCTTTCGCACCCGTTCCGCCGACTGAAACCCCTCCTCCACCACCGCCCGGAACGGCTACGCCAATCGCCTCGCCAACGCCGATCAACCCGTGGGGTGATTACCCAGCGCCGGTCGAGCCCTCGGCGATCGAAATCCGCCGTCCGGTAGCTGAGCTGCCAGTTTCAAAGGAAACCGTCAACATCA
>Ga0315534_1000655_pt1 | contig 24391 bp, 21 predicted proteins | sample SalMarSW160240MG_FD_203094 | JGI IMG/M metagenome (GOLD analysis project Ga0315534, IMG submission 203094) | Salt marsh sediment microbial communities from the Plum Island Ecosystem LTER, Massachusetts, United States - Salt Marsh Sediment SW1602-40 ...
TCCTTTTCAGCATGCGAGCCCGGCAGTGTTGAAGGCGATGCGGCGGCCCGCGCACGGAGAGAAGACCTTGGAGCGCATCGAGCGCTGGCGCGAGATCTGTCCCGACCTTGCGATCCGCTCGACCTTCATCGTCGGCTTTCCAGGCGAGACGGAAGACGATTTTTCCTTGCTGCTCGACTGGCTCGCGGAAGCGAGGCTCGCGCGCGTGGGCTGCTTCAAATATGAAGACGTTGACGGCGCGTCCGCCAATGCGCTTCCAGGCCAAGTCCCGGAAGACATCAAGGCCGAGCGTTACGCGCGTCTCATGGAACGACAGCAGGCGATCAGCACCGATATCCTGGCGAGCCGTGTCGGCAAGACCATCGAGGTCATGGTCGACGGCGTAGATGAGGAAGGGGCGGTTGCCCGCTCGTTTTGGGATGCGCCGGAAATCGACGGGAATGTGTTCCTCGACGGCGAGACTGAACTTAAGGCAGGCGACAGGCTGAACGTGCTGGTCGAAGAGGCCGGTCCTTACGATCTGTTCGCGCGGCCGATCGGCGCAAAGACCGAAGCGCCTCAGCCGCCTGAGGCCGCACCATGATGATCATCAAGAATTTTCTCTTTTTGACGGTGTTTCCCGCCGCCATGGCGGTGGCGGCCATCAACGATTTCTTCACCATGATGGTGCCGAACCGGCTCGCTTTGGGTCTCGTCGTCTTGTTCTTCCCGGTGGCGTTCCTCGCCGGCCTCGGTTTTGCCGATATCGGCCTCCATGCCGCGCTTGCCATCGCCCTGCTTGCACTTGCTCTTGTCCTGTTTGAGTTCAACTGGATCGGCGGCGGTGACGCCAAGCTGTTTGCGGCGACGAGTCTGTGGCTCGGCCCGGAAGCGATCTTGCCTTACGTGATCTATGCCGCCTTGATCGGCGGAGCGCTGACGCTCCTGCTCATCTACTGGCGGCGGCGGCCGCTGTCCGCGTCGCTTGCCTCCAAAGACTGGCTGAGGCGGCTGCATAGCGAAAAAGAGGGCGTGCCCTACGGCATCGCGCTCGGGGTCGCCGGCATGCTGGCCTATCTCGACACGCCGTTCTGGGCCGCGCTCGGCGGCTGACACGCTTACCGGCTTTTGATCTCCGCTTCGGCACCCTTGGTCCATTCGGCAAACGCCGGCAGCGCGAGCAGCGCGGTCATGTACTCCGTGGAAGTACCGTCATCGCCATAGCGGGCGAGATCGACGCCATAGGTGCGGAAACGCGTGGCCACCGGCGCGTACATCGCATCTGCATTAGAAAAGCCGCCGAACAAGAACGGTCCGCCTTTGCCGAACTTGACGCGCGCGTCCTGCCAAATCGCGACGATACGCTCGATGTCGGATTGAAGCGCGGCAGTCGTCGGCGGGGCCGGGAGCCGGCCCAGCAGATCCATCGGCATGTCGTTGCGGAGCGCGGCAAAACCGGCATGCATCTCGGCCGAGATGCTGCGCGCCGCGGCGCGGGCGTCATCGTCTTGCGGCCAAAGCGCGCAGCCGGGGTGGCGTTCGGCCAGAAATTCCAGAATGGCGAGGCTGTCGCAGACGACCCCCGACCCTGTCTTGAGGGCCGGTACTTTGCCTGACGGCGAGTGGCGCAAGATGTTGGCTTTGGAGTCGGGTTGTCTCAGCCTGATGCATTCTTCGGCGAAAGGGATGCCGAAGTGCTTGAGCGCAAGCCAGGGGCGCAAGCTCCAGGAGGAGAGGTTCTTGTCGCCGATCACAAGCGTATAGTTTTTCGCCGTCATTCTTGGGCCTTCTGCCATTGTCATGCCGAAGCTCCCCTGCCATTAATGCGGCGCCCCATCAAGTCCGGGTTCGAACACGGCGAGCCATGTCCAGCAAAGCCATGACGCTTGAAACAACGCGGCGCGGGTTGGAAGAGCTGCTTCTTCCGCCCGGTACGGAGTCCGTCCCGATCCATTTCGTGGCCCCCGACGACGAGTCCGCTCTCGGGGCGCTGGGCGAGGCGGGGAAGGCCTGGGTCGCGGCGCAAGGTTGGAAGCCCTCGCAAGGCGCGGTGTTGCTCGTGCCTGACGGGCAGGGCGGTCTTGGCGGAGTTCTGCTCGGCACCGGCGGCTCGGATTGGGCGGCGGAAGTTCCGCTTCTCACCGGTGCGCTTCTCAAGGCGCTGCCCGAGGGAGATTTTCATTTTGCCTCGCCGCTCCCCGATGCCGAGCTTGCCGCGCTCGGCTTCCTGGCTGGAAGCTATTCCTTCACCCGTTACAAGGCGGCGAACGCCGCCAAGAAGAGACGCTTAGTCTTGCCGGAGGGTGCTGAGCGAGACCAAGTTCTATCGCTTGCCGAGGCGCTTCATTTCGGGCGCGATCTGATCAACACCCCGGCAAACGATCTCGGTCCCGCCGAGCTCGAGGGTGCGGCGCGCGAGCTTGCCACCGCCTTCGGCGGGACTGTCAAGGTCACTGAAGGGTCGGGCCTGCTCTCCGACAATTTCCCGATGATTCACGCCGTCGGACGGGCGAGCGACCGGGCTCCCCGTCTGATCGATCTGCGTTGGGGATCGGAGCACGCACCCAAGGTCACGATCGTCGGCAAGGGCATCTGTTTCGATACGGGCGGCCTCGATATCAAACCGTCGGCCGCCATGGGTCTGATGAAAAAAGATATGGGCGGCGCCGCTGCAGCACTTGCGTTCGCGCTCCTTGTCATGCGCGCGAACCTCCCGATGCGGCTTCGTGTGCTGATCCCCGCCGCCGATAACAGCGTCGGCGGCAACGCCTTCAGGCCTGGCGACGTGCTGCCAAGCCGCAACGGCATGACGGTCGAGATCGGCAACACCGACGCCGAGGGGCGTCTCGTCCTCGCCGACGCCATCAGCTTGGCCGACGAGGAGGCGCCGGATTATCTCGTCACCATTGCAACGCTGACCGGGGCTGCCCGGGTCGCACTCGGACCCGATCTGCCGCCGCTCTATGCCGACGACGACGCGTTTGCCGAGCGCCTTGCCGCCGCGGGCTGCGAGGTCGGCGATCCCCTGTGGCGGATGCCGTTCTGGGCGCCCTATGACAAGCTGCTCAAGAGCGCGATCGCCGATGTGAACCATATTGCCGACGGGCCATTCGCCGGCTCGATCGTCGCCGCGCTGTTCCTCAAGCGCTTTGTCGGTAAGGCCAAACGATTTGCCCATCTTGATATATTCGGCTGGGTGCGGAGCGACCAGCCCGGCCGGCCGAAAGGCGGCGAGCCGCATGCGGCTCGCGCGCTGTTTCATTTCTTTCGCCAAGAGCTCGGCTCCTCGTGACCGAAACTGTCCCGCCCGATCCGCGGCGTCATGCCTATCGCGCCGATCTCGCCGCGGAGGCTTTGCGCGGGCAGGTCGAGGCCCCCCGCTTCGTCAAGGGCGAGCTCCGCCAAGTGACCGCACCGTCCTTGCCTTTACGCCGGGCGCCGCGCTTCGATGCGCCGCTCGATAACGAGGTGCTGCTCGGCGAGACGGTGACGGTGTATGAGGAAAGCGAAGGATGGGCTTGGGTCCAGCTCTTGCGCGACGGCTATGTCGGCTACATACCGAACGAGGGCCTGACACCGCGTCTGGTCGAACCGACACACCGGATCGGCGCGCTTAGGACCTATGTGTACCCCGAGCCCGACGGCAGAACGCCGCCTTTAGCGTTGCTGAGCTTGAACGCACGGATCGCGGCGGCGCGCGAAGAGGGAAGGTTCCTGGAGCTTGACACCGGCGGCTATGTGGCCGCGACGCACGCCGTGCCGACCGGAACGAACGAAGCCGATTACGTGACGGTGGCGGAGGCCTTCATCGGCACGCCTTATCTCTGGGGCGGCCGCACCTCGATCGGACTCGATTGCTCGGGCCTCGTGCAGCTTGCGCTCGAGGCGGCCGGTCATGCCGTGCCGCGCGATGCCGACATGCAGGCAAACGAGTTCGGTCAAGCCGTCGAATGGCAACGAGGCGCGGACCTCGCCCGCGGCGATCTCGTTTTCTGGCAAGGCCATGTCGGCATCATGACCGGTGCCACGGACTTTCTGCACGCAAACGCGTTCCACATGGCGGTCGTGGCCGAGCCTTTGATCCAGGCGAAACAGCGGATCAAGGCCGCCGGATACGAGGTGACCTGCGTGCGGCGGCTACCGGGACTTCCGTCTAAGTCGTGACCGCGTTTGTGCGCGTCGCCTCAAGCTCGAAGGCGGCTGCGAGCAGGGCCTTGGTGTAATCGGTCTTCGGTTTCGCGAACACGGTCTGCGACGGGCCTTGCTCAACCACTTTGCCGTGACGCAGCACGATGATCGAGTTGGCGAGCGCGCGCACGACCTTGAGATCGTGGCTGATGAACAGATAGGCAAGCTTGTGGCGGCGCTGCAGCTCACGCAAAAGATCGACGATCTGCGCCTGCACCGAGACGTCGAGCGCGGAGGTGGGCTCGTCGAGAATGAGGAATTTGGGCTCGAGCACGAGCGCGCGGGCAATCGCAATCCTTTGGCGTTGACCGCCTGAAAATTCGTGCGGATAGCGGTCGCGGTAGGACGGATCGAGCCCAACTTCTTTCAAGGCGCGAGCAACACGCTCGTCGCGCTCATCGCGGGTCAGCCCGCGATCTTGAACCGCCAGGCCCTCGTCGATGATCTGCCCGACCGAGAGTCTCGGCGACAGCGAGCCGTAAGGATCCTGGAACACGATCTGCATATCGCGCCTTAACGGGCGCATGCGCTTCGAATCGTAACCGTCGATGCGGTCGCCGAGATAGACGATCGGCCCGTCGCTCGACACAAGCCTCAAGACGGCGAGCCCCAGCGTCGTCTTGCCGGAACCCGACTCGCCCACCACGCCAAGCGTCTGACCTTCCTTCACCTCAAGGTCGATACCGTCGACGGCCTTGATATAGCCGACAGTCCGCCTGAGGAAGCCGCGCTTGATGGGAAACCACACTTTCAGATCCTTGGTTTCGAGAATGGTTTTCGCATCGGCGTCGGCCGGCGGCGGAGAGCCTTTCGGCTCCGAGGCAAGAAGATGTTTGGTGTAAGGATTTTTGGGCGTGGTGAAGATGTCGTGAGCGGTGCCCCGTTCGACGATCTCCCCATCATGCATCACGCATACGCGGTCGGCCATCTTTCGCACGATGCCGAGATCGTGCGTGATGAGCAACATCGCCATATGGAACTCGGCCTTGAGCTCAAGCAGCAGATCGAGGATCTGCGCCTGAATGGTCACGTCGAGCGCCGTGGTCGGCTCATCGGCGATGAGCAGGTCCGGCTCGTTGGCGAGCGCCATGGCGATCATCACTCGTTGGCGTTGTCCGCCCGAAAGCTGATGCGGATAGGAGTTGAGGCGACCTTTGGGGTCGTCGATGCCGACCTTGTCGAGTAGATCGAGCACGCGCTCGCGCGCGGCCTTGTCGGAAAGGCCGCGGTGAATCTTCAGCACCTCGCCGACCTGCTGCTCGATGGTGTGCAGAGGGTTCAGTGAGGTCATCGGTTCCTGGAAGATCATCGAGATCTTGTTGCCTCTGATCTCGCGCAGCGCCGACGGTGGCAAAGTGAGGACATCCTCGCCGTTGAAGAAGATACGGCCCGACGGATGCGATGCCGAGGGATAGGGAAGAAGTCTCAAGATCGACAGCGCGGTCACGGTTTTGCCCGAGCCCGATTCGCCAACAAGCGCCACAGTCTCGGCTTTGCCGATGTCGAACGAGACATTGCGGACGGCGTGGGTGACGGTCTGACCGGAGCGAAAATCGACCGACAAATCCTCGACCGAGATCAGAGAATTAGCCTTTGACATGTCAGGCCTCACCCGCTGCGGCAGGGGCGTCGGCGCACGTTTCCCGCTCAATTTCCACCGTGGCGTGATCGAGGCCGAACTCGTCCTTGAGCCGGGCCTTGATGCGTCTCACCATGCGATCCGGATCCTCGCCCTCGCAGATACAGGCATGCAGTGTCGCCATGCGACGGCGTTGAGTGATCGACCAGACATGCAGGTGATGCACTTCCTCGACGCCATCAATGTTGGCGACCAGGTCGGGCCCGATGTCTCGCGTATCGAGTTCTCGCGGCGCGCCTTCGAGCAGAATATGCGCAGCATCCGTCACCACAAACCAGCCGCTCCGCAAGATGATGGCGGCAACGACCAGGGAGAGGAGTGGATCGATCGGCATCCAGCCGGTCATGAGGATCACCGCTCCGGCGGCGAGCGCCGCCACCGAGCCGAGCAGATCGCCAAGCACATGGATCGCCGCACCGCGGATATTGAGATTTTCACGGTCGGCACCTTGCAACACGACGAAGGCGACGATATTCACGAGAAGTCCAAGGCTGGCAACCCCGACCATGATCCCGCCGGAAACTTCAGACGGGTTCATTAGCCGCTCGATTCCCTCATAGACGATCCACGCGGCGATGGCCAACAGCGCGAGTCCGTTGGTAAAGGCGACCAGAATTTGGAAGCGATCGAACCCGTAAGTCCGCTTCCAATCGGCGGGACGCCGTGCCAGCCGAAATCCAAACCAAGCCAGCGCTAGAGAAGCGAAGTCGGTCAGCATGTGGCCGGCATCGGCCAGCAGCGCAAGCGAGCCGGCGAGAATCCCGCCGGCGACCTCAGCGAACATGAAAGCGCCGGTGAGCGCTGCAGCAAACCCAACGCGCCGCTCGTTATTGGCGTCGACGCCGGCGTGAGCTCCGTGATGTGAATGGGATCCGTGCATGTTAGTTCACACCAAAGTCCTGCGCGGGTCGAGCGCGTCTCGTACCGCCTCGCCAATGAAGATAAGCAAGCTCAACATGATCGCGATTACGAAGAAGGCGGTCAGCCCAAGCCAAGGGGCCTGGAGATTGTTCTTGCCCTGTGCGAGCAACTCGCCGAGCGAGGGCGATCCTGGCGGCAACCCGAATCCGAGAAAGTCGAGCGAGGTCAACGTCGTGATCGAGCCGTTGAGAATGAACGGCATGAATGTCAGCGTCGCCACCATAGCGTTTGGCAGGAGATGCTTGAACATGATCCGAATGTTGGACAAGCCGAGAGCCCGCGCTGCGGTAATGTATTCGAAGTTACGGCCGCGCAGAAACTCCGCGCGCACGACGCCGACCAGCGCCACCCAGGAAAAAGCGAGCAAGATGCCGAGCAGAATCCAGAAATTTGGCTCGATCACCGCAGCGACAATAATGAGCAAATAGAGCGTCGGTAGGCTGGTCCAGATTTCGATGAAGCGCTGGAACAATAGATCGGTCCAGCCGCCGAAGAAGCCTTGCACCGCGCCCGCGGCCACGCCGATCATCGAAGAGAACAAGGTCAAAACCAAGCCGAACAAGACCGAGATGCGGAAACCATAGATGACGCGAGCGACCACATCACGGCCCTGGTCGTCGGTTCCGAGCCAGTTCCATTCGAGTTCGGCGTTGCACGGGTGGAAACCGCCCTCAGCCGCCAGCTTGCAATCATGCTCGGTGAGAAGCCAGGTCGGTTTTACCGGGAAGGCCATCGGCGGGTTCTTGTTCTGGGTGTTGTAAGAGAAGCGGATCGGAGGCCACAGCACCCAGCCGTCGCCGTCCGCGATCATCGTCTTGACGGCGGGGTCGCGATAATCGGCCTCGGTCTCGAAGATGCCGCCGAATTGCGTCTCCGGGTAAAACTTGAAGATCGGCGCATATAGATCGCCCTTGTAATAAACCAGGAGGGGCTTGTCGTTGGCGATGAACTCCGCGAACAGGCTGAGCACAAACAGGATCAGAAAGATCCATAACGACCAAAAGCCGCGTCTATTGCTCTTGAATACGTCCCAGCGGCGCCGGTTCAACGCGGAGAACCAGGCTCGCGGCGCCGGCAAGCCTTCCGCCGAAACCTCCTCGATAACTGCCGTATCGGTTGGAGCATCCATGGCTCACACCTCGCGCGTCTCGAAATCGATGCGCGGATCGACCCAGGTATAGGCGAGGTCGGAGACCAGATTGACGAGGAGTCCGAGCAGAGAAAAGATGTAGAGCGTGGCGAACACCACCGGATAGTCGCGGTTCACGATCGACTCAAACCCAAGCAATCCCAGCCCGTCCAAGGAGAAGATCGTCTCAATCAAGATTGAGCCGGCGAAGAAGGCGCCGATGAAAGCGCCGGGGAAGCCGGCGATGATGATCAACATGGCGTTACGGAACACGTGGCCATAGAGCACCTGCCGCTCGGTGAGGCCCTTGGCGCGCGCCGTCATCACATATTGTTTTTTGATCTCATCGAGAAACGAGTTCTTGGTCAGAAAGGTCGTGGTGGCGAAGGCCGACAGCGCCATGGCGATGATCGGCAGCACCAGATGCCAAAAATAGTCGGCGATCTTCTCATACCAAGGCAAATCGCCCCAATTGTCGGACACTAGTCCGCGTAGCGGAAAAATTTGAAGAAACGATCCGCCGGCAAACAACACGATCAAGAAGACGGCGACAAGAAAACCGGGAATGGCGTAGCCGACGATGATGGCAGTGCTGGTCCACACATCGAAACGCGAGCCGTCGCGCACCGCCTTGCGGATGCCGAGCGGGATCGAAATCAGATAGGAGATCAACGTCATCCACAGGCCGAGCGAAACCGAGACGGGCAATTTCTCGGCGAGCAGCTTGAGCACGCTGGTATCGCGAAAATAGCTCTCGCCGAAATCGAACAACAGATAGTTCTTGATCATCAATAAGAAGCGTTCATAGGCCGGCTTGTCGAAGCCGAACTGCTTCTCAAGGCTCTTTATAAACTCCGGGTCGAGTCCCTGCGCGCCACGATATTTCGATTGGCTCGCTGCCTCGCCCCCGGGCACGGGCGCTTGCCCCTGCCGGCCTGCGATGTCGCTCCCGCCGCCGCTGAACCTGGCCGTGGCGCCTGGATCGGTGCCGGTGATCTGCGCGATCAGCCTTTCGACCGGACCGCCCGGTGCGAACTGCACGACAACGAAGGTCATCAGCATGATGCCGAACATCGTCGGGATGATCAGCAAGAGGCGGCGAAGGATATAAGCGATCATTCGGTTCGGGCGTGCCTTCTCAATCGCGAGACAAAGTAGACCGCGAATATGAGCCCAATCAGGGCGGCGAGGATCAGAATCAGACGCCGGCTGGACGACTCGGCCGGGGCCTTAGTTGCTGCCTGTCCTAGTTTGGCAGCTTTGGCCTCGTCATACCACCACGTGTCGAGGATGCCGCGGTCGAAGCGCGGCTTCGTCTCAGGCCGCGAAAATTTGTCCCAATAGGCCACATTGTGTGACGGCTTATACCAGTGCGGCACCCAATAATGGCCGGCCCTGAGCACGCGGTCGAGCGCCCGCGCCGCGGTCTCGAGTTCGTCGCGGCTCTTGGCGGAGAGTATCCGCTCGATCAGCGCGTCGGCGGCGGGATCGGCGATGCCGGCGAGATTGAGCGATCCGTCCATCTTGGCCGAATCGGAGCCGAAATAGGTCTTGAGCTCGACGCCGGGCGTGTTGCGCATGACGTAACGTTGCGTGGTGACATCGAAGTCGAATCGCTTGAGGCGCTCCTGATATTGGGCGGGATCGACCATGCGGATGCGGGCATCGATCCCGAGCTGTTTGAGATTCTTGACGTAGGGCGCGATCACCCGCTCAAACACCGGCTCGAAGGTCAGGAATTCGAGCGTGAGCGGCTCACCATTGGCGTCGACGCGGACGCCGTTCTTGACGGTGTAGCCGGCCTCGTCAAGAAGCTTGCTGGCTTGCAGCATCAGATTGCGATCGTTGCCTGTGCCGTCGCTCTTGGGTGGAACGTAAGCAGGTCCGAGCGCCTCTTCGGGAACGGGAACGCCGAGGCTATCGAGCAGTGCCCGCTCCGCTTCTGACGGTTCGCCCGTCGCCTTCATCGATGAATTTTCGAAGAAGCTCGTGGTCCGGTCGTAGAGCCCATAAAAGACATTACGGTTGGTCCACTCGAAGTCGAAGGCAAGATCGAGCGCTTGCCGCACGCGCGGGTCTGAGAGTTTCTCGCGTCGTGTGTTGAGGAAGAAGCCTTGCGTTCCCGAGGGTGTTTCGTCCGGAAGCGTTTCCTTTTTGACCTTTCCGGCTCGGACGGCGGGAAAGTCGTACTCCGTTGCCCAGACCTTCGATGTGTACTCCTCGCGGAAGTCATAGGCGCCCGCCTTGAGCGCCTCCATCGATGCGGTCCGGTCGCGGAAATACTCGTAACGGATCTGATCGAAATTCCAGCGTCCGCGATTGACCGGCAAGTCTTTGGCCCAATAGTCAGGGTTGCGCCGATAGACGATGTTGCGCCCTTGCGCCAGCCGATCGACGACATAGGGACCGGAGCCCAGCGGAGGCTCAAGCGTGGTCTCGTTGAACGGGCGGCTGGTGTAGTAAGCCTTGGAAAAGATCGGAAGCGCCGCGACGGTCAGCGGCAGATCGCGCACGAGATCGCCGGTAAAACTGTAGCGCACGGTGGCGGGATCGATCGCTTCGGCTTTTTCGACGTCCTGTAGAGACTGACGGTAGATCGGGTGGCCTTCGGTCTTGAGCGTATCGAACGAGAACACGACATCGTCGGCGGTCAGAGGCGTTCCATCGGCAAATCGTGCTTCGGGCCGCAAATGGAACGTCACCGACTTTCCGTCAGGAGCGACCTCGGCGCTTTCGGCAACGAGCCCATAAACGGCGTCGGGCTCGTCGTTCGCCCGGACCATCAGCGAATCGAACAGGAGATCGAGTCCCTCTGCCGCGTCGCCTTTGAGAATGTAACCGTTGAGGTTGTTGAAGGTGGTTATGCCGCTCCAACCCCGCAGCGAGAACGTGCCGCCCTTAGGCGCGTCGGGATCGGTATAGGCGAAATGGGTGAAATCGGCCGGGTAGGCGAGATCGCCGAAAGCCGACAGACCGTGCTGGCCTTGGCCCGCGAAAGCGGGCGGTGTCAGGACTGCAAGTGCAAGGGCAGTACCGCCGGCAATCGACCGCCAGGCTTTGACCATCGCCATTACAGCTTCGACGAACCCGGGAGCCGTGCGGCGAGTGTCTGGTCGAACCACCAAACCTGCGGGAAACCGGGTGTAAGACTCGGCAGCACTTTCGGTTGGCCGTAGCGGTCCCAATAGGCAATCCGCTCGGTTGGCGCATACCATTGCGGCACGACGAATTCGTTCCACAACAGCACTCGGTCGAGCGCCCGCGACGCGGCGACCAGCTCGGGCCGATCCTTGGCAAAGATGATGCGATCGACCAGTCTATCGATCACAGGATTTTTTATGCCGATAAGATTGGCGCTGCCGTGGCGCCCGGCGGCTTCGGAGCCCCAAAAGTCGCGCTGTTCGTTGCCCGGCGATTGGGACTGGGGGAAATTTCCCACGACGACGTCATAATCGAACCCGTCGATTCGCCGCATGTATTGCGCCGAATCCACCGTGCGAATCGTGCCCCTGATGCCGAGCTTCTCCAGATTGCGCAAATAAGGCTGCACGATGCGTTCGAATAGCGGTGACACGAGCAGGAATTCGACCTGCATCTGTTTGCCGGTCTTGACGTTGGTCAGCTCGCCGTTCTTGACCTCCCAGCCGGCGTCCTTCAGCAGAGTCATTGCCTTGCGCAAATTGCTCCGCATGTCGCTCGGGTTGCCGTTGACCGGGTTCTGGTAAACTTGCGTGAACACCTCCGGAGGGATCTCGTCCTTGAACTCGTTGAGGATCTCAAGCTCTCGCCCCTCGGGTGGCGCGGCTGGCGCCGCCAGCTCGCTTCCCTGAAAGTAGCTGCCGACCCGTGCATACTGGTCATAGAACAGGTTTTTATTGGCCCACTCGAAGTCGAAGGCGAGATTGAAGGCCTGCCGCACGCGGCGGTCTTGGAATTGCGGGCGCCGCAGATTGAATACGAAGGCCTGCATCGGCTGCACACGCTCGACCGTGACTTCCTGGCGCCGAATGAATCCGTTTTTCACCGCGGCGAAATCGTAGCCTATCGCCCAGTTCTTGGCGCTCGTCTCCTGCCAGAAGTCGAGATTGCCCGCCTTGAAACTCTCGAATGCAACGGTCTGGTCGCGGTAATACTCGAAGCGGATCTCGTCGAAGTTCCAATTCCCGACATTCACCGGCAGATCCTTGGCCCAATAGTCGTCGACGCGCTCGTAGCTGATCGCCCGGCCCGGCTTGACCTCCTTGATGCGGTAAGGGCCTGAGCCGAGCGGGGGTTCGAGCGTGGTCTTCATCGGGTCGCGCGCATTGCCGTTCGCGTCCGTGCCGGTCCAGTAATGTTTTGGCAGGATGGTGAGCTGTCCCATGATCATCGGCAGCTCGCGATTGTTCTTAGTATCGAAATAGAAGGTGACCTCGTTTTCGCCCGTGGCCTCGGCGCGCGACACGTTCTTGTAGTAGAGACCCATGCGGGGATTGGCGGCCTTGTTGACTTCGAGGCTGTAGATCACGTCTTCGGGGGTGATCTTTTTGCCGTCATGCCAGCGCGCCTCGTCGCGAAGCTTGAAGGTGACCGACGAGTAGTCGGGCGGATAGGACGCCCACTCGGCGATCAGTCCATACGACGTCGAGGGCTCGTCCAAGCTGTCGGTCATCAAAGTTTCGAACACGAGCCCCAGTCCCGCCGCGGGCTCGCCCTTGAACAGCACAACGTTGAGACTGTCGAAACCGCCGATCGCGGCAAGGCGCACCAGGCCGCCTTTGGGCGCTTCCGGGTTCACGTAGTCGAAATGGGTGAAGTCGGCCGGATAGCGCGGCTCGCCGATGAGCGACAGCGCGTGATGGCGGCGCGGCGCATCGTCGGCGAAAGCGGTGAGAGGCACCGACCCCGCCAGCAAAATTGCAAAGGCAAGGCGTGGCAAAGTCATAAGCGGCATAGGCTCCACCTGAACGGGAATGGCTTGCCGAATTATCCCCGGCAAAAGGGGCCGAAAAGCCAGCAAAACCTAGCATGGCAGGTCTGCCGACCAAATGAATTATCGGTCATCTCGCTCCGCGATCCGGGCGCGAACCGGCGAGCTTGCGGCCGCAAGGCAAGCCGCGAAGGGTCGAGGCTAAAGCTTCGGTCTTGGCCGGCGCCTAGTCCGGCGCCCCGTCCGGATAAACCGGCTGCGGCTGCGACGGAGATGGCGGCTCACCCTTCGACGGCTCCGAGGAGGCGGGCTCCTCTTCGGCCGCAGGCGCGGCTTCGGCTGCTGGCGCGGCCTCTGGCTCGGCGGCAGCCTCGGGCTCTGTGGGAGCCTCAGGCTCTGCGGCTGGCGCTTCCTCCGGGGCTGCGGCTTCGGGCTCTGTGGGAGCCTCAGGCTCTGCGGCCGGTGTTTCCTCCGGGGCTGAAGCTTCGGGTTCGGCAGGAGCCTCAGGCTCTGCAGCCGGCGTTTCATCCGGGGCTGCGGCTTCAGGTTCGGCAGGAGCCTCAGGCTCTGCGGCCGGCGCTTCCTCAGGCGCTGCCGGCTCGGCCGCCGGTGCTTCTTCTTTGCCCGCGGCTGGCAAGGGCACCGGATTGTCGGCGTTGCTGCGCAAGAAGGCGATGATGTCTGCGCGCTTCTTGGCGTCCGGCACACCCGGGAAAGCCATGGTTGTGCCTGCCGCAAAAGCTTGCGGGTTGGTCAACCACACATCCAGATTCTCGTAGGTCCAATCCCCCTCCTTCGCGGTCAGCGCGGGCGTGTAAGTGAACCCCTCATGCGAGGCGATGTCTTTGCCGACAATGCCGTAAAGGTTTGGCCCGACGAGCGTGGCGCCACCCTTGTCGAACGTATGGCAGACTTTGCAAAGCGCTGCGTCGGCCTCACCCTTCGCCGGATCGGCAGTCGCGATCAGCGCGGTGATTTGCGACTGGCCTCCGGCCGGTGCCTCTTCAGCCGGCGCCTCCGAAGCCGGCGCTTCTTCCGCCGGCGCGGCCTTGGCTTCAGGCAGAGGCGGGGGATTGTCGCTCTTGCTGCGCAGGAACAGGATCACATCGGCGCGCTCTTTGGCATCGGGAAGACCCGGGAACACCATCTTGGTTCCCGGCGCGAAGGCGGTGGGGTTCTCGATCATGTGATCGACCATGGCGTAGTCCCACGTGCCGTCCTTTGTCTTCAGGGCGTCCGAATATTCGTATCCCTCGACGCTTGCGACCTTGCGCCCAAGCACACCGTAAAGATTGGGACCGATCAGAACGGCACCGCCTTTATCGAACGTGTGACAAATCGCGCATTTCTTGGCGACCTGCTCGCCATGCGCGGCATCGCCAGCGGCAAGGAGCGCCGCGAGGTCGGCCCCGCCGGGCTTCTTCTCGCCTTCCTTCGTCTCATGGCCCGCCATATCGATGACGGGCTCCTGGGGCTCATGGTGGATAATGTCGATCAAGGCCCGCGTGCCAAAGAACAGCAGCATCGCGCCGAGCACGGCCATGGCGATTTGATTCAGGCGATAATATTTCATGATTTGATGGTCCCCCCAGGGAAATAGAGCGGCTACTTTTGGGGTAGCTCTTACGGCGGGCGAGAGACTATAGGGCCGCTACGGCTGTTGCAACTGCGACATTGGCCCCAAGTCTGACTGTCGTCTGGGGAATTTCCCGTGCTAATTGACGCAAGATCATGACCTCTTGCCTTATCGTCATCCCCACGCGGCTGAAGGCGACCAGGCTGCCGGATAAGCCCTTGGCCGATATCGGCGGGGAGCCGATGATCGTCCATGTCTGGCGCCGCGCGGTCGAGGCCGATTGCGGCCCGGTCGTGGTTGCAACCGATGCGCCACAGGTTTGCCAGGCAATCTCCGATGCCGGCGGCGAGGCCGTAATGACACGGTCCGATCATGCAAGCGGCACCGATCGCATCTTCGAGGCAGTTTCTCAGCGGGACCCTGAGGCCAGGATCGAGACCGTCATCAATCTGCAAGGCGATTTGCCGACGCTGGAACCTTCGCTGGTCAGGGCTTGCCTTCATGCGAGGGAAGAGGGCGGGGCCGATATCGGCACCATCGCCGCCGAGATCGTCCGCGACGAGGAGCGCACCGACCCCAACGTGGTCAAGGTCGTTGGATCGGCGTTGCCCAACCACAGATCGGTCTTGCGCGCGCTTTACTTTACGCGGGCGACGGCCCCTTACGGCGACGGCCCGCTCTACCACCATATCGGCATCTACGCCTATTCGCGGGCCGCGCTCGAACGGTTCGTGTCCTTGCCGCCGTCCGTGCTGGAAGTCAGGGAGAAGCTGGAGCAGCTGCGCGCGCTGGAAGCGGGCATGTCGATCCATGTCGGGCTCGTTGACACTGTCCCGCTCGGTGTCGATACTCCGCCCGACCTTGAGCGGGCCCGCGAAGTCTTTCGATCCCGCAAGTAGAGCTAAGCCCGCTTCCCTTAGACCATGACCAAATCGCCGCTGAACAGAATCGCCTTCCAGGGCGAGCCCGGCGCCAATTCTCATCTCGCCGCGCGCGACGCCTATCCGCGCATGCAAGCGCTTGCCTGTCCCACCTTCGAGGACGCACTCGCCGCGGTTAAGAGCGGCAAGGCCAAGCTCGCCATGATTCCCATCGAGAATTCCGTGGCGGGCCGCGTCGCCGACATCCACCATTTGCTACCCCGTTCGGGGCTGCATATCGTCGCCGAACATTTCGAGCGGGTGCGCCACCAATTGCTCACCCTTCCCGGCGTCAAGCTGTCGGAATTGCGCACCGTGCACAGCCACATCATGGCGCTCGGACAATGCCGCCGCGTCATTCGCGCGCTGAAATTGAAACCGGTGGTCGAGGCCGACACCGCCGGCGCCGCCCGTCATTTGCGTGAATCGGGCGACCGCAGCGCCAGCGTGATCGCGTCGAAGCTTGCTGCGGAGATCTACGGGCTCAAGGTCGTACAAGCCGGCATCGAGGATGCCGATCACAACACCACGCGATTTGTCGTGCTCGCCACCAAGCCCAAGCGCGTAACAAGAAACGACGGACCGGTGATTACCAGCTTCGTGTTCCGGGTGCGCAACGTGCCGGCCGCGCTTTACAAGGCGCTGGGCGGCTTCGCCACCAATAGCGTCAATATGACCAAGCTCGAATCCTACCAGCTCGAGGGCTCGTTCAACGCCACCATGTTCTACGCCGATATCGAGGGCCATCCTGCCGAGCGCATGGTCAAGCTCGCCATGGAGGAGCTTCACTTTTTCTCAAGTGAAGTGACCGTGCTGGGGACGTATCCGGCAAGCCCGTTCCGCGCCGAACTGAAAGCTTCCTAGGGCGTCCGACAGCGGTTGCGCTTCAGCGCCCGATTTCAGATATAGTGCTGAGGGAGGTTGGCGGCAGGCGCGGCCCTCGCCAACCGGGTCAGGTCCGGAAGGAAGCAGCCCTAACGAGTGTTTCGCGGGTTGCTCGTCCAGCCTCCCACCTCGCCCGTAAGTGATCTTGCGTCAGGGGACCGCGGCCTCGCGGCCTTATTCGAAGCTTCTTTTTTGCGTGGATGTGCGAGCCCGGGCATGGCAGGCGGCAAAGACAAGTCCAAGAGCGAAGCGTCCGCTCCGGCCCATCCCGAGAGCCACGCCGCGCTGGCGCGGAAATACCGGCCGAAGGTCTTTGGCGAGCTGATCGGCCAGGAGGCCATGGTCCGAACGCTCAAGAACGCGTTCGCCTCTGGCCGCATCGCCCAAGCCTATATGCTGACCGGCGTGCGCGGCGTGGGCAAGACCACCACGGCGCGGCTCATCGCCCGCGCGCTGAATTACGAGGTACCCGGCGTCGACGGTCCGACGCTCGATATCGAAACGGAAGGCGCCCATTGCCGCGCGATCCTCGAAAGCCGGCATCTCGACGTGGTCGAGATGGACGCCGCCTCCCATACTGGCATCGACGATATTCGCGAGCTGATCGATAGCGCCCACTACAAGCCGAATATCGCCCGCTACAAGGTCTACATCCTCGACGAAGTGCACATGCTGTCGAAGCCGGCCTTCGCCGGACTGCTCAAGACGCTGGAAGAGCCGCCCGAGCATGTGAAATTCATTTTTGCCACCACCGAAGTGCGGAAGGTTCCGGTGACGGTGCTGTCGCGCTGTCAGCGCTTTGACCTGAAGCGCATCGAAGTCGAGACCCTGATCGACCATCTCGACAAGGTCGCCACCGCCGAAGGCGCCGACGCCGAACGCGCGGCATTGGCGCTGATTGCCCGCGCGGCGGAAGGGTCGGTGCGCGACGCGCTTTCGATCCTCGATCGCGCCATTGCCTTTGGCGGGAGCAAAGTCGAGGCTGGTGCCGTGCGCGGATTGTTGGGCCTCGCCGACCGCACGCGCATCTTCGATTTGATGGAACTCGCGCTCAAAGGCGACGCCGGCGCAGCCCTCAAAGAGCTTGCCGCGTTAAACCGAGACGGTGCCGAACCGGGACAGATCATGGCCGATCTGGCCGATGCCGTTCACGCCGTGACGCTGATCAAGGCTGCCGGCGGAGAAAGCGCCGATCCTGCCGCGAGCGAGGCGGAACGCGCACGCGCCGCCGATCTTGCCTCGCGCCTTTCCATGCCGGCGCTGGCGCGCGCCTGGCAGATGCTGCTGAAAGGCCATGATGAGGTGATGACGAGCCCGCGCCCGTTGGCGGCCGCCGACATGGTCCTGGTCAGGCTTGCCTACGCGGCCAATCTGCCTCCGCCTGGGGAGCTGGCCCGCCGGCTTTCGGCGGAGGCGGGGGCGACTCAAACCGGGACCTCGAAGACGGAGAAAGCATCGCGCGATACGGCGCCCGCGCGCGCCGAGACGCGCGACGCCTCTTCCGAAGAAGAGGCCCCCGATTTGCTCGCCGCGTCGCGCGAGGAACCGCCCGAGCAGGAACCGGATCTGCCAGAGCTGCGAACCTTCGAGGATGTCGTGGCGCTGGCTGAAGCCAAGCGCGACCTCAAGCTCAAACACGCGTTGACCGAGCAGGTGCGACTCGTGCGCTTCAAGCCGGGCACGATCGAGATCAATCCGCTGCCCCATGCCCGCCGCGAACTTGGGCAAGAGTTGATGCGCAAGTTGAAAGCATGGACCGGGCGCGTGTGGATGGTGGCGGTCAGCGACGAAGAAGGGGCTTCCCCGCTCGGAGTTCAGCGCCGCGAGAAAGAGGCACGCGAGATCGAGAAGGTACGCGAGCATCCCTCCGTCAAGCAGGTGATGAAGCATTTCCCGGATGCGCGCATTACCGCCGTGCGGCCCGTGCCCGAGCCCGCGCCGCCGCCGGAAGAGTCGGAAGCCTCTGAAGATCTCGAAGAGGACGGAACCAACTGATGAAGAATTTCACCGAGATGATGAAGCAGGCGCAAGCCTTGCAGGGGCGCATGGCGGACATGCAGGCCGAGCTTGAGCGCACCGAGATCGAGGGCAGCTCGGGCGGCGGCATGGTGCGGGTGACGCTCACCGGCAAGGGCGACATGATGAGCGTCAAGATCGATCCTTCGCTGCTGAAATCCGAGGAGGCCGAGATTTTGGAGGACCTCATCGTCGCCGCCCATAACGACGCCAAGGTTAAGGTCGAGGAGACGATGAAGGAAAAGATGAAAAGCCTGACCGGCGGCCTTCCTCTGCCGCCCGGCCTCAAGCTGTTTTGATACATGGCGCGCGTCGCGGCAGGGCCTGAAATCGAGCGTCTGATTCAGTTGCTCGCCAGACTCCCGGGACTTGGGCCGCGCTCGGCCCGCCGCGCGGCACTGCATCTCGTCAAGAAGAAGGAACAACTGCTCGAACCGCTCGCGGCTTCGCTCGCCGAGGCGCGCGATACCATCATTCCTTGCGAGATTTGCGGCAATATCGACACGGAGAGCCCGTGCGCTCTCTGCCGCGATCCTGCGCGCGACCGCGCGCTCATCTGCGTGGTCGAGGAGGTCGGCGATCTCTGGGCGCTCGAGGGCGCGGCCGTGCTCAACGGGCTCTATCACGTGCTCGGCGGCACGCTCTCGCCGCTCGACGGGATCGGTCCCGACGATCTCGCTATCGCCAAGCTGATCGAGCGGGCGGGCGACTCCGACGTAAAGGAGGTGCTGCTCGCGCTCAACGCCACGGTCGAGGGGCAGTCGACGGCGCATTATCTGATGGACCAGCTGGCCGGCTGCGACGTTGCGGTGTCGCGCTTGGCTTACGGCGTTCCGATCGGCGGGGAACTCGACTATCTCGACGAAGGCACGCTGGCCGCGGCCGTCAAATCGCGCAAACCGATGTAAGCAAGTCTATTGCGAGGGCCGGGATGCGCCTTCGTTCTGATTGCCGCCATGGATGGCCCGGTCGATCTGGCTCTTGCAGTCGTCGGAAAGATTGGCGTTTGCCAGGAACGTCACGAGCGCATGCTGCTCGCTGGCGGCGCCGAGCAGAAGGCCGCCGATCCCCCCGACCAGTAGGGCTGTGAGTCCAACCACGATGAAGGCCAGCAGGCGGTCGATGCTCATGTCGATTTCTCCTTGAGAGGTTCACGCGCATCGATGCCTTGATCGGCGGTCTTTTCCGTCCAAGGCGCCACCTTCAACAACATCAGCATGCCGGGAATCGCGGCGATGGTGCAGATGATGAAGAACTGCGTCCAGCCTACGGCTTCCACGATGAAACCGGTCGAAGCATTGGCGAGCGTGCGCGGCACCGCGATCAAACTGCTGAACAGCGCAAACTGGGTGGCAGTGAAAGCCTTGCTGGTTTCCCGCGCCATGAAGGCGATGAGCGCAACCGTGCCGAGACCGACGGCAAGGTACTCGCCGCTTACCACGACGAACAGGCCCGCCAGCGTATGTCCGGCAGTGCTCAGCCAGATATAGGGGAGGATGGTCCCGAGCTGCACGAACCCGAACAGCCATAAAGCCCGATTGATGCTCAGCTTGAGCATGACGATCCCGCCGATCGCAGCACCGGTGATGACGGCCCACAAACCGGCGAACTTGGCCACGGTGCCGATCTCGGTCTTGCTGTAACCCATGTCGAGATAGAACGGCGTCGCCAGCGCGGTGGCCATGTTGTCCCCGAGCTTGTAGAGGAACAGAAAGGCTAGGATGGCCAACCCGGCCTTAATGCCATCGCGGCTGAAAAACTCGACGAACGGATCAATCACCGCCTCGCGCAATGTATGCGGCGCTATTTCGTCGTCGCTCACCTCCTTGATGAGCAAAGTGGTTACGATGCCGATCAGCATGAACAGGCCGGTGATCCAAAACACCAGGGCCCAGGACATATGGTCTGCCAGGATCAAAGACAGAGACCCCGGCACCAGGCCCGAAAGCCGATAGGCGTTGACCCAGAAAGACGTGCCGGTTCCAAGTTCGTCGTCGGCCAGCAGTTCGCGCCGGTAAGCGTCGATGACGATGTCCTGGCTCGCGCTGAACAGGGCGACCGCGAATACGATCCAGACAATCGCTTCGAGCGAAGTAGCCGGATCGAACTGGCCCAAGACACCGATGGAAAGCAGGAGCCCCAGCTGCGTCAGGAACGCCCAGCCGCGCCTGCGGCCGAGGAACGGCGGCTTGAACCGGTCCATCAGCGGCGACCACAGGAACTTCCAGGTGTAAGGTAGCCCGACCAGGGCGAACAGGCCGATGGTGGCGAGATCGACCCCGTTGTCCCGTAACCAGGCCGGCACCAGGGAAACCAGGACAAAGAGGGGCATGCCCGAGCTGAAGCCCAGGAAAATGCAGGTCAGCATCTTCCGGGAGAACAAGATCTCGGTCCAACTACGCCGTGCTTCAGCCAAGCGGACACCCCCGCCGAAAACGCGCGACCGGGAATGCTACGATCCCCGTCGGCACGATCTGATTGAACATAACCGTGGCTCCCTCTGCCGCCGCCATCGCTTGGCTTGATATCAGCCTCGTGCCCGCCCGTCATGGTCCGTTCGACGCACGAAACCCCAGGTGCCCGAGCGACCGCCCTTGAAAATCGCCGGCACCGGCCCGACTTTTATCTTGAGAATAGTTTGCAATTGCATCTATAAAGGGTTGTGACAGGGGGGATTCCGACCGCTAGGAGGGCCTGTTGAGTGCAAAATTGATTGGGCGGCTCGGCCTTTTGATCGCCGCCGCCGCCATTGGTCTGGCAAGTCCAACCGCGAAGGCCGCCCCCAAACATGACGGCCCCTTCAAGGTCGTGACCACCTTCACCGTGATTCAGGACATCGCCCAGAACGTCGCTGGCGACAAAGCCACTGTCTTGTCGATCACCAAGCCTGGCGCGGAGATCCACAATTATCAGCCAACCCCGGGCGACATCGTCAAAGCGCAGGACGCCGATCTCGTGCTGTGGAACGGCTTCAATCTGGAGCGCTGGTTCGAGAAATTTTTCCAGAATGTTGAGGATGTGCCGAGCGTGGTGCTGACCGACGGGATCGAGCCGATGGGCATTCACGAGGGCCCTTATACCGGCAAGCCGAACCCGCATGCGTGGATGTCGCCGTCGAACGCGCTCATCTATGTCGAGAATATTCGCAAAGCGTTCGTCAAATACGATCCGGAAAATGCCGAGACCTATAACCGCAACGCCGCGGCGTATGCGGCCAAGATCAAGGCGCTCGACGAACCTTTACGGGCGCGGCTCTCCGCCATTCCTGAAGAGCAACGCTGGCTCGTCTCAAGCGAAGGCGCTTTCAGCTACCTGACCCGCGACTATAATATGCGCGAAGCCTATCTTTGGCCGATCAATGCCGACGAGCAGGGCACGCCGCAACAAGTTCGCAAAGTGATCGACCTCGTGCGCGAAAAGGCAATTCCCGTCGTGTTCAGCGAGAGCACGATCTCCGACCGGGCCGCCAAGCAGGTCGCTAAGGAGACCGGCGCGCGTTACGGCGGCGTGCTTTACGTCGATTCGCTGAGCGCCGCGGACGGTCCGGTGCCGACCTATCTCGATCTCTTGCAAGTCACGGCCGGGACCATCGCCAAGGGTTTCGAAGGTGGACGCTCTTAATCTCAATCACGCGATCGCGCGCGCGGGCGAGACCAACTGTCCGAGCGTCGAGGTCAGCGATCTGACCGTGACCTATCCCAATGGCGTCACCGCCATGCGCGATGCCTCCTTCGCGCTTGGCCCCGGCACGATCTGCGCGCTGGTCGGTGTCAATGGCAGCGGCAAGTCGACCATCTTCAAGGCGATCATGGGCTTCGTCAGGCCCTCTTCGGGCGAGGTCAGGCTTTGCGGGCTCCCGGTCGACGAGGCGCTCAAGCGCAACATGGTGTCCTACGTGCCGCAAAGCGAAGAGGTCGATTGGAACTTCCCGGTTCTGGTCGAGACCGTGGTGATGATGGGCCGTTATGGGCACATGAATTTTTTGCGCCGGCCGTCGCGAACCGACCGTGAGAAGGTTGCCGAAGCGCTCGAGCGGGTGGGCTTGAGCGATTACCGGGACCGCCAGATCGGCGAGTTGAGCGGCGGGCAGCGAAAGCGCGTGTTCCTGGCCCGGGCGCTGGCGCAAGGCGGCAACATCATCCTGCTCGACGAGCCTTTTACCGGAATCGACGTCAACACCGAGACCGCCATCATCGATCTCCTGCGCGAGTTGCGTGCCTCTGGGCATCTCATGCTGGTCTCGACCCATAATCTCGGCAGCGTGCCGGACTATTGCGACGAGGTCGTGCTGATCAACCGCAAGGTCCTGGCGGCGGGCCCCACGGCCGACGTCTTCACCCAGAAAAATCTCGAGCTCGCTTTCGGCGGCGCGTTGCGCAATTTCGAGCTTGGCGGTCGCGCGCTGCACGAGGACGACGATACGCGCCGCTTGACCGTCCTTACCGACGATGAGCGGCCGCTCGTATTCTACGGCGACAAACCGCGCCGGCGCAGAGAGACGACAGAGCGGAAATGAGCGCGTTCGTTTCCGAGCTGTTCGTCCCCTTCGGCTACGATTACATGCTGAAGGCGATGTGGGTCAGCGCGCTGGTCGGTGCGGTCTGCGCCTTTCTCTCCTGCTATTTGATGCTGAAAGGCTGGTCGCTGATGGGCGACGCGCTCGGCCACTCCATCGTCCCCGGCGTGGCGGCAGCCTATATCATCGGCGCGCCGTTCGCGGCCGGCGCGTTCCTTGCCGGCATTCTCGCCGCGCTGTCGATGACCTTCGTCAAGCAGCATACGCGGCTGCGCGAAGACGCGGTCATCGGCCTCGTATTCACCACCTTGTTTGCGCTCGGTCTGCTGATGGCCTCGATCTGGCCGACCTCTGTCAGCATCCAGACCATCGTGCTCGGGAACATTCTTGCCATTTCCGATGACGACGCGTTTCAGGTCGTGCTGATCGCCGGGATCTCCCTCGCCATCATGGTCTTTATCTGGAAGGACCTGATGGTGACCTTCTTCGACGAAAGCCAGGCCCGTAGCATCGGTCTCAACACCCGGATGCTCAGGATTGTGTTCTTCACCCTGCTCAGCGCCTGCACGGTGGCGGCCTTGCAGACGGTGGGCGCCTGCCTGGTCATCGCCATGGTGGTAACGCCGGGGGCAACGGCCTATCTCCTCACCGACCGGTTCGGCCGGCTGATTGCCATTGCAGTTACCCTCGGCGCGGTGACCAGTTTCGCCGGCGCGTATCTCAGCTTTTTTCTCGACGGCGCGACCGGCGGCGTCATCGTCACGCTTCAGACATTGATCTTCCTCGCCGCCTTCTATTTCGCACCTAAGCACGGTGTTCTTGCCGCACGCCGCCGGCGCCGCGCACCTGCGGAGGCGCGCGCATGATGACAGTGGTCGACTGGATCGTTGATCCGCTCAGCTATTCCTTCATGCAGCGCGCCCTTGCGGTGTCGCTGCTGGTCGCGGCCGTGTGCGCCGTGCTGTCCTGCTATCTCGTGCTCAAGGGCTGGTCGCTGATGGGCGACGCCATCTCGCATGCGGTGCTACCCGGCATTGTGATCGCCTATGTGCTCGGTCTTCCGCTTGCGATCGGCGCCTTCGCCGCCGGACTGTCTTGCGCGCTTCTCACCGGTTACCTCAAGGAGAACAGCCGCGTGAAGCAAGACACGGTGATGGGCATCGTGTTCTCAGGCATGTTTGCGTTCGGCCTCGTTCTGTTCGTCAAGGTCGAGACCGACCAGCATCTCAACCATATCCTATTCGGCAACGTGCTCGGCGTGACGCTCGGCGGTCTTGCCGAAACCGCGTTGATCGCCGGCGGTACGCTGCTGATCGTGCTGCTGAAGCGGCGCGATCTTCTGCTCTATTGCTTCGATCCGAACCAGGCGCGCGCGATCGGCTTGCCGGTCCGGACGCTGCATTACGGTCTTCTCGTTCTGCTTGCACTCACCATTGTGAGCGCGCTGAAAGCGGTCGGCATCATTCTGCTGGTGGCGATGCTGGTGGCGCCCGGCGCCACGGCTCTTCTCTTGACCGACCGGTTCGAACGCATGCTGCCCATCGCCGTCGCCGTGGCGATGGGTTCGGCTGCTCTCGGCACCATCTTAAGCTTTCATATCGACGGCGCGACCGGCGCCTGCATTGTGCTGGTCCAGGCGGCAGCGTTTCTCCTCGTCTTTCTGTTTGCGCCGAAATACGGGCTGTTCGTCACCTGGCGACAGGTGCGCGGAAA
>Ga0315534_1000656_pt1 | contig 24373 bp, 25 predicted proteins | sample SalMarSW160240MG_FD_203094 | JGI IMG/M metagenome (GOLD analysis project Ga0315534, IMG submission 203094) | Salt marsh sediment microbial communities from the Plum Island Ecosystem LTER, Massachusetts, United States - Salt Marsh Sediment SW1602-40 ...
TCGACACGGACGCTGGAACCGGTGCTGGCCACACCGATAACCACTGTTGAGTTGCTGGCTGGCAAAGGCCTGGCGGCGATTCTGCCGGCGATCGGCGCGACGTGGTTGGGATTTGCGGTCTTCGCCGTTGGGGCACGGATTCTCTCGACCAGTCCCATCGTGCTTGGTCGATTGTCGGATGCACTTTGGTTAACGGCGATCTTCGTCGTGGGGCCGCTGCTTTCGATCGCCGCTGTCAGCGTGGCGGTGATGGTCTCATCGCGGGCCAATGACCCGCGCGTGGCCGAGCAGCTATCGATGCTGGTTATCCTGCCTTTATTGGGGCTCTTCTTCGGCCAAATTACAGGACTTTTCTTTATCAACGACCAGTTGATCGTTTGGATGGCTTTCATCCTCGTGGTTATTGATGCCGGGCTGCTGGCCCTGGCCACCCACCTCTTTCAACGTGAGACGATCCTCACGCGCTGGAAATAGTTCGATGAAAACGATGCGACGCACATCAACAATCCTGATTCTGCTTGCCTTACTGTTACCGCTTCGATTCGCCTCGGCACAAGAGGACAGCGGGTCGCTCTCCTTGAATTTTCGCAGAGATTTCGGCTTCAGCATGGGCGGACGGATCCAGGGCAGTTTCACGCTCTCGGCTTCTGGACCCGCCGACCTTCGCAGCGTGGATTTCATGATCGACGCTGAGGTCATGTTTCAAGATGATGAACCTCCCTTCGAATTTAAATTTCATACCTCGGATTTCGACCTCGGCGTGCACACCATCGAGGCCGTCGGCACTGCGGGCAGCGGTGCGACGCTGCAAAGCGAAGTCCTTCGATTCGATTTCGTCAGTGCCGAGCAAGGCTGGGAATCCGCCTCTGGTATTATTATTCCTTTGTTTATTCTAATTGTCGTATTAGGTCTTTTCGGAATGACGGCTTCTTCACTTATCGGCCGTAAGAAAGGATTTCGAGTCGCAGAATACAGTGCCGCAGGTGGCGCGGTGTGCTCCCGCTGTGGCCTGCCTTTCAGTCGCCGCGTCTTATCCCCCAACCTGGTGTTCGGAAAACTCGAGCGCTGCCCGCACTGCGGAAAATGGGGACTCGTTCGCCGGGCAACAGCCGCGGAATTATCGCAGGCTGAAGCCAGGTACAAAGCCGATCGTCAACAGGGCCGCATCGAACCGCAGGATGAAAAATCCAGGCGCGAGCGCCTGATTGAAGAGTCTCGTTTCGAGGAGTAATGATAGAAGCGAGACACGTTCTCGACGCGACCACCGCTCTTTTTGTGTGAACTTGATTGGTTTCAAGTCACTCGCTCGTGCAAACTACGGAGAATTAGTGACGACTTCCCATGTAAGGTAATTCGAGGGTACAATCGAAACGATCAGCAGATACCGGTGGCAATATGCCCCGGTTTTTCTATGGCGATTTTGGATGCAAAAAGACCATCCGCCCGTTTGCGATTACGAAGGATCCGATTACCAGACACGTTTCTGGGAAACCGCCGATCGCGCCTATGAAGATCGCGTCGAGGCCGTAGCCTTGAAACGTCTGCTGCCGGCCGCAGGTGATCTACTGCTCGAGGTGGGCGCAGGAGCCGGGCGGAACACACAGCGATACTCGGGCTTTCGAAAAATCGTTCTCCTTGATTATTCGTTTTCTCAACTGCAGCACGCTCGCCGTCGGCTCGGTGACAGCTCGCGTTATTGCTACGTGGCAGGTGACGTGTACCACTTGCCCTTCGCGGCTTCAGTTTTCGATGGTGCGACGATGATCCGCACCCTGCATCACATGGCCGATCCCCTCGCGGCTTTACAACAAATTCGGGCCACGCTCAAGGCCGAGAGCGTTTTCGTGCTGGAATTTTCGAACAAGCGAAACCTGAAGGCGATCTTCCGCTGGCTGCTGCGCCGCCAATCCTGGAACCCCTTCGATCCAGCGCCCGTCGAATTTGCCGAATTAAATTTCGACTTCCATCCCAAGACGGTCCGCGAGTGGTTGGAGAAATCGGACTTTAGGCTCGAACGCCAATTAGCGGTTTCCCACTTTCGCCTTCCGATCTTAAAGAGATTCGTGCCGCTCGGTCTCCTCGTGGCGCTGGATTCGATGCTGCAGTGGACCGGTGCATATTGGCAGCTGTCGCCCAGCGTCTTCGTGCGCTGCAAGGCGACTGGTGAAGAGATAAACACGTTAAAGGATGCTATCTGGAAGTGTCCCGCATGTGAATCGACGGAAATGAAATCGAACGAGGATGGGGTTCAATGTGGAACATGTGGGCGTATGTGGGCTTTAAAAGAGGGAGTATTCGACTTTCGTAAACCCGTGCGAGATTCGATCTCCTGAGAAAGCATGGCTTCAACCCATAGCCCTCGATCGATCTCCGATCAGGACGACATTGATGCACATAAACCATGCACAGGCAACTCGTGATGCCGTCGTCGCGATTGATTACTCGAAGTTGTGCAGGTAGCGAATGTGGGTTGGGAAAGATCGCCCCATCCACGCAGTCAATCTAAAACAGAAGCCGCGCTGCGCCGATGCCCTCGATTCGAATTAATTGGAGAGTTAACGTAAAATCAGCTGACGCTCTTTGATAGAGCGGAAACAATCTGGAAAAACGCGCGACGCCTGAGCCTGTCTGCCGTATAGTAAGTTAAAGAACATCAGGAGGCTTGAATGGATACAAAAAGACGCTCAAATCTCGGTGCGGGATTGGTGTTGATATTACTCGGTATTGCATTTTTAATCGGCCAACTATCGCCGGACTGGTATAAATGGTTGGATCCAAGCCAGAACTGGCCCATGATTATCATCACCGTCGGGTTGTTATTGTTGATTATGGGTTTACTGATCGGTGTGCCGGCAATGGCGGTACCTGCTTGCATCATCGGCGGCGTGGGAGCAATACTCTACTGGCAAAACGCGACCAACAATTGGGCAAGTTGGTCCTATGCTTGGGCGCTGATTCCGGGTTTCGTGGGTATCGGCGTTGTGCTCTCCGGATTGCTCGGTGCGGGATTGAAACAGGCGTTGCGTGAGGGCTTGAATTTAATCAAGATCAGTATGCTTTGCGTGGCGATATTCGGATCGATTTTTGGAGCCAACGATTTTCGGGTACCCGTCTGGCCCATTCTGCTGATTACGGCCGGCGTTCTTTATTTACTTCAAAGCATCTTCCGTTGGCCATGAGGATGCGTTAATTGAACCGCTTCGTGTGCGGCGGCTGTCAGATGATCGCCGGTGAGCATTTCAGCAGAAGATTGTAGAGAGCGGAATCATGGATACGAAAAGGATGAGACGCAGCAACTCGGATAAAATGATAGCGGGTGTATGTGGCGGTTTGGGTGTGTATTTCAACATCGACTCTACACTGCTCCGCCTGGTATTCGTGCTGCTGCTCTTTGCACAAGGTGTGGGAGCGATTCTCTATCTTGTTCTCTGGATCGTGCTTCCATCAGGTGAAGTGATGGATGGATCTTCAGAAAAACTACTTTCGATCGTCGATCAAAGCCGCCAGGCACCCCATACGTCCGGGGACCAAATCGCCTTAATCATCGGTGGAACGCTGGTTGTGTTCGGCGGAATTTTCCTGCTCGAAGAAATGAGCCCCGTGCTATTTTACACCATAAGGCATTTTTTCTGGCCTGCCATCCTCATCCTGGGCGGGCTCGCCTTGGTCCTGCGTTACCCAAGAGCCGAGTGACATTCTTCAACCAGGTCCGTGATTTCGGCTTCTACGCTTGATCGATTTTCTACGCCGCAGGATTTCTTGATAACCAGCATCTGATGGCTCTGAAAGGAATCGGAAATGAAGGCTGCTTGGGATGATCTCATGCGTGGAGAAGGCATAGTCCTTGCAGACGGGGGCATGGGGACCACACTTTTTTCATTGGGGCTCGACCGTGGTGTCGCACCGGAATTGTGGAATCTTGAGCGAGCGGATACGATCGCAGAGATTCACCGAGGCTATATCCTCTCGGGTTCGCAGATCATCCTGACCAACTCGTTTGGGGGAAATCGCGCTCGTCTCGGACGACATAATTTGTCGGATCAAACGCTGGAAGTAAACCGGGCGGCTGCGGAAATCGCACGCAGGGAGGCGAACGCCGCAGAAGATGGAATTGTCGTTGGTGGCTCCCTCGGCCCGACAGGCAGATTGATGCAGCCGCTGGGCGATCTGTCATCCGATGAGGCGGAGGCGATTTTTGCGGAACAGGCATCTGGACTGATCGACGGAGGCGTTGATGTGCTCTGGATCGAAACGATGTCGGACTTGCAGGAAGTGCAGGCTGCCCTGCGCGGCTGTATACAAGTAGGCGCCGATCTCCCACTGGTCGCTACGATGACTTTCGATACGCATGGACATACATCAATGGGGGTTTCTCCCGAAGACGCAGTCACAAACTTGGCGGGGTACAACCTGGCGGCCAACGGCGCCAATTGCGGCAACGGACCTGAGGAGATCGAAGCCGTGATCGCCAAAATGCACGCTGTGGCTCCCGCCAAAATCTTGGTGGCCAAGTCCAATGCGGGCATGCCGCGACTTCACGAGGGTAAACCGGTCTACGACGCCTCGCCTGAAATGATGGCCCAACATGCCTTAAGAGTATCCGCTCTGGGCGCGCGGATAATTGGGGCATGTTGTGGAAGCACCGCTGACCACATCCGCAGAATGGGTGAAGCCATTCGCTCCCATTCCTAAAGATGGAAATCGTCCAGCTAATAAAATTCCACAAAATAATTCATCCACATAGAAGACATCTGCTGCTGAAAGATCGCAGCAAGCACTTTGGCAGATCGGGCATTCGAACGCAGGAGCTTCCTTCCCTCTCGCCTCTCGCAAAAATGCACTGAGGTCTGGTCCTTTCGAATCTGAGTCTGTGATAGTATCTTGGTGATACGATGGATACATTTCTTGGGCATGGCAGTAGGGGTTTGAATTTGCACCGGAGGTAACACATTTATGTCTACTTCACGGGACGATCGACAGATGCTGGAAACTCGCATGCGTGAAGCAGGCCGGCTGCCACCAGGCCAATCTGCAACACTGAAGTTCCCGATTTTACATTATGGCTCCGTTCCGGCCTTCGATCCTGAAGCGTGGACATTTCGCATCTGGGGCGAAGTCGGACAATCAAGATCCTGGACGTGGACGGAGTTTCAGGAACTGCCTCGCACGAAAATCACACTGGACTTGCACTGCGTCACACGCTGGAGCAAATTCGACACAGTCTGGGAAGGCGTGACATTGAAATCCCTCGTCGAAGCCGGTCTCATCGAACTGAAACCTTCAGCCCGGTATGTATTGCAGCACTGTGAGAATGGCTTTACGGTGAACATTCCCATTGAAGTGGCTTTGGCTGACAATTTCCTTTTGGCCACAGAATTCGACGAAGCCCCAATCGACCCGGGACATGGTTACCCCTTGCGGGGAGTTACCGGGTCGATACCGGGACGGAAGGATTTGAAGGACCTTTACCTGTGGAAGGGCGGAAAATGGTTGAGAGGCCTGGAATTTATGTCCTCCGATCGGCTGGGCTTCTGGGAGCAAGCCGGCTATCACAACAAAGCCGATGTGTGGAAGGAACAACGTACTGTCTAGAGCGGTTTATCTCTCCCTGGCTACCTCCACAGCGCCCACGCAAGAACGTGGGCACTATGCTTCTCTCTCATTCTTCGGGATTGTATAATCCAAGATGATGATGAAGGAAGATGATACGCGCGAGGCGCGCGAACGCATGGTGGAGCGACAACTGCGCAAACGAGGCATATCCAATACTAGAGTGCTCGCTGCCATGCTTGAAGTCCCTCGGCACCTGTTTGTGCCCGAGGAGAACCGTAGTTTAGCCTACGCAGATGCGCCCTTGCCGATCGGCTGTCGCCAGACGATTTCCCAGCCATACATCGTTGCATTGATGAGTGAACTGCTTGAGCTTACCGGCTCCGAGACCGTACTTGAAGTTGGCACGGGATCTGGCTATCAAGCGGCAGTCCTCGCGCATCTGGCCAAGAAGGTATATTCTCTCGAACGTATCGAAGAACTCGCCAATGCAGCCCGGCAAGTATTAAACTCCCTTGGGCTCGACAATGTGGAAGTGATTGTTACCGATGGATCCTGCGGTTTACCCGAGCACGCGCCGTACGGTGGAATTATTGTGACCGCTGCGGCACCCAACGTTCCGGAACCGTTGAAACAGCAGTTGGATGACGATGGCAGGTTGGTGCTGCCTGTTGGCGGGCAAACCGGGCAACTTCTTGAGTGCTGGCAGAGGCGGGGAGAACAATTCAAACGAGAGCATGTCGTGCCAGTATCTTTTGTGCCCTTGATCGGGGAACATGGCTGGGAATCCGATGAGCGCCCCTGCTCCTGGTGGAAGTAAAAACACGAACGCCGGCAGCAATTGATCGCTCAACCTATTTTAAAAGATACTAGGGATACGAATCCTGGATGTGGGCGTCGATCGTCAGCGCAGCATCTTGAATGGGAATTACAGGGATTTCCTCATCCAGATAGATCGTGACGCAGTACACACCCGCGGTGTCACGGCGGAAAAGAACCATATCGAAACGAAAATCCACATCTTCGATCCTGGCGACAACAGTAATCGCCCGGGAAGAATCACCCAGATCCTCCGGCATCCCCAATTCCTGCTGATCGAGCACCTCTTCCACCGCGAGATCCTCAATCATTTGTTCCGTAAAAAGTTCCATCTCCTGGATCTTTGTATCGAAGGCGGCTTGATCCGCCTCATCTTCGATCAGGAACGTCCAACCGTAGATACTTTCGAATTCGTCGTTAGAGTCAATATAACTGAAGATATTTATAAGAGGATATTCGCCTTCAAACAGGAGGTTGTCCGATTCGATACCCAATTCCTCCAAGGTTGTTTCCTCGAAATTAACTGTCAAATCATCGCTGCCCAATGTCCAGGAAGCGGTATCGACGGGGACCTCGGTCAACGTGGGAGTCGGCGTCCATGTGGCAGGCAGCAGACTGCCTTCAGCCGCTTCGGGAGTTACGCTTGGAGACGGTGAAGGCGCGCTCGTGGAAGTCATCGTTGGCGTTGCCGGGGATTGTGCCAAGAGTTCGGGTTCTGCACCGCCGATGAGCCCCGAATCGCTGAGGACATAATACCCGCCCCCGATGACGACACCGAAGGTAAGTACGGCTAAAAAAGCCAGAAACGCAATTTGCCTGCCTGTCATACCGAAGCGACTTCGTCCCTGATTGAAATTGCGCATGCCTTGATTTCTCATCGAAGAAGGTCCTTCGTTAATCGAACTTCTAATGTTCTAATCATACACTGATTGCACGTCTGTATTACAGTCTCTCATGCAGGATGCATCCATATCCGAATACGCAATACCGATCTATGGATCGTGCGGCAGCGTCGGAAGTATGCGCTGATCTAGCACATGTGCAAGATCTCGGATAGAGACGGCCGCCGGGTAGCCATCGACATAACCCGTGCCGATGATTACCCCTGCGATATCCCTGCGGAATACGATGAGAATTAGGCGAAGCTCTACGCCTTCCAGATCTAGGAGATATTCATATCCAACAGCTACATCCCCAAGATCTCCCAAGTCGCTGATTGCCTCCTGCTCCAGGATACCGTTGTGGTCGAAGGTATTGACAATCTCATCGACCAGGAATTCCGGCTTGGCGATCTGTGTGTCAAATTCTTGTTGTTCATGCTCAAGAACCAGGCCCGTGACTCCGAAGATGAATTGAAGATCATCACCTTCTTTGGTGAAAAAGAATGAATTGACCAATTCACCACGGCCATCTTCTCCGATGAGACCGGATTCGCTATTGAACTCTTCAACCGGTGATTTCTTGAATCCCAGTGGTAGATCGGCAAGCCGGATCGACCATTGTACGTAGTCGATTTCCGAGAGACCGAACGGCGTGGGAGTCCACGTTGGAGGGAGTAACTTGCCTCCAATTTCTTCGGGAGTCGATGTTGGGGAATTTACTGCAGAGGACGTCAGCGTCGCTGTTGCCGGCGGTTGGGCAACCAGATCGTTTGTTTTGCCACCGATGATGCCGGAGTCGGCAAGCACATAATATCCTCCGCCGATAACGACCGCAAAGCTAAGCACGGCCAAAACGGCAAGAAGCGTAATTTGCCCCTTTGTCATACCGATGCTGCCTCGACTCTGACCGGATTGATTCATTGATCGTTTGATCCTCGAAAGCAAGCCCCCTTGTGCCAACTCTTGAGGTTTCTATGCTTCCACGGGGCGCATGCCTTTGCTTGCGGATGCCGAAACAAGGACGGATCCCGGCATCCAACCATCGACCGAATCTACGGATTGTCCACCAGCGTGGGAATGATCCGCTGGTCTAAAATTTCGGCGAGATCTTGAGCGGAGACTTCAAGCGGATATCCATCGATGTAAAAAGCAAATAAAATTGCTCCAGCGACGCCCCTGCGGAAGCTGATGACGTCCACGCGCATTTCCACGGCTTCCATATCCAGGACACAAGTCTGCCCATACGAAGAGTCCCCGATTGCCTCTAACCCGTTGATTTCGTTTTGCTCCAGAATGCCGTTGTGATCGAGTGTGGAGAGAATATCTCCAACGACGAATTCGGGGGTCGAGGACAGCTCGTCGAATTCCGCTTGTCCGCGCTGACTGGGAATCAGAAGCGCCATCCCGCCAATAAATTGTGGCGAGTCACCTTCTTTGGAAAATGCAAACTGCTTTATCAGTGTGATCTCTTCGATCTCGTCCGTAAGGCTGGGAGGAATGCTCGGATCATCGATCGGTTCTTTCTCGAATCCGAGGGGCAAATCCGAAAGCTGGAGTCCCCATTGGGCAAATTCGATATCCGAAACGCCGGATGGCGTTGGAGTCCATGCGGGTGGCAATTCAACGCTCGATCCGGCGGACGTATCTGCTCCCCCGGGCTGAGCATCATCCGTTCCCGCGCTCGAGGTTTCCCCGATGATACCCAAGTCGCGCAGCACGAAGTAGCCACCCCCGACCACGATAACGAGAAAAACGAAGGCCAATACAATGATCAGCCTAATCTGACGTTTGCTCATCCGCCAGAGACTCCTTTGGCATTTTGGATTACTCGCAGCCAACGGTTCGCAATTAACACGTACGTACATTCAACTGCGTTGAGTTTTTGGGAGTATAGAGCGAATGGGTAAAACAACGAATCCGAAACGATGATGCTTCTCCCCTTCGATTTGATCTTCAGCGACCGAGATGCATGGGCATGATCACATGGATGAAGTCACTTTGATCGACGGGGCGAATTACACCCGGGGAAGATGCCCCGGAGGTTTCAAGAGCGACGTTGGGTGCCTCGACGACGTTCAGCGCTTCAGCCAGGAAACGCACATTGAAAGCAATTTCGATCGCTTCGCCTTCAATCGTCGCATCGACGATGCTTTCGTTTGACCCGGTTTCGGCGGCCGTCGCCGATACCTCGACGACACCCGGCTCGAGTTCACTTCCCGGCGAGATGCGCAAACGTGCAGAATGCGCTGCTTCACGTGCAAAAATATCGGCCGCCTTGCAGGCTTTTAAGAATGCGCCCGTGGGAAGCACACTCCGGGTTGTGTGACTCGTGGGGATAATACCCTGGTAATCCGGAAAAGTGCCTTCAATCAGTTGCGAAACCAGTTCGGCATTCGAGCTGCGAAAGATCACCTGACCGCGGTTGGGAGGAAGATGCATGGTCACAATTTCGTCGTCCTCGGAGATAACGCGAGCCAATTCTGCCAGCGCACGAGCGGGAATGATGGCCTTCAAGGGATTGCCCACCGGAGATGAAAGATGAGCCTTTCTTACAGAGAGGCGAAAGCCGTCTGCGGCTGCCATCGTCATTTCATCGCCATCAATTTCGACGAGAACGCCCGTGAGTACCGGCCGGGCATCATCCGCTGAAGCTGCAAAAATTACCTGGCGGATGATCGCGCGCAAATCCTCGATGTTGAGTTCCAACCCGTCATCCAGGTCGGATGGGGGCAAGGGCGGAAATTCCTGGGCATCGATGCACTTGATCTCATTGTTGAAAACCCCACAGCGCACGTTGATTGTTTGCGTACGTACGTTGAGTTCCATGTCAACTTTCTCGGCGGGAAACGTGTTCACCAGGTCAACAAACGTACGTGCCGGAATGGTCGTCGAGCCGTCTTCCTCAACTTTCGCCCCAATCCAGCATGTAATTCCCAACTCCAGATTGGTGGCCGAGAGACGGAGACGCCCATCTTCTGCGGCGACGAGCACGTTCCCCAATACAGGCAACGTGCTGCGTTGCGCAACGGCACGCGCGACGGTGCTTAATCCGCTAGCTAGATTTTCTTGTAGACAAGAAACTTTCATGAGCAATTCATCCTTAGAATTCGATCAAACCGTGAGGAAGTATACAACGAACAAACTCACGGGACAATGCCGCATGGACAAGGCTATCCATCTGGCTTAAACTTGAATCATGGACGATGCTGTACCTTCATTCGATATCGAAGACCTGCGCCGCATGGTGATCCGCCTATCCCGTTTGGTAGAGATCAGCGTTACGCTAAATTCGACCTTGGATCTCGATCGGCTGCTGCAGTTCATCATAGAATCCGCAGCCGACTTGCTCGAAAGTGAGGAGGCTTCGATTCTCCTTGCTGATGAAAATACGCACGAACTTTGTTTCGTCGCAGCTACCGGCTCAGATCCGAGCGAGCTGCGCAAGATCCCCGTACCGCTCGAAGGTTCGATCGCGGGCACGGTCTTTCGGGACGATGAGCCCTTGATCCTCAACGAAGTCGAGAGCGACTCGCGGCACTTCGGCAATGTAAGTGAGACGATCGACCTCGAGGTACGCTCCCTGATCGCGGTGCCCTTGCGTATCCGAGACAAAGTGACGGGGGTATTGGAAGCACTCAACAAGCGACACGGGCGCTTTGATGAGATGGATCTGCAAACACTATCCAACATTGCCTCCCAGGCCGCTGTTGCAGTGAACAACGCACGCCTGGTCGAGGCACTCAAGCGTGCCTACGACGAATTGGGAGAACTCGACCGATTGAAAAGCGATTTCATCGCCATCGCTTCGCACGAACTGCGTACGCCTTTGGGTTTGATCATGGGATACGCCGCTCTTCTGAAGGAAGGCGCAGATCCGAAAGCTTCGGAACACGCCGATGCCGTGCTTTCCTCGGCGCTGCGTATGCGCGCCTTAATCGAAGCAATGACGAACATGAACATGCTGCAGGCGGGCTCGGCAGAAATGGAAACAGAGCAGACTTCCCTGCAGAAGATCGTCCAGGCCGCGCACGACGAAGTGATCGGTTTGGTTGAGACCAAAGGACAGTCGTTTTCGCTTCAAATGCCCGAAGCACCGATCGAAGTTCTCGCCGACGAAAGAAAGTTAACCCTTGCTTTGGTCAATATCTTGAACAACTCGATGCGCTTCACACCAGCCGATGGTCATATTCAGCTCATGCTGGAAAGAAAGGGGCGCGAAGCGTGGGTCGAGATCAGCGATGACGGTATCGGGATTCCCGCGGATCAACTCGATCGAATTTTCATCGGGTTCTATCAGGTGGACGATCACATGAAGCGGCGCTACGAGGGGTTAGGGTTGGGTTTGGCAATCGCCAGAGCGATCGTCGAAGCACATCACGGCCGTATCTGGGCGGAAAGCGAGGGAGTCGGCCGCGGCTGCACCATCACGATGGCGCTGCCGCTAACGACAGAAACTTAGAGAACACCGAAACGCCGAATTGCTTTGTCGTCAAATCACGCGTGGCAGATTAACCTTCGTCTGCGAGGCGATACACAGTATCGCCGTTGCGAACCCGGTCTTTGATCTTTATCGCTACCTCGGATCCTGCTTCGGCTTCCGAGACAGCTTCGTGCTCGATCTGCAAGGATTTAATTTCCTGGGAAAAGTCGGTATGCGTTCCGACGAAATGAAGCTTCTCCCCGAGCTTTATACCTTTGTTGATCTTCAAGACGGCTACATCGATCTTTCCAAAGTAATGTGTCACCTCGCCGATCTTTTCTTCGTTGGCCATACTCACCTTCCCTCAGGTCTTCGAACATTTCTGATTCTTGTTCAACGATAGCCAATTCGATTGTACATCCAGTTTATCCCCCGTCAAATCAGACTGCGCGACCTGCCTCCTCGATTGTCCGCCGCTGGGTGTCTGGGATTTTAATCAGCGCAAGAGATGAAAGCAGGAAGAGGATCGTAAAGACGGCAAACAATAACGCGTATCCGAGTCCCGGAGATTGCGGGACGGCACGGGTGATGGAGTCGGCGATGGGTCCGCCAATGTACGCCCCTACAGCTCCCGCTCCTGCGCCGGCCAGATTTGCGATTCCCAGATACCTGCCAGCCTCTTCCTTCGGAACCAGATCCGTGCCCAAAGCCCAATTTGCACTGTAAAACAAGCCGGTTCCGCCACCGATCAAACTTGCGCCAATAAATAGAACGGTCAGATTGGAAGACAGCAGGGTGATCAAAGTTCCTGCTGCCGAGACCAGACTGCTGACGATCAAAATCCGCTTACGGCCGTAACGATCGGCAAGCCATCCACTTGGAAGAGCGACAAGAAGTAAGAACATACCCACGACCACAATCAACTGGCTTGCCGGCACTGCGGCTTCCTCGTTGGTGAAACCAAAACGGCCTTGCAGGAAGTACACCGCGAAGGCTGCCAGGTTCGATGCCGGCACCAGGTAGGTGAGACGATTTACGATCCACCAGAAGAATTCTTTTCTCTTATAGATAACCTCACCGATTGCAATCCGCAAGCTGACCCACACGCCTATTCCCACGACAATCAGCATTGCCGCGAGTCCCATCATCCCCATGGACACAATCACCGTGATCGCCGAAGAGATCGATTCGAGATACCCCGCTGTGCGTTTTACGACTTCGCCAACGCCCAGAATAATTCCCGTGAAAATCGCGGTCATGAACAACAAGCGGAAAAACGGAGCCCAATTCCGGCGCTCGGGTACAGCTTCCAAAGGCCGCTCGCGCACGAACATCGTAATCACCATGCTGACGAAAAGAATTCCGCACGTCACAACAATCCCCGCCACCAATTTTCCCGCCGCAATTAATCTCCCCACCGTAAGTGCAACCAGAATTATGGGGATTGGCAATTCAAAGATAACCTTGACGGCGGAAAAACGTCCGCGCTGATGCGGTGGTACGAGGTCGGGTATCAGTGCTTGTTGTGCACTGTAGGCGGTGTTGGAAGAAACGGACAGCGAGGTGGCACTCGCGAAGAGAACCCAGTAGCCCGTCATGCCCTCGAGGCTTGCGGAAAAAGCGATCAGACCCAAAAAGACGATGTCCGCCATCGTCCCCAGAAAAATGAACGGCCGACGGCGTCCCCAGCGCAGGGTGCTGCGATCGGACAACATCCCCATTAACGCCTGGGAAAGAATGGCGACCATCAACGTCCACAGGCGAATACTTCCCAGAAATGAACCTTTTACAGTTTCGCCGACAAAGCGCTGCACGAGCAGCGGCCCGATCAACGGCGTAAGTGCGCTCGTGATTGTGGTTAGTCCGACCCAGTAGATGTTGATCGTGAAGTAATCGCGCCAACGCAGATTCTTCGTCATGACCCCAGACCATCCTCAGGGTGCTGCAGTTGAAATTGCTCCCCCAATGCCTGCTGAAGGATACATTCAACCAGGCGAAATACAAATCGCTTATCCACTGTCTTGTTGCATACGGTACTCACAAATTTCCTTCAGGACACAGCGTTGGCATTCCGGATTCCTCGCGTGACACACCTCTCTACCGTGCCGGATTAAATTGAGATGCGCGGCGTAGTATTGGTCTTCTGGGAAAATTTGCGCAAGGATTTGGTGTGCTTTTACCGCACTCGTTTCCGCCGCCCGGATGCCGAGCCGTCCACTGACCCGATATACGTGTGTGTCCACCGGAAAAGCAGGTTTGTCCAACGAAAAGAGCATCACGATCGATGCTGTTTTGGGCCCCACGCCTTTGAAGCGGGTCAACCAGCGGAAAATGTCTTCCGGAGACCAATCACGCAGGAATTCGAGATCGAGTTCGCCGCGTTCCTGCGTTATCTGCTGCAGCACGCGCAGGATGCGGGGCCCCTTCTGATTGGCCAAACCAGCGGGACGGATGGCTTCAATCACCGCATCGGGATCGCCATCACGCACCGCCTCCCAGGTGGGAAAGGCGGTACGCAGTGACTCGAATGCACGATCGCGGTTAACATCGTTCGTATTTTGGGAAAGGATCGTGGATACCAGTTCGTCCAACGCAGGCAGTGGATTGCGCCACTCGGGCCGGCCGTATGCCGCTAAGAGACGTTGATAGACCTCCCGAGCGCGTGACTTTCTCGACTCCACTGCGAATCATTTCTCCATGTGTTCGATCACGGCGCTGCCGAATTCGGAGCACTTCAACTTCGTGGCGCCCGACATGAGACGGTGAAAATCGTAGGTCACCGTCTTGGCCGCGATGGCGCCTTGCATGCCGCGGACGATGCGGTCTGCAGCTTCATTCCAACCCATGTAGCGCAGCATCATCTCACCGCTGAGAATCACCGATCCCGGATTGACCTGGTCCAGATCTGCATATTTCGGCGCGGTGCCGTGAGTGGCTTCGAAGATCGCATGACCGCTTTCGTAATTGATGTTGCCTCCCGGAGCTATACCGATTCCACCGACCTGTGCCGCAAGGGCGTCTGAAAGATAGTCGCCGTTGAGGTTCATCGTAGCGATCACGTCGAACTCACGCGCTCGGGTAATGGTTTGCTGGAATGCAATGTCGGCGATGGCATCCTTGACAAGCAAGCGTCCCGCATCCAGGGCCGCTTTCTGCTCTGCATTCGCAGCCTCCTCACCCTTTTCCGCTTTGGTGCGATCCCATTGGGACCAGGTATACACGCGGTCGCTGAATTCACGCTCCGCCAATGCGTATCCCCAACTGCGGAACGCACCCTCGGTAAACTTCATGATGTTGCCCTTGTGCACCAGTGTTACCGAGCGGCGTTCGTTGTCGAGCGCATAGCGGATGGCGGCGCGCACCAACCGTTCGCTGCCCTGCTTGGAGACGGGCTTCAGTCCGATGCCGGAGGTCTCCGGAAAACGCATCTTTGCATATTCCTCGGGAAAATTATCCCGCAGCAGTTTTTTAAACTTATCATTTTCTGCGCTGCCCTGTTCGAATTCCACACCGGCGTAGATGTCCTCCGTGTTCTCGCGGAAGATGACCATGTCGACATTTTCCGGATGCTTGACCGGCGAAGGAACTCCATCGAAGTAACGCACCGGGCGCAGACAGACGTAAAGGTCGAGGGCTTTACGCAGGGCGACATTGAGCGAGCGAATGCCGCCGCCGACGGGTGTGGTCAACGGACCCTTGACGCCCACGAGAAATTCATCGAAAGCCTTCACCGTCTCCTGCGGCAGCCATTCTCCGCACTGATCGAACGCCTTTCCGCCGGCAAAAACTTCCATCCAGGCAATGCGACGATCTCCGCTGTATGCTTTTTCTACGGCGGCATCCAGGACGCGAACGGAGGCGCGCCAGATATCCGGGCCGGTTCCGTCACCTTCGATGAAAGGCAGAATTGGGTTTCCGGGTACGTTGAGAACACCGTTGGATACAGAGATTTTCTCCCCATCGCTGGGAACTTTGGAGAACTCATAGGTCATGGAAATATAACTCCTCGAAAAATTTGGCTATGGATATTCGTGGGATTATAGCACGTGCTTTCGACACGACTGCCGATTCCGAAGCGAGACAGGGGATTTACGCGTATCCATGGGGATGCGCTTGATGCCATTCCCAGGCGCTGGCGATGATCTGCTCCAGAGCGGGGTATTGCGGTCTCCAACCCAGCTCGTTAACGATTTTATCCGCACACGCCACAAGGCGCGGCGCATCTCCGGGCCGGCGGGGCGATTCGACGGCCGGAATCGGGTGGCCTGTGACCTGGCGTGCGGTCTCGATCACCTCGCGCACGGAATATCCGGCACCGTTGCCCAGGTTATAGATCAGACGATCGTGGTCCTGAAGCGCATCGAGCGCCAGCAAATGAGCATCGATCAAATCCTGGATGTGGATGTAATCTCGAATGGCCGTGCCATCCGGTGTGGGATAGTCGCTGCCGTAGATTTGAACGTTTTCGCGTTGCCCGAGCGCGACTTGAAGCACGAGTGGGATGAGATGAGATTCGGGTTGATGCGCTTCCCCACGCGCGGGCAGTGCTCCGGCAGCATTGAAGTAGCGCAGCGCACTGTAGTGCAAACCGTGGATGCGGCGGTACCATTCCAACGTTTCCTCGATCATCAACTTGGTCTGGCCATACGCATTGACCGGTTCAATAGGGGCCTCCTCCGAGAGCGGATCATCGCGGGAGGCATAAATGGCGGCAGTGGAAGAAAGCACGAAACGCCGCACGCCGGCCCTGAAACAGGCGTCGATCAAGCCAATCGACAGCGAAACGTTGTTATAGAAAAATTTACCCGGAGTCCGCATGCTTTCCCCGGCTTCGATGAAGGCAGCAAAATGCATCACGGCGTCGTAGTTTGCAGCCAACAATTCGGCGTCCAGCGTCTCCCGATCTGCCAGGTCTGCGTGGACGAAACGCGCGCCTGCGGGGACTGCTGCGCGGTAACCCTTTACGAGAGAGTCATACACCGTAACCTGATGGCCGTTTTCCAGCAGCATTTGAGCCGCGGCCGAACCAATGTAACCAGCGCCGCCAGTGAGAAAGATATTCATGCAGTCTTCCTTATCAAAGAATATGTGGCAGGCTGTATTATACCGGCCTTCGACCCGGCACATCCGGATCTCTTTTCAGGTCCCGCACGCCTGCTGGCGTGTAATCAAAACACGCTCACTCCGATAGGATTTCCAGATTGGCCAATGAGGCAACCAGGTGCTTCGTCTCGCCATCGTCGAAGATGATAGTGACCTCTTCATCATCGAATTCGATTTGCGTCGAGAGAATGGTCCCCTCTCCGAATTTTGGATGTATGACGCGCATTCCGGCCTGGTAGCGGGCTTGAGTCCGAAGCGTAATTGCATCGCCCCAGCGAGTCTGGCGTTGAAACGAGACTTCATCCCACGCATGTCGATTGGGGTGAATCCCGTCGAGTTGATCGGGGGGAAGATCATCGAGGAACGGCGAGGCATCGCTGAGCGTGGAAACACCGGCCTGCCGGCGGCGGAAGGCACGCAGCAGGAAAAGTCTATCCCGGGAGCGCGTGATACCTACGTAGAAAAGACGGCGCTCCTCTGCCATCGCTTCGGGATCGTTGAAGGATCGTTGGTGGGGAAGCACGCCGTTGTCGAGCCCAATGATGAACACAACTGGGAATTCGAGACCTTTGGCAGCATGCAGAGTAAGCAGCGTTGGGGCGTTCAACGTTTCGGTCAGGGTGTCCTGGTCCGAGACCAGCGCAACATGCTCGAGGAATGTGGTCAATCCCAATTGTGCGAATTCCTGAGCCGCGGCACGCAGTTCCAAGACGTTCGCCCAGCGTTCCTGCCCTTCTTCGGTGCCATCGTCAATAAAATTCCGGTACTCGATATCCTGCAATACCAAGTCAATCAAGGCATCGGTACTGAGCTGTTCACGCTGCTCGAGCCAGCGATTCACCAGTCGGCCGAAATCAGACAGGGCGCGCTTCGTACGCCCCGAAATTGCCGCGTCTTCATCGGAAACAGAATGGTTCGCCAGTGCGGAGATAACTTCATACGGCGTGCGACCCTGCGTCTCGGCGATCCCGAGTAATGTTTCGATGGTCTTTGCCCCGATGCCGCGGGGCGGTGTGTTGATCACACGCAGCAGCGCGACCTGATCGCGCGGGTTGTGAACCAAGCGCAGATAGGCAACGACGTCCTTGATCTCCCGCCGTCCATAGAATCGTTGGGCACCAACGATTCGGTAGGCCAACCCCGCCTTCAGAAAAGCCTCCTCTAGCGCACGCGATTGCGCGTTCGTGCGATACATCACGGCGCAATCTCCGGGGTCAATATTTTCCAACAGCGTCAAATTGGCGATGGTTTCCACAATGTAGCGCGCTTCGTCGCTTTCATCGTACGCTTCGTGCAGCGTAATCTTTTCTCCCGCACCACGGTCGGTAAAAAGACGTTTGGGCTGCCGGTCGGGATTGCGATCGATGACCGCCATCGCAACGTCGAGTATGGTTTGCGTCGAGCGGTAATTTTGCTCTAGCAGAATCAATTGCGCACCCGGATAATCCTGCCGAAATCGATGCACGTTGCGGTAATCCGCGCCGCGCCAGCGGTAGATGGATTGATCGGGATCGCCGACGACGAAGAGATCCGGTTGCTCTCCCGCCAGGTAACGCAGAAGCACGTACTGGGCGGTGTTCGTGTCCTGGAATTCGTCGACCAAAATATGTTGGTAGCGCTGCTGGTATTGCAAGCGCAGGTCATCGTTGTCCCGCAGTAGACGCACGGCGAATAACAGCAGATCGTCGAAATCAAGCGCATTGTTGACCTGCAGTTGTTCCTGATAAAGCTCGTAGACTCGCCGCGTGACCTCCGCATTGTAGTTCTCGGCCGAAAATTCTTTCAGCTCGATGAGTTCGTTCTTGGCGCGCGAGATTCCGCCGTGGATTTTTCGCGGAGAGATTTGCTTGGGGTCGATGTTCAGTTCCTTGAACGCGGCACGGATCAGAGTTTGCTGGTCGGCGTCATCGTAGATCACGTAATCACGCGTGAACGGCAATCGATCTGCTTCACGCCGCAGCATTCGTGCGCACAGGGAATGGAAGGTCCCTAAACTGACCCCTGCCTGGATGGCGCTGCGCTTGCTGCTGGATTCATCGAGCAATTGTGTCACGCGCTTCGCCATTTCACGCGCCGCCTTGTTGGTGAACGTCACGGCCATGATATTGTTCGGCGAGACACCGACGTGGCTGACGAGGTAGGCAATGCGATGCGTCAACACGCGCGTTTTGCCAGAACCCGGTCCCGCGAGGACAAGAACCGGTCCCGTATCTGCGGTGACCGCCTGACGCTGTTGGGGGTTTAGGGTATCGAGGAGCCTCATAATTCAGCAGAACAGGTAAATGTAAGTCGGGGGATTAAAGAAACCAGGGATCACGATCTGTATTTCCCTGGTTTCGAATCCCAATTAACACTCGTGATGAAAGACAACCCATTCTATCGAACCCCGGGTTGATCGACAAGGTCAGCGCTCACGAGAGATGCGGTCCGAGATAAAGCACCTCCGGACCAGCGAGCAAGCCTTCCAACGGCCTGGCTGCCAGATTCATCACTCGACTGTCGGCGAAGTAGGGAAAGTCAAAGTGAATCTCGTCGCCCGCTTGGCTTTCGGGGATGGGCATGAGACGAGCCGTCAATGGTTTATTGTGTCGCAACGAAACCGCTCCGATGTCAATCAGGACGGCAGTGATGGCCTCCGCGGTCACGTCACCCGGAAGCGGTATGGTATCCAATCCAGTGCCACAGAGGCTTGCATAGAGCAGCAAAGCATTGACGCTGAGCGCCTTTTTCGCTGCGGACGCCGCCAAGACGAAATCCTCCAATACCGGCAGGAACATACCGCAGAAACCTGTGCGAAGGAATTGCGCCCGGTCCAGGCAATCAGCGAGAAAAGCTACCCCTGCGGCTGTGCCGCTCAAGCCAACTGTGGGGATTCCCAGAGCTTCGAGTGCGCTTCCGATCGATCGGGCTTCTTCGGGGTACGGCGCCATGGAAAAATCGATACCCAGGAACTGCGGTTCCTGATTTTCGGCCACTTTCTGTGCAATAGACTGTATCGACGCGGCGTGAGTTTCAATCGCGCCGACAAGACGCCGGCGGGCGAGGGAAAGCGAGCGTGCTTCCCGCAAGGATTCCACCGCCAGATCAGCCGCTTCAGTGGCAATGGCGATGGTCATGTTTCCACCCCGGTGATAGGCGGCCGGGAAGAAGGGTGTTCCTGGCGCGACGTTGGCCAGGGCGGCAAAACGCAAATTCGAAAAACCATCGTCTGTCAGCAGCGAGGTTTCCTGAATGGCGCGAGCGCAAGCTCGCGCCGCCGGGAGGGAAACGCCGTTTTCAGGGTCGGCGAACAAACCCGAGGCGAATACAATTTCTGTCGCCCCGAGCACATTGGGGATAAAGGCATAGCCGTCGAGTTCGTCTGGCAATGCCGGACCGATGGATGCGTAGTCGATGGCGTTGACGAAACTTTCGGCTTCCAGTTGGCGGGCGAAGTTGGCGCGTTCCCCCGGTGGTACGGGCTGCTCCATCTCTGCCGGAGGGGGTGTGGCGATACGCAGCGTTTGTACCTCGTAACCGGAATCCTGCAGCATATCCTTGCAGGTTTGCAGACTTGTTGCGATGGTCTCGATGCGTTTGGATTCCACCGGATAGCCGGGATCCAAGAAGCCTGTCAGGGCGCGTATTTTCATCTCACTCCTCGCTGACGTAGGATTTCGTACAAAATAACGGCCGTCGTAACGGCTGCGTTTAGCGATTCCGTTTTGCCCGGCATGGGAACGCGCACACCATGTGCGGCGATCTCTTCAATGTCCGGCTGCACCCCGCTCGCTTCCGATCCGATGATCAGTCCTGCCGGTTCCCGCCAATCGACTTCGAAGTACGAACGTTGCGCACGAATATCCGCAAGATAGAGTTCCATACCCGCAAGCTGTCGCGGGATTCCTGCGACGGAAGAGGTCGCTATGGAAAGGTGTAAATGTGCACCCATGGCGCTGCGAACCACTTTCGGATTGTAGGCATCGACCGTGCCTCCGGTCAGCAGAACAGCGTCCACGCCGGTGGCGAGTGCCGTGCGCAGGATCGTGCCCAAATTGCCTGGATCCGTGATGCGATCGAGGATCAACGCAAGGTTGATGCTACTGGGAATCGGATGCTCCGGAATCGGCAGAACGGCCAGGATTCCTTGCGGGGCAACGGTGTCCGAACAGGCGGACATAACTTCATCCGAGACGGGGAAGATCTCTGCGCCAAGGCGCTGCATGTTGTGGATCAAGCCTCGCCCGCGCACATCCAGATGATCCGTGTGGAACGCCATCTGAAAGCGTGCTTGCGCGGCAATTGCTTCGTTTATGAGCCGGGTACCTTCAATGACAAAAACCCCCTCCTTTTCGCGAGCCATGCGATCGTTTTGGAGGCGGTGGATTAATTTCACGCGTGGGTTTTTGGTTGACGTAATCAAGGCCGCTTCTCCGGCCAGCGGGAGGCGAAGGCAGCGGTAAAGACTCGCGCACTGGGAGCATCGATCAGCGTAATGTGTATCTCTTGCACAGATGACTCCGGATGTACCTGGCAGAAGTCGGTAATGGCGTCCAGAATTACTTCCGCACCGCGTGCCTTCGGAAAGCCGAATATACCGGTGGAGATGGCGGGCAGCGCTACAGACTTGAAGCCACGTTGATCTGCCAGCGATAACGCGGCGGTGACGGCGGTATGCAGCTTAGCGTCTTCATCACCTTCACCCCAAATGGGACCGACGGCATGAATCACGTATCGACAGGGCAGTGTCCCGGCTCCCGTCAGCGCCGGCCGAGCATGTGTAATAGGGCCATGTTCTTGTACCCAGACATCACTTTCTTCCTGGATGCTCTTTCCCCCTCTGCGAACGATGGCGGCCGCTAAACCACCGCCATGATGAAGAAGAGTGTTAGCTGCGTTGACGATTGCGTCGACGTTTTCCTCAGTCAGGTCGCCGTGGAATAGGCGCAGGATCTGACCTGCAGGTAGTTTGTGTTCGGCGACCAACGTGGACATAGACTCCTTCCGAATAGGCAGGCTCTGCTCATGATTGTAGCATCAGAATCAAATACACATGGGACTATATACACATCAACGGCCCCACACGAAATGGGTTTTGAATTCTCTCCTCAGTTGTTGTATGCTAATGGAGAATTGGAAAGTAAAAAGCGGCTCAGCATTCCCTAAAATAGACAACCGATGCAGCTCATTCAACATCCCCGAATCAGGTTTTACTCGCCGTGTCACAAATCGGGTTCCAGCGGTGTTTCAGATATGATGAAGAACTCGAAAATATATGCCGCGATATGATAAATCCGTCCGATCTGCGTGGGAAAGGAATTGAATCATGCGCGTCTGCCATTTATTGGGTTTCCGCAGGATGATGGCAAGGGGCATCACCATCGGTATGGTCTGCACCATGATTGCCGCCTGTAACGTGCTGGGGTGGGGAGAATCCCTCGAACAAAAGGGCGACGAACAGTCCGCGGAGGAAGCTTTCGGCGAAGGCCTGGATCTCGGCGAACCCGATACAGAGACCGAAGCCGAAGATGATGTCGAACTGGAATTCGATCTCAGTGAACCTGCGGACGATGGGAGAGATTTACTCAGTGGGCCCAGTGATCCTTGTCCAACGGGCACGACGATGTACTATCTTTGGTACGATCATACTTGTGTACTCAATATAACCGCTGGCACACATGAAATCTATTTTGAGGAAACATCGGAATTCGAGCCATTTAGTCTCGTGTTGGGAGCTGATGAGGAGATATTCGATCCTTTGAATGAGAGCGAGATCATGCTCAACATGGAAGGCTATATTACGAGCGACAATGATACCTGCCCGATCACGCATTACCATGGATCATATCCTCTTCGGGCCGAGATCACAGCGCAGTGCGAGAATGGGAAAGTGGACCTCCAAGCAAAGCTGGAGAGGGTCGACTTCAACCTCCAGGGCGACTGTCAGATGGCGGGCGGTATCGAATTTCCCGGTCTGAGTTCGGCGCCCGAGATTGATCACGTTTTTACACATCGCTTCAAAGGGGATGCGTACATATTGGAAGTCCCACCAGGAGGCGTCTTGGAGGGGATGGACGGCGTCTTTAATTGCACCTATTTGTTTGTGCTGCAGCCGGCGTATACTGATGATGGAGTGGAGCTCGTGCCGCTCGTGCCGTCGGTGCAGTAATCTGCAGGAATGTGTTTTTGAATTGAATAAAAACAGGACGCTTCAGCGTCCTGTTTCTTAATCCCAAATTGTCTTAATGATTACTTGGGAGTAGCAGCTTCCACCACGGATGTAAATGCCTTCGGATCCCGTACAGCCAAGTCGGCAAGCATCTTTCGATTAAGCCGAATCTCGTGCTGCTTCATTCCGTGGACTAAACGGCTGTAGGTCGTGCCATTCTGGCGTGCTGCAGCGTTGATGCGCGCGATCCAAAGACGGCGCAAGTCACGCTTCCGATTTCGACGATCTCGATAGGCATACCACAGGCTTTTGAGCATTGCCTCGTTGGCGCGTCTAAACAGGCTGTTGCGCGTGCCGTACATTCCCTTGGTAAGTTTGAGGACTTTCTTGTGCCGACGGCGTGTGACGATACCGCCTTTTACTCTGGTCATATTACTCGCTCCTGCGAACCCCTGGGCGCCGATGCTGCAAACTGCATCCGTTTGGAACACCCAACGGCCGCAACCTATTAATTCCGGTTACGATGATTGGCCCGATCGGGCATTCGGATTAGCCTTATATTTACTCAGATACGGGGCTAACCGACGAACTCGTTTCGAGAGCTTCTTACTCTTGACCGTCACCATTTTGGAAAATAATCGTTTGGTTCGCTTGGGTGTATTGCGGCGCAAATGGCCTTTACCGCTGACCGTGCGAACGATTTTCCCCGTGCTGGTTTGGCGGAACCGCTTGGCGGTCGCCTTGTGTGTCTTGAGTTTGTACTTACCCTTACGTCCCACTGTTATGCTCCTTCGAGACAGCCCCGCGGACGACGTTCAGTCCGCGGGGTAGAAATTCCATCGGTTGTCGTTCATTCTACTGCGTTTACTTGTTCTTCATCGGCGCTAACATCATCAACATCGTGCGGCCTTCCATGTCGGGCATCGTTTCGATCGTGCTCACGTCGGCTAGTTCTTCGGCAATCTGTTTCAGGTCTTCGAGTGCGATTTCGGGATAGGTGATTTCACGACCGCGAAATCGAATGCGAACCCTCACTTTCTTGCCTTCGGATAACCAACGTCTTGCGCTGCGTACTTTAAAGCCGCGGTGATGTGGAGATGTCTTTGGTCGCAGACGAATTTCCTTGATTTCTACTTTCGTTTGTGCCTTACGCGCTTCACGATCCTTTTTGGATTTTTCGTAAAGGAATTTCCCATAATTAAGAACACGACAAACGGGTGGATCGACGTTCGGCGCCACCTCTACCAGATCGAGTTCGGCTTCCCTGGCGATGCCCAATGCTTCACTAATGGAAACGACGCCAACATTCTTGCCATCGGGACCGATGAGGCGTACTTCACGCGCGCGAATGTGTTCGTTAATCCGAAATTCTGATGCGCTGATGTTTTGCTCCTCCGGTTGCTGCACTAGAGCCGCCCTGCGCACGAGCGGCCCACTGGATTGTCGGATGAT
>Ga0315534_1000658_pt1 | contig 24332 bp, 25 predicted proteins | sample SalMarSW160240MG_FD_203094 | JGI IMG/M metagenome (GOLD analysis project Ga0315534, IMG submission 203094) | Salt marsh sediment microbial communities from the Plum Island Ecosystem LTER, Massachusetts, United States - Salt Marsh Sediment SW1602-40 ...
GAGATTGAATTTATTTCTGTTCTCTGAAATATTGTTCCCTGATAACCATGATAAATTCCCTGTATCGATAATTAGGGAATTTGGGTAAATATCTAATATATTCTGGCGGTTATAATCGGCCGAAGTCTGAGGATTTGCACTTAACACGTTAATTCACTGTTATAATCCCTGTTTGCAGAGAAAATAACAGTGAGATAGGTTTAGGCAAGACTCACACCACCGCCATACAGTCTGGTCTCCGTAACCAATCACTTCATTGGCGTTCATAAATCCCATTTAAAACAGTAAGATAATTTCCTTGAATGGGGTATCTCATGCTGAATGTACGGTCCGTATAGACCTGTTCATATTAGATATAGCAATAGTCTCTGATGTGATTTCCGGGTTCGCTTACGTATACAAGTACTAGCCGTAATACATCAATTAAATCGTAGATTGGCTGGGTAGCGTTTAAAGCGCCGGCAACTTGATGGTTTAGAAATACGGCAATTTCATAAATATCTCCGATACCATCCCTTTATTGCCATTCCAGTGCTTGAAATTCCTCGGTCAGTTGACACAGGAACGGGGTCAAAAAAGCTTGCAATGATGCAGTTAAAAGTAGAAGTGAGTCACAGATCCGGGTGTGATTTCTCGTTACCTTAGGCATCCTTAATTTAGCACTGTAACTTTGATATAAGAAATTTTTAACGAAAGGAAAACAAGACATATGAATACAACGAACAAACCTATGTATCATCAGCACGTGACCATAAACGAACGAACAGTTCGCGTTATCATAGGCTTCGGCATGCTGCTCACAGTTATCCTGGGAGCAATCGCATCACCTGTTTATATTTTCATGACTTCAATGATTGCCGTTTACCTGGTCATAACAGCCATCATCGGTACTGTCCCGGTTTACACTACCCAAACTCGTTAACAAAAGCATAAGAGAATTTGGTTGGGGAAAGACGGTAGTATCCTACTGCCATATATTTCCACATCTATCCATGTTCTCGCGGAGTCGCGGATCTAAAAAAGAACATCTGGGCGCTCGCAGCGGCGGATCAATCCCGGCCCATCTTTTTTGTTAAAAATAAGGGATCTGGGTTTCGAATTTATATAACAACCCAAATATCCTCGAGATCATTGTATAATGGATCCGGTGGCTTGTACCGGTCCTCTCGCAACGGCAAATTGTGAACCCCGTCAGGCCCGGAAGGGAGCAGCGGCAGCAATGGACTCGTGTGCCGGGATGTGGTGGGTACGAGCCGCCCTCATTTTCAGTGATATATGCAGAAACAGATTCCGGAAGTTCAGAATAAGGTTGGTTAATGAGCTATCAAGTATTGGCACGTAAGTGGCGTCCCCGAATATTCAGTGAACTTGTGGGTCAGGAACATGTGGTGCGTGCCCTGGTCAATGCCCTTGACCATGATCGCATACATCATGCCTATCTGTTTACCGGTACACGTGGTGTGGGAAAGACCACGATCGCACGAATTCTGGCCAAGTCACTCAACTGTGAGCGGGGTGTAGGCTCCACCCCTTGCGGTGAATGTTCATCGTGTCTGGAAATCGACGAGGGCCGATTTGTTGATCTCATTGAGGTTGACGCAGCTTCCAGAACCAAGGTCGAGGATACACGGGAATTGCTGGACAACGTCCAGTATGCGCCGACCAGGGGCCGCTACAAGGTCTATCTCATAGACGAAGTGCATATGCTGTCGACACATAGTTTCAATGCCTTGCTTAAAACGCTGGAAGAGCCACCGCCTCATATAAAATTTCTGCTTGCCACAACTGATCCACAGCGTCTGCCCGTAACCATCCTGTCTCGTTGCCTGCAGTTTAACCTCAAACGCTTGCCGATGACGTTGATCAGCGGACATCTAGGCCACATTCTCGACCAGGAGCATATAGCCTACGAGACGCCAGCGCTGACCCACATTGCACGGGCAGCTGATGGCAGTATGCGGGATGCATTAAGTCTGCTGGATCAGGCGATTGCCTATGGGAACGGAAAGCTGTCCACAGAAGACGTGAGCGTCATGTTGGGCAGTATCGAACAGGATCATGTCTATAAACTGTTCGAGGCATTGACCGGACAAGACGGGTCTAAATTATTGGCGTGCATACATGATTTATCCGAACTGACACCCGACTTTTCCGATGTGCTGGGCGAATTAATCAACTTGCTGCACCGTATTGCAGTGGCTCAAGTCGTACCCTCCTTTCAGTATGAAGATGTGGATAATGAGGTAATAGCCCGTTTTGCGACCCGTGTTTCTCCTGAAGACATGCAACTTTATTATCAGATTGCCTTGTTGGGACGCCGTGACCTGGAACTTGTCCCTGATCCGCGTTCCGGATTCGAGATGATTATGTTACGCATGCTTGCATTCCGGCCGGTGGCAGTTAGCGGTGATCCGACCAATAAGGATATATCTGCGATGAAATCCCCAGCTAGCATGAAGTCGGCATCTGCTGCTGGAGAGATTTCCCATTCAAATAACACCGCTGGCGACCACGACTGGTCATCGATTGTCAACGAGCTTAAGGTTACGGGCATGGTGCGTGAATTGGCCGCAAATTGTGAACTTGTCAAATTTGATGATAAACGGGTGGAATTGCTACTCGACAATGCACACCAACATCTGCGCAGTAAAAATTGTGAAAAGCGTCTGGAGCAGAGCCTGCAGCAATATTTCGCCAATCAGGTCAAGCTGGATATCAGGGTTGGCATGGGCGCATCCGAGACCCCGGCGCTGCAGCGCAGTCGCAACGAACAGGAACGTTACCAGGCCGCACTGAAGGCGATTGAAAACGATGCCAACGTCAAGACGTTGCGTGATACGTTCGATGCGCGCGTACTCCCTGATACGATCCAGCCACTGGATTGAGCGACCCGGTTTTCGGAAAAGGTATACAATCTATTTACAAGCCAATCAATCAAGAGGTAACACTATGAAAGGTGGTCTTGGCAATTTAATGAAACAGGCCCAGAAGATGCAGGCTGACATGCAGAAGGCCCAGGAGGAGATCCAGAACATGGAGATTTCCGGTCAGGCAGGCGGTGGCATGGTGAGTGTATTGATGACAGGCCGCCATGACGTTAAACGAGTTACCATTGATGACAGCCTGATGCGGGATGACAAAGAGATGCTGGAGGACCTTATAGCTGCAGCAGTCAATGATGCAGTCAAAAAGATCGAGAGTGAAACCAAGACAAGAATGGCTGATATGACGAGCGGGATCTCATTGCCGCCCGGGATGAATCTCCCTTTCTAGCGTCGCCGAATGGCGGAAATTTCCCATATCAAACAGTTGATCGAGGCCTTGCGCTGCCTGCCCGGTGTGGGTCCGAAATCAGCCCAACGGATGACCTTTTATTTGCTTCAACGCAACCGTGAAGGCGCCCGGCGACTGGCGCAAGCGCTCAATGATGCGGTGGAAAAGGTTGGACATTGTTCCCTGTGCCGAACTTTGAGTGAGGATGATATCTGTCCGTTGTGTGCCAACAGGGCGCGGGACCACTCACAATTGTGCATCGTTGAGATGCCAGCGGATGTGCAGGCGGTTGAGCAATCCACCTCCTATAAGGGCCTGTATTTCGTTTTGATGGGACATCTGTCACCCCTGGATGGCATTGGTCCCGATGAGATCGGCCTTGATCATCTTGCACAACGGCTGCACGGAGGGGATGTCAAGGAGGTGATCGTGGCGACCAACCCGACAGTCGAAGGTGAGGCAACCGCACATTATATTGCGGACATGGTGCACAAGCTCGGCCTCAAGGCGACGCGCATTGCTTACGGCGTGCCGTTTGGCGGTGAACTCGAATATCTTGATGGCGGCACCTTGTCACATGCCTTATCCGGCCGCCGCGAGATTTAGGAAACCTCGCTGATTACATACCATTACACTTATGCTGACAGATCGACACAACATCTACACATGGTTCCTTTACATTGTGATTTATATGTGGGCACCGACCAGTGCTGCAGATACCTGTACTGTACCTGCGGACATTAAAACAATCCCTGCCGTCAGGTTAGAGGAAATAGCCGCCGGTCTTGACAATCCCGTACATCTCGCCCACGCGGATAATGACAACGGCTGGTTATATGTCGTCGAGCAATCGGGTTATTTACGAATACTGAAGAATGGCAAGATCAGTCCGCGTCCGTTTCTCGATATTCACGATGAGGTCGTTGACGGGGGTGAAAAAGGATTGCTCAGCATCGCTTTTCATCCCCGGTATAGTGAGAACGGCTTTTTCTATGTGGACTATACCCGGAAGGAAGGTCTGCTGGGCTCGCTGACAACCATTATATCGCGCTTCAAACGCAGCACAGAAGATCGGGCTGATCCGGACAGCGAACAGGTATTATTGAAGATCAAGCAACCCTTCGCCAACCACAACGGCGGACAGCTCGCGTTCGGGCCCGATGGTTATCTCTATATCGGCATGGGAGACGGCGGTCTGGCGAATGATCCATTCGGTCACGGACAGGATACCACGACACTGCTGGGCGCATTACTGCGGATCGATGTCGATCATGCATCCGGATCGTTGCGCTATGCAATTCCCGGAGACAATCCCTATATCGGGAAACAGGATTACAGGAATGAGATTTGGGCATACGGATTGCGTAATCCGTGGCGGTTCTCGTTTGATCGCAAATCCGGGGCGCTATATCTGGCCGATGTGGGACAGGATCAGGTAGAAGAGGTGGATGTCATTGTCAAGGGAGGCAATTACGGCTGGAATATCATGGAAGGAAACCGTTGTGCAGCCGTGGATCGCAAACTCTGCGACCGTGATATCTATAAACCGCCCATTTATACCTATCAGCATCCCGAGGGATTTTCGATTACCGGTGGTTTTGTCTATCGTGGCGAATCCATACCGGGTTTGTGCGGCGTTTATCTCTTTGCAGACTATGTCAATAAGCAGCTCTGGGGTTTGAGGTATGACGGGACCAACGTGACAGTACACAAGAAGTTATTGGACACCAGCTTTAATATCAGCAGTTTTGGTGAAGATCAATCCCTGGAGGTCTATCTGCTTGCCCATCAAGCGGGCAAGATCTTGAAGATCATCCCTGTTGATTCCGATGATGGTGACGAATGAAACCTGCGGATAAAGGAAGATGATGGCGGGCACCGTAATTTTTGTCAGTATCACCTATCTGATCATGCTGATAAGTGTCTATCTGTCTCGCTACCGCAGGTTTCATATCACTGTGATGGCTTCCATAATGGTGGTCGATTTTATGTTTCCTTTCTATCTTTATATGACCCGTGACTGGATCAAACGGCTTATTGATGAGGGGGAGATATTTTCATTCCTGATCTGGATGCATGTAATCCTGCTGATTACACTGTATATTCTCTATGTGTTTCAGGTCACGGCGGGGCGCAGGGTCCTGCAGGGAGATGAGGAGGCACGCTCAGAACATCGCGGTCAGGCCAAGGGTATTCTTATCGTCAAGGCACTGGTGATCATGACCGGAGCGCTTTTGGTGGAACCGGAATCCACGCCTCAATAAGCCGGCATCTCAGCAATTGTCCGCATCAAGCAAGGCATTGACCTTGGCCGCGCAGATGAAATCGTTTTCGGACAGTCCATTGACGGCATGGGTGCTGTACAATACCTGGCAGCGATTGTAATTAACCGTCAGAGTGGGATGGTGATTTTCCCGGTGGGCAATCCAGGCAACTGCATTCACAAATGCCAGGGTCTGGTAATAGTCCTTGAAACGGTACGTGCGAGTTATTGCCGTTGCATCGTCATTGATTTCCCAGCCTTGCGTTTGTCCAAGGTATTCAAGGGCTGATTCCCTTTGTAGAGGTTCACCTCCTGATTCACAGGGGATGCAGTGCTTGTTTGCGATGTCTGCCATTAGAGTTTACTCCCCAGATGTGCCACCCGAATCGGTGCGGGCGGGTGTGAGTCATGAAACGCGGAATAGAGCGGATCGGGTGTAAGTGTGGCTGCATTTTCCCTGTATAACTTGACCAGGGCCTGTATCAGTTCGTTCGGATTTGCCTGTTCCGCGGCATAATCGTCAGCCTCGAATTCATGTTTCCGTGTCAGGTATAAGGTGAGAGGCGACATAAAGAATCCGAATACGGGCATGGTTAACATAAACAGGATCAATGCTGCATAATCAGATGACTGATCGACACCCAGTCCGCTATAAAACCACTGCTGGTTGATCAGCCATCCCAGCAGTGCCAGTCCGACCAGGCTTATCAACGCCATTGAACCAATACGTTTGTGTATATGACGGCGTTTGAAATGGCCGAGTTCATGAGCCAATACCGCTTCAATCTCGCCGTGTGACAAAGTGTCAATAAGGGTATCAAAAAAAACGATACGTTTGTTAGTGCCCAGCCCGGTAAAATATGCATTGCCGTGTCCTGATCGGCGCGAGCTGTCCATCACAAATATACCATTACTCTTGAAACCTGTCCTTGACAGCAGGTTTTCAATGCGCGCCTTGAGGTCGCTGTCATGAAGCGGTGAGAATCTGTTAAACAGGGGAGATATGATTGCCGGGTATGCCCACATCATAATTATGGAAAAAGACATCCACACCAGCCATACATACACCCACCACAACTGACCGGACTGATCCATTAGCCACAGTACAATCCACACCAGAGGAATGCCTATGATCAGTGCGATAATGGATTGTAGCAGCAGGTCTTTTATGAAAGTTGAGGGTGTTGTCTTGTTAAAGCCGAAGCGCTGTTCCAGTACAAAGGTGTGATACACTGAAAACGGCAGTTCGAGGATGCTTGATATATAAAAAACACTTAATGTCACAGCGACACCGGTGACGAGAGGCGGGAATTCAGGTTTACGCCAAATTGAATCCAGCAATTCCAGGCCTCCACCGATTGTCCAGCCAATCAAAATTACCACGCTGAAAATGATATCCGCTCTTTCGTAGCGGATTTTTGCCAAGGTATAATCAGCAGCTTTTTGATGTGCGTCCAGCGGGATTTTATCGTTAAACGGCACTGGAACCTTGCCACGGTGCATCGATACACGTTTGTATTGACGGTTAGCCAGCCATAGCTGGATACCCGTGGCGAGCGCCAGCATGATGATAAATATAATCGTGAAAGTATTCATGGATATTCAGTACATATTAACGCTAAATCGCATGGTCTTTGGTACAATGCAAAGCCCTATGACCTGTTTCAGACAGACCTGATGTTATTATGACCAGTATACAAGACCCAGCAAATTTAATCTGGATTGATCTGGAGATGACCGGACTCGATACGGATAATGATTATATTATTGAGATTGCGACCATTATTACCGACAACAATCTCAATATCATCGAGGAAGGACCGGTGCTGGCCATTCATCAAAGCGATGATGTATTGAAAGCAATGGATGACTGGAACAAGAAACAGCATGGCAAGTCAGGATTGATAGACAGGGTGCGTCTCAGCAACCTGAAAGAAAGCGAGGTTGAGGCGTCGACCCTTGCATTTATAAGCAAGCATGTTCCTCAGGGCGTTTCTCCAATGTGTGGTAACAGCATCTGTCAGGATCGTCGCTTCCTGCATCGCCTGATGCCGACTCTGGAGCAGTATTTTCATTATCGCAATCTGGATGTGAGCACAGTGAAAGAACTGGCACGCCGCTGGGCGCCCAATGTCTATAACGGCGTCGAAAAGGAATCGAGTCATTTGGCGTTGGAAGATATCAGGGATTCAATAAACGAGCTGAGATATTACCGCGAATATTTCATAAAACTGTCCTGATGCGTTTGTGCCGGCAAACGGCTGATTACAGCACTGGTCGCTGCTCATTAATGCCTGTTTGCAGCCAATGACCATAAAGGGCATTTGCGACCCTGTGCAGTGCCATTACCCTGCTCTCGATATCATCAAGCAACCGTGAACCAGATTGAACTGCGGGCGACTGATTGCTCTCCGTTGCAAGTTCTTCACTGTAATGTTGTTCCCACTGTTGGACCATCTCCGCCGTCATCTCGACATGAAACTGCAGGGCAAGGATGTTGTCCATAACGAATGCCTGGTTCATACAATGCTGGCTGCGCAGGATTCTGGTTGCGCCGTGAGGGATGGAAAATGTTTCACCATGCCAGTGGAAGACTTCAAAGTGTACCGGTAGGCCGTTGAGCCAGCTGGCTGAGTACCTGTTTTCTATCCATTCAACATCATGCCAGCCGATTTCCTTGACATGATTTGCAATTATGTCACCTCCCAGAGCCTTGCTGATGAGTTGGCCGCCCAGGCAATGGCCCAGGATCGGAAGCTTTGCATCTGCGGCGCGTTTTATCAGGGTAATTTCCTGATGTATCCACGGCAGCTCATCATTGACGCTCATCGGACCACCCATGAATACAAGTCCACCGACATCGTCCAGGCTGCGTGGGATCTCTTCTCCCTCGTCGACCCTGATCAGATGGTAGTGTATGCCGTGTATTTTCAGAAAATGCGCAAGATACCCGGGACCTTCGATGTCGATATGACGGAATATCAGAAGGGGTTTCATCGACCGTTCACGATTTATTCAATCTATGATGCCCATTGTGCGGGAAACAAATCCGGATTGATTTGTGAATGCGTGCTTCCTTCGGGGCGAAAGTTTACAATTTCGCCATGTTTTTTTCAATCAACGCATATGCAGAATGGTTGTGGATGGATTCAAAATTTTCCGATTCCAGTGTGTAAGCGATGATACGGGGATCCTTGTTCAGCCGCGCAGCGACATCACGCACCATGTCTTCCACAAACTTGGGATTATCGTAGGCACGTTCCGTGACGTATTTTTCATCCGGGCGTTTCAACAGGCCATAGATTTCACATGAGGATTCCTCCTCAACCATATCGATCAACTCTTCGATCCATATGAAACCGTCGGTCTTGGCGGTAACGGTGACATGTGAACGCTGATTATGTGCCCCGTAATCCGATATTTCCTTGGAACACGGACACAAGCTTGTGACGGGTACTACCACTTTGATGGTCATCACCGCCTTGCCGTTATCGATTTCACCTATAAACTTGACTTCATAATCCAACAGGCTCTGTACGCCTGAGATCGGAGCGGTCTTGTTCACGAAATAGGGGAAGGCCATTTCGATATGACCGGATTCAGCGTTCAGGGCATCAGTCATATTTGTCATGATATCCTTGAACGACGCGACCGTAATTTCTCGTTCATGGGAATTCAATAATTCCACAAAGCGCGACATATGCGTGCCCTTGAAGTTATGGGGGAGATTCACGTACATATTGAAGGTGGCTATTGTATGCTGATCTCCACCGCTCCTGTCCCTCACGCGCACGGGATGACGGATATGCTTGATGCCGACCTTGTTGATCGGAAGCCGGCGATGATCGGGGCTGCTCTGTATATCGGCTATGGCGGTTACTCGGTTCATGATTCAATCCTCTGTATAACGGACACACGCCCGTTCGGTTTCCCATATCGTAATGGCGCTGACATGCAGCGTGTCATTATTAAGGGTGCGGGAGAGCCCGTTGAAAAAATAGGCCGCGATATTCTCAGCCGTCGGATTAGTTTTTTCAAAGGCCTCGAGGTCATTCAGATTCTGATGATCCAGTTCCTTTACAAGTAAGACGGCGGCATTTTTGACATCCTTGAAATCAATGCCCATACCGGCCTGGTTCAGCATGGATGTCCTGACCTCGACCTCCACCTTCCAATTATGGCCGTGTAGCCTGCTGCAATCACCATTATATCCACGCAATGCGTGGGCGGCGGCAAAATCAGTTACGATCTTTAATGTATAACAGGAAGCCATCAAAACCTGACTAAATTAGTAGGAATTTAGACGAACTTTGCTGGTTTGACAAGGATGCTGGTCAAAATAGTTGCTGACCGCTTCAATAATACCATTAACATCAAGGCAATAGTCGGCCAGCAGCTGTTCCCGGCTGCCGTGGTTACCGAATCGGTCGGAAAGCCCCAGATTGATGATGGGATGAGAGATATTGTGGGCCGCCAGGCACTCGCTTACCGCGCTGCCCGCGCCCCCCATAACGGCATTATCCTCGATGGTGACCAGTAATTCATGTCCGGATATCATTTGCAATACCACATCGTCGTCCAGGGGTTTGATAAAACGCATGTTGATCACCGTAGCATTTATCTGCTCGGCCGCCTGCAGAGCGGTGGGCAGCAGGCTGCCGAAGACCAGCAGGGCGACATCACGTCCCATGCGGCGTACCTCAGCCTTGCCCAATGGTATCAATTCCATGGATTTTTCAACTGCCACCCCCGGACCGTGGCCGCGCGGGTAACGAACCGCTGCCGGTCCTTCGATATGATAACCCGTGAAGAGCATCTGCCGGCATTCGTTTTCGTCGGCGGGAGCCATGATAGTCATATTAGGTATACAGCGTAAAAAGCTGAGATCAAAACTGCCCGCATGTGTTGGCCCGTCCGGGCCAACGACGCCGGCACGGTCGATGGCGAACAGTACCGGCAGGTTTTGCAGGGCCACATCGTGGATCAATTGATCATAGGCACGTTGCAGAAATGTGGAATAGATCGCCACAACGGGTTTCATGCCTTCACACGCCAAGCCTGCTGCCAGGGTGACGCTGTGTTGTTCGGCGATGCCGACATCAAAGAACCGGTCGGGATATTGTCTTGAGAACTCCACCATCCCTGAACCTTCACGCATGGCCGGTGTGATTCCGACCAGTCGCTCATCGCGTGACGCCATGTCACACAGCCATTCTCCGAAGACCTTGGTATATGTAGGGCCTATGGTGGAGGAGGGGTGCATCTTGCCGTTTTCCGGGTCGAAGGTGCCGACACCATGGTAGGTGCAGGGATTGTCTTCAGCCGGTTGATATCCCTTGCCTTTTCTGGTGACGATGTGGAGGAACTGGGGGCCGTTGCGTTTGCGCAGGTTCTGTAAGGTCTTGACCAATACATCGAGGTCATGGCCGTCTATCGGGCCAATATAATTGAATCCGAATTCTTCAAACAGGGTGCCAGGTATCACCATTCCCTTGACATGCTCTTCCGCACGACGGGCCAGTTCCCGTACCGGTGGTACCGCACTGAGGACCTTTTTGCCTCCCTCGCGCATCGTTGAATAAAAGCTGCCTGACAGTAGTGCGGCAAGGTAATTGGAGATTCCGCCAACATTCGGTGAGATAGACATCTCGTTATCATTCAATATGACAAGCAGGTCCGCCCCGACATGGCCCGCGTGACTCAAGGCCTCGAAGGCCATGCCCGCTGTCATCGCACCGTCACCGATGATGGCCACGGTTTTGTCATGTTTGTTCTGCAGGCCATCGGCAATTGCCATACCGAGAGCCGCGCTGATCGAGGTACTGGAATGTCCGGCGCCGAAACAGTCGAATATGCTTTCGTCGCGCTTGATAAAGCCAGATAAGCCGCCCTTTTTTCTGATTCCGGCCATGCCTTCACGGCGCCCGGTCAATATCTTGTGGACATAGGTCTGATGCCCGACATCCCATACCAGGCGGTCGGTTGGGGTATCGAACACATAATGGAGTGCTATGGTTAATTCCACCGTGCCCAGGTTGGATGCCAGATGCCCGCCTGTGCGGGCGACCGACTGAACAAGAAATTCACGCAGTTCCTCTGCCAGGATCGGCAGCTGGTCTTCACTCAGTTCCCGAAGTTGTTCCGGATGCGTGATGTGTTCAAGCAGTGAGTCTGGAGGCTGATGTGTCATTGTGCTTGGAGCGATCGTCCGTAATATAAGTTGGAAATAATGGAGCGTTTAATCGATCGTTGCAAGCCCTAATCGAGGGCAGGATCGTGGTGGCCATCAATTCTCGCGGTGGATGATATATGTGGCAATCCAGCGTAAGGGATCCGCGCCAACGCCTAGTGATTCCAGGTGCCTCAAGGACTGCTCATACAGATCCACGGCCATGCGTTTGGCACCATCCATGCCAAGGAGTGCCGGATAGGTGGGTTTGTTGTGTGCAATGTCAGCGCCCTGTGTCTTGCCCAGGGTGGCGGTTGTCCCCTCGATATCAAGGATGTCATCACGTATCTGGAATGCAAGCCCGATACACTTTGCGTAATGATCCAGTGTGTCGATCAGTTCCTGGCCGGCCTGGTCGAGGCTCAATGCCCCGAGTCTGACGCTTGCCCTGATCAGGGCTCCGGTTTTACGTTCATGCATCAGTTCCAGTTGTGCAAGGTCCATCGACCGGCCCACGACGGCCAGATCGACGGCCTGTCCCCCGGCCATTCCCAGCGAACCGGTCGCCCCGGTCAGGGCCCTGATCATCTCCAGCCGTCGATCGGCTGTGACCTTCATCGCCCTGTCATGCGCCAGGATATGAAAGGCAAGCGATTGGAGTGCATCGCCGGTCAGGATTGCCACAGCTTCTCCAAATGCCTTATGACAGGTGGGCTTGCCACGCCTGAGGTCATCATTATCCATGGATGGCAGATCATCGTGCACGAGCGAATAGGCATGGATCAGTTCGACTGCACAGGCGGGACCGTCCAATGAGTCAGGATGTATATCCAGGGCCTTGCCGGCGGCATAGACCAGCATGGGCCTGATATATTTACCGCCGGAGATCGCCGCATAGCGCATCGCCTGGTGCAATTCCACGGGTGTTTCACTATCCCGGGGCAACCAGGTGTCAAGGGCATGTTCAACCCGCATTTTAGTCGCCTGTATCAGTCCTTCAAGCTCAGGGTGGACATTATGACGGACGGCGGATTCGTGTTGCAGTGTTGTCATTCTCATTTCAACTGCATAAAAAGACTGAGAATTCAGGAAAGGATGTTTTCATTTGTCCCACCGGGAGGTATTGCATTGCTTGGAGAACGCGGCGTATACCATCGCCGTGTTCGGTAGTCCTATTCTTCTTTGTTGCTTTCAAACTCCTGAAGTTCGGAATGTCCGCTTTTTTCAAGCAAGATATTAACCTTTTGCTCCGCATCCTTGAGCGCCTGTTGGCATGCACGCGTAAGTTGTACACCGCGTTCAAAATATTTTAATGAATCTTCCAGGCTTATATCTCCCTGTTCCATGTGTTCGACAAGTTTTTCAAGTTCTTGCAATGACTTTTCAAAGTCCGCCGGGCTTGATTTTTTTCTGGGACTTGTTTTTACCACGAGACCGCCCCCTGGTTCCTGTCTATGATGAATAGTAGTGTAAATTTATGCGATGATGTCGGCAACAATGCATAATTCTCAGTACGTTCAGCGACAGAATGAATATTCCGCATACATCCAAATATGATGTCGTGTGAGCCTGAGCATCAATCGCAGTATCCAGCCAGATGTTAGCATAAACGACATTGTTTCTGTGACGAATTTTCTTGATATCGGAATTCCACTTCATGATAGACTCCTAGCGTTTTATTCCGGGAAAAATTTCGCGGCTGCACATTAATTCATGGCTAAAAATTACGATGCATCTTCGATCGAGGTCCTGACCGGACTCGATCCTGTCCGCAAGCGACCCGGCATGTATACCGATACGACGCGCCCCAACCATCTGATCCAGGAGGTGGTCGACAACAGTGTCGATGAGGCCATCACCGGCTATGCCGGCAAGATCAAGGTCACACTGTATAAAGACGGATCGATGGAAGTGGTCGATGACGGACGTGGAATGCCGGTCGATATCCACAAGGAAGAAGGTGTTTCTGGTGTTGAGGTCATTCTGACGCGTCTGCATGCCGGTGGCAAATTTTCCAGAAAGAATTATCGCTTCTCGGGTGGGTTACACGGTGTGGGAGTGTCTGTGGTGAATGCCTTGTCAAAACGTCTGGAGGTCCATATCAGGCGTGATGGCAAGGAGTATATGATGTCCTTTGCCAATGGCGAGAAAAAATCAAAACTAAAGGTAGTCGGCAAGGTCGGCAAGCAGAATACCGGGACTACGATACGATTCTGGCCTGATCCGAAATATTTCGATTCACCCAGGATCTCGATACCGAAACTCAAACACGTGTTACGCGCCAAGGCGGTATTGTGTCCGGGATTGCACCTGAGCTTTGTCGATGAACGCAGTGGTGAAAAGGAGGAATGGCAGTATGAAGACGGGCTGCGAGATTACCTTTTGGGTGAACTCAAGGGCCTGGAACTGCTGCCTGATGAACCCTTTATAGGAAGTATGGAAGGCAACGACGAGATGGTTGACTGGGCCGTCGTTTGGCTTCCTGCCGGTGGTGACATGGTGACCGAAAGCTATGTCAATCTTGTGCCGACCCCCCTTGGTGGTACCCATGTTAACGGCTTTCGCACCGGCCTGACGGATGCTGTCAGGGATTTCTGTGAATTGCGCAATCTCCTGCCGAGGGGCGTACGGATCGCTCCGGAAGATGTATGGGAACATTGCAGCTATATTCTCTCTGTCAAGTTGCATGACCCGCAGTTTTCCGGCCAGACCAAGGAACGTCTGTCTTCGCGTGAATGCGCACCCTTTGTGTCCGGTGTGGTCAAGGATAATCTCAGCCATTGGTTGAACCAGCATATTGATCTAGGTGAACGCATCGCAAATCTCGTGATCTTGAATGCCCAGGATCGCATGCGCGAAAGCCGCAAAGTGGTGCGAAAAAAGGTCACGACGGGTCCCGCACTTCCCGGTAAACTGGCGGACTGCAGCGTGCAGGATCCTGCGCGGACGGAGCTATTCCTTGTTGAGGGCGATTCTGCGGGCGGTTCGGCAAAACAGGCACGGGATCGGCAATTTCAGGCCGTCATGCCGTTACGCGGGAAGATTCTCAACACCTGGGAGGTTGCACCGGGTGAGGTGCTGGCATCACAGGAAGTGCATGACATATCCGTCGCGGTTGGTGTGGATCCAGGTTCGGATAACCTGAGTGGGTTGCGTTACGGTAAGATCTGTATTCTTGCCGATGCCGATTCGGATGGTGCCCATATTGCAACCTTGTTGTGTGCGTTATTCGTGCGGCATTTTCGTTCCCTGGTTACCGCAGGTCATGTCTATCTCGCCCAGCCCCCCTTGTATCGTATAGACATCGGGAAGGATGTCTACTATGCATTGGATGAAGCGGAACGGCAAGGTATCCTGGATCGTATTGCCGCCGAACACAAGAAGGGCAAGGTCGGCATTCAGCGTTTCAAGGGGCTGGGCGAAATGAATCCGATACAGCTGCGAGAAACCACTATCGCCCCCGATACACGACGCCTGGTTCAATTGACCGTCGAATCAGGTGATGATACCAACTTGATCATGGATATGTTGCTGGCGAAAAAGCGCGCCTCCGATCGCAAGGCCTGGCTGGAACAGAAGGGGAATCTTGCAGAGATTCTATAACCACTATGGCGGAAACAATTGAAATTGATTTTGAAGGGGTAGAACGAAAACCGCTCAAGGCGTTTACCGAAAAGGCCTATCTGGACTACTCGATGTACGTCATTCTTGACCGTGCCCTGCCGCATATCGGGGACGGCCTCAAGCCCGTACAGCGTCGTATCATCTATGCCATGTCCGAGCTGGGGCTTGCCGCTACGGCTAAATACAAAAAGGCGGCACGCACGGTAGGTGACGTGCTCGGTAAATTCCATCCGCACGGGGATACTGCCTGTTATGAAGCGATGGTTCTGATGGCGCAACCGTTCTCATATCGCTATCCCCTGGTTGACGGCCAGGGAAACTGGGGCGCCCCGGACGATCCAAAATCGTTCGCTGCCATGCGCTACACCGAGGCGCGGTTGTCACCTTTTGCAGATATCTTTCTTGCCGAGCTGGGGCAGGGTACGGTTGACTGGATTCCAAATTTCGACGGCACACTTGAGGAGCCCCGTGTGCTGCCGGCACGCCTGCCGCATATCATGTTGAACGGAGTGACGGGGATCGCTGTAGGAATGGCGACCGATATACCACCGCATAATGTGCGCGAGATTGCAGCTGCGTGTGTACGGTTGCTGGAGGAGCCCAAATCCACGGTCAACCAGTTGTGCAAGTTTGTAAAAGGTCCGGATTTTACCACTGAGGCCGAAATCATTACCCCCCGTGACGAAATCATCCGGATGTACAATACCGGCAACGGCAGTATCCGCCTGCGGGCACGATATGAAATCGAAAACGGCGATGTTGTGATTACGGCCTTGCCTCACCATGTATCGGGCGCCAAGCTCCTGGAGCAGATCGCGGCACAGATGAGCGCCAGGAAACTACCCATGGTCGACGACCTGAGGGATGAATCGGATCATGAGAATCCAACACGTCTGGTCATTGTGCCCCGCTCCAACCGGGTCGACATTGAATCTTTGATGTCTCACCTGTTCGCCACCACCGACCTGGAACGCACCTATCGTGTCAACATGAACGTGATCGGCCTCGACGGCAGGCCCAAGGTCAAGAACCTTTACGATCTGCTTACGGAATGGCTGCATTTTCGCACGGCAACGGTCAAGCGCCGCCTGCAATACCGCCTTGATAAGGTCAGGCAACGTTTGCATATCCTTGAAGGGTTGCTTGTCGCCTACCTGAATATCGATGAAGTGATTGCGATCATCCGCAGGGAAGACGAGCCCAAGCCGGTATTGATGAAACGCTTCAAATTAAGCGAAGAACAGGCCAATGCGATCCTTGATATCCGCCTCCGTCAGCTGGCCAAACTGGAGGAGATAAAGATCCGTGGTGAGCAAAAGGAACTGGCGACCGAGCGGGAGCATCTGGAAAAGACGCTCAAGTCGAAACAGCGATTGACCACCCTGATCAAAAACGAAATCAAGGCAGATGCCGAAAGTTACGGCGATGACCGCCGCTCACCCATCGTCGAACGTGAATCCGCCCAGGCACTGGATGAGGCGGACCTGGTTACTGCAGAGCCGGTGACGGTAGTGTTATCCGAGAAGGGCTGGGTGCGGGCCGCCAAAGGTCATGATATCGACCCACACTCACTGTCCTACAAGGCAACCGATGCCTTTCAAGCGGCGGCGCTCGGCAAGAGTAACCAGTCTGCGATATTTATGGATTCATTCGGCAGGACCTATGCACTGGCCGCGCACACGCTGCCGTCTGCGCGCGGTCAGGGTGATCCGGTCGCGGGACGTCTCTCGCCACCTGCAGGGGCCTCGTTCGTCGGTGTCATGATGGGCGAGCCCGACGACCTTTATCTGCTCGCATCCGATGCCGGTTACGGCTTTTTTGCCCGTTTCAGTGACCTGCAGACCAAAAACAAATCCGGCAAGGCGGTGTTGAGTTTACCCAAAGGTGCCAGACCACTGCCGCCGGCACCGCCGGGCGATATCGAGACCGGACGGATCGCCGCGGTTACCAGTGAAGGTCGTCTGCTGATAATACCTGCCCGGGAGCTGCCCGTGCTGGCAAAGGGCAAGGGGATCAAGATCATCAGCATTCCTCCCGCACGGGTTGTCGACAGGGAAGAGTTTGTGCGGGCGATCACCGTTATCCCTGCTGGTAGGGCATTGACTGTATACTCAGGTCAACGGCACATCACCCTGAAACGAGGCGACCTGGAACATTATTATGGTGAACGTGGCCGCAGGGGACTCAAGTTGCCACGTGGATTCCAGCGCGCCGACAGACTGGCAGTGCAGGAATAATAACCCCTGTTCTATCGTGCGCTTGACCGCTTGAATTCACCTTAAAATCACCCTATATATTTTCTTGCGACGGTCGTTCTGACCATGACAGGAGCATGACAATGAAGCGTATCTTTCTATTCCTGGCCACCAACCTTGCAATCATAGTTGTATTGAGTATTACCTTGCGCCTGCTGGGAGTTGAGAGGCTGCTGGATGAGCAGGGGGTCGGTCTCGACTACAACGCATTGCTGATATTTGCGGCCGTATTCGGTATGGGCGGGTCGTTTATTTCACTAGCCATTTCCAAATGGACCGCCAAACGGCTGACCGGCGCACGCGTTATCGAACAGGCCAGTAACGAGTCAGAGGTGTGGCTGATCGAAACCGTGAAACGGCAGGCAAGGATGGCCGGTATAGGTATGCCCGAGGTTGCGATCTATGACTCTCCGGACCTGAACGCCTTTGCCACAGGTATGAACAGAAACAATGCCCTGGTGGCCGTAAGTTCAGGGCTGCTCGCCAAAATGAAACAGGATGAGGCGGAGGCAGTGCTGGCGCATGAGGTCAGCCACATCGCCAACGGTGACATGATTACACTGGCCCTTATACAGGGTGTGATCAATACGTTTGTTATATTTCTATCGAGGGTGATCGGACATCTTGTTGATCGAGTCGTATTCAAAACAGAACGAGGACATGGCCCAGCCTTCTGGATAACCGCCATCGTCGCTGAAATAGTGCTGGCGATACTTGCCTCGATAATTGTGATGTGGTTCAGCCGCCAACGGGAATTTCGTGCAGATGCCGGTGGCTCCAAGCTGGCCGGCAGGGAGAAAATGATCGCGGCGCTGGAACGGTTGAAACAAAGTGTCGATCAACGGCATCTCCCCGATCAGATGGCCGCTTTCGGTATATCTGGTGGTATCGGGCATGGATTGAAACGTTTGTTCATGACCCATCCACCCCTTGATGAAAGGATCGCCGTACTACGCGCGCGGCAGGAATGAACGGGATGGTGGGGGTTACCGCCGCCCGGCTTGAGAATATGCCAATCTAGAATTCGGAAAATTCATACATCATGGAGGCTTCAGGACGTTGCAGGTAATAACCCTGAATATAATCGACTCCACATTGCCATAGTATGCTGAGTGAACTAGCGTCTTGAACAAATTCGGCGATCGTCTGCTTATTGAAGGACTGAGCTGCCCCGACAATCGACTTGATCTTTTCTTTACTATCATTCTTGTTTGCCAGGTTATGTATGAAGGAGCGATCAATTTTCAGGTAATCCGCAGGTAGTTCCTCGATGATATCCATTGATGCCGGATGGGTACCGAAATGATCGATAGCGCAACCACACTGCATTGTTTTTAACCAGTTGATATACTTCTTGACCTGAACGGTATGCCTGATGGCGATTGATTCACTGATTTCGATTATGACGCTGCCGGCAGGAAGTTTGAATGCATTGATCTTATTGCCAAACCAGGCTGGAAATAACTTGTCCTTTAGTGTCAAGGCGGATAGTTTGATGAAGAATGTCGTCTGCTTCCCCCCGACATGTCGTTTGGCCAGTTCAATCAGTGCATTCTCGACAACCCATCGATCCACTTGTGGCATCAACCCCCCGTGTTCGGCGGTCGGCATGAATTCACCGGGAAGGATTTCCCTGTTCTCTTCATCCAGCATCCGTATCAGGATTTCATAATTTTCAGCTGGCTTGGAATGAAGGTTGACGATCGGTTGATAGACGAGGCGGAAGCGGTTTTCTTTCAGTGATGACTGTATCATTGCTTCCAGTTTCTTATCGCTTTCCCTGCTAGCCTGGGCATCCATTTTCTCATCAAACATGTGTGCCTTGTTCCCGCCCTCGGATCGGGCAACACTGCACGCGATCTGGGCATGTGAGATGGTTTCCTGGGTGCCCGGCGATTCTCCGGACAAGATGCTGATGCCGATGCTGCAGGTTGGCTTGGGTATGGCCTGTCCGACAACAGCATAGACATGTGTTGCGACACTGTTGCAGAGTGAATCTGCATATTGCCGGGCGGCCTGCAGGTCGGTTTCCTTCCTGAGTATGACAAAGGAATTGTCTGAGTAACGCGCCCCGATGAAACTGTCGTTCAGGTTGTTGTTGATGACTTTGGCCATTTCGTTTAACACCAGATCAGCGGCGGCTATCCCGGCTCGTTCCTTGATGGTATTGAAGTTATCCGGTTCCAGATAGAGCAATGCGTGATGTGAATCCTGATCCTTTAGCTTAGCCGCAAGTTGCTCCAGTTCACCTATAAAATATTGATGATTCATCAATCCTGTCAGCTGGTCCTTATGGTGCTGTGATTCATTTAGGGTCTCGTCTGGTGTTGGCGGCGGGGGAGAGGCAGCAGGTCGTATTGAAACCGGGGCCTGACCTCCCCCCTGCGCAAAGGACAAGATGGATTCGGTTTCGCATTCGGCAGAATCCTTGAGCGTCTGTTCCATCAGAAGATCACATTTCTCGCGGTATTCGCTGCTTAGATTTTCAAAGTGGTCCCGGGCCCGACGTTGTGCAAGGTTATCCAGCTCGCACTTGAGGATATGATTGAAATATTCTGGTATTTCGTTTGAAATAAAAGCCCTGGCCCCGCTCTGCAAGGCATCAAGCACTAGAGGATCGAATAGATCCGAAGCCAGGATAAGCAGGGGGATATCCTGTGCGTGGCGCGCCAGTGTAGTGAGGATCTGGCTGGCATTGGTATCGGCCAGCCTTGGAGGGGCTATCATCAGATCCCAATGGTCTTTTTCAATCTGTTGGTTGAGCTCCTCGGTATCCCTGACATGTTTAATTTCCACCGTGTAGCCGAATTTGCGTACCAGAGCGGCGGTAGTCTCGACGCTTTTTGGCAGACTGTCCATAATAAGCAACCGCAGAGGATTGGTTTTGGTACCTACGGAAAAATCCTTGACGTTATCGTTCACTCTTATGTCCCTGAATAATCGATGTAAATCTCGAAAAGTGGACCCTGTAACCAATGAAATATTCAATTTATCAACAGGATGTAATTAGATCGGCCGAGTCGTGGAGTGCTTTAACATGGTATTTGCATTTCCGGACAGAATCGGCTATTGGGAAGAGTAACAACAATCAGTCGGTGCCTGTCACGACATGAATCAGTTATTTATGGGCGCTGTCGGGGGTTGATGGGCATTTTGTACGGATTTCCAGGCAGTTCACGCACCAGGCGCGGAACGAGATATCCCGGCAATGCCGAAAGCAGTTCCTGGTGGAGGTTTCGTGCCTCTTGTTCCTTCACCTCAAAATGGGCCGCACCCCGTACCCGATCCAGTAGATGCAAATAATACGGGAGGACATTTGCTTCAAAGAGAGATTCGCTTAATCTGATCAGCGCCGGGCTGTTATCATTCACGCCCCGCAGTAACACGGTTTGATTGAGCAGTGTGATGCCGGATCCGGCAAGCCTGCCGAGTCCATGGCGAACTTCGTTATCGATTTCGTTGGGGTGATTGGCGTGGAGTACCAGGGTCGTTTTGAATGGCATGGATTCGAGCCACTGGATGAGGCCATCATCAACCCTTGACGGTAGCACTACGGGCAAGCGGGTATGGATGCGCAGCCGTTTCAGATGTGTGATATCCGCCAGTCGTTGGGTGATCCTTGTTAATTTCCAATCAGTGAGTGATAACGGATCGCCTCCACTGAGGATCACTTCTTTAATGGAGGGATTGCTGGCCAGGTAATCAATGGCTCCATTCAGACGTTGCGTATTCATGGATGTATCCCCATAGGGGAAATGGCGTCTGAAACAGTACCGGCAATGTATTGCACATGAGCCGGTGACAACGAGCAGGGCGCGGCCCTGATATTTATGGATTACGCCCGGCACTGTCATTGCGCCAATATCATCCACCGGATCCGTTCCAAAACCGATGATATCGTCATGTTCACACATCAGTGGTAAAACTTGCTGCAACAAGGGATCCTGTGGATCACCCATGGCCATGCGTGCAACATAACTGTGCGGCACACGCAGCGGGAAATCGGAAATGGTTTCTGCTTGACCGCGGAGTTTTACGGTAAGGTCCCCGGGTTGGATACGAAGAATCCTCAACAATTCATCTACATTACGTATTCCCCGGGCCATATCCCGTTGCCAGTTTTCACTTTCGTGCGGTAATAAAATAGGCATGTCCATGAATTGGGTGTGATCCTGTAGTTTTTACCGGGTGAATATGTATTTTCCTTGCCGATCCATTATACTTGGAATCCATCCAAAATTATTGGTGCCCGGCGGTTGCAAACAGGTACAACGTTAATATCATTCTGTTGTTATTCGAACTTTTAACTATAACATCGGCATCAAAAATTTCCCGGCGATAATACATCGATACGTTGGCGGTAAATCCCGGCAAGGTAAGGACCTGTTTATAACTATTTTTATATCAAAGGAAAGGACCATGGCGACTTACGGTACCAATGAATTTAAAGGTGGTTTAAAGGTAATGATCGACGGGGATCCCTGTACGATTGTTGAGAACGAATTTGTCAAGCCGGGTAAAGGCCAGGCGTTTGTCCGTGCTAAAATCCGTAATCTTAAGACCGGGCGTGTCATCGAGCGGACATTCAAATCTGGGGAGTCGCTTGAGAGTGCCGATGTCATCGATACCGACATGCAGTATCTATACAACGACGGTGAATTCTGGCACTTCATGGTGCCGGACAGTTTTGAGCAATATGACGCCACAGCCGATGCCGTCGGTGATTCAGCCAAATGGTTGAAAGGGCAGGAACAATGTACCGTGACGTTATGGAATAATGTGCCCTTGCTTGTGACCCCGCCGAATTTTGTGATACTGGAAATCACGGAGACCGATCCGGGCCTGAAAGGTGACACTTCCGGTGGCGGCAGCAAGCCCGCCACTCTGGAGACGGGTGCTGTTGTCCGGGTACCATTGTTTGTCGATGTCGGTGAGTCTATCAAGGTGGATACGCGCACAGGTGAATATGTATCGCGCGCAAGACCCTGATTATTCACGATCATCCTCTCTTCAGACGATGATACCAGTTTGAAAATGTTACCATGAACGCCATTCCCCGGAATAAGTCAAACGCCGGAATCGTATCCGATGACTGGCACCCGACAACAACCAGAGAGCATCTACAGGAACGTGCACGTCTTCTCAAGGATGTGCGTACCTTCTTCGATGCACATGATATTCTCGAGGTCGAGACCCCGCTGCTGTGTGCAGAAACAAATCCTGATCCCAATCTTAGTAGTATGTCTACGCATTATACAGGCCCAGGATATCCACAAGGAAAACGTCTCTATCTGCAGACCTCACCCGAATTTGCCATGAAGCGTCTGCTTGCGAGCGGCAATGGTTCTATCTATCAAATATGCAAGGCGTTTCGTGATGGTGAGGCCGGCAGGCTGCATAACCCAGAGTTCACACTGCTGGAGTGGTATCGACTGGAATATGATTATCATATGCTCATGGACGAGGTCGAGGAATTTGTCTCATCCTTGCTTGGGTTGGAGGCGCGATTCCAGCGACTGACCTATAAACATGCCTTCGAGCGTTATACTGGTCTTGATCCACATGCTGCCTCATATGAGGCTTTGCAGAGGTATGTTGACCGATTTACCAATATCCAGGTCAATGACGGGGCGGCAGTTGATTTTGATGCATGGCTGGACCTGATCATGAGCCACGTGGTCGAACCGCAGCTTGCCACAGAAAGACCCACATTTATCTATGATTATCCCGCCTCAAAGGCCGCGTTGGCGACCGTACGCAACGGGGTTTCAGGGATCGCAGAACGCTTTGAATTGTTTGTCGCCGGAATCGAATTGGCCAATGGCTTCCGTGAATTATCGAACAAGGAAGAACAGCAATTGCGATTCGAGCGCCACAGAGAGCAGCGCCAGCGCAGCAAGATGCCGCATGTTCCTTGTGCCGACCGTCTGTTGGCCGCCCTGGATTATGGATTACCGTCGTGCGCGGGTGTTGCCCTGGGGCTGGATCGGTTACTCATGATCAGGCTCAAGGTGGATCACATCAAGGATATACTGGCCTTTCCGGTAGATCGGGCCTGAAGCCGGGATCGCGACGAAAATACTGGCCTGGTCCCAGCAGACGACGTCAATATACTTTACAATCGATCTGGTTTGACAATATTATGAACTAGAATTGGCGGCGTGATTATATTTTAACTTAATGTTTCATAACTAAATTATTCAATAAGCTCAACCGTGGGCATGATCATTGCAGTGTTTGAAGGTGGTTGATATCGCGAATAACCAAGACGCATGAACACTATTCAATTTACCGGGGTATATTTCACGTTAGGTGTTTATGCGTATAATCTCTTTTATAAAAAATCGCTAAAATAACTATAAAAACAGGAGAATGTAATGGAGCAGCGGTGGAGCCCGCGTACCCGTGTCAATCTCGATGTTGACCTGTTGATAAAGGGCAAAGAAATTGGAGGATGCAGGACCCGTGATATCGGCATGGGGGGTGCGTTCGTGGAGGTTAGTAACGACTTCGAAACTGAAAAGGCCATAGTCGAATTGGTCTTTAAGCTGGGATCCGGTAATCAATTTACCAAACACAAGATAAAGGCAATCATCGTGCGAGTTGTCGATGACGGCATCGGATTGATGTTCAGGGACTTTGACGCCAGTGCCTTTCGATCGCTGCAGGAAATTCTGCAATATGCACAAAGCCACACGATGCATTAATCCAGGCACAGCGCGGTAGTTTACTGCTGCGTTTTGCGGCC
>Ga0315534_1000659_pt1 | contig 24323 bp, 24 predicted proteins | sample SalMarSW160240MG_FD_203094 | JGI IMG/M metagenome (GOLD analysis project Ga0315534, IMG submission 203094) | Salt marsh sediment microbial communities from the Plum Island Ecosystem LTER, Massachusetts, United States - Salt Marsh Sediment SW1602-40 ...
GTGGAGCTGGTCGTACTAGCAGCCTACCTCGCCTGGCTGGGCATGTTCTCTACGCCTGCCGCTGCTGCTGCCGTATCCACACTGCTCACCGGTCCCATGGCGTTTGTCTTCTGGGGCGGAGTGATACTCGTGGGACTCCTCATCCCACTGGCGCTGGAGATCGGATCCATCAAGGGTTGGGGGGGCGTAGTAGGTTCCGTGGTGGCCTCCACTTCCCTGGTGCTCCTGGGGGGCTTCTTCCTGCGTTTGTCTGTCCTGTTGACCGGCCAGATGATGTAGCGGTCAGCTCTACCAATAGACAGTTGTGCCTGTGAGCGCGGGCGCTGACCACTCTCCTCGGGTCCGGGGCTCGGCGCGAGCTGACTGGCCCTGGGCGGATCAATAGCCCCTAGCGCACACCGGCTGGTCCAGCCAGATGACCAAGACGTGCTCGGTGGGCTGGCCCAGTTGTCCTGCCTCATTCCTGGTGAGCCAAGCGAAAGGTCAACTCACTGACCTGCATCGGCAAACGACTCCAGGCGAACCCGCGTTGGTCAGAAGGGAACATCCTCCCCGAGTGCTTGCATCCCGGCGCAAACCTTGTCTTGCAGCGGGCTGGTCGCCCAAGTATAATGGAAGGAGGAGGTACTTGATGACAGACGATTCGGTTGCCCGACTGCTGGTGTTTGGGGCCTTCATCGGGTGGTTCGTTCTGATGCGCTTCGTCCTGCCCAGGATGGGCGTTTCCACTTGAATGGCCAGGAGTTGCCGCGTGGAGGATCCACGCGAAAAGGAAGACGAGTAGCGACGCAGATCCCTTCTAGACCAAGATGGGCCTACAGGAGGTGTGGAGATGCAAGTCGAGATCATGTATCGCCCGTCGTACGCCCTGGCCGTAGTCAGCCTGGCCTCCGGCGAATCAGTCCAGGCAGAGGCAGGCGCCATGGTCAGCATGTCCCCTGACGTATCCATCGAGACGAAGGCCAAAGGGGGACTGGTGGGTGCTCTCAAGCGCTCCGTCCTCGGCGGAGAGAGTTTCTTCATGAACACCTATCGCGCTTCTGCGCAGGGGGGGCAGATCATGCTGGCCCCCGCCCTACCCGGCGACATGGCTGTCATGGAGCTGCAGAATGAAACGTTGATGGTGCAGTCTGGCTCCTACGTCGGCTCCTCCGAAGGGGTCGAGATCGACACCAAGTGGAGCGGGGCGCAGACCTTCTTCGCGCGAGAGGGCCTGATCATGCTCAAGTGCAGCGGGGTAGGCACGCTGATACTTTCCAGCTACGGGGCCATACACGAGATGGAACTGGCACCGGGCGACGCCTACACCGTAGACACGGGCCATCTGGTAGCCTTCACGGAGGGCATGGGCTTCAACGTGAAGAGGATCGGCGGCGTGAAATCTACCCTCTTCAGCGGCGAAGGCTTGGTCGTCGATCTGACCGGCCCGGGGAAGGTCCTCCTGCAGACACGGAGCGACGACGCGTTTCTTTCCTGGCTCATCCCTAGACTGCCAAAGCAGTCCTCCTCGAGGAGGTAGTAACGCACAGGCGCCTCAGTCAAGATCGATCCGACTGAGGCGCTCATCCTATCTCCCCGGCAGCACTCCCCTGACCGATTGAAGGCCCCCTCTCAGGATGACCCATGGGCCAACACCCCATAGCCAGGCACTGGCCCATCGGCCTTGACTGGCTCTCGGCCAGAGATATCCACAACTTGTCCACAGAGCAGGGCGGCCCGGGGGACAGCTTACAGTCTGACGTCAGAACTCGATCACGGTGAAAACGTCGTAACCCTCGAGCTTCTCCACGCCACCCAGGAAGGCGAGCTCGATGAGGAAAGCGATGCCCACCACCTCGCCTCCCAGCCGCTCTACCAGCCGCGCCGTCGCTGCGGCTGAGCCGCCCGTGGCGATGAGATCGTCCACGATGAGCACCTTCTGTCCAGGCTGGATCGCGTCCCGGTGCATCTCCACGGAGTCCGTGCCGTACTCCAACTCGTACTCCTCACGGACCGTCTCCGCCGGCAGCTTGCCAACCTTGCGAACAGGCACAAACCCGGCCCCAAGCTGGTAGGCCACGGGCGCTCCGAAGATATACCCCCTGGCTTCCACTGCCACCACCAGGTCGATCTTCTTGCCGGCGTAGTGCCCGGCCAGAATGTCCACCACCTCCTTGAAGGCCTGTGGGTCCTTGATCAGCGTTGTGATGTCCTTGAACAGTATCCCCTCTTTGGGGAAATCCGGGACATCCCGAATCATCTCTGCCAGATCCATCCTCCACCTCACTCCACCTGACTTCGTACAGGCCGGATTCTAGCAGACAAGAGCATTCCCGGCAAACGGCCGGTAGCTTTCCATAAGGTTCCTTAAACTTGCGTCGCCTAGTCAGCCAACTCGACAAGCATCGGCACCACAATTGCTAGCCCTTCCGCTGCCGCCGGTCACTACATGTAGTGTCCTTGCCATCGCGCACCGTTCCGTCTCCGCTCGTCCCTGTCGCCATCACGAACCCCGCGGCATTGCGTGATGCCCACCCCTCGACTACAATACGGCCGGTGTTTTCCTGAGTAGGGCTGAATCGATCTGTCTTCCCATGTGACCGTACTGAGCGCGGCTGATGGCGCAGCTTCCTCGCCTCACGGGCATGACAGTCAGTGGCCCGAAAGACCACTTTTGTGCCTCTGCACACGCATAGCAGGGCCTGACGGCAGCCGCGCTGTTCCGCTTCCGCGCCGCGGCCCCAATAGTTGACCCACTTCCTCCCGTCCAATGGGGCGTCAGAAGAGCTGGGCTCCAACCCGGGGCTCAGGTGCAGCCGCATCGAGAGCGAGCGCCCCCAGGGAGACCTGCCGAGTATTGTTGACATACCCTGGAAGTGTGATCGTTCAGTTCACCGCTGAGTGATGCCAAGGCGCAGCAGGCAACGACGACTCGGAGGTACGATGGATCTCAAAGGAGTGTGGGAAGCGACCAAGGGCGAACTGCAACTGCAGATGACCAAGGCCACGTATGACACGTGGATCAGAAACACCTTCCCCATCGCCTATGAAGAGGGCACCTTCATCATCGGCGTCCACAACACGTACGCCAAGGAGTGGCTGGAGAACCGCCTCCTCACGATCATCAAGCGGACCCTCATCGGCCTGACCAACCACACCGCCGAGGTCAGGTTCGTGGTCAAGCCCAGGCTTCAACAAGAACAGCTATCCGCGTCCCCATCCGCGCTTCTGGACGACTCGCCCGCCGAATTGCAGGACCACTCTCCCGCCCCGCTGCTGGTTCCACACTACACCTTCGATACCTTCATCGTCGGTAGCAGCAACCGGCTCCCTCACGCCGCAGCACTCGCGGTCACTGAGAATCCCGGGGAAAGCTACAACCCTCTCTTCATCCATGGCGGCGTCGGTCTGGGCAAGACCCATCTACTCCACGCCGTCGGTAACCTGGCGCTCACACGCCATGCGGACGTGCTGTACGTCTCCTCAGAGACCTTCACCAACGACCTGATCAACTCCATTCGCAACCAGACCACAGACGAGTTCCGAGCCAAGTATCGCCAGGTCGACATTCTCCTGGTGGACGACATTCAGTTCATCGCTGGCAAGGAGAGCACACAGGAAGAGTTTTTTCATACCTTCAACGCTCTCTATTCCTTCAAGAAACAGATCGTCATCTCCAGCGACCGGCCACCACAGTCCATCCCTACATTGGAGGAGCGCCTCAGTTCACGCTTCCAGGGGGGCCTCATCGCCGACATTCAGCCGCCCGATCTGGAGACCCGCATCGCCATTCTTCGCTTCAAGACTGAAAGGCTCCACGCCGACGTGCCCGACGATGTCCTGGATCTCATCGCCCACAAGTACCAAAGCAACATCCGCGAGCTCGAGGGCGCCCTCAACCGTGTGCTGGCCTTCGCCCGCATGTCGTTCTGCCCGCTGTCCGTCGACTTGGCCACTCAGGCCCTCGCTGATACACTCTCGCCCCAGCAGCCGCCCTCCATCGACGAGATAGTGGCCGCCGTAGCCGATTTCTACCGCTTCCAAGAGGACGAGTTGCGCGGCTCCCGGCGTACCAAAGACCTGGCCCTCGCTCGCCAGGTGGCCATGTACCTCAGCCGCGAGGAGACCAACAGCTCGCTGGCACAGATAGGATCGGCGCTCGGCGACCGTGACCATACCACGATTATCCATGGCCACGACAAGATAGCACGCCAGATAGAGGAGGACGACCAATTGCGTCGTGACGTGCTGGCGATCAAAGGAACCCTCTACACCAACGTTGCCGTGTAGCACTTTCGGTGTGGAAAAGTGCCCCCATTATGTGGATAACCGCCCTTGAATGGGGATAACTCTAGCGCCATTCTACCATTTGGGTTGTCGTTCCGCTCGAGCACTCCGGACACGCGACCCTCTCCACAACCCGTCCACTTATCCACATCACCCCGGCCGCTACTTCCTCCTCCTCTCCTTCTTGTCCACACCATTTCCCCAGGCAGACACACCAAAGCTGACTCTCTGCCACCCCTACCTGTTGGGGCAACCCATGATCATCCCTACGACAGACAGGGCCCAGACACCGCAGGTTATCCCTCTGTCCACCAATCCACATTCCTAGTGCTACTACGACCTTAGATCCTCACTAATAGATTACTATGCTATCTCCCTAGGTTACTAGACAATCCGCAGGGCGCTGAATTTCCCTCGTCCTCTCGTAGAGGGACGATACTGGAGACACCGCCGTATGGATGAAGCGGCGCTATCCTATGCCATAAACTGGGCTCTGCAAGAGGACCCCGGCGGTGGAGGCGTAAAGAGCTATTCGATATTGCCGCGGGGGCTGCAGTTGAACGGTGAGATCGGGGCAAGGAGAAGAGCGTGTTGGCAGGTCTCGGTGTAGCCACGCCCATCTTCCGGCGCGTGGGTGAGAAGACAGTGATATCTTGCTTCAGAAGCGCTGGGGCGAGGATCCGGCCGGGGGATACCTTGGCGAAAGTGGAAGGCCAAGGCACCAGTATTCTCGGCGCTGAGCGTGTGGCGCTCAACTTCCTACGGAGAATGTCAGGCATAGTCACCATGCCGCGCCGGTATATGGAGGAGACGGTGCCAGGTTGTGTCACCGGCGCGGATGTGGTATGATGTGGCAACGGTCGGCAGATCTGGTGTATCAAGATAGTGGCTGGTCTGGAGCGACCAGGATTCCGATGGAGAAGGGGGGTGATGTCGAGGGACAGGTTGCTGACCGCAGTACTGCACGTTGAAGCTCTAGGATACGAGAGCAAGCGCTGGCAAGGAAAGGGAGAGAGGGAAAAGAAATGAAGAAGTACCTACTGCTTGTGATGGGGTTGACCCTGCTCTTGACCCCTGTTCTGTTGAGCGGCTGCGCGCAACCAGTCGCGGAGCTGGGATCTGCCGAGAACCCGGTCAAGCTGATGTTCGTGCCTTCGGTGGACGTGGCCGTGATCGAGTCGGGCGGCAAGGCTATGACTGACTGGATCACCGAGCAGACCGGGATCCACTTCGAGGTCTCAGTGCCGACCTCCTACGCGGCCACCATAGAGGCTATGTGCGCCGCCGAGGGGGACACCGTCGCCTTCATCCCCGGGCTGGGTTATGTGCTGGCCCGTGACAAGTGCGGCGTGGACGTGGCCCTGGCTACCATCCGCTACGGGCGCACGGCATACTGGACCGAGTTCGTTGTCCGCCGGGACAGCGGCATCACATCGCTGGCGGACCTGGAAGGCAAGAAGTGGGCCGCGCCCAGCCTGACCTCCACGTCTGGATATCTGTGGCCGACGGTGTTGCTGAGCTTGCAGGGCATCACACCTGGCGAGACGGTCGAGGCGGGAGGGCACCCGCAGGCCGTGTTGGCCGTGCTGGACGGCACCGCCGATTTCGGCACCTGCTTCTTCTCGCCGCCGGGGGACGCCGTGGAGGACTGGACTGAGGGCGATCCGCCCGAGCCGGGGGGCGACTTCACCATCGAGGAGCAGGAAGACGGGAGCTACAACGTATGGCAAGGCGGTCTCATGATCCGCGACGCCCGTGTCGCGGCCATGGCCACGGACCCCAGGGCTGTGGAGGACGTAGCGATCCTGGCCCTCAGCGAGCGCATCCCCAATGACACGGTCAGCTTCGTGAGCGATTTCCCCAGCGACATGAGGGACACCATCGTCCAGGCGCTGATCGACTACGCAGCCACGGAAGAGGGGCACGCTGTGCTGGCTGACGCGGATTTCTACGACATCACCGGCTTCGGGAAGGTTGACGACAGCTACTACGAGCCTGTTCGCAACGCCATCAACATTCTGGGATGGACGGAGGAGGATATCCTCGAGTAGCAGCAAGCAGCACTAGGACCCGGCCCTTCCTGGGTTGGTGTGGTGTGCATGGAGTCGAGATTGGGCAGGGGTTCTCCTCTGCCCAATCTACTATAGATTGTGGCAATGGAGTCGTCGTCCGGGCGTATCGCTGGGGACGGCGTGGTGGGAGGGGGTTGATGCTTGAGATACAGAACCTGACCAAGGTCTACGACGGTGGGACGGTGGCGCTCAAGAACGTGAGTTTCACCGTTGAGGATGGTGAGTTTCTGGTCGTCATCGGGCTGAGCGGCTCTGGCAAGTCCACGCTTCTAAGGTGTATCAACAGGCTCATCGAGCCAACGGAGGGACACATCATCTGGGACGGCGTGGATGTCACCCAGCTCTCTGGCGAGGAACTGCGGAAGGTGCGCCGCAAGATAGGGATGATCTTCCAGCAGTTTAACCTGGTGAGGCGATCCTCTGTACTGACCAACGTACTCTCGGGCCGGCTTGGCTACGTGAATCCGTGGCGAAGTGCCATGGGCCGGTTTCCGAGGAAGGACGTAGACAAGGCTCTGAGTTGTTTGGAGCGGGTCGGTATTCTGAACCAGGCTTACAAGCGAGCCGATGAGCTGAGTGGGGGACAGCAACAGAGAGTCGGGATCGCCCGGGCCTTGATGCAGGATCCCAGACTGATCCTGGCCGACGAACCGGTAGCCAGTCTCGACCCGGCTACGTCACACTCTATCCTCAGATACGTTGAACAGTTGAACAAAGAGGACGGGGCGACAGTGTTGTGCAGTCTCCATTTCCTCAGTCTGGCGCGGGCTTACGCCACGCGCATGATCGCGCTGAAGGATGGTGAGGTCGTGTTCCAGGGCCTGCCGACAGAGATAGACGACAACCGGTTCAAGGAGATCTACGGCGAGGACGCCATCCAGGTAGAGATTCGATAGGAGGAACCCCGGCAGTGAGTGATCAGGAAGGTAAGGACATGAAAGGCAGGCCACGGGGCCTCCTGTCCTCGTGGCGCTTCTTGGTGGCGCTCTTGGTCGCAGTCGTCGTCTACGCCTATGGCTGGCGGGAAACGGAGATCAACATACACACGTTGATAACGGGGGCGCCGGACATCGTGCACATCGTGACGCAGATCGTCCAGCCGGATCTGCTGGCACGCGACAAGGAGTATCAAGCCGCGTACGCTGAGTTCCAGCTCCCCTGTGCTGCAACACCGCCGTCACAGCCTGCCAGAAGTGAGTCGGAACCGTACCTCGTGCTCTCCCACACGTGCGGCTCGACCGGCGAGCCCCTCTCCGTCGAGGGCTTCAACTTCAGGCCGAACACGAGAGGCACCCTGAGGTGGACCCCGCCAGTCGGCACCCAGAGATCTTTACAGCATATCGACTCCGACGAGAATGGCCATTTCGTACTCGCCGTCTCCGTGCCGGCGGTGGAGGAGTCCGAGCAGGTCCAGGAGATTGAGGCGGAGCTAAGGTGGAACGTGGGTATACCATACCCCAGCGAGACGCTGAGGGTCGTCCTCGACAAGATGGTGGAGACCGTTTTCCTGGCGCTGATGGCTACCACCTTCGCCATCTTCATCGCCGTACCCCTCAGTTTTCTCGGGGCGCGCAACCTGATGGGCGGTCATCGAGGCACAGTGATCCTCTACTTCGCGGTAAGGGGTTTCTTCAACATCGTGCGCTCCATCGAGCCTCTCATCTGGGCCATCATCTTCGCCGTCTGGGTCAGCATCGGTCCTTTCGCCGGAGTATTGGCTCTGGGGATGCACTCCATCGCCGCCCTGGGCAAGCTTTACTCTGAGCAGGTAGAGAGTATAGACCCGGGACCGATAGAGGCCATCCGGGCCACTGGCGCGAATGCGCTGCAAACCGTCATCTACGCCGTTGTTCCCCAAATCGTTCCTCCGTACCTGGCCTTCACCATCTACCGTTGGGACATCAACGTGAGAATGTCAACGGTGATCGGTATGGTGGGCGGTGGCGGCATTGGCTTCCTCCTCATCCAGTGGGTCAACCTGTTGCGCTACAAGCAGGCCGGCGTCGCTGTGTGGGCCATCACCGTGGTCGTGTGGGTCATGGACTACGTGAGCGGTGTGGTGAGGGAGAAGATCGTCTAGTCGGGGGGTTTGACACTCCCAAGGCCACCGACTATAATCAGCGCCGTTGACTGAAGCAAGGCGAGGAAGTAAGCGTGTTGACCGACAGGCGTAGAACAGTGGCCCTATTGGGCTGTATCATCGTGCTGGCGTTGGGTGCGGCCTGGGTGGATCTACCCGACAATCCCGGGATTCACATTCACCTGGGGCCTATCAATGTGGATCGCGACCTGGAGCTGCGCAGGGGGTTGGATCTTCAGGGTGGGCTCGAGGTGCTACTGGAAGCCGATCTCCCGGCCGACGAGGCTGTGGACGCCGCGGCCATGGAGGCGACCAGGGCGATCATCGAGCAGCGGGTCAACGGCCTGGGCGTGTCCGAGCCATTGATTCAGCTCTCCGGTAGCAGGCGCATCATCGTCGAACTGCCGGGAATCGAAGATCCAGACCGGGCCATCGAGACCTTTGGCGAGACCGGGCTTCTGGAGTTCATTGATGCTGGCTATCAGTATCTGATTCCCGGGGAGGTGGTGACGACCACCGAGGAGCTATCGGCAGGGACGGAGGTCACACCCACGGTGACGATCACACCTGCGGTGACCGCCACACCTACGGTGGAGGCGATACCCACGGTGACAATCACAGCCACCGAGGAGATCTCCTTGACCACGCCCGTTACGCCGACCGTGGCTATCACGGCGACGCCAGAGTTGACACCAACCGTGCCCGTCACGCCTTCGCTCTCCACGGAGACCGAGGGACAGGTGTACCGGACCATCTTGACCGGGCGTCACCTGACCGGAGCCTCCATGGACTTCGACCAACTGGGGCTGATCGAGATCCACTTCCAGCTCAACGACGAGGGAGCTGCGCTTTTTGCGGCCTACACTGCGGAGAACGTGGGCAGACTGATGTGTATCGTACTGGACAAAGAGGTGGTGAGTTGCGCTACAATCCAGCAGACCATCCCGGACGGCAAAGTGCGCATCACCAGGGAAGGCGGCTTCACCGCCGAGGAGGCGCAAGGCGTAGTGATTCGACTTCGATATGGAGCGCTGCCCATTCCCTTGCGGGTGGAGACCAGTCGCACCGTGGGGCCCACGCTGGGTGAAGACTCTTTGCAGAAGAGTCTACTCGCTGGACTCATAGGGCTGACCACGGTGATGGTGTTCATGCTCCTCTACTACCGGTTCCCTGGTCTCCTGGCCGACATGGCGCTGATCATCTACGCTCTGCTGGTGGTGGCCCTCTACGAGTCGATACCGGTGGTGCTGACGCTGCCCGGCATTGCAGGCTTCATTCTGTCGGTGGGCATGGCTGTGGACGCTAACATCTTGATCTTCGAACGGATGAAAGAGGAACTGCGTGCTGGCAAGGGCTTGCGTCTGGCCGTAGAGCAAGGGTTCAGTCGCGCCTGGCCGTCGATTCGCGACTCCAACTTCTCCACCCTCATCACTTGTGCGATTCTGTTCTGGTTCGGGTCCTACTTCGGTGCGTCTGTGGTCAAGGGGTTCGCGCTGACGTTGGGGCTGGGAGTCGTAGTGAGCATGTTCACGGCCATCATCGTGACCCGCACTTTCCTGCGTCTGATCATAGACTTGGACGTGGTCAAGCACCACCGTTGGTTCGGGGTATAGGATAGAGATGCTCGACATAGTTGGCAAGCGCTACTGGTACTATCTGATATCGGCCATCGTGGTGGTGCCGGGGTTGATCTCACTCATCCTCTTCGGTCTCAACTTCTCCATCGACTTCACCGGTGGGTCAATGTTGGAGGTGCAGTTTGAAGAGAGTGCGGCTGTCCACCCCGCCGAACTGAAAGAGCTCTTCGGGGAGTACGGCTTCGGCGACACCCTGGTGCAGAGCTCCCAGAGCAACATATTCCTCATTCGTAGCAAGACGCTGGACTCCGAGACGAAGGTGGCGATTGAGGACGAGATGGAGGCGCGCTTCGGCGCATTGACGGAGCTGCGCTTCGAGTCCGTGGGGCCGTCTGTGGGGGGCGAGGTCCAGAGACGGGCCTATATGGTAGTTGCGCTGGCTGCCGTGGCTATCCTGGTCTACATCTCGTTTGCCTTTCGTCACGTCTCCAATCCGGTCCGGTATGGCACGTGTGCGATTATCGCCATGGTGCACGACATTCTCGTGGTCGTGGGGCTGGCTTCCATCTTCGGCGTCCTGCATGGTTGGGAGGTCGACAGCCTGTTTCTCACAGCACTCCTGACGGTCATCGGCTTCTCTGTCCACGACAGCATCGTGGTCTTCGATCGTATCCGAGAGAATAGCAGGCGGTACGCCGGCTCCCCCATCGAGGACGTGGTCAACCACAGTGTTATTCAGACCCTTGATCGCTCCATCAACACGCAGCTCACGGTGATCTTCACCCTGACCGCGCTCCTGTTGTACGGCGGGGTCACCATCAGGAACTTCGTGCTGACCCTCTTGATCGGCATTATCAGTGGAACCTACTCCTCGATTTTCAACGCGAGCCCTCTGCTCGTGGAGTGGGAACGACATCCCCAGTTGCTGATCTATGCGTTGTCATTCCTCGTTCCCCCTGTAGGCCTGGTTGTCGGGATCTATTTGCTGCTCAAGGGAAGCGACAGATCGAAACCGTGGGCCAAGGTGTGCCTCTTGTGCGCCCTGGGCGGGGTGGTCGCCATCGGTGGACTGCTTCTGGTCAGGGGACTGATACCATCCTAGGTAGCCTGTTGTAGCCTGATGCCACCAAGCATCGGGATGGGCAGGGTTTACCTGGTTCGAGGACTCACTGTGGCAATTGTATGAAGCAGCTTATGGTATGTGCGCGACGGAATACCCATTGAGGGTAAAGGAGGGACCAAGAATGGATACGAGAGCAAGAGTGTTGACTATGGCGATGAGTCTGATCCTCCTGGTATCACTCACCATGGCCTGCTCGCTGCCGGGGCTTCCGACCGGGAGTGATGTGGTACCTTCGGAGGAGGAGACTCCTGAGACCGCGGCTCCTCCCGCAGAGGAGCCGGCGGCCGGCGAGGCAGTCTGTGGAGATGGTGTGTGCGAGGGACCCGAGACCCAGGAGACCTGCCCCCAGGACTGCGGCGAGCCCGAGGCCCAACCACCCACGGAAGAGGAGTTGCCCTTCGATCTGAACGTGGACGCTCTGGACGGCCTAAGCTCGTACGCATACACGCTGCACATCGATACGAGCACCAGCCAGACCACTGGGGAAATGGTGCTCGACATCGAGGGGCGGCGACAGGCAACCCCCACGAGGGCGGAATACCTGAAGTTCTCCAGCACTTCCGATGGCGAGGTTACCGCCATGGAGATGATCTACATCGAGGAGCAGGGCAAGCTGTGGATGCGTGAGGGCGGCGCTGCCTGGCAGGAGATCCCTGCAATGCAGGAGTCGGTATTGCAGATGTTTGACAGCTTCAGCATGCTCTATTGGTGGGACGAACTCTTCGTGGGAGATCCAGAGGACGCCCAGTACCTGGGTCAGGAAGTGGTGAACGGAGTCCAGTGTCACCACTACCGCGGTGCAGAGGCCGCGGGGTTGGGAGCCCTCACCAGCGGCTGTAGTTTCGTTTCCTACAATGATGAGGTCTGGGTCGCGGTGGAGGGCAGCTTCCCGGTGAAGAGGCAGCTGAGTGCTCAAGGAGACTGTCAGGGGGAGAGCGGCGCGGTCAACTTCTCCATGGAGATCAGCTCCGTCAACCAGCCGCTCGACATCACGCCGCCGATGTAGAGTATGATAGGGGTGGGCCGGCGCGTTGGTGCGATGCCGGCCCCATCCCCTCTCCTGTTTCCTGGCGTCCACCGTGACGAGAAGTGAGCAAACCGTAGCTCTCACGACGTTGCTTCTGGTCCTGGCCGCTTGCGCCGGACCGAGACCAGAAGCTGCCCCCTCATCCGTGGCCCCTGTCTCGTTGGAGTACGATCACAGCGCGGAGGCGCTGGTGATCGAGGCCGACACATTCGGCGGGCTCAATCCTCCCCCTCCAGGCAGGCACGTGCCTGAGGTGAGGGTGTATGGCGACGGTCTGGTGGTGCTGGCGACTGAGGATCAGGCTCCCAGAGTGGGCATCGACCGGGCGGTCACCATTGGCTACCTCGAAGAGGGGGAACTGGATGAACTTCTCGTCTTCATTGCAGATAGCGGCTTCTTCGGCCTCGATGACCGCTATATGCCCTCTCCAGCGGTTCCCGACACGGCGTGGAGGCACGTTCTCGTCGATCTCATGGGTGGCACCAAGAGTGTGTCCATCTATCCGTTCGACTACTCTGACGCACCAAGCGCGTTCTCGGCCACGTACGAAGAGATCCTCAGTATCCGCCCCGCTGACCCGCAGGTCTTCACCCCCACTTCGGGTACTCTATCCGTTACGGATTTGGGTCCCATTGACGCTCTGCCAGCTGGGGAGGCGAACCAGGTGGCACCGTGGGACACGCCGTTGATGGGGATAGCCCTTCCCGAAGCCGAGGAAGGGCTCCATGTGGAGGGCGAGCAGTATGGGATTGTGGAGGAGTTCCTGCTGCGGTATCCTGCGGGGCAGCTCTTCGGGTCTCAGGAGGGACGGGCCTACCAGGTGCTGCTGGAGGCCGATCTGCCTTGGGAGGAGGGTTCTCCGTAGTCGGTGGGGCGGGCCGCACAAGACGTTCTTGGTCTCTGTTGACGCAAACTTCCCGTAGCCGCGCGCTTTGGCGTGCGGCTTGGTGATCGTTGGGCCGTATATGGACAGCAAAGTAAGATCGGGCACTACCGACGAACCCCCGGCTGGCTCCCCCGGCTGGCGAGGCTTGCCCCGCAACGTATGGGTCCTGGGCGTCACCAGCTTTCTCACCGACGTCTCCAGCGAGATGATCGTCAACCTGCTGCCGCTCTTCCTGGCCAACGTCCTGGGGGCGGGCACCGCCGTCGTCGGTCTGATCGAGGGTCTGGCCGAGAGCACGGCAAGTCTGTTCAAAGTCTTCTCGGGCTGGCTCTCGGACAGGCTGGGACGGCGAAAGTGGATCACGGTAGCGGGCTACGGGTTGTCCACACTGGCCAAGCCCTTCCTCTACCTGGCTGCCTCCTGGTCCTGGGTCCTGGGCGTGCGCTTCGCCGACAGGGTGGGGAAGGGCATCCGCACCGCGCCCCGCGATGCCTTGATCGCAGATTCGACGCGGGAGGATCGCCGTGGGCTCAGCTTCGGCTTCCATCGTGCCATGGACACTGCGGGTGCTTTCTGCGGTCTCCTGATCGCTGCTGGAGTAGTGTGGACGAAACAAGCGAGCGGCGGAATCCTGCAGCGGGCCACGTTCCAGACGGTGGTGCTGCTGAGCATCGTTCCGGCGGCGCTGGCGGTGCTGGTTCTAGTCGTGGGCGCGCGAGAGGTCCGTGGTGTCACCGACGGGGTCAAGCGCCCGTCCCTCTCGCTCGAAGGGTTCGGAACGCGCTTCCGAGGTTTCCTGCTCATAGTGGTGCTGTTCACGCTGGGGAACTCCTCCGATGCCTTCCTGGTGCTGCGCGCTCAGGAGCGGGGGCTGTCGGTGCTGTCGGTGATGGGTGCGCTTCTGGCCCTCAATCTGACCTACACCCTCGTCTCTGGGCCTGCGGGAGTGCTGTCTGACCGTTTCGGGCGTAGACGCGTCATCGTTAGCGGATGGCTCCTCTACGGCATCGTCTACCTGGGGTTCGCCTTTGCGGGGACGGGGTGGCAGGTCTGGTTGCTCTATGCCTTCTACGGGCTCTACTACGGGGTAACAGAAGGCGTGCTCCGGGCCCTGGTGGCGGACATCGTCAGTCCGGAGCAGCGGGGCACGGCCTACGGACTGCTCAACGCCGCGATCGGAGCGACAGCCTTTCCGGCCAGTCTTGTCGCGGGGGTGCTGTGGCAGGGCGCAGGGGTGTGGAAGGGGTTCGGCCCGTCGGCACCGTTCTTGTTTGGCGCCGGGCTGGCCTTGATGGCGGCGCTGCTGATGGTGGTGTGGCTGCCGCGACTGAAGGGCGGAGCCGAGACGCGATAGGTTGGAGGTATGCTCAAGACTCGAGGTAGCGCAGGAGCAGCGTGAGGGCAGCTTCGGCGGACAGTGCTTTGTTCTGAGACCGGTCCCCCTGCCAGACGTGCCTCTCCCACAGCTCGGTTCCCTCGGCCGCGAGGGCTACGTAGACCAGGCCCACGGGCTTCTCCGCGGTCCCACCTGTCGGCCCCGCGATGCCGGTCACGGAGAGAGCCACGTCGACGCGGAGGAGGAGGCGGGCGCCACGGGCCATAGCCAGGGCGGTCTCCTTGCTCACCGCCCCGTGCTCGATCAGAGTCTCCTGGGGAACGCCGAGTAGACCCTCCTTGACCTCGTTGGAGTAGCTGATCACTCCGCCCTGGAAGTAAGCTGAGCTCCCGGATACGTTCGTGATGAGGTGGCCCAGGAGGCCCCCGGTGCAAGACTCTGCCACGGCCAGGGTCCAGCCCCGCCGCGACAGAAGCTCGCCGACTTGCTCCTCCAGAGACTGCTGCGAAGGGTCCATGCGATGACTAGTGCGCGGACCCGTGAGGCCCGCCGCTGCTGGCTGAGCTCATCTCGGCCAGCCCGTCGCTAGCGATGAACTGCTCGAACTCATCCATGGTGGGGAATACCCGGTCGGACAGGAACTTGATGACCCAATTGTCGGCCATGGGGGAGATGGTGAGGATGTGGGCACCGGCACCGTGGGCCTGCCACATCTCGATGGCGGTGCCCATGCTGGCCTCGGGTAGATAGGCGACCAGCACGTCGGCCTCTCCGGCCCGGTGGGCCAGGTCCAGAAAGGTGGCCTTGCCTTCTTCGTAGGCGTAGCCCACACTGTCTGGGTACAGCTCCATGGGACAGAGGACCTCGGCCTTTGGGTAATTGAGAGAGATGATGTCCCTGATAGGGCCGCGATAATCCTGATCGCAGATGTCGTCGTCCTGTCTGGACCCCTGCATGATGCCGGCGATGAAGAAACGCACCGAGACCTCCCCATCCACCCCACGATGTGGAAGGCATTATAGCACAGGAGGGAGCCCATAGATAGTAGCCGCACGGCATGCCGTGCGGCCGAGGTATAGACAGACGCGACCAGGGCTGTCGACAGGTCTTGGTACGGGTCGGGCAGCGATGGTATATTATGGTTGAGAGGCCGATGGAATACGCCAAGGTCGTGGTCAACACCAGGGTCCAGCCGCGCAGGATGACTGGCTGCGAGGTCCGAGACGATGAATATGGTGAGGCGCGCTCGACGCAGACCTTTCACTACTCCATACCCCGCGAGCTTCGCCAGGGTGTGAGACTGGGGCAGTTGGTGCTGGTGCCTTTCGGGCCGCGTCGCCTCCAGGGTGTGATCTTCGGCTTCGACGACAGTTCACCGGTGGACGAGACCAAGGAACTGTACGAAATAGCGGATCTTACACCGGTCCTCTCGCGCGACCAGGTGGAATTGGCCTGGTGGATCAGCAGCTACTACCTGGCTCCTCTGATCGACGTCGTGCTCCTCATGCTCCCCCCGGGCGTGGCGCGCAAGACCCAGATAGTGCTCACTTCGAGGGAGGGAGCTGCTCTTCCCGACGATCTTGTTGGTCGGCAGAGGGCGATTGTCGAGCTGCTTCAGCGTGAAGGGGAGGTGCTCCTGGATGGAGTCGGTCGGAGGTTGGGGTTGAGGGACTGCCGGCCCGTGGTGGAGGGGCTCGTCCGCCGGGGTCTGATACAGAAGCGCTCGCAGTTGGCAGAGGCGAAGGTGAGACCGAAGACGGAGCGGGTGGCCCGCCTCAAGGAGGGGCTGGCACCGGAGGTGATGGATGAGCTGAAGAGGGCACGAGTGCAGAGGGCCATCGTTGAGTATCTCGACGAAGGAGGCCCGGCCGCCGTGTCCGACATCTACGCCGAGGTGGGGGGTAACGCTTCCACTCTAAGAGCGCTGGAGGCGAAGGGGTTCGTGGAGATGGGGGAGCAGGAGGTGTGGAGGGACCCGCTCCAGGGACGCGTCTTTGTGCCCAGCTCTCCTCTCAAGTTGACCGCTGCTCAGGACGAGGCGTGGAGGCAGATCGTCGGCAGCCCTAGAGAAGACGGCTCCGAGGTGTTTCTGCTGCACGGCGTGACCGGGAGCGGCAAGACGGAGATCTACCTGCGCGTGTTGCAGGACGTGCTGGCCGGAGGGGAGCAGGCCATCGTCCTGGTCCCCGAGATAGCCCTCACCCCCCAAACGATCCGTCGGTTTGCGGCTCGGTTTCCGGGTCGCATAGCGGTGCTGCACAGCAAGCTGTCCATGGGCGAACGGTACGACGGCTGGCGCCGGGTTCGCGATGGGCTGGTGGACATCGTGATCGGTTCGAGGTCGGCGGTGTTCGCACCACTGCCCAGGCTGGGGGTGATCGTCATCGACGAGGAGCACGAGTGGAGCTACAAGCAGGATAGAATGCCTCGCTATCATGCCCGGGACGTGGCCATCAAGAGGGCGGAGATCAGCGGCTGCAAGGTCATACTGGGCACAGCCACGCCGGACGTGGCTTCCTATTACTGGGCTCAGCGGGGGAGATACCGACTGCTGCATCTGCCCCAGCGCATCATGGGGCATCGGCGCCGTGTGGAGGAGCAGCGAGTTCGACACGGCTTGGACGAGCAGCGTATCAACATGGTCAGGGAGGTCGGCGCGGAGTACGAAGACGCGATGTACATGGACCTGCCGCCGGTCCAGGTGGTAGACTTGCGAGAGGAACTGAAGGCCGGCAACCGCAGCATCTTCAGCCGGGCCCTGCGCGAGGCTATGGGCCAGGCGCTCGCTGCCAACGAGCAGGTGATCCTCTACCTGAACCGGCGTGGGGCCGCCACCTTCGTCATCTGCCGCGATTGCGGATACGTGTTGAAGTGCAAGCGGTGCGACGTGCCTCTGACCTATCACTCGGCGGACGAAGACCTGGTCTGCCACCACTGCAACTGGCGTACGTTCTTGCCCGATTCCTGTCCCAGTTGCTGGAGTGGGCGGATCAAGCAGTTCGGCCTGGGCACGCAAAGGGTCGAGGCGGTGACGCGCCAATTGTTTCCTCAGGCCAAGATCGTACGTTGGGACCGGGACACGACCGGCGGCAAGATGTCTCACGAGAAGATCCTGGAGAGGTTCATCAATCACGAGGCCGACGTGATGATCGGCACCCAGATGATCGCCAAGGGATTGGATCTGCCGCTGGTGACCCTGGTGGGCGTGATGTCAGCGGACACAGCGCTGCGCCTCCCGGACTTCCGGGCGGGGGAGCGCACGTTCCAGTTGCTGACCCAGGTGGCGGGCCGGGCGGGCCGGAGTCCCCTCGGCGGCAAGGTGATCCTACAAACGTACGCGCCGGACCACTACAGCGTCGATGCCGCCAGCCACCACGACTACGAGGGCTTCTACAGACAGGAGATCGAGTTCCGCCGGCAGCAGAGGTATCCCCCCTTCAGTCGGCTGGTGAGGCTGATGTACGTGCATCGCGATGCCGCGCGGTGCGAGGAGGCTGTGCACCACATGCACGAGGTGCTGGAGAACAAGATCGCTCGGCTGGGTCTACCGCAGATCGATCTGATAGGGCCGGCGCCGGCGTTCCTGAGGCGGCTGCGTGGTATGTACCGCTGGCACCTGGTGGTGCGAGGCAGGGATCCCCACTCCCTACTGGAAGGGGTGGACTTCGGCCGCGGCTGGCGTGTGGACGTGGACCCCGTCAGTCTGCTGTGAACGCCTTCCCCACTGTAGATCAATCGCCTGGTCAGAGAGGAGCGTTCTGCCCTGTCCGGTACCGATGAAGCAGAAAGTGACGGAGGCTGAGGCGGCTGGAAAGCCAGGGCCAATAGTGTGCAGAGGTAAGGAAGGAGACTAGAGAGTATGCAAGAAGATGGCGTGCCCGAATCGGCGATGGTCATCGTAGCGCATCCCGACGATGCCGAGTTTACCGTGGGCGGCACGGTGGCCAAGTGGGCCAAGGCCGGCTGCCGCGTGATGTACGTGGTTTGCACCGACGGCAATGCGGGTTCCCTCGATCCGGACATGACTCGCGAAGAACTGGCGGAGATTCGCCGCGCCGAGCAACGTGCAGCCTGCGCTACCTTGGGCGTGAGCGAGGTGGTGTTCCTCGGTCACGACGACGGCCAACTGGAGCCGACGCTCGGTCTGCGCCGAGAATTGGTGCGCGCGATACGTCAATACAAGCCCGAGGTTGTCATCACCTGGGATCCGACGCGCTTGTTTGTGGATGGTGACTACATCAACCATCCCGACCATCGCGCGGCAGCCCAGGCGGCGCTCGATGCGGCGGCGCCCGCCAGCGAAATGCCCCTCTTGTGGCCCGAGGTGGGGGCGCCGCATCGTGTGGGCCAGTTGTACGTGTACGGCAACGACCAGGCCAACGTGTGGGTGGACGTGACGGAGACTATCGGCACGAAGATTGCGGCGCTCAAGCAGCACGTTAGCCAGATTGGGGACTGGGACCCAACCGAGATGGTCAAGGAGTGGAGCGCAGAGGTGGGCAAGGAGCAGGGCCTGGCTCATGCCGAGAGCTACCGGGTATTCACGTTGAGGCAACCACCTTCGAGGGACTAGCGAGCAGGAGCCTGTAGTATGAGCTACGATTTCAACGAATCTATTGACAGGCGACACTCCGAGAGCCTGAAATGGAATCGCTACGACGAAGATGTACTGCCCTTATGGGTGGCGGACATGGACTTCAGGTCGTCTGATCCGGTGGTCCGCGCGCTGCATGAACGAGTCGAGCACGGAGTGTTCGGCTACGGCTCGGACCCGCCAGAACTGCGGGAAGTGCTCGTGGACCGCCTGCAGCGTCTCTACGATTGGGGAGTATCGCCCGAGGCACTGGTCTTCTTGCCGGGAGTTGTAACCGCCTTCAATCTGGTCTGCCATGCCTTCGGTTCTCGCGGCGACGGTGTGCTGTTGCAGACGCCGGTCTACTACCCCATGCTGTACGCCCCCGGCGGCGCTGGCATGACCAACGACGAGATGGAACTGACGCGCCGGCGCGACGGGCGCTACGAGATCGACTTCGATCTGTTCGAACAGACTATCAGCGACCGGACCCGCATCTTCATGCTGTGCAATCCCCATAACCCTGTGGGACGCGCGTTTCGGCGTGACGAGTTGGCGCAGATGGGCGAGATCTGCCTCCGGCACGACATTCTGATCTGCTCGGATGAGATCCACTGCGATCTTCTGTTCGAAGGCAGTCAGCATCTGCCCATGGCCACTCTGGCGCCCGAGATCGCCGACCAAACGATCACGCTGATGGCGCCGAGCAAGACTTTCAACGTTCCCGGCCTCAAGTGTTCGTTCGCCATTGTGCAGAACCCGGAGCTGCGGAAGACCCTGAAGGAAACCCACACCGGCTTGGTCCACGGGGTCAACGTCCTGGGGTACGCGGCGGCCCTGGCGGCCTACCGCGATGGCCAACCCTGGTTGGACGAAGTGATGCGATATCTGGGGGCCAACCTCGATCTTCTTGTGCAGTACGTGGAGGAGCAGCTTCCCGGCATCTCTATGAGCAGACCCGAGGCGACGTATCTGGCCTGGCTGAGTTGCCACGAGGCTGGTATCCCTGGTAATCCCCACGAGTTCTTTCTCAGAGAGGCTAGGGTGGCCATGAACGACGGTGCGATCTTCGGCCAGGGCGGCGAGGGATTTGTCCGGCTGAACTTTGGCTGTCCCCGCTGGAGGCTAATGGCGGCGCTGGAAAGGATGAAGGGAGCGCTGCTTACCTTGAGCACGGACTGAGAGATGGTCCAGCTCGCTGGATGTTGGCTGACACGAGCTGCGCTCGCGGAGTTGCACGAGCGGGTGGACAGTGGAGACCTCCAGGGAGTCGAAGACCTGAACTCTGCTATCGCCAGCTTGGAGATCGAGCGCCAGGCGCTGAGCAGGATCCCCACCTGGCCCTGGCAGCCGGAGACGGTGCGTTTGCTGGCTACCGCCCTGGTCTTGCCGCTGGTGCTATTGCTCGCCCAGGTGGTCCTCCAAGTCCTCACGGGTCCGTAGTGTAGGGTGCACATCGGTCTGCTGGTGATGTTCCCCGCCGGTTGCCAGGGCGACCGGACTCTGAGATAATGGACCTCTCTCACTAACGCTGTTGGAGGCCCAACGTAGGGCCTACCCCCCCCGTGCGCAGCGCGATGCTGTTTGTCCTGGCGACGATAGCGGTCGTCGTCTGGGGCCCAGGACTTTCACCCGACAGCACGCGCGAACGGACGCGCCACACTCGGTGCGACATACGCCACATGGCAGAAGGAGGCAGACATGAAGAAGATAGTTCTCCTCACCCTCGTCTCGACGGTCCTGTTTGCTGCCGGGTGCTCTACCCTGACTGACCTGGGCGGTGTCCTGGGAGAGGGCTCGCTCGTTGGATCGGGCATCCCGGTCACCAGGGAGTTCGAGCTGAGCGGGTTCGACCAGGTAGAGGTGAGTGACAGCTTCGAGGTGGATGTCCGCCACGGGGACACCTTCAGCGTCGTTGTCCGTACAGACGACAACGTGGCGGAGTACCTGGAGATCGTGCAGCAGGGCAACACGCTGAGGATCGGCCTGAAGCCTCACACATACGCCATGGTCAGCGTGGAGACCCTGGAGGCTGAGGTCACCATGCCCGAACTGAGGGGCCTCGAGTTGAGCGGTGCCAGCAGTGCTACGACTGCGGGGTTCGAGTCCAGCGACCCGTTCTACGCGGAGGTGTCGGGCGCCAGTTCCTTGGAGGGCGAGATCCAGGCTGGCGGCGTCAGGTTCAACGTTTCGGGTGCTAGCGACGTCAAACTGACCGGCTCCGGCGGTGACCTGGCCATGGACGTATCGGGTGCCAGCTCGGTGGACCTGGCAGGTTTCCCGGTCGCCAGTGCCAGCATCCAGGTCAGTGGTGCCAGCTCGGCCACTGTCAACACCAGCGGCACGCTGGACATGGAGGCCAGCGGCGGCTCACGTGTCAGGTATCTGGGCGGCCCTACTCTGGGCAGCGTGGATTCGTCGGGAGGTTCCACCATCGAGGCCTGGTAGGACCGTTCCTGTCTGGTTGATGGCGTGTTGTATGTGTTAGGCTCCCGGCGGGCATAGACACCCCGGGAGGTTGACGCCATCTGCCAGTCCAGAGCGGGCAGAGTGGCGCTCTTGGGCGTGGTGATTGTGCGGGCCGAGTAGGGCAGGCCCAGCAAGCCTAGAGAGGAGGGTGGGACAGCGCAGGAATTTGCCCGGTTGTGATGCAGCTCAAAGGTGCGAACTACAACTTGTGCACGAGGAGGCAGCAAGATGTTGATTGAACGTATCATTGGAGCTTTCACGTTCCGCAAGGAAGTGTACGCCGAGGTCGAGAAGGACACCAGCTTCACCACCACGGCCTGGATCCTGGTAGTGGTGGTCGCATTCCTCAACCAGCTCGGGGCGAACGCAAGGGGCAACCTGGTTGGATGGCTGCTGGGCGCCGTCGTGGGCACCATCATTGCCGTAATCGCTTTCGCCGTGGGTGCCCTGGTCATCAACTGGGTGGGGCGGGCTGTGTTCAACGCCGATGTCACCTTCGACGAGCTGGTGAGGACTCTGGGGCTGGCCTACGTGTGGCAGGTCGTGGGGATCATCGGAGTCGTGGCCGCGTTCTCCGCAACACTGTCCTGCGTGCTGGCTCCGCTTTTGTTCGTCGCCTGGATCCTGATGATGATCGCGTGGTTCCTGGCGACCAAGGAGGCCCTGGATCTGGAGTGGGTGCAGACCATCGTCACCGTCGTCATCGGCTGGATCGCCCTCATTGCAGTCTCAGTCGCTGCCGGAATAGTGCTGGGCCTGTTGGGTCTGGGCGCTGGTGCCGTGGGAGGAGCGCTTGGCATGTAGACTGCAGGGATGAGCCCTGCGCCAGCAGACGACGGCCCGACTGAGCGCAGGGTGGATCGCTGGCTGGTGTACGAAGCCGTAGGACAAGCTTGAGCTTGTCCTATGGGGGTGTGGTCGGCACCGGCGCGGGGGCTATCCCACGTGGATGCTACAACTCCGTGCGTGTGCCTTCTTGACAAGGATGCACATAGTGTGATAGAATAGTCAACAGAAGCCAATAACCCTGCACAGACGTCGATCAGGAGGAGTAGGCGGACTGGAGTTGGCAGAGAAGGGAAGCCACCGGCTGAGAGCCTCCCGCAACGAGAGCCGCTGAAGGTCGCCTGGGAGTCGGGGAGTCGAACGGCGTTAGAGCCCAGTAGATTCCCACGGATGGGTCCGTTATCGCCCGGCGAGCGCCGTCGCAGGGTAGTAGCCGCGACGGAATCGAGGTGGTACCGCGAAAGAGCCCCTTTCGTCCTGGAGATGAGAGGGGCTTGTTGTTACTTTGGCTCGCTGTCTCGTAGGACCAGCTCAAGCTTGTCCTACAGCGAAGAGAGGGCGTACGGGGTTGCACGCAGACCTCTGCGGAGGTGACACATGTCGGACAAGGAAGCGCTTGAGCGCAAGGCTCGAGAAAGAGGCTGCTTCCAGGCACTGAAGGTTCTGATCGAGGGGACCGAGGAGCTAACAGACTGGAAGCCTGAGGTGCGAAAGAAGGGGATCAGCTACAAGCATCGGGCGTCCAATCGTGTGATGCTGCGCTACGGCGGGCTCGATTCAGCCCGGCCTGGGTTGGAGGCTGACGTCTATCAAGGCGATAACCAGTTCGGCGCCTTCTTTGGCGTCACGGAGGACGAGGTTATCGCTCGCTTGAAGGAGTATCTCCCAGATGCCCGCGATGGGTACGAAACAGGGTACGAAAACCGCAAGGCAGACTGGGTGCCTATCAGAAACGAGGCCGATGCTGAACGGTTCGTTGCGTTTCTGAGGTCCTTCGTTGGTTCAGACGAGAACAAACCCGGTCAGTGGGGCGATGATTCAGGAGGAGTACCAGGTGGATTGGGATAGAGTCCGGAGCTTGGAGCAGCGGTCGGATTTGAAGACCAAGACAGGCAAGCCATTCTTCATCTCTAGGGTGACCGAGAGCATCGTATTCATCGACCTTCCCAGCGGTGAGCAGTCCGTGTGTCGAGCCAACCTGGAAAGGGCGGAGCGGCTCGTTCTTTCAGGCACACGACTAGAAGGCCCATTGGACTACAGGAGGCTAGTCGCAGACGAGCGGCCGGCATACGCGTGGGCGATCCTCTGTCAATTGGGTATTGTTTAGAGACGGGGGCTGGGGGAAAGGAATGGGGATTATGTACGGGAAAGAGATGTCGAGGACTTATGACCCTCAGGGTACCGAGGAGAGGCTATACCGCTTCTGGGAGGAGAAGGGTTACTTTACGCCAGAGATAGACTGGGACCGCCAGCCCTTCACCATCGTCATCCCGCCGCCCAACATCACCGGGGAGCTGCATCACGGGCACGCCATGTTCATCGCCTTCGAGGACCTGATGATCCGCTACCACCGGATGCTCGGCGAGCCTACGCTGTGGCTGCCCGGCAGCGACCACGCCGGCATCAGCACCCAGAACGTGGTGGAGAAGGAGCTGGCCAAGGAAGGGCTAACCCGCCACGACGTGGGGCGGGAGAAGTTCGAGGACATGTTGTGGGATTGGAGAGAGGAGTACGGGGGCATCATCACCCACCAACTGCGCCGTCTGGGCGCTTCGTGCGACTGGAACCGGGAGCGGTTCACGCTGGACGCTGGCCTGTCGCGAGCGGTACGGGAGGCCTTCGTCAACCTGTACCGCAAGGGACTGATCTATCGCGGCGAATACATCATCAACTGGTGTCCGCGCTGCCAGACGGCTCTCTCCGACCTGGAGACCCCGCACGAGGACGAGGGGGGCAGTCTGTGGTACGTGCGGTACCCGCTAGAGGATGGGGGTTACATCGAGGTCGCTACCACCAGGCCCGAGACCATCCTGGGCGACACCGCCGTGGCGGTGAACCCGTACGACGAGCGCTACGAGAAACTGGTGGGCAAGATCGCCATCCTGCCCGTTCTGGGCCGGCGTATCCC
>Ga0315534_1000660_pt1 | contig 24317 bp, 18 predicted proteins | sample SalMarSW160240MG_FD_203094 | JGI IMG/M metagenome (GOLD analysis project Ga0315534, IMG submission 203094) | Salt marsh sediment microbial communities from the Plum Island Ecosystem LTER, Massachusetts, United States - Salt Marsh Sediment SW1602-40 ...
GGGCTCATATAACGGCTTGGAAGCGCGCCGGGGTGGTATTGGCCATTTTGGGTGTCAGCTTTCGTCTTGGGCAGCCGTACGTACATTCGCGGACTGCCTGAAGCCCATGAAAGACAGCATCATTTCAAGAGGTTGACCCATGAAGTTCCGTCCTCTTCATGACCGCGTCGTCGTTCGTCGCGTCGAAGAAGATACGAAGACGGCTGGCGGCATCATCATTCCCGACACCGCGAAAGAGAAGCCGATGCAAGGCGAGGTCGTCGCTGTTGGCCCAGGGGCCCGCGATGACACCGGAAAAATCGTCCCGCTCGACGTCAAAGTCGGCGAGCGGGTTTTGTTCGGCAAGTGGAGCGGCACCGAAGTCAAGATCGACGGCGAGGATCTCCTCATCATGAAGGAGAGTGACATCCTCGGCGTAATCGAGGGCGGTGTCTCTGTCCGCGCCGCCGCCTAACACTGCCGGCTGCGACCCCCCCTAATATTCGCCAATAGGAGACATCTGAAATGTCTGCGAAGGACGTCAAGTTTTCACAGGACGCACGCGAGAGAATGTTGCGCGGCGTCGATATCCTTGCCAACGCCGTTAAAGTCACCCTCGGCCCGAAAGGCCGTAACGTTATCTTGGAGAGGTCGTTTGGTGCCCCGCGCGTGACGAAGGACGGCGTGAGCGTGGCCAAGGAAATCGAGCTTGAGGATCGGTTCGAAAATATGGGCGCCCAGATGGTGCGCGAAGTCGCCTCAAAGACCTCCGACGTTGCTGGTGACGGCACGACGACGGCAACCGTTCTGGCTCAGGCCATCGTGAAGGAAGGTGCCAAGTCGGTTGCTGCGGGTGCCAACCCGATGGACTTGAAGCGGGGGATCGATCTGGCGGTTGCTGCAGTCATCAACCAGCTCGTGACCAAGTCCAAGAAAGTGACCTCAAACGATGAGATCGCGCAGATTGGCACCATTTCCAGCAACGGCGATGTTGAAATCGGGTCAAAGATCGCCGAGGCGATGAAGAAGGTCGGAAACGAGGGTGTCATCACCGTCGAAGAGTCCAAGAGCCTTGAGACCGAACTCGACGTGGTCGAAGGCATGCAGTTCGATCGCGGTTATCTCTCCCCTTACTTCATCACCAATGCCGAGAAGATGACCACGGAGTTGGAAAACCCCTACATCTTGATTCACGAGAAGAAACTGTCCGGGCTTCAGGCGATGTTGCCGCTGCTTGAAGCGGTTGTTCAGACGGGTAGGCCCTTACTCATCATCGCTGAGGACGTGGAAGGTGAGGCGCTGGCAACGCTTGTCGTCAACAAGCTGCGAGGTGGTCTCAAGGTTGCAGCCGTTAAGGCACCGGGCTTTGGCGATCGCCGCAAGGCCATGCTTGAGGACATCTCCGTGCTGACGGGTGGCACAGTCGTCAGCGAGGATCTTGGCATCAAGCTGGAGACCGTTACCCTCGACATGCTCGGCCAGGCCAAGAAGGTGACGATCGACAAGGAGAACACCACGATCATTGACGGCGTCGGTTCCAAGGCGGACATCGAGGCGCGCGTCAATCAGATCAAGACACAGATCGAGGAGACGACCTCAGATTACGACCGCGAGAAGCTGCAAGAGCGGCTTGCCAAGTTGGCCGGCGGCGTTGCCGTCATCCGCGTCGGTGGTGCGACCGAAGTTGAGGTGAAGGAGCGCAAGGACCGCGTCGACGATGCGCTTCATGCAACCCGTGCGGCCGTCGAGGAGGGCATTGTACCCGGCGGTGGCGTTGCTCTCCTCAGGGCGATCGGCGTGCTTGAGGGCTTGAAGGTAGACAACGACGACCAGAAGGTCGGCATCACGATCGTGAGGAAGGCCCTGCAATCGCCGGCGCGCCAGATTTTCACCAACGCTGGTGAAGACGGGTCCGTTATCGTCGGAAAGGTGCTGGAGAACGATAGCTACAACTTCGGCTACAACGCGCAGACACATGAATACGGCGACCTTGTCGCGTCCGGCGTGATTGACCCGGCAAAGGTCGTACGCTGCGCCCTGCAGGATGCGGCCTCTGTTGCCGGTCTGCTGATCACCACCGAGGCGATGGTGGCAGAGCTGCCCAAGAGGGAGCATTCCCATCCGCCGATGCCCGGTGGTGGCATGGGTGGCATGGACTTCTAATCGTCCCTCTGCCAAGCCAGATGAACGGAAAGGGCCCCAGGATCTCCTGGGGCCTTTTTTCTCGATTTGTTGAAGGTTTTGTTCTGGCCTGTGCCCTATTCGCCGCGCCTCGTTGCCCCAATTTAGCCAGTTATTGGCCAAAGGGGGCGAATGAGATAAACCGGTGGTTCGTTTAGGGCCCAGCGGTGGCCATTTTCTCCAACTACCAATCGGGCACTGGCTTGGAGACCGAGGGATGATCAAGACGTCAATCTTTGCTGTATCGATTGGAGTTGTTGCGGCCACCAGCGGATTCGGACTCGCCGGTGCGCTCGCCGCGCCTCCAGTCTCGGAGGCAGCCGACAGTTCGGCCGCAGCGGCGGGGCAAAAACCAACCGAGACGGCAAGAGCGACCGGAACCGGAGAGGAAACGCCTCCAGGTCCGTCTGCGCGCGCCGCCTCCGGGACCCTCGTTAAGCAACGTAACGCCGCCGCGATGGCGGCAGCAGCTGTCGCCGATGAGCCCATGAGCACGGCCAAGGCCGTGGTGACAGCCGAACCGACGCCGTCCAAATCCAACACTGCGGCAACAGTTGCCAAGCCAACCTCCGGCGATGACGCTGCGCCGACCGACATCGCGAAGGCCACGGCGCAAGAGCAAGAGTCTGAGACGCCAGCCCAGAGCACCAAAACCGCTGCGCAAGACAGTGCAAAGCCGCTCGATGCTGCCGCAGCTGCCCTTTCGAATGGAGCGGGCAGCACGGCAAAGTCTGTCTTGAAGTCCGGCTCGAAGCCTTCTGCCGCCGCCGAGGTCGTCGAGGAGACGGAAGTTATTGAGACGGCGACGGTCACCACGTCAGAGTCAAAGGCGGCTTCATCGGAAGCTGAAGAGACATCCGAGGACGATGCAAAGCCGACCCAAACGGCAAAGGTCACAGTGGCTGAGGAAGAGACGCTCGTCGAGAGCGTCGAGGTCGAGGCTGAAGTCGAAGCGACGCAAAGCGGACCTTCAGACACACCTGCGGCAAACGGAGCCGACCAAGCGGCAGCCGCCGTTTCAGGCGATGGTTCCAGCGTGATCAAGTCCGTCTTGAAGGCCGATCCGGATCAGGACGACGGTAAGGAAAAGGCTTCCGCCGGTCCGGATGCAGCTGAAAACACGACCAAAACTGCGGCGTTGACGCCGGCGGACAAGCCCTCCGCCGAACAGGTTAAGCCGGAAACGACGGCCGCATCAGATGCAGGTGCTCAGCCCGACGCCGACGCCCAAGACAAGACGGAAGACGCGGCCGCGTCTGGTTCACAAGAGAGCGATGAGAATTCTGACGCATCAGGACAAAAGTCAGCGGCTCTTCAAGATCCAACGGCAACACCCGATACCTCAACAGGGCAACCGCCTGTTAGCGGCGCCACCGATGAAGCGCTTGGGCCACCTAAGCCCGTTGACCCAGTCGTCGCGATTGTGCGCAGCAAGATTACAGAATACGCCGGCCGCGCTAACTCGGATGATGTCGCGGCGATGACTGCGTTCTACGAGGAGCGGACCGGTCCACCCATCTGGGTGACGGATGATGGCTTGACCAATAAGGCGAAGGCCGCAATCGCTGAAATCCGCAAGGCCGATGACTGGGGACTGAACGCGCGCGCGTTCGACGTGCCTCAGCTGCCAGCAGGCAATGTGACGCCCGAGGTGGCGGCCGAGACCGAGATCAAGATGACGGTTGCGGTTCTGAAGTACGCGCGTCATGCCCGTGGCGGCCGCATCGCCGATCCCTCGCGTATATCAAAGCTCCTCGACCGTGACCCGCCGATCCATCCGCCCAAGTTGGTGTTGACCGAGATTACGGCCTCGGAAACGCCCGACGCGTATCTGCGTGGACTGCATCCCAAGCACGAGCAGTTCGTCCGGTTGCGCGAAGTGTTGCTGAAGCTGCGTGGTAAAGGCAAACAGGACGAGGAAGAAGAAGAGGTCGACCCCGCACTGAGCGTAAGGCTTCCGCCGGGCGGCGTGCTCCGCCCGGGCATGCAGGACCCGCAAGTGGCCTTGCTCAGGAAGCGGCTCAAGGTTCCCGCCGCACCGGGTCAGGAAAACGTCTATGACGTCGAGGTGAGGGAGGCCGTCTTGGCCTTCCAGCGCAAGAACAGCCTCCGTCCAGATGCCATCGTCGGAAACAATACGCGCACCGTGCTGAACGGGGGAACTGTTAGTAAACCGCTCCGCCACAGTGCGGATCAGAAGATCCAGCTGGTGCTCATCAACATGGAGCGTTGGCGCTGGATGCCTGTCGATGCAGGCACCTTCTACGTTTGGGACAACGTGCCTGAGTTCCTCACGCGCGTCGTCAAGAACGGACGCATCATTCACACCGACAAGATCGTGGCCGGTCAGCCATCCTGGCCGACGCCGTCGTTTAGCGCCGACATGAAGTCGATCGTCTTCCATCCGAGTTGGGGTGTCCCCAACGGCATCAAGACCAAAGAGCTGGCGCCGTTGCTGCGGAAGAGCTCCGGCGGAGATTTCTTCGGAATTTTCGGTGGGGGCTATTCGAGCCAAGCTGTGCTCGATGCGCACGGTCTGCGTGCCTATTATCGCGGCAACCAGGTCGATCCCAACCAGGTCAATTGGAGCAGCGTCGACATCCGATCCTTTGACTTCCGCCAGGGGCCAGGGCCAACGAACGTGCTTGGCCAAGTCAAGTTCATGTTCCCCAACAAGCACGATGTTTACATGCACGACACGCCGGAGCGCGAGTTGTTTTCAAGATCATTCCGCGGACTGAGCCACGGTTGCATGCGCGTGAACCAGCCGCGGCGCCTGGCCGAGATCCTTCTTGCCGAGGACAAGGGCTGGTCTGCCGCGCGGGTGCAGAGCATGTTCAATGGCCAAAGCAAGGACGTGGCGCTTGAGACGCACATTCCCGTGCACGTGACCTACCTCACGGCCCGCGTTGACGACAACGGCAAGCTGCACACGTACGGCGACTTCTACGGGCTCGACGCCCGTGTGGGCCGCGCGCTCTTAGGCAGATCGGTTCAATTCCAGGCGCCGCAATATGACGATGCGCCCGTCGCGAACCGTCAGCAGTACGCCCCGCGCCAGAGCCAGAAGAAGCAGTACTCGGGGCCGCCGACGTTGGCCGATGCGATCACGGATCTGTTCTCGCCCTGATTGTCTGACCGACGCCTGGTCCTCAAGGTCGAATGTGTACTCGCGCGGGTGTGCGCTTAGGCGCGCACAAGCTTGGCGAGCTTGGCTTCGATCAAGGCTTGATCTGAGGGAAAGCCCTCAACAATCCACCAGTCTTCAAAGGCTGCGATGACGCGCCCGACGTCAGGGCCGGGCGCAACACCAAGTTCAAGCACATCGGCGCCGCGCACGGGCAATGCCGGTGCCTGCCAACGCTCAGCCAGGGTGACGCGCTTTCGTCGTGCTTCGTTGTCGGGATCATCGCCACTGCGCACCCAAGCCATGAGCGCACCATCGACAAACGCCTGAGCGCCATAGCGATAGATGTACGCTTGGGCCGTGCGCTCAACTGACGAAGGCTCGAATGCCGGATCGACCACGCACGCTTGCCGCAACCGCGCAGTCTCGGCAGCCGACAGACGGAGTTTGTCCTGGATGCGCTGGGCCTCATCGGGCGAGGAAAGTGCAAGGGCAGCGAGCCCCAACACCGGATCGCGTGCGCGCCCGAGCGTCTCCTCCAGAGCCGCCATGCGAGCGAGATGCTCGACGTTGGTGCGTTCTCCAAGCCAGGGTGCAAGCAAATCTGCCTCCACCATCTTGGCGATGGCTTCTACGGCGCCGGGGGCGGCAAGAAGCAACAGCAGCTCTGCCCGCACCCGCTCGCCCGATAAGCCTTTGAGCCCGGACTTCTCCTCGACTGCTGCCGCCAGCCCGTCGGGATCAGGAACACCTTGAGCGTACTCGGCCGAAAAGCGGAAAAAGCGCAGAATACGCAGGTAGTCTTCGCGAATACGCTCATGGGGATCGCCAATGAATCGCACTTGGCGCGCCACCAGATCGGGATATCCGCCAAGCGGGTCATGGACGGTGCCGTCGGCTGCGCAATAAAGCGCATTCATGGTGAAGTCGCGCCGCAGCGCGTCTTCGCGCCAATTGGTGCTGAAGGTCACCTTGGCGTGACGGCCGAACGTCTCGATGTCCTTTCTGAGCGTGGTCACTTCGAAGGGCGTGTGCTCGGCAACGACCGTTACGGTCCCATGCTCAAAGCCGGTCGGAACGGCATGCAACCCGGCTTCTTTGGCAAGCCGCATGACGTCGGCGGGCAACGCCGTCGTTGCAATGTCGACGTCCTTTACGGGAGCTCCCATCAGAGCGTTGCGGACTGCGCCCCCAACGGCGCGCGCTTCAGCCCCTTCCGCTTCGATGGCTGCAATCACAGCTTGCGTGGACGGATTTGCAAGCCATGGCGCACCGCTCAGACTAGGCAGCCGCTCGCCACTATCCGAACCTGCCATCGGTTTCCTCAGATCCTTATTCGAGGTGGCCAGGCTCGATGCGCCCGTCCTTTAGCGTGGGTGGAATATAGACTTGGCCTGGCTTGCCGCCCGATATCGAGCCAAAGGTGATCAGCGTGACAATGACGAGCACCGCACCGGTGACGAACAGCCAAAGTAGCGGTGCATCGTCCAGTACGCGGGTGGCGCCGGGCTTCTCTTCGCGCGTCAGGTAGACGTACGCGATGTAGATCGCCGTCGGCAGCAGGAAGAGAAGGATGTTCTCGATAACTATGCGCATCGTGCGTCAAAGAATCTCCGGTGCATGTTTTTGACGATACCAGCGGTCGCGCCCCAAATGTACCTTTCTTGGTAGGGCATGGCATAAAACCTGCGCATGCCGCCACGCCAGGCGCGCTCATCGGTCCGGTGATTTTGCTCGTCCATGAGGAAAGCGAGCGGCACCTCGAATACGTCGGCAACCTCGCTTGGGTCTGGTCTCAGTTGGAAGCCCACTTGTACGAGGGCCACGACAGGGAAAATGCGAAAGCCCGTGCCAGTGTGGTACGCATCAAGATAACCCAGTGGTTCAACGAAGCGGGGCTCAAGACCGATCTCCTCGTGCGATTCCCTAAGCGCCGTCGCGATGGGATCGGCGTCGCCCGACTCGGCCTTGCCACCAGGAAACGAAATTTGACCGGCGTGGCTTGGCAGGTGCTCGGTTCGCTGGGTGAGAAGTACGCTTAGCGATTGGTGGGCGACGATCGGGACGAGAACGGCCGCTGGGCGTGGCGGTGGGCCTTCCATCAGCATCTGTGACAGATCGGGGTTGAGGTCGAAATCACTGGGTCCGCGAAGGGATCTGCTTTGATCTTCATCGGCGTCAGCCGGAGGTGCAGCGTGGAGCGCTCGGCGGGCAAGCGATCGAAAGCTGGACTCAATAAAAAACGTGTCTTTCTGTGGGGTTAGTTCTTGCATAGGCCGATCATACCATGCGGTTGCACAGCCGGTCCCGGCCCGGGGTCGGGAATCGATATATTGTTCTGATCAACCACGGTGCGGTCAAACTCTCGCGCAAGGTACCAAAGCGTTCGGGAATCAAAAGGCTGGAGGATCTTGAGCTGATCTTGCGACCATTGCGCTGGGCAACTGCAATCCTTTTGGGCCTTGCATTCGCCTTTGCTGCTACGGCAGCCGAGGCGTCGATGGCCGACGACTTTATGGCAACATTGCCGCCTGCCCAAAAGCAAGAGTTCGGGGCGTGGCGCGCTGCTCAGGTGAAGTACGAACGTCAGCTCGATGCCTATTGGGAGACGGTGGCGGCCAAGAAAAAGTCCCGTGCCCGCAAGCGTACCGCCCGCAAACCTTACACTCGTGACGACTATGTCCAGTCGTTTCCGCCGGTCTACAAGGGACCTCAATTGAACCACGCCGTTGCCCGGGGTTGGTCGCAATATCAGGCAGCGCGCGCACAGAAGAAACCCGAGACAACACCGAGCCGAATTCAGGGCCTCAACGATTTTCTTGCGGCCGCCAAGAAGCACTACGGCTTTGAGCCCACACGGATCTCAGAGCGCGAGTTCAAGAGGCGGTACGCCGAAGAGTCGCTTGCGCTCGGGCTAGAGAAAGATCATGTGGTGCGTGTGTATGCTTTGGAGACTGGCGGTAAAGGGACCGCCGACATGCAGGCCGGCATCAATCCCACCACCGGCAAGGGCCGTCCGATCTCCACCGCGCTCGGATACGCGCAATTGTTGGCCGCCAATACGATTGAGCAGCTCGTCAAGCACGGCGATACATTCATTGCGCGCCTCAAGCGCAAGCTCGCTGTGGCGACGAACCCAAAGCGCGCCGCCGAATTGAAAAACAAGATAGCGTCCGTGCAGAAGATGCTGAAAGTCGCACGCTCGATACCGAACGATTGGTATAAGCAGCGCGCGCTCGCGAGAACGTCACGCGGCTATGGCATTCACGTTCTCAATCTCGATGGCGACATCGGCCCGTGGTTGCAATCAGTCAAGCTGAAAAGCTTGAAAGATTTCGCCGCCCGCAAAGGTGTGCACAATCTTTCTGGTGAAGAGATCGAGATGATGAACCTGACTGGTCCTCAGACGGGATTGGACGCCATGCATCCTTTCGGTCTGACCGCGCCCATGTCGAACTTCTTCACGCGCGCCGCCTACCAGCGAAACAAGATGACGATCGGCAAGACATCGGCGGAGCTTCTGGCCGAATTCACCCGCCGTATGGATGCAAGCTCGAAGAATCCGGGAGCCGTCGAGTTCACGTTGGCCTTCGAGGAAGTGCACCAAGCCAAGCTACCCTGGCGCTGACGCTGAGCCCTAACAAAGGCATTCTCGCCCAGCCTAGGCCGCCGGGGGTGGCTGTCCTTCAAACCGTTGGATGGTGGGATCGATCACGGCCCAACTTGGGGCTTGTGAGGCCCAGATCGTCATCGCGGGCTTGGCAATCTCCGGCGTTTCCAGCGTGCCCGCCCGGACCAAAATTAGATGGGGGCGCACTTCGGCTTCGCTGAACATGTGGGTTCCGCAGTTCGGACAAAAGCGCCGGTGTATGATGTTCCCGCTGTCAGCCGTACTGACGTAGTCTTTCAGCTCGCCTTCGATCGTGGCGGCATCACTGGGGAAGCCAACATTCACAGTGGCACTGCCGGCGCCGATCTTCTGGCACAGGCGGCACCAGCATGTGCGCGCAATGATTGGCGCAGCAGTGATCCGATATCGTACCGCCCCGCACAGACATCCGCCCGAGACTTCCATCGCCTACTCCTCATATTCCGAAATAATGAGATTGCGCATCGATCCCGGCTTTGCCCAGGCCTTGGCGGTTTCTAGCCGCCCAGGTTTCGCTCGAGAAATTCTTTGAACGCAACCCATGATCTTTCATCGGCGCGGGCTTGGTAACGCGGCGTGCCAAACTCCGTGAAGCCATGAGGCGCACCTGAATAAACGTCGATCTCGTAGGTGACTTTGTCGGCCTCCAGGCGCTTCGAGAGAGTGGCGACATCGTCCATAGAGATCGACGCATCAGCGCCCCCATGCGCAATGAGGAGGGGAGGCGTATCACTCGGATAGGTTTCGCTTTCCGGTGCCTTCAGGCCCCCGTGAAATGTGGCGTAGCCCTTTACGTCTTTTGCTTGGCCTGAGCGGGCGAGCTCCAAGGCGGCCGAGCCACCGAAGCAATAGCCCATGATGACCGCAGACCCCGGAAACCGCGTGCGGGCCTCGGCCAAGCCGCCGAGAATGAGTGCGCGCATCTTTTCGCGATCGTCGTAGAGTTTTCCCACCTCCGCCTTCTTGGCGGAGGCCTCTTCCGGCCGGTTGCCCTTGCCATAGAGATCGATCGCGAAGGCGTCATAGCCCATCTCCGCGAGCATATCTGCGCGTGTGCGTTCATAGTCTTTGAGGCCGTTCCAGGTGTGAATGATGATCACGAGGCCCTTCGACGTGCCGGGAGACTTGGCGGCGTAGCCTTCATACTCCTTTGCGTCGATGGCGTAGGTCACGTTCTCGGCCGCCGAGGTCAAAGTGGCGGCCATAAGCATTCCGAGGGCAAGGACCAAGCGTGTCATTGGGGCTCCATTCAAAGATCAGTTCCAATCCATGATCGGTGCGAGGCCCGATAGCGATTCGTATGTCGCGCCGTATCCGCCTTGTCATATAGGGCCGGAGCTGCGGTGATCTGGCCACAGTTAACTACAGAATATCGGGTCATCCGTGGGTTCAAGTGCATTGCCTGCAGGAATTTCGCATACTTGCCGCGCGCTTTCTGGCTTGCCCAATCTGGAGGCAGTGCAAATCTGCTCGATCAGAATGTGCAATTGAAGTTATTGGTGTAATCTCTACGCTGCGACTCAAATCCATCGTTCGCCACGGAAGGTCCAACCATGTCGAGACTGCCTACGCCCTGGTTTTGTCGTTCGAGTGCCGATGCGTGCGAGAGTTCCGCGAGTGCGCCGAAGTCAAGCTGGTGGACACTCGCTCGATTGGCAGTAGTTCCGATTGCAGCGCTTCTCATCTCGGGCACATACAGCGCCTCAAGCGCAGAACCCGGTGGGCTTTCAGGCTCATGGCGGGGCAGCGGTTGGGTGACGTTGTCGTCGGGCAAGAGAGAGCGGGCACGGTGTACCGCGAGCTACAGTCCATCATCTGCGAACAGCTACACGCTGAAAGCGTTGTGCGCGACCTCCTCGGCAAAGGCCACGCAGACGGCCACCCTCACCGAGGTATCTAAGAACCGCTTCCGCGGCAGCTTCTACAATCCGGAGTTCGACGTCAGAGGTACGATCCGCGTCGTACTGAAAGGCCGGAGCCAAAGCGTGACGCTGAAGGGAAACGGCGCGACCGCCAACATCCAAATGAGGCGCTAAGTCTCGCGCCTGCCCGATAAATCACGGGGTGGCGTAGCGCACAGAATAAAAATCTGTTTGTGGCGGCCAGGGTCAGTCAGCTGATTCTGGCCGCTTTCTTTTTTTCCGAGACCTAAGGTTTGGTTGAGGGTGAAGCGATTTCCGGGCCACCGCGAATGGCCACCTGGCGCCCACCAAAAGCCGATCCTCCCAGCCAGCCGCACTCTTAGCAGCCGATAATCGGGCCGCCTGAACGCGACGAACCGCGATGATTGCGCGGCTTCAGGGTCGGTTTTCTGCGACGGCCCGCTCCTCGCCCAGTGTTGCGCGATTGAAGCACTGCGAAAAACACAACCCCAGCGTGTGCGATTTGGTTCCGCTGTTGCGCGAAGACAACTGCAATTTGTGCGGACTTTCTTTATACAACCTAAGGATGCGTTCTGCCCCTGATTTTCTGGGTCGAGCGTAGGTCACGAGCGTCCGGCATTGATTGGCCGGTTTCTGATTTTGGGGGAGATCATGTACCCGAACACATTTGTTAAGGACCTTGAGGCGCGTACGGACGAGTCTTTCAAGTCGTGGTCAGCATCGCTGACTCGGGGGGGAACAACGAAAATCTGGACATTGGCGCTGCGATCGTCGGTATCGGCGGTGGCTCTTGCAACGCTGGTTGCCGGTGTGACGCTCGCGCCGCCGAGCGCTCATGCAGCCAACGAATGCGGGGGAATTCCCGCAGGTCCGAATTCAACCGTCGACTGTTCGGGTGCCTTCGGCAACGGCATTGAATATGAGCCGGGCGCTGGCAATGAGGTTTTTACCTTGAACATTGGTGACGGGACGATCCCCGGAGCCGCGGCTGTGGTCGCGCCCGATATTCTGACCTTTGGCCAGACAGGTGTGTTTGTTGCGGACTTCAACTTTTTGGGCATTCCCGTGGGCGGTGTACCTGCGACGACAATAATTAATATCGGTGAATTTTCGCAGGTTGAGGGGTCCATGGGTGTGACGCTCTGGACCGACGGTACGGGGAATGATGCGACGGTCAATAACAGTGGGACCGTGCTAGCTACGGGATCTGGCAACGCTTCCACAGGCATCGGTATCAATGTCATCGCTGGAAATCCTCTTGGTGGCCCCGCAGGTAGCGGAAATGCTACGGCCTTCAACAGCAGCACCGGCGTCATCAACGCGGCCGGCAACGCGATCAATGTTTGGTTGCTAGACGGAGATGCGACGGCAACGAACGATGGAGCACTAACCTCATCGGGCGGCTCAGGCATCGTTATCGCTGATCCGATTTTTGGGGCAATACCAACGCTGGGTGCGGGAACGGCCACAAACAACGGCACAATCAATGCTGCGGTCGATGGCATCTTCGTTGAGTCAACCGGGAATGCGAGCGCGACCAATACCGGTGAGATCATCGCCGGTGACAATGGTATCGAAGTCTATACGGGCGGCACGAGCACATTGACCGCCGACAGTTCGGGCGAAATTCATGCCGGCAATGACGGCATGAACCTTACAAATCTTGGTACTGGCGGTGTGACCGCTACCAACTCAGGCGCGTTGACGGCCGGAAACAACGGCATTGTTGCATCCGGTGGTGGTGGAACGGTCGACGTGTCCTCCAGTGCGGGCGGGACCGTCGGCTTCGGCGGCGACAACATTCCGTTCGCTGTTGGCTTGGGCGCACTGAATTTCGGCGGCGATGCCAACGTGACTGTCGGCGACAAAATCAGCTACGGCGGCGTGGACGGGACGTTCAGCATCGGCGCGGCGGCTGTCTCGATCGGTGGCGATTCGTCCGTTGCCGTGAATGTCGACATTGACCCGCCTTTCATTGGTGTGGTCTCGATTGGCAACAACTCAGTCGTTGACGTCGCTGATGGCATGAATGTCGAGGCGGTTGGACTGGGCATCTTTTCCCTCGCGCTCAGTGGCGACTCCGATATCAATGGCGCGAATTCGAACATCATCTCGGGCGGCGTCGGTATCGTTGCGACGTCGTTCGGTGGCAATTCGTACGTCGACTCCGGTGCGGTCACATCGGCCGACAGCGGCGTGATCAGCACGGCGTTCGGCGGCAACTCCGAAGTCACCAGTCACGGCAAGATCGACGCCGGCGGCCTGTTCGGTATCTCAAGCACGGCCTTTGGTGGCGACTCGATCGTCAGCGTGAATGCCGACATTGACCCGCCTGTCATCGGCGTATTCTCGGCCGGCATTAACTCGACCGTGAACGTGGCTGATGGCATGACCATCGAAGCAACGGCGCTCGGCATTTCGTCGACGGCGTTCGGTGGCGATTCCGATATCAATGCTGCCAATTCAATCATCGACTCGGGTGGAGTCGGCGTCGTTGGGACGTCGTTCGGCGGCAATTCGTACGTCGACTCCGGCGCGGTCACATCGGTCGACAGTGGCGTGATCAGCACGGCTTTCGGTGGTGACTCCGTAATCAACACGCATGGCAAGATCGATGCGGGCGGCACGTTCGGCGCGTTGTCAACGTCGTTTGGCGGCAATGCAACTGTCAACGTGAATGCCGCCATCGACCCGCCGCTCGTCGGCGCTCAGGCGATTGCATTCGGTCCGGGTGACGCCACGGTGACGGCGGCGGCGGGTGCGCCCATCGAAGCATTCATCCTCGGCGCAGGAGCGATCCAGATTGGATCGGGCAATGCCAGCGTCACCACCAACGACACCGTCATGTCGGACGTTTTCGGGGTCGGGACACTCAAGATTGGCGATGGCAACTCGACGATTGCGGTCAACGAGGCCGTATCTGGGTTGACAGGCGCGCGCACGTTCAACGCCATCAACGCGGTCAACCTGTTCGGTGACGGCGACGTCACGGTTACGACGGGCGGTGGCGCCGACTCGATGACGGGCGCCGACGGCGGCACGCTCCTGGCCGACAACGATGCCGTCAGCATCACGAAGGTGCTCGGTGGCGGCAAAATCACTGTCGGTCTGAACGCGGACGCAACGGCAGGAGACGAGGTCGTCGACATTTTCCGCACGCTCAGCGGTTCGACGGGCTCGACAATCGAAATTAACGTCGGTCAGACCAGTGTTGCCAACCTCGTCGCAGAGACGGGCAATGGCATCCAGGTCGTTGCACCGTTTGCCTTCAACGACGTCAACGTCAATGTCCACGAAGGCAGCAGCGTTGTTGCCGACGACGGCAGCGCGATCTCGATATCGACGTTCTCCGTCTTCGGGCCGAACGCGGTTTCGATCGAAAATGCGGGCTTGTTACAGGGTGAGGGCTCACCGTTCTTCGTCCCGACAATCGAGGTTGCAACGAACGGCGCGGTCAACATCCATAACGATACGACGGGTGAAATTCGCAGCGATGGCGGCTCGGCCTTCGCCAGCATCATTCAGAGTATCGCAGGCGATACCAATAATGTCGTCAACGATGGGACGATGACCGGCAATATGCAGCTGTTCTCGGCCAATGGTAACACGGTCGAAAACAACTCGAGCACGACGTGGAATACCGCTGGCCTGAACCTGTTCATTTCCGGCGGCGACAACACGATCAACAACACTGACGACGGAACCATCAACACCGGAGCGCTCACGACGTTCTTGATGATTGGTCCCGGCACCAACACCGTGAACAACACCGGCGTCATCAACATCAATGCCGATGGTGACGACTTCGGATTCGGAAGCGCGACTGCCTTTGTTGGCGTGCCAGGCCAAAACCTGGAGTTCAACAATGCGGGTGGCCTTCTCAATATGTCGAACGGCATCGCAGGCTTCGGGCTGCTAACGCCGGCGACCTACCCCGGTTTCCTGGGTGGACCACTCGGGCCCTATCAAAACGACATCGGTGACATCACGTTCATTGCCGGCAACTTCAATGGTGGCCCGGGAAGCGAGATGGCTATTGATGTGGTGCTTGATGGGCCAGCCACGTCGGCATCGGATTTGCTGATCGTTGGCTTCCCCGGCAGCGGGTCGGGCAGCACGACGGGTTCGACCGGGATCTTTGTAAATGATGTCAATCCAGGTGCGCCGGGTTCCTTCAATCCGGAAGGTATCCTGGTTGCGGCAGTGGATGATGTTAGCGATCCAGATGCGTTCTTCCTGGTCAACGGACCTATCGACAAGGGTCTCTTCACCTACGATCTCTACCGGGTCGAAACGGACTCAGTCGATTGGCTCCTGGCGAGCGGACCCGACCAGACGTTCTTTGAACTGCCCTCCATCGTTACGGCAGCGCAGGACATGTGGCACAACGCAGCCGGCGTTTGGCTCGACCGCACGGCGGACCTACGCTCGGCAATGATGACCTCATGTGCAGCGCCGGTCGCTAGCGGAAAGGGATTGGCGGCACCGGCGTGCACGACGAACGTGACGCCTGGAGCGTGGGCCAAGGTTCTTGGCAACACGTTGAGCCGCGAGGACAATCATAGCTTCACGGTCTTGAATCAGACGTCATCCTTCAAGGTGGACTCCCGTCTCGACGGCTGGGGCATCGTCGGAGGCTATGATTTTGGCAAAGAAATGCAGACAGCCAGCGGGCCGAGCGCATGGATGGTTGGCATCATGGGCGGCTACATTGGCTCGGAGCTCGACTTCAAAGACTCAACGACAACGGTCGATTTCGAGACAGGTCTGGTTGGTGCATATCTGACCTACTTGCAGGGTGGCTGGTTCGTGGACGGCAAGATTGTCGCAAATATCGGCAACTACGAGTACCAGAACGCCACGCCGACTGGCCTTCAATCCAACGACAAGCAAGATGTCGTCTCCATTGGTGGCGTGATCGACACCGGATATCGGTTCGGCTTTGCGAAAGGCTTCATCGAGCCGGGCGCGACCCTGTCCTACGTCAATACCGACGTCGACAATCCGCAAGTCTATGGAAACGACGTCAGTCTCAACGGCGAGAGTCTACGCGGCCGCTTGGGTCTGCGTATTGGAACGAGCTTCATCTCGGGTGGTCACAAAATCGAGCCGTTCATCGGCGGTGGCGCCTGGTATGAGTTCGACGGCGACAACAGCGCGTCAATTGTCAGCAACGGCATCCCACTCGTTGCCAACGATGACGTGGGTGGGGTCATTGGCGAGGTCACAGGTGGCCTCAACCTCTTCAGTCTCAACAACAGTGGCTGGAGCGGCTTCGTCAAAGGCAATGTGCAGTTCGGCGAGGACGACCTGGTCGGCTTCGGCGGAAACGCAGGTCTCCGCAAGAGCTGGTAGCTCGTGATCACGACAGAACGAAATGCGGTGAGGGTTGGAATTGGCCCTCACCCATTTCTGTCGGCCCGAGGCCTTGCGGTGTCCAATACTGTCCCGATTAGCAACAACGATTTCTGGGGCGTCGGCGCTGCGGTTCGGGGCGGTCAGCCCCCTTGCTGTCGCGTTTGCGAATGAGGGTTTGGTTTTGAGGAGATGGCCATGTTGCGTGGAGTTTTTTTCGGATTGTTGATGGCGGTGGCAATTGCACCGGCGAGCGCTCAAGACAAGCAAAATGCAGCACCGAAGGCTGGTGATTCATTGGCGCCAAAGAAGGAATGGAAGCAGACGGTTGGTGATTGGGTCGTTGCATGCGCGCAAAGCGGCAAAGGGGAGAAGTCGTGCGCCATGTTCCAGACATTGACAAACGTGAAGACGCGCCAAGTCGTCGCCGTGCTTTCGTTGGGCACCAACAAAGACAACCAGTTAACGGCTAATCTCAGGACGCCGCTCGGCGTTGCCGTAAGCGACGGGATCGAAGTGTCGGTTGATAGTCAGAAGCCGATCAGCTCACCCTTCAGTACGTGCATTGCCAGCGGGTGTTTGGCGATCTTTCAGGTTTCGACCGCGACGCTTGCTGTGATGCAGAAAGGCAAGAAGATGGTCGCCGCAATGAAGTTGGTGAACAAAAAACCTCTCAACATTACGTTCTCGCTAAACGGCTTTCCGAAAGCGTACGACGCCTTTGTGGATGAGTTGAAGAAGCAGTGAAGGCCGTTTGTGTCGCTCCTGGTCACCTAATCGCCTAAGGCCATTTCACGACAGGTGGCATCGAAGACAAGATGCTATCGACGTTGCCGCCAGTCTTGAGGCCGAAGACCGTGCCGCGGTCATAGAGCAGATTGAACTCAACGTAGCGTCCGCGGCGCACGAGCTGCTCCTCGCGGTCCGCATCCGTGAAGGTTAGAGCGCAGTTGCCGCGCACGAGCATCGGATAGACCCTCAAGAACGCCCGTCCGACGTCTTGGGTGAATGCAAGGGCGGCAGCCCAACCGCCGTCCTCTGGCGACGGCGTCATGTAGTCATAGAAGATGCCGCCGACGCCGCGGTGCTCGCTTCGGTGCGGCAGGTAGAAGTACTCATCACACCACTTGCGGAATTTCGTGTAGTCGGCAATGGCGTGTGGCTCGCACGCCGCGAACATCGCCGCATGAAACGCGAGTGTATCGGTGTCTGCTTCCGCGCGCCGGCGATCGAGGACGGGCGTCAGGTCGGCGCCCCCTCCAAACCACCACTTGGTTGTCACGACCATGCGCGTGTTCATATGTACCGCCGGTACATTCGGGTTTTGGGGGTGAGCAATGAGTGAGATGCCCGAGGCCCAGAAGCGTGGATCTTCCTCCGCGCCCGGAATTTGCTTACGGAATTCCGGTGCGAACTCTCCGTGGACGGTTGAGGTGTGAACGCCGACCTTTTCGAAGACGCGGCCTGACATCTGGCTCATGACACCGCCGCCACCGGGAGTGCCCGTCGCATCCGTGCGCTCCCAAGGCGTACGCTTGAACCGGCCTGCAGCCTGATCGGCCAAGGGCGCGCCCTCGGGCAGATCGTCCTCAAGCGTCTCGAAGGCCTGGCAGATCTGGTCGCGCAGCTCCTCAAACCACACCCGCGCCGCCTCCTTTCGCGCCTCAAGGGACGATGTCTCGCCGTCGGCTTGCGCTGGTTCTGTCATTGTTTCCATCGACCCCTGTTTTTGTCGCATTTCCCCATATATATCCGGGCAATACTGCAAAGCGGAGGAGGCGTGCGGCTTCCGGCCCTGAATTTGTGGCCGGCAAGGATCTAGCGCAGGTACGCCGTCCCTGGCGACCCCTTGGTGGCCAAATTAACCTCGACGATCCCGCTCGGATCCGGAGTTCTATCCATGTTTGCCCGCATCTTTCGCTGGCTTGAGACACGTCGCGACTCTTTCCCGCCCGAGCAACCCGGCCAGCCGCCGGAGGACTTTTGGGGCTTCATCCTCCATTACACGCGCCCCTTCTGGCCGCTGATTGCGGCTTCTGCCGCGTTCGCCGCATCGGTTGCGCTGATCGAGGTGTCGCTGTTCGGCTTCCTCGGCAGCTTGGTGGATTGGCTCGCCGATTCGGACCGCGCGACCTTCTGGAGCGATCATGCCTCCTTCCTGATCTTCATGAGCGTTGTGGTGCTTGTGGTGCTGCCATTCCTCAAGTTCTTCTACGAGGCGGTGATCCATCAGGGCATTATTGCCAACTTCACCATGCGCACGCGCTGGCAGGCGCACCGCTACGTGCTGCGCCAATCGATGGAATTCTTTCACAACGACTATGCCGGTCGCGTGGCCGCCAAGGTCATGCAAACGTCGGTCGCTGTACGCGAAGTGGTGATGAAGATCGCCGAAGTGCTCTTGTACGTCGCGATCTATTTCACCGGTGCCGTGATCTTGTTTGCCTCTACCGACCTGCGCCTGTCCGCCCCCTTGCTGGTGTGGCTCGCCGGCTACCTGGCCGCAATGTACTACTTCGTTCCGAAACTGGGGCGGGTGTCGCATGAGCAGGCGGATGCCCGTTCCATCATGACGGGGCGCGTGGTCGACACCTACACCAACATCAGCACGGTCAAGATGTTCGCGCATGCCGACCGCGAGGACGCCTATGCGCAAGACAGCATGAGCTTGTTCCTTGACACTGCGCACCGCCAATTGAGGCTTGTCACGCTGCTCACCATCTCGCTGAATATTCTCAATGCGCTCTTGCTGTTTTCTGTTGCCGCGACGTCTATCGCGCTTTGGTCTATCGACGCCGTGACGACGGGAGCCATCGCCTTTTCAGTGGGCTTGGTCATGCGACTGCAGGGCATGTCGCACTGGATCATGTGGGAGGTCGCGGGGCTGTTTGAGAACATCGGCGTCGTTCGTGACGGCCTGGAGACGATCTCGCGCGAGCGCACGGTGGTCGACGCGCCGGATGCCAAACCGCTTCACATCACCAAGGGTGAGATTTCGTTCGACCACATTCGATTCAATTACGGCCGGGACCCGGAGACCGGACGTGGGAGCGTGATCCAGGACCTGTCCCTGCGGATTTTGCCGGGCGAGAAAGTTGGTCTCGTTGGGCGGTCGGGCGCAGGCAAGTCGACGCTCGTGAGCTTGTTGCTACGCTTTTACGATCTTGATGGTGGCCGGATCCTGATCGACGGCCAGGATATTGCACACGTCACGCAGGACTCACTTCGTGCTCAGATCGGCATGGTCACACAGGACACGTCCTTGCTGCACCGGACGGTTCTGGAGAACATCCTCTATGGCCGGCCTGAGGCAGGTGAGGCCGAGGCGATTTCGGCGGCCAAGAAGGCGGCCGCGCACGACTTCATTGCAGATCTGGAAGATCTCAAGGGTCGCCGGGGCTATGAGGCCAAAGTCGGCGAGCGCGGCGTGAAGCTGTCCGGCGGTCAGCGCCAGAGGGTCGCCATTGCGCGGGTGCTCTTGAAGGACGCCCCAATTCTCATCCTGGATGAGGCGACGAGTGCGCTCGATTCTGAGGTTGAAGTGGCGATCCAGGAACAGCTCGTCAATCTGATGAGCGGCAAGACGGTGATCGCGATTGCGCACCGTCTGTCGACCATCGCAGCGATGGACCGGCTCGTGATCATGGATGCAGGGCGCATTGTCGAGGAAGGCTCTCACGCGGAGCTGATGAAACGCGGTGGCCTCTATGCTGACCTGTGGAGACACCAGTCGGGTGGCTTCCTGGCCCAGGACGCCGCCGAGTAACTCACAACATATTCGAGCATGGTGCGGCACCCTAGCAGCGATGGTTTGGCCCTGATTGGCATGATCTGAGTCAAACTATCGGGCAGAAGTGGTTCTCTCATTTGCGCTTTTGGCACCACATACTTAGGGGTGTGCGCCAAATTGCGCGTCCACATTTGGTCGACGAGGGTTGAGAGATGGAAAGAAGAATGTCAAAAGGCCGCATGGCAAACGGCCAAATTCTGTAGCCCAATCGGGCAAGATCACATCACCATCTCAGGGGTATGCGGCCTCGAACGATGTCCTGTCTGTTGGGCGGCCCCCACCGCGTTGAACATGGCGCCATCCTGACGTGAGAATCTATTCGGAGGCACTTGTGGCATCCCACGTAGAAGACCCCGATCGCCGGGACTTTCTGACCCTTGCAGCTGGTGCTTTTGTCGCTGTCGGCGGCGCGGCGACGCTGTGGCCCTTTATCGATCAAATGAATCCCGACTCCGGGGCTCAGGCTCTGGCATCGATCGAAGTGGACATCGCGCCGGTCAAGGAAGGCCAGGCCATTACCGTCTTGTGGCGAGGCAAGCCGGTTTTTATCCGGCACCGCACGGCCCAAGAGGTCGAAAGCGCAAATGCTGTCGATCCGGCCAAGCTGCCCGACGACTCCGCGCGCAATGAGGCGCTGCCGAACACAGCGCCTGCTTCCGATGCAAACCGCACCAAGGAGGGCCATGAGAAGTGGATCGTCATGGTGGGTATCTGCACGCATCTGGGCTGCATCCCGAAGGGGCAGGGGCTTGGCGACAAGCGCGGCGACTTTGGCGGTTGGTTCTGCCCGTGCCACGGCTCGCACTACGATACGGCCGGGCGCATCCGTAAGGGCCCGGCGCCGCGCAATCTCGAAGTACCCGTCTACGAGTTTGTTTCCGACACCAAAATCAAAATCGGCTGAGGGACGTAAGGCCAATGGCTGCTCACGCATCGACCTACGAGCCCAAGACGCGCTTTGGAAAGTGGATGGACGATCGGTTACCGGTTGGGCGGGTCATGCACAGCCAGTTCGTCGACTTCCCAACGCCGCGCAATCTGAACTATCTGTGGACGTTCGGTGGGATCCTGACCTTCTTCCTGATGGCTCAGATCGTCACAGGCATCGTGCTGGCGATGCACTACCAGCCGAATGCCGAGATGGCGTTCGATTCCGTTGAGCGAATTCGACGCGACGTGAACTACGGCTGGCTCATGCGCAGTCTACACGCGGTGGGCGCGTCGATGTTCTTCCTGGCCGCCTACATCCATATCTTTCGCGGTCTCTACTATGGCTCCTATAAGGCGCCGCGCGAGATCCTCTGGATCATCGGAGTCTTGATCTTCGTGGTGATGATGGCCACTGCCTTCATGGGGTACTCGCTGCCCTGGGGTCAGATGAGTTTCTGGGCCGTCACCGTCATCACGAACCTTTTTTCCTCCCTCAACAGCATCGTTGAAGGCCTCGGCACCGGCATCGTCGAATGGCTGTGGGGCGGCTATTCGGTGACCGGCGTCACGTTGAACCGCTTCTACAGTCTGCACTACCTGCTGCCGTTCGTGATTGCCGCCTTGGTGGGTCTGCACATCTGGGCCTTGCATGTCGTTGGGCAGAACAGCCCAACCGGGCTCGACGTCAAGACGAGGGCCGACTCCGTGCCAATGCATCCTTATGCAACCTCGAAGGATGCATTCGCGATGTTCGTGTTCCTCATTCTTTTCGCGTGGTTCGTCTTTTACCTGCCCGACTACCTGGGCCACGCGGACAACTACACGCCGGCCGATCCGCTGGTGACGCCGCCGCACATCGTGCCCGAATGGTACTTCCTGCCCTACTACGCCATCCTGAGGGCGATCCCGTCCAAGCTATTTGGCGTGATCGCGATGTTTGCGTCGATCGGCGTGCTGCTGTTCGTGCCCTGGCTCGACACCAGTTCTGTGCGCTCCGCGAAATACAGGCCGCTCTATAAGTGGTTCTTCTGGCTCTTCGTGTTCACGTGCCTGGCACTGGGCTATCTCGGGTCGAAGCCTGCAGAGGGAACGTACGTAATGTGGGCGCGCGTCTTCACGGTCTACTACTTCGCCCACTTCCTGATCGTGTTGCCGCTTCTCGGTTTGATCGAGACGCCGAAAAAACTGCCTGCCTCAATCAGCGAGGCTGTGCTCACCAAAGACAAGCCCGCAGTGCACGCGGCCGCGGCGAAGAAGGCTTGAGGGGGTCCAGCGCAATGAAAAGACCGGCAGCGATAAGCCACACTGCAATGGCACTCGTCATTCTTCTCGCGTTTGCAGCGGCTGGTACGGCTCAAGCCGCGGGAGATGGCGAAGCCCCGCACATCAAACGCTACGACTGGCCGTTCGCGGGCTTGGCCGGCCAATACAATACGCAGCAGCTTCAGCGCGGATTTCAGGTCTATCAGCAGGTCTGCGCGGCGTGTCACAGCCTCAATCGTGTGCGTTTCCGCAATCTGACAGAGCCGGGCGGGCCGCAGTTTCCCGTAGAGGCCGTAAAAGCGCTCGCAGCTTCGTGGCCCTACACGATTGCCAAGAAATTCGACACGGAAGGCAAGTTGATCGAGCGCCTTCCGACGATGGCTGATCCCGTCATCGGCCCCTACAAGAGCGAAGAAGAAGCACGCGAAGCGCAGAACGATCGCGTTCCGCCCGACCTGTCCCTCATTACCAGCGCGCGCAGCGTCGAGAACCACGCGCCTTGGTACCTTCATGTCCCGCAGATGGCCTGGGACATCGTCACAGGTTACCAGGAGGGCGGCGCCGATTACCTGACTGCACTGCTAACGAGCTTTAAGGATGAGCCGCCGGCCGGGTTCGAGGTGAGTGAAGGGCTTTACTACAACGCTGTCTTTCCCGGCCACCAATTGGGCATGCCGCCGCCGCTGTCGAAGGACAACTTTATTGAGTATCAAGAGGACGCCGGCGCCAAGGGCTCGTTCGAGCAAAATGCACGCGACGTGACGGCTTTCCTCTATTGGTCCGCCGATCCGAACTTGGATGCGCGTAAGCGCTTGGGTTGGCAGGTGCTCGTCTACCTGCTGATCACGACGGTGCTGCTCTATGCCGTGAAAAAGCACATCTGGGGCCGCCTGAAAGCGAAGCCTTCTGAGACAGAGAGCGCCTGACGGCTTTTTTCTTTTCGCTTCTCCGCTCTCGTGCCATATCGGCCGCGGCGCGCGTTTCGATCAGCGGGCGCTTCGAAGGCTATGAGGGGAGAGCACGGTGGCCAAGTCTGTTCTAGGTGTCGTCGGCGGCAGCGGCTTTTACAATCTTCCAGGGATCGAGAACCCGCACTGGGAAAAGGTCTCAAGCCCGTGGGGCGAGCCGTCCGACGAGATCTTGTTTGCTGAGATTGACGGACTTCCCTTCCGCTTTCTTCCCCGTCACGGGCGCGGCCATCGCTTGTCGCCGACGCACATTAATTTTCGCGCCAACATCGATGCCCTAAAGCGTGCCGGCGTTACGGACCTTGTATCGATCTCTGCCTGCGGCTCTCTCAAGGATCAGTATCCGCCCGGACACTTTGTACTTCCAGACCAGTTCATAGACCGCACGTTCGCACGCGAGAAAAGTTTCTTCGGCGAGGGCTGTGTCGCGCACGTTTCGATGGCGCATCCCGTCAGCCCGCTCCTGGTTGAGGCGGTCGAAAAGGCGGCCGAAGCGGAGAAGATTGAGGCGACGAAGGGGGGAACCTATCTCGCGATGGAAGGCCCGCAGTTTTCGACGCGCGCCGAATCTTTTCTGTATCGCCAATGGGGCTGTGATGTGATCGGCATGACCAACATGCCCGAAGCCAAACTCGCGCGCGAAGCGGAGATCTGTTACGCGACCGTCGCCATGGTGACGGACTACGATTGCTGGCACGAGGAGTTCGCCGACGTCGACGTTGCCTCCGTCATTGCCGTCATGAAAGAGAACACGGAAAAGGCGCACCGCCTCGTTCACCGACTGGCCGAACAGTTCCCGCGCGAGCATCCAGCCTGCCCGATCGGGTCCGACACCGCGCTCGACGTGGCGATCATTACGCCGCCGGACGCACGCGATCCCGCCCTTATGCAAAAGCTCGATGCCGTCGCCGGGCGTGTGCTGGTCAAGTAGCGCTGAGCCACTGCCGACGACTCGGTGCTCATTGCCCCGTCGCACTACTTCGACGTCGTTGTCTCCAAACGTTGACGCGCGTTTTGGGCCGCCTCAAAAACAATCAGACCACAACCTATCCGCGCTGAACTAAGGTCGCGTCAAATCCATCCGTGCCCTCGTGCGGCGATTAGTGCCGTTTTTTCAATAAGTTCTCCTGGCGTCCACAACTTTGGCGCGAGAGAGCTGTTTGATATCATGGCGACTCCATAGGATGGGGGA
>Ga0315534_1000663_pt1 | contig 24282 bp, 22 predicted proteins | sample SalMarSW160240MG_FD_203094 | JGI IMG/M metagenome (GOLD analysis project Ga0315534, IMG submission 203094) | Salt marsh sediment microbial communities from the Plum Island Ecosystem LTER, Massachusetts, United States - Salt Marsh Sediment SW1602-40 ...
CGCCTCCCGGCCAAGCACTCGAGGAAGCCTTTCAGCTTTCAGCCACGATCGCCGAAAACGACGCGGGGGCGATCAGCGCCATCAAACGCATGCTGCGCGCCGGCCGCACCCTCGATCCCTCCAACGCAGCTGCAGCCGAACGTAAGGAGTTCCCGAACCTGTGGTCAGCACCAGCGCACCAGGCCGCTTCGGCACGCTTCGTAAAAGGGAAGGTTGATCAGCACAAGTGAAGACCCCCACCATCGGATTTGCGCGGCTGTATAACGCCCAGTACGTCGACTATGCGGATGATCTCCCCTTCTGGATCAGCATGTTGCAACGCTTCGGCAAATCCGTCCTAGAGCTTGGGTGCGGTGGCGGACGCGTTCTTGGACTCCTGCTGAACGCAGGCGCCTCCATTATCGGCCTGGACCACGATCCAGCGATGCTAGAAGTTGCCCGGGCACGCCTGGCCGGGCTGCCGGAGAGCGAACATCAACGGGGATCACTCGTATGCATGGACTTGCTCGCAATGGGATTGCATCACCGTTTCTCGCTGGCCATCGCGACCTTGAATACCCTCGCTACTTTCGACGATGCGGCGTTGGCGTTGATCCTGCGTGACATGGGGCAACTGCTGGATCCAGGAGGAGCGCTGGTTTGCGATCTTCCAAACCCAGCTACCGCGCTCGATCCCGATCACGACCCGCAAGAAGTCCTGGATTCCTATATGCTCTCTGACGGTGAAATTGGTGTAGAGGTACGGGCTAATATATCCACCACTTCGCAACCTGAGGTGCATCACGTTGAATGGATCTACGAGGCGTTCCACCCCGATGGGAGCGCAGAGAAGATTACCCTGGAAGAGAGCTATCACCTGCGGACCCCGGAGACCTTGGCAGAATTCGGCGAGATGGCCGGTTTCTTGGAGTTCGAGACCTATGGCGATTACGATCTCAAAGCTTTTAGCAAGGACTCTCCCCGTTTATTGGTTTGCTTCGGACTCCACCCATAAACGTGACAGGCGACCGTGAGCCGGTCGCCTGTGAATTGGAAGGAAATCTTAGGAATGTTAGCTTAGTTCAACTGCCGGATCACGAGCATAACTTTTCCCTGGACATCAAGTGCAGCAGGGTTTTCAATGTAGATTGGATCCATCGTTGGGTTAGCGGGCTGCAAGCGCACCCGGCTGCCTTCACGGTAGATGTACTTCAGCGTGGTCTCTTCCACATCACTCAGCCAGACAGCCACCATATCCCCGTTGTGCCATTCAAGCTCTCGCTTCATCACCACGATATCGCCCTCACTGACCATGGCATCAATCATCGAATCCCCCTTCACCTGCAGTGCAAAGAGATCCTCGGTTGAGCCGACCATATCCCGGGTGATCTCGATCGCCTCGTCAGCGCTGAAGATGGGAGAATCGGTGCTCGGCAACGGTACCGGCTCACTGGCAAAAATACGACCGACAAGCGGAACGCGGATGATATCGCCCAGCGTATTGGAGGCTTTGACCAGCTTATCGGTCAGTCGGATTCCACGCGAGACATTCTGGTCGCGATCGAGGAAACCTTCCTCCACCAGCCGGTTGAGATTGTAGTTGACCACGGACGTGGATGAAATCCCCACTGCCTTCCCGATTTGCCGGATAGAAGGCGGGTATCCATGCTCACTAGTAAAGCGTTGGATGTGATCGAGCATGCGCTGCTGACGATCGGTCAGCTTCCGTTTTGCCATCATCGATACCTCCTCATTCGGAGCCGTTTCCCTCACATGCCGCAATCCAATTTGCCGCACACTTGTTCGTATTCTACCGGAACATACGTTCTATGTCAAGCGTCATTCTCTTCCCCCAGCTGAGGGAGATCCAATTCGCCTGCTCTTGCTTCGGGCTTTCCTGCTGGTGCCACCAGTTGCCCGCGCGTGCCCTGCTGCTTGCACCTCCGGTGCGACGACGTACAATCAGACATGCAGGAGGAGGAAGGCATGGAAAAACTGCGTGAGCGGATCCTAGCCGAAGGCAAGAACCTTGGCAACGGAATTCTTAAAGTCGATGGCTTCATCAACCACCAGGTCGATCCGGTCTTGATGGATGCATGCGGGCAGGAATTCTCACTGCGTTTCCAAAACGTCAGCGCCACAAAGATCCTCACGGCCGAGATATCGGGTATCGCCCCGGCAGTGATGACCGCCTTGCATCTCAACCTCCCCGTTGTGTACGCCCGCAAGTCCAAACCGATCACGATGCCGGATCAAATCTTCCTCACGCTTGCCCCCTCCCACACCAAGGGCAGGATCGTAGAGTTAATCGTATCGCCCGAATACCTCGGCGCCGGCGAGCGCGTCTTGATCATCGATGATTTTCTTGCTTCCGGACAAACCATCCTCGGCCTCGTCCGCCTGGCGCAGGTTGCGGGAGCGAAGATCGTGGGCATCGGCGCTCTGATCGAGAAAACATTTGAGGGCGGGCGTGACATCCTCGCCCATCTTAATGTTCCGATCGAGGCGCTGGCCAGGATCTCGGCTATGGAAGGCGAGCAGATCCTATTCGCCGAGTAGGTGCCAATGGATTCGATCGCCATCATCGATTTCGGTTCGCAATATGCCCAGTTGATCGCCCGCCGGGTGCGCGAGGCTCGCGTATACTGCGAGCTTTTCCACTTCGACGCCCCATCAGAGACCGTACTGGCCACCAACCCGCGCGGCTTTATCCTCTCCGGCGGCCCAGCCTCCGTGTACGATCAAGGCGCGCCTCGGATTCCTGAATATGTCCTTCAGAGCGATCTGCCTATTCTGGGCATCTGCTACGGCATGCAAGCCCTCACATATACTCTCGGGGGTGTCGTCGCCCAGGCGAGCGAACGTGAATACGGGCAGGCTCTGCTCGAGGTGATCCAGCCGGATCCGCTCATCCCCCCTGGCGAACATGTCGTCTGGATGTCCCACGGGGATCGGATCGAACAGGTGCCAGCTGGGTTTGAGGTCCTCGCCCGCTCTGAGAATTCTCCGATTGCGGCCATGGTCGACCGGTCCCACCGGCGCTATGGCATCCAGTTTCATCCCGAAGTGCAGCACACACCCACCGGTGCGCGCATGCTCAAGGCCTTCGTCGTTGATATATGTGGAGCAGTTCCGGAATGGGTCCCGTCTTCTATCGTTGAGCAGGCTGTGAGCCGGGTCCGTAAACAGGTCGGACATGATCGGGTTCTGGCCGGCGTAAGCGGCGGCGTCGATTCCTCCGTGGCGGCAGCTCTCGTGCAGAGAGCCATTGGAAATCAACTCGAATGCATCTTCGTCAACAATGGACTCCTGCGGAGGGGTGAAGCCGAAGCGGTCATTGAAACCTTTTCCGAGACGTTGGGCGTCAAGCTGCATGCTATCGATGCCAGCGAGACCTTCCTCGACGCGCTGGCCGGCGTCACCGATCCGGAACTAAAACGGCGTGTGATCGGAGAGAAGTTTATCCGTGTCTTCGAGGGGGAAGCCGCGCGGCTGGGAGATTTCCACTTCCTCGTTCAAGGTACGATCTATCCTGATGTTGTCGAATCAAATACACCAGACCGCCAGCAAGCGAATCGTATTAAAACCCACCATAACGTCGGGGGGCTACCTGATGACATGGGATTTGAGTTGATCGAACCGCTACGCAAACTATTTAAAGATGAAGTACGTGCCGTGGGTAGAGAACTCGGGCTGTCCGAAGCGATCATCACGCGTCAACCCTTTCCAGGGCCTGGCCTCGCTGTACGTTGCCTGGGAGAGGTGACCTTCGAGCGCCTGGATCGCCTACGGCGAGCTGATCAAATAGTGCGTGAGGAACTCGGTGCTAATCAGACCACACCCGAATCTCCAGTTGACGATGGCCTGCGCCCCAAACCTTCGATTGCCCAGGCGTTCGCCGTACTACTCCCTGTTCGCTCAGTGGGTGTAATGGGAGATCAGCGCACCTACGCTGAGGTTGTGGCGATACGGGCCGTGACCACCGAAGATTTTATGACCGCCGATTGGGCCCGGATCGATCCCGTGCTCCTTGCCCGGATGAGCAGCCGGATCGTGAACCAGGTTGCGGGTGTCAACCGGGTGGTCTACGACATTACCAGCAAACCACCAGGGACGATCGAGTGGGAATAAAAAACCCGTCCGGAACGGACAGGCAATCAGGGAAAGTGTACCTCCGGCTCCCCGATCTCATAATTGAGCAGGTGATAGATACCTCCGCAGTCAATCAGTGCAGGCTGGTGAGCACCTGGATCAGCAGCCAGGCTTCCACACCCAAGACACCAAAGAATCCTGCAATCAAAATGATGCGGAGGGCTCGCTCGATCTGGTTTTGCGTGTTGATCATCGGAGACCCCTCATCCGGTTCAGCGTTCACTTCGACAACCACTTCCAGTTAGAGTCAACACCGTTTTCTGAATCTCGTCTCTAGCTGCTTCCATCATATGCCGGTTGTGTGCTGGGTGGGTGGATTTGTAAGCCAGCTGCAATGCCAATGCCGCGCGGAGGACATGCTACAATGGCCGCATGAGCTGGCATCGGCTCAGGACGCCACTTCGAATCGTTTTCTTAACCCTCCTCGCCGGCTGGCCCGCACTCTCGAGCCACGCCCAAGACGCGCTCCGTCTCCATCTGTCTGAACCGGACACATCCAACTTCCCACTCGTGAGCCTGCATGCCCAGGTTCTTGATGAGACCGGAATGCGGGTGGACAGCCTGGGGGTGAGTAACTTCATTCTGGAAGAAGACGGGAGTGCGATCACCAGCCTCAGCCTTGACGAGGAAACGGTCGGTTCTCAAATGATTTTCGCCCTCAATACCGATGTGGGGCTGCGGATCCGCGACACACTCGGACGCTCGCGCTTCGACCGGGCAAAAGCTGCGCTGCTGTCCTGGTGGAGCCAGGCGGCATTCAGCCAGCTCGGGGTCGATGACCTGACCCTGCTCACCAGCGACTCGGTGCTCGTACAACATGGCGACAGCATGGCAGAACTCGCCAGTGCGCTGGATACAACGCAGCCAACCTTTACGGAGGTTGATACAGGGTATGAACTGCTCTTCCGTGCCCTCGACTACGTCAGCGCACTCGATCCCGGATCCGGGAAGCCCAGCAGCCTGATCTTTGTGACCACCCTCCTGCGCCAGCCGCGCGATATTCCACTCACCAACATCATTACCCGCGCCCGCAGTACGGAGACCACTATCTACCCAATCCTGATGGGTGAAACAACCGAGGATGATCAGCCCGAGATCGAAATCCTGCTCAGTCTGGCTGAGGAAACCGGCGGTTATCTTCTCCGCTTCCAAGAACCTGCTGGCTTGCAAGACCTGGCTGACATCCTCCTCTCCCAGCGGCAGCAGTATCTCCTTACCTACCGCTCGAGTGCCGCCGAATCAGGACCGCATGAGATCCGTGTCAGCATCGGTGAGGAGGGGACAAGCGCAACCAGCAGTTATGTGCTCCAGATCGAGCCGGCCGAGGTAACCCTGCTCAACCTACCCGAAATCATCGAGAGGGCCTCAGATGATCCCGGGTTGACGCTGGAGGCCCTGCCACCAACCTCCACCAGCATCGAGTTTGCAGTCAGTTTCCCAGACGGATACGTTCGCCCGATCACTGCCAGCCGGCTCATTGTGGACGGTGAGACCGTAGCCCGGAGCAGCGAACCGCCCTTTAATGTTCTGGATTGGGACCTGCGTTCGGTCCTCGTCACTTCACAGCACACGGTCCAGGTTGCGGTGATAGATTCGCTTGGGCTGGAGGGTATATCAACGCCTGATACGATCTCCTTTGAGGTCCAATTGCCACCGCGCGGGCTGAGCGCGATCCGCCCCGCACTGGGTTCGCTTCTGCTTGCGCTGGGCGTCCTCCTGGCGGGTGTTCTACTCGCCGCATTTCTTGTTACATCCCGCAAGCCTGGGATTCGAACCAGCCGAGACGATACGGAAAACCTGCGGCCCATGCTCCTGCGCAGGACAGCATTGCAGCGCGAGCTTCCCGAACAACCCGTGGAAGCCTTCCTCGTCCCTCTCGACTCAAGCGACGAGTACATCCCGCTCATCGGGACTGATACCATTCTCGGACGCGACCCTTCGCACGCTGCCGTTCCGATCGAAGATTCATCGGTGGAGCGTATGCACGCACGCTTGATCCGACAGGCTGATGGCGAGTATCTTATACGCGACCAGGGCACAATTGCGGGAACGTGGATAAATTACGAGGAAGTCCCCACCACTGGCCAGCGGCTGCGACACGGCGATCTGGTACACCTCGGTGCTGCTGGATTCCGTTTTGAACTGGCTGCTGCACCTCCGCCTCGCCGGATCCGGGTCGAACCCGCTCAGGGCCGGCCTCGCCCCGGAATAGCCAATGGAGATGAAAGCACGTGATCATCCAAGATCCCCCTCATGTCATCGTAGCTACCGGCAGCCATACCGGGAAGCAGCGGCAGAATAATGAAGACCGGTTCGCAGTTCGCAGCTACCGGCTCGGGAAGAATGAGCAACCGGTCCTTTTGGCGGTTGTCGCCGATGGGATTGGGGGGCATCAGGCGGGGGAGGTTGCAGCACAACTCACGGTCGAAACCCTGCTCAACACCTTTAAAGGATTCGAGGGTGGAGACCCCCTTCCACTTCTCGGAGAGGCCATCGTTGAAGCCAGCCAGGTCGTTGCAGAGGCTGCTTCCGAATCAAGCGAACGCAGCGGGATGGGATCGACCATCGCCATCGCGGTGATGATCGGTTCTTCTCTTTATACTTCGACGGTTGGTGACAGCCGCATCTACCTGATTCGCTCTGGGCAATTGCGGCAAATAAGCATTGACCATACGTGGGTTCAGGAAGCAATCGAGTACGACATCATCTCCCCCGACGAAGCCCGTGACCACCCACAATCACATGTGCTCCGGCGTCATATCGGTGGAGAGCAACCACCGGATGCAGATTTTCGAATGCTGCTTCAAGATGGTGAGAGCGATGCGCAGGCACTGAGCAATCAGGGGGTCACGCTCGATCCGGGTGACCAGGTTCTGCTTTGCACGGATGGCCTGACCGATTTGGTCGAGGACCAGGAAATCCACGCCGCATTGACCACACGCCCCCCGGAGATCGCCGTGGAGACGCTGACGGATCTGGCCCTTCAGCGCGGTGGTCGCGACAATATCACGCTGGTTGTTCTTGCAACCCCCCTGGAGAGCGAGATCTTCATTGCCCGTCCTCGCTCGCGGAGGTTGCTAAAGACGGTACCCGCCGCAATAGCGCTGGTGTTGGTCACCCTGCTTGCAATGGCCACACTCTGGTGGTTCGGCTACTGGCCCTGGTGAACCAGATCCTCTCCCAATCCTGCACGCCATAATATTCGTCGGCTGAGCGGTTTAACGGATGAGTCGTACCCTTTCGATGTAGCGATCCACCCCTCCCAGCCGGTACTTGTAGGTCTCAGCCCCACGCAGGAAATCTACCCCTTTCCGGCCATGCTCGATCCCCCAGTGAATGAGATGGCCCATGAGCACCCAGCCCGGTGATAGCGCCGCATGTTGTGGGTTAAAGCCCGAGTTGTAGATCCACAGGATATCGTCGAAATCGAAGTTGAAGTAACCGAACGCCGGTTCACCACCCACCTCAAGCAGCGCGATTTGCAGCCATCCCTCTCGAGCGGCCGCTGCGGCCAGCAAGTGGAAGTGCTGGCGCATGGGTGCGGTCAGGAAGGTTAGTTTTTCCGGATCGTAGGCCATCAAATCCAGGAGGATATCCACCCAACGAGCGAGATCGTGCCCGGGTTCGTACATCCGCCAGCTGACGCTCATCGGGTATACCTCTGCCCTTCGAAGCTTTCGCTTGAGCTCCCGGCGCTGTTTGCTATCGATTTGCTCCAGGTAATCTTCCCAGCTCGAACCGAGTTCCAGGTAGGGCGCGGGTTGGAGCCGTTCGCGTTCAACCCGCCATCCGTGCTCCACTGCAGCTGCCTCGAGCAGAGCGATCGTTGGCGACGTTTCGGGGATGTTATATATATCCAGGATCTCCCAGCCAGATGGACCGGCATCATCAACAGAATCCATCAGTGCTGGTACAAAGGAGGACATCACCGTGGTGGATCCGAGGAAATCAAGTGTGTCAGCGATCTCGATGCTGCCGACAAGCATCAATGCTCTGCGCCCCGGGCTGTAGAAAAGCGGTGCGGCCGCCTTTAATTCCCCTCCGTCATCCCGGCCCAATCCCAACCACAGCTCCGCGCTCGGCCATTCGCCTCCACCGCGGGTTGCCCACCAAGCACTCTGAAATGAGTGCAGCAGGAAAGGAGACCTGGTATTGCTCCGCGTGACGAGAAGATCCCACTCCTCGGCTAGTGCCTGGAACCGATCCGGGTTGTGTTCGAAGTGAATTCGCATCATAAATAACCGTCCACCCGACCGCCTGCATTCTACCAGTCCCGGCAAGCATCTTGCACCGTACGTTGCGAGCCGGAATCCGTACCTGTACAATACTCAAGATGACACAAACTTTTGAAGCCGATGTTGCATTGATCCATATCGCCGGTGGTGGAGCTCGACTCACCCCACCACCCGGAACCCTCGCCCAGACCGCTCCCCGCAGGGCAGCGCGAGGTCGCCAGGAGGATTTCTTCTTCATCACCCTGGACCTGCTCGGGTCGAGCGCTGCATCCCCGGGTCATCTCGACCACCTGACCTCGCTCGCAGCCGAGGCCTATTACTTCACCCCGGGCTCCGTGACGTCAGCCATGCGTGAGGCAATCGCGGTCGTCAATGACCAGGTGATCGATGCCAACCAGGGCGAAGAGCAACAGATCAGCCTCCAGGGCAACCTGCTTTGCGCTGTGCTGCGCGGACGCGATCTATATATCGGTCAGTCTGGCCTGGGACAGGCTGTGCTTGTGCGCCCGGGAAATGTGAACCGGATGACTTCTGAGGAGGCCGCTCAGCGCCCCCTCGGGATTAGCCTTGCACCACACATCCGCTACTATCACCTCGAGGTCCAGGCAACGGATCTCCTGATCCTCACCACCACTTCCAGCGAAATCTGGTCGGATGCGACTCTGGCCGGATTGTCGACCCTCGAGTTGGATAAGGCTGTCGATCGCCTGGTAGCGGCCAGCGGGCAGGATCTGACCGGGGTGTTGGCACGCATTGTGCCGCACGGTTCAGCCGGCCTGCAGCCGGTCTTCACCGCTTCCGATCCAGACATCACAACTGCTGCGCCGACACCCGGAGAACGCGCCGTGCGAAGCACAATCGGGATGCGCCAACCCCGGAAAACGTCGACCCTTCAACCCTACCTTGAGACAGCCCGGTCACTGTGGCGCGGCATCAGCCGGCGCCTGCTTACGCTGGCCTCCGGTCTCATCAGCCGGGTCGCTCCCGGTTTAAGCGAGCCGCTGCAGCCAGATGCGCTTTCGCGGCGGATCCTGATCGGCACTGCGATCATCGTGCCTCTGATCATCGTCGCCATCGCTTCACTGATCTACTTTGGACGGGGCCGCAGCGAACAGTTCCAGACCTATCTCGATCAGGCCATCACCGCTGCCGCCCGGGCCCAAACCCGCTCCTCGGCGCAGGAAGCCCGACCAGATTGGGAAGAGGCGCAGCGCATGCTTGAGCTGGCCGCTAATTATGGAAGCAGCACGAGTTCAGAAGAGCTCCACTCTCAGGTTCAACGCTCGCTGGATGAGATCAATCTAGTGCAGCGTCTCGAGTTTCAACCCGTGGTGCGTGGCGGATTTGGAACCGACGCCGAAATCACTGCCCTGGCCGCATCGACAACCGACTTATTCGTGCTCGACTCATCCAAACCCATCATCCGTCATGCATGGGGAGCTCCCGAACGCGGCTTCGAAATTGACTCGACCTTCGATTGTCTGAGTCCTTCGAACCCATTCCCCGATCTGGGCCAACCTGTCGATATCGTGATGCAGCCTGCTCCGGGAGCACTGGGAGCGGAAGGCATCGTCGTCATCGATGCCGATGGAACCCTACTCTATTGTGCGCCCGATCGGCAACCAGCCGTTTCGCAATTGACCACGCCGGATCTGGGCTGGGGAAGGATCCAGGCCATCGATGTCTTCGCCGAATCACTTTATGTGCTGGATCCGGTTTTGAATGCGGTCTGGATCTACGAAGCTTCGGGTGGTTTCTTCAGCGGAACTCCCGAACTGTTCTTTGTTGAAGATGTGCGCGACCTTAAAGGTGCGGTTGATCTTGCCCTTGCCCAGGACGAACTGGTGATCCTCTACGCCGATGGACGGCTTGATCGATGCCAGCGCACACTTGGCGCAAGACAGGATGATGGTTCCCGGCGGATCAGGGTGGAATGTGACGCCGAACCGTACTTCCAGGATGAACGTCCTGGATTCGAACCTACCGCTCAGATCCCGGGTGCAATTCCGGTCGAGATGGCTTATTCCTCTCCACCGGAACCGGCGCTTTACTTCCTGGACCTACTCAGCAATAGCGTCTTCCATTACAGCCTTCGCCTGGTCTATCAAGGGCAGTTGCTTCCACTCGAACCCTTCGAAGCCGAGATCAGCGCTATGACCCTTGGTCCACCAAATGATATCTACCTTGCGGTGGGGTCACAAGTCGTTCACGTCCGTCCGCAGTGATGATTCCTACTTTGACATCCCACCCTCATGCGGCTAGAATGAAATTCCATACTCCCGTGGAGGGTCAACCTTGAGTCGTTGGGCAGGTAAGTACGTCATAGGCCTCACAGGCAATATTGCCACTGGCAAGAGCGTCGTGCGCAAAATGCTTGAGCATCTTGGCGCGTACGGGATCGATGCCGACGCACTCGCTCACCGCGCCATGGCCAAGGGCGCTCCCGGATATCCACTGGTCTTGAAAACCTTCGGGGAATGGATCCTTGATGAAGAAAGCCAGATCGATCGCAGCAAGCTGGCAAAAATCGCGTTCTCCGACCCGAACGCACTCGTCAGGTTGGAGGCCATTGTCCACCCACTTGTCGCACACGCGGTCGATCTGTTAATTCGCAGGGCAAAGCAAAGCATTGTGGCGATCGAGGCGATCAAGCTGCTTGAATCGGATCTCGCTGCCGGTTGCGATACGATCTGGGTCGTCGATGCCCCCGCCGAACTTCAGATCGCACGCCTGATGCACAAACGCCGCATGTCCGAAGCGGCTGCGCGCCAACGCATTGCGGCCCAATCGCCGCAGGCGTTAAAGCTGCGTGCGGCCAAGCTCGTGCTTCGCAACACCGGTTCCTTTGATAACACCTGGGAGCAGGTTCAGGAAGCCTGGAACAAACTTCCCAAGCCTGAAGAACCACTACTGCCAGAACCGCCCGTCTTACGCCCCGGCGATCTGATCGTGCGCCGCGGCCGGCCGCAGGATGCCGACGCGATCGCACGCTTCATCACCCAGGTGACCCACGGCAAGAAACGCATGACCCGCCAGGACGTGATGGCTGCTTTCGGGGAAAAGGCCTACCTATTGATCCTGCGCAATAGTGAAATTTCCGGCCTGGCCGGGTGGCAAGTTGAGAACCTGGTGACACGTATCGATGAACTGTACTTTGAAACCGGGCTGCTGCTCAATGATGCGATACCGGCGTTGATGGAGGAGGTTGAGAGAGCCTCTACCGAACTGCAAAGCGAAGCTTCGCTCCTCTTCCTGCCTCCCTACCTGGCGCAGCACGTTGGCGCCTGGCGGGCTGTCGGGTATCGCCCTCAAACAGTGCAGGCGCTCGGTGTCCGTGCCTGGCAGGAAGCCGCGCTCGAGTCAATGCCGCGCGGCGCCTCACTCTGGTTCAAGCAGCTGCGCGACGACCGGGTTCTGCGACCACTTTAGGCTTCACCCCCCCTTCATGTTTTCCCGAGCACGTAGTGCGAGGGATTACCATGATATCCACAAGCAAATGCCCGTTGAATCATGAGCCCAGTTATTGCTTGATTCGTCTCGGGGACCTCTCGCTGTGCTCGAGGAGGCACAGAGGGGTGATCCCCATCGCAGATTCCAAGGGATGACATTAAGGAAGTGTTATTCCGAACCCGCAGGGTGAGGAATCCCCATGATATCTCGGAGGATTTAGTGCCTCACTGGAAAACGGGCGAGACGGCTCGCTCTCCGGGACCTGGTCCTCAGCTATAGATGTCTCTCGTATTCCTCGTCACCTGGCTCCTCGGGATGACAGGGAGAGATATTAGATCCAGTACTCCTCGGTTTGCGTCCGGTCGCCGCCCGCATCACCTGTGTTGACGGTGCCCACCGGCTCGATCAGCATGATCTCGCACTCATGCTCGGCCGTGGGGCGGTGCTCCACGCCGCGCGGGACCACGCACAGCTCCCCTTCCGCCAGCTCGAGGTCGAGATCACGAAACTCGATCCGCATCACGCCCCGTAGCACGAGGAACACTTCATCCGTTTCGGGGTGGCTGTGCCAAACAAACTCCCCTTCGATTTTGGCCAGTTTGAAATGTATGTCGTTCATGCGGGCGATGATGCGCGGCGACCAATGCTCATCAACCCTGACCAGCTTCTCTCGCAGATTAACCGCTTGAAGCTCCATCGATCCACTCTCCTGGTACCCGGGAGAATACATTCGCTCTCATCCAATGCGCAGCGGCTTGCGAATGGAAACCTATGCCTGCGGTCTCCTTGGTGGTGTTTACCAGCTTTGCACCATAGGATGATGTTAACTGTGATCAAACCACCCAGGACGACAAGACCCACCCCAAGCAGTACATAGAACATTCTCGCGCCACCTTACCCAATGATCCGAACCAAGACGCGTGCCCTGCGGGCATTCATGAACCAGCTCCAATTGAGGATACCTCCTGCCATGCTGAACAACCCCACAGCAACTAGAAGTATTCCAGAAAGATTCATGCATACCCTCCGTGTATGCTAGAGAACTTCCTGACATGGCACCCTCGTACGCAAGCATCATTGGAAAGTGCTCCCTTGCATGGACCTGCAGGATGATTCAGAAGCGTGACCGCGCTCTCTGAAGGATGCGAGCCAGATGTCGGATTAATTGCGCTGAAAGCGGGTTGTGTGCCGGAGTATGGAGCCTACCACCAGATCCGGAACGAGTCACGTGTCATCGTGAGGACGGTCCCGGAAACAACGAAGAACTCCAGGTCGACCTCCGCCCCGGGGGTTTGACCATCAAAGGACAGCTCAAGCGAGCTCACGCCTTTATCATCGGTAGGCTGCATCAGGAGAGTGCGAGTTTCGCCTATGAAGTGCGCCACCAGCGTCACAGCCGCCGATTCGACCGGGAGCAGGTTCTGGTCGCGCACGACCACATTCACCATCTGCACACCGCTCGAACCCATGACTGGCCGGGCCACTGAGGCCTGGGGAATCAGATTGACGACCTGGTAAAGCTGAGCGTCATTCGGTGTCTTCGGGCGCAGCAGTTCGCGATCGTACTCCATGAGTTCGAAATGCATCCGCCCGAGGGGGGCAACCTGCACCTGTCCACCAGTAGGATTCTCCGGATACCAGTCAAGACGAAAGCCCTGGAAGTACTGGACCAGCCGATCATTCTCGATCGTGAATTCGGAAACAGGGTAGCCGAAGAGCTGCGGACCTCCATGGTCGCGATAGAAATCGAGGAACATGAAGCACACGCTGTGTCCGCTGATCGGGTAGTACTCGCAGTCTGCGCTTGAGCCGCTCGCCAGCGGATCGGCCAGGTTCAGCGCACGCTCGCCGACGAAAACCACACCCAGTTCCTTCAAACCCACCTGCATACTCCCCGTGCCTGGGTTGGCGAAGTACTCCATACGGCTGTTCTGGGTGTACTGAACTACAAGCCCGGTCCAGTAGTCGACAAAAGCATCCGTGATCGGGAAGCCAAGGATATCCAGCCCGCCATGTGAGTCGAAATAGTCGGTAAATTCGGGGTCGAGGGTGTGTCCGGTCTCGGAGTAATAGCGGCCTACTCCACCCTGGGCGAGGACCGGGATGGTCAGCCCAAGCAGGAGCAGCGTTGCAAGCAAGTATGGCAGGACGCGGCGGATCCTGATGGAGGAACCCCTTTCACGGCTATACGAACAGCCGTTCCAAGCATAGATTCGAAAGGATAAGCGCGCAACAGGACCAGAGTACTATCGGTTGTCTTCCCCAGTCCGCATACGCAGGTAGGAATCGTAGCGCTCGGGTGTGATGGTCCCTCCCTCGACTGCGGCGATCACGGCACAGCCTGGCTCATGGACATGCGTACAATCCGAGAAATCACAACCAGCGACAAGCTCCCGCATCTCCGGAAAGTAGGCGTCCAACTCCTCGGGTTCGATGTCCCAAAGTGCAAGCGCCTTCAATCCCGGTGTATCAGCAACATAGCCTCCAAAATCGAGGGCGATCAGCTTCGGAGCCACTGTCGTATGGCGGCCGCGACCGGTGGCCTGGTTCATCTCGCGCGTGCGCAACTCTAACCCGGGCTGCACGGCGTTGAGTAAACTGGACTTTCCCACGCCCGATGGACCGGCGAACACGGAGATCTTATCCCGCAGTACCTTACGAAGGTTACTGACCCCCTTGCCCGTCTCGGCGGAGGTATAGAGCACCGGGTAGCCGAGATCCTCATAGGGATCGAATTCCGACCGGGCGCTGCGGCCGACAACCAGATCAAGCTTATTGGCGATGATCAAGGCCGGGATATCCTCGCGTTCAGCCACAACGAGGAAACGGTCAAGCATGCGGAAGTTCGGATCGGGATTGGCGCAGGCAAAGACGAACAATGCCTGGTCAAGGTTGGCGACCAGCACCTGCTCCTGGTCAGGCCTGCCCGGTGCCTGACGCGAGAGCACCCGCTCGCGTTCTTCGATCTCTTCGATCGAACCGCTCCCGTCTTCCAGACGGCTTACACGCACCCGGTCACCGATGGCAGCCGCATCCCCCTCACGCCTGCCCTGGGTGAGCCGGCCTCGCAGCCGGGCAGTGATGACCCCCTCCTCTGTCTCGACTTCGAAAAGACCCGATTGGGCCTTGACGATCAGACCACGCAGCTCGTCTGGATCGGGGACGGTCAAGGTTGGGGGGTTCCCTCCCCATCGTCCGGTTCAGGCGTGCGCTCAACCCACATCCTGGCCTCCCAGGGGAAAAGCTGCAGCGGACGACCTTTGAAGTAGGTCTCGACCAGGCGGCGGAAGATCGGTGCGCCATAATCTGAGCCTTCGCCGATATTCTCGACGATTACGGCGATGGCTATGTCAGGCAGATCCTCGCGCCCTTCAAACGTATAGCCAGAGAACCAGGCATGCGATTCGGCTACGCCGGTGGTGGAGGCGGTTCCGGTCTTGCCGGCTACGTTCAAGTTGAGGCCCAAGAAGCGGCGGTACGCTGTGCCGCGCGGGTTCTCGATCACCATCACCATCGCTTCCTGGATGGCGGTCAGTGTCTCCGGGCTGACAGGCAGCGTGCCTTGTTCCACCGCTGCGAACTGTTCGAGCACTTCACCCTCGCCATTCTCCACCCGCGAGACAATTTGGGGCTGGTATAGGGTTCCCCCGTTTCCCACGGCAGCTATATAGCGCGCAACCTGGAGCGGGGTCACCTCGAGGAAGTTCTGCCCGATCGCCAGCTGCACCGGATCTCGGAAGGTCCACGCCTCGCCTGTGCGGGCGAGCTTGGTTTCCGAGCTTGGCACGGTGCCTGCCTCGTCGCCGATCTCGATCCCGGTCGACTGCCCCAGCCCAAAGCCCACCGCCATCTCCGAGATAGCGTCGGGCAGGCCGTTCTGGTAGAGCGTGTATCCGATGTGGTAGAACCACGGGTTGCAGGAGCGCATCAAACCACCCTGCAGCGTCAGGTCACCGGAGGCCGGCAGTTCGTGCTCAAGGGTCCAATCATCGAGTACGAGTCCCGGAACCTCGGTCCATTGTGACGGGCAATTATAGACTGTGTCCGGTTCGAACAACCCGCTCTCGAGCGCCGCAGCCATGGTGATGATCTTGAAGGTCGAGCCGGGCGGGTACAGCCCCTGGACGGCGCGATTGACAAAGGGCTGATTGGAACTGTTTAGCATCTGGAATGTGGCGTCATCCCAGTTCGGGTTGAGCGGATTGAACAGATTCGGATCGAAGGCCGGTGAGGAGGCCATTGCCAGCACGGCCCCGGTGTCGCGCTCAAGCACGACGATCGCGCCCGAGAAGCCCTCCAGCGAGCGCTGGGCAATCTCCTGCAGATCACGGTCAAGCGTGGTGTAGACGGCATACGGCGGCTCTGAAGCGCGCGATTCGACAACCTGCAAGGTATTACCGTCTGCGTCGCGCAAATAGAGCGTGCCGCCCGGTTTACCGCGTAATTCCTTTTCGTAGGCGTCCTCGATGCCGATCCGCCCGATGAACTCGTCGCCGCTGTAACCCTCGCTCAAACGCTGCTCGTACTCCTCGGTCTGGATCTGTGCCACATAACCAACCGCATGGGGCGCCACGCCGCCGGCAAATGGCGTAAGTCCGCTGCCATAGTAGTAGCGTGCGGCGTAGGTCTGGGCGAAGACCCCACCCACCGACCCGAGCAGGCCACCTACTGCCTGATAATCTTCATAGGGCACAACACCGAGCGGTGTGAACCAGTCCGTATTGCGGTTGTTATCATAGCGAGCCAGGATCGGATCGACGTCGACCAAGTTGAATAAGCGGCGCAGCGTGCTCAACATGCTCTCCTCAGCGTCCTGACCACCGATGCGGTTGGGGACGATCCACAACCCGGCGACGTTGTCCTGCCCGGCCAGCGGCTCGGCTGCCAGTGCCTGACCCTGACGGTCGTAGATATTGGCCCGTGCCGGATTGATGATCTGGAGCGAAAGCAGCTGGCCATTCTCCAACTCAGGCAGGATCGTGGCTGGCGTCCAATCGATGCGCCAATCCCCCCCCTGTTCACGGGTTAGATCCATGCGCGTCTCGCGCGAGAAGGCACCCAGCACCGCGCTGTGCAGCGTCACCCTGAAACGAACCTCACCTCGCGCGGGGCTGGCGACGAGCGCCGAGACCAGTTGGTATTCCACCTGGGAGGCAGCCAGCGTCGATTCAACGGTCCGATAGGCTTCACTAAAGGCTTCGAGCGGCTCAGCTTCACGCGCCCCGGGGCTGAGCATCGCATACATCCGCTCGTAATCTCCGACCACCCAGGCGTCGAGAAACTGGCGGGCGGCGCTATTTGGATCGGGCGCAGGTTCGGTCGTCTGGACCGGATTGGGCAGCGTCGGCGTCGTCCCAGCTTCGGGGCTTCCCGATCCAAAGAACGTGCAGCCCACCAGCGTCATCACCAGCAGTGCCAGTACAGGCAAACGTTGCTTCACAACTCTCCCTTTTCAATCATCGAGTAAACGTCACAATCATAACCTGTGTGGCGCATACACGCGCTCGGGATATCCACCGGCGGGGTGTCACCCAGTGCACGCATAGCGCGGGCCAGATGACAAATCGGCAAACCCATCACGTTTGCGAAACAACCGCTCATCGCGCCCAAATCGGCCGGGTTAAAAATCGCATCCTGGATGCCGTAGGCTCCCGCTTTGTCAAAAGGCGATCTACCCGCGATGTAGCTGCGGATGTCCGCATCCGAATAGGCGCGCATCGGGACGATGGTTTCACAAATCTCATTGTAGATTTCAGTCGCCCAGGATGGTTTCAGAGCGATGGCCGTGATTACAGTGTGATGGCGGCCACGCAGTTCCCGAAGCATTCGTTGTGCATCCTCATCGTCTTGCGGCTTGCCCATGACTTTTCCACCCGACACGACCAGTGTATCTGCGGCCAGGGTTATACTGCCCGGCTCACAAACTTGCCGCGCGGCATGTGCTTTGCTTGTTGCCAGCCGAAGGGCAATTGCCCGGGGTGATTCGCCCGGCCGCTGCGACTCGTCCGAATGAGTCTCGCAGCGTTCGAATCTCCACCCGGTCAGCGCCAGCAGTTCGGCGCGACGTGGTGAAGCAGAGGCGAGTACGAGACCGGCGTCAACAGACATGCTGTGTCTTATCGGATTAAGCAGGCTCAGTGGCTTCCGTCGCCATGAACATGGCCGTGATCGAGTTCCTCGGGTGCCGCTGCCCGCAGAGCAAGCACGGTCACATCGAAGTGCAGGTCCTTGCCGGCCAGGGGATGGTTCAGATCCACGTTGATCTCATCGCCTTCAATCCCAATGATGCGCGCCAGCAGCAGGTCGCCCTCCGGTTCGCGCATCTCGAATACTGTCCCTACCTCAACCGGGATCGAGCCGGGAAAATCATCCCGCTCAACGGTGATGAACGCCTCATCATCGATATCACCATAGCCGTCTTCGGCCTTGACTTCCACGTGGCGCGATTCCCCGACCGCCATGCCGTATAATTCAGTTTCCAGGCCCGAGATGATCTGGCCCTGGCCCTGGATAAACTCGATCGGCTCGCGATCTTCAGGATCGGCCGTATCAACCACCTCACCATCCACGGTGAGCTTGTAATCGAGCTGGACTACCCAGTTATCCTTAACAACGATTTCCTCAGACAAAAGAACCTCCCTACGCTCGTCCGCCCGATGTGACGGCCTGCGCCGGATTCTAACATAGGGCTGCGCAGTCCCTCCCTTCTTCCTGGAACCACTCGTTTCACTATATCGTTATGGGTATCTCTCGTCGCAATGCTCCTCGGGATGACATTCATGGGTCTTTCTGAACCCTTCTCCTCTGTCTTCCCGAGCACGGAATGCGAGGGATCCCCATGATGCTCAGAAACAAGGCGTATTCGATTCATGAGCCGGAGTTTGAAACGAGTCGTCTCGGGGCCCCTCGGCTTCGCTCGGGGAGGCACGGAGAGGAGATCCTTTTCGTGGGTATCCCGAGATGACATTCGTTGGATGTGTCATCCCGAGCACGTAGTGCGAGGGATCCCCAGAATGTAAGAAGAGCAAGTCGCCATTTCCTCATGAGCCCGGACTTCGTATGAGACGTCCCGGGTATCCCTCGTCGCGTCACTCCTCGGGATGACATGGAGGACGAGCCCCCGATGGTACAATCGACGGGTATGGACCTCTTCCAGCACGCCATGCAGGACCGCATCGCCCGCGAAGCCCCGCTTGCAGCGCGCATGCGCCCTCGGACGTTAGATGAGTTCGAAGGCCAGGACGAAATCGTCGGTGAGGGCCGCTTGCTGCGGCGGGCGATCGAAGCTGATCGCCTGTTCTCCTCGCTCCTGCTCTGGGGGCCGCCTGGCACGGGTAAAACCACGCTGGCGATGGTCATCGCCAATTCCACCCAATCCCATTTCGAGACGATCTCCGCCGTCCTGGCTGGCAAGGCCGAGCTCAGAACGGTAATCAAGGCCGCCGATGAGCGCCGTATGCTGTATGGCACGCGCACGATCCTCTTCGTCGACGAAGTCCACCGCTGGAACAAGGCTCAGCAAGATGCACTTCTGCCCCACGTAGAGACCGGCACGATCACCCTCATCGGCGCAACAACGGAGAATCCCTACTTCGAGGTGATCGGTGCGCTCGTTTCACGCTCGCGCATTTTCCAACTGCGCCCACTTGAGGACGAGGATGTGCTCGCTATCCTGCAGCGCGCGCTTACCGACCCCGAGCGCGGCTACGGGAAACGCCAGATCGAGCTCGACCCCCAGGCAGCTGAGCATTTCGTGCGCGTGGCTGGCGGTGACGCCCGCAACGCGCTCAACGCGCTTGAGCTGGCCGTCGAGACAACCCGGCCTGACCCAGATAACACCATCAAGATCTCACTCAGCGTGGCCCAGGAATCGATCCAGCGCCGGGCAGTCCTGTATGACAAAGACGGCGATGCTCACTACGACACCATTTCCGCCTTTATTAAATCCGTGCGCGGGTCTGATCCTGACGCCGCACTATACTGGTTGGCGAAAATGCTCTACGCGGGCGAGGATCCGCGTTTCATCCTGCGCCGGCTGCTTGTGCTTGCCTCAGAAGACATCGGTCTTGCCGATCCTTCAGGACTGGTTGTGGCGGCCGCTGCGATGCGGTCCTTCGAGTTCATCGGACTCCCGGAAGGTGTGTACCCGATCGTTGAAGCCACGCTCTACCTCGCGACCGCTCCAAAATCAAACAGCGCTGGTGCATACTTCAAGGCCTACAAACTTCTCGAGGAACGCGGCGTGGTCGAGGTCCCCAAACACCTGAAGGACGGCAGCCGGGACGCTCGCTCCCTCGGCCACGGCCAGGACTACGAATATCCACACGACCATGATGGGCACCATATCGGCCAGGGTTACTTGCCCGACGAGTTGCTCGGAACCTATTTTTATCAACCTGGAGATCAGGGCCAAGAGCCCCAGATCCAGGAGCGACTGGAACGCTGGCGGTCCGCTCAGCGGGCGGCGTTGGAAATCGAGGCTACGGTTGAGATACCCGAATTGAGCGAGACCGAGATCGAACGCATCAAGCGCGGCTTCAGCGCCCGCCGGCGCACCACCTGGGCGGATCAGACGTGACGCTTCTTTACCTGATCCGCCACGGACATAACGAGTATGTCGGCAAGGGCAAGCTCGCCGGACGACTGCCCGGTGTGCATCTTTCCGAACTCGGGGAACGGCAGTCCACAGCCTTGGCCGCGCTGTTGAAACCGGTGCGTTTCCAGGCTATCTACGCCAGTCCGCTTGAGCGCACGATGGAGACTGCTGCCCCGATCGCAGCTGCGCAAGGCAAAGAAGTCCAACCGCTTCCGGCACTGCTTGAGATCGACTACGGCTCCTGGCAGGGTGCTTCACTCAAAGTGCTGCGGCGCCGGAAGCTCTGGCCGGCGATACAGACCAGCCCCTCCTTGGCCCGCTTCCCGAACGGCGAGTCCTTCACTGAAGCTCAGTTCAGGATCGTCGCTGCATTGGAGGACTTGCAAATTCGTCATCGCGGCCAAAAGGCGATCGTCGCCGTGGTGTTCCACTCTGATCCAATCAAACTTGCCATCGCTCACTACCTCGGCCTCCCGCTTGATCTATTCCAACGCCTGACCGTTGATCCGGCCTCCTTCAGCGTCCTGGCTTTTGGTGAACACTTCGTCCGGCTGCTCAAGCTAAACGACAACCGCGCCACCCATCCCGATCAAGCGGGGTGATATACTTCCAGCGAGTCGACCCTGGTTTGTATACCAAGACTGTCTTCCGACTATGGCTTCGATCACCTATGAACTGCACCCTGTAGAGAGTATTACAACTGGCGCCATCGGGCTGCCGGGCAAGCGTGTTTTCTATCTGCAAGGCCGGGCGGATGATCAACTTGTCACACTGATCGTCGAAAAACAGCAGATCCAATCCCTGGCAGTCGGCCTCGAACAATTCCTGATCGACCTGGAAGATCGCCTACCCGATCTGCCGCAGGCCTCGGCCGAATATGATGACGTCGAGATGGGGCTTGAAGAACCGATTGACCCGGCCTTCCGCGTCGGACACATGGGCCTGGGCTACGATGAAGAGAGTGATCTACTCGTGCTCGTGGCGCGTGAGATCCAACCACCGGAAGCAGACCCCGACCTTGCAGCCGTGGCACGCTTCTGGTGCAGCCGTTCCCAATTGCGCAAGATGTGCGCGTGGGGACTTGTCGTTTCGGAGCAGGGCCGACCGATCTGTGGCAACTGCGGTGAACCGATGGATCCGGAAGGTCATTTTTGTCCCAAGCGCAACGGACACAAGCACTAACCATCCCCCTCAGCCTACATGGATCATTCACCACGCCCAGACACTAATCAACCCGTGGATGACACCGGAGATTACACGTCCGAGGTCCTGGACCTGCTCGAGCACGGCTCGATCGAGCCGCTGGGCCAGGTTGTGTGGGGATCGAATTACACCTTTCTCGTAAGCGTACGCCAGGATGAAACATCCATCCAAGCAATCTACAAGCCTGCACGCGGAGAACGCCCCCTCTGGGACTTCCCACACGGCAGTCTGGTGGAGCGTGAAGCGGCAGCGTACCTGGTGAGCAAGGCCCTGACGTGGGGATTGGTGCCGCCGACAATCCTGCGCCAGGACGGTCCTGCCGGTCCTGGTTCCCTCCAGTTCTACATCGAGGCCAATCCAGAGGAACATTACTTCACGTTAAGTGAGACGCAAAAACAACGTTTGCGCCCGCTGGCGCTGTTTGACATCCTGGTCAACAACGCCGATCGTAAGGGTGGACACATCCTCGTCGATGGAAGTGGAAAGCTCTGGTCCATCGACCATGGCGTGTGTTTCCACGTTGAGCCGAAGCTCCGCACCGTCATATGGGATTTCATCGGTGAGCCGATCCCGGGCGACCTGCTGTTAGATATTCAAAACCTCTTTGACCAATTAACCCCGGGCAGCCCTTTCTCGGACCAGCTATCAAACTTGCTGGAGGAGTCCGAGATCGAGGCTCTGAGGCAGCGCGCCCACGCACTGCTCAGCGAGCCGGAATTCCCCGGACCCGGACCCGGACGGCCCTATCCATGGCCGTTGGTATAATCAGCTGACCCGTCAGCGGATCCGAATCCTCTATGCGTGAAATCCGTCTCGCCTTCCTGGGCTTTGGCAATGTCGGAAGCGCTCTTGCCCGTCTACTGCTCTCCAAACGATCCGAACTTGAATCCCGTTACGGTGTTTCCTGGCGGGTTGTGGGGTTGATGACCGGATCTCACGGCGCTGCCATCGACCAGGACGGGATCGACCTCGCTCAGGCCTTGGATATCACCGCCCAAGGGGTTGCCCTGAATGCGCTCTCGACCAACCCTGCACCGCCTGATGCGCTGACCTTCATCGCCGGCTGCGCTGCGGATTTGCTTTTCGAGAACACGCCCGTCAGCTATGCGGATGGCGAGCCAGCCGTGAGCCACATACGGGCTGCGCTCGAAGCGGGTATGCATGTGGCAACCGCTAATAAAGGCCCGGTTGTTCACGCCTACCACGAGCTGAGCCGGTTGGCGGCCGCACGGGGACGCAGTTTCTTATTCGAGTCAACGGTAATGGATGGCGCTCCGATCTTCTCCCTCTGGCGTTCTTCTCTCCCGGGCGCAAAGCTTGATTCGTTCCGGGGCATTTTGAACTCAACCACCAATTTAATCCTGACCATGATGGAGTCCGGCTCATCGTATGAGCAAGCCCTGGTCTACGCCCAGGAGATCGGCATCGCTGAGACCGACCCTTCCGGCGATATCGAGGGCTGGGACGCCGCGGTGAAAGTCGCCGCGCTGGTCACGGTCTTGATGGATCACCCCCTTAAACCCAATCAGGTCGTGCGCCAGGGCATCCAGGCCATTACCCCCGAAATGATTGAGCAGGCCTCGCAAAACAACCAGCGCTGGAAGCTGGTATGCACCGCACGTCGCACCACGGGCAGCGTGATGGCCGAGGTGCGACCAGAGATCGTTGCCCGCCAGGATCCGCTATACGCCATTTCAGGCACCTCTTCTGCTATCACATTCCATAGTGACGTTCTGGGTCCCCTAACTGTTTTGGAAGAAAATCCGGGACCAGAAACGACGGCCTACGGGCTGCTGGCGGACATGCTGAACGCGATCGAACTCGATGGACGATAGTCTGGAACGATGTTCCTAAACCCTCTATCCTCCTGAGCGCCGGTCCTGATATCTGGAGATCTGATTGGAAAATAATCCGTTCATCGCCTTACTGCTGATCACCGGCCTGGCTCTGGTTGTGCCGATCATCACCAGCCGCGTACGCCGCATCTCTCTTCCAATCGTCATCGGAGAGATCCTGGCCGGCATCATCATCGGTCGCAGCGGTCTTAACCTGATCGAGTCCTCGCCTATCCTCGATTTCCTGGCTGAATTCGGTTTCGCCTTCCTGATGTTCCTCTCCGGGCTGGAAGTCAACTTCGATCTCCTAATACCCTCCTCCATCCGCCAGGCGTTGGATATCCGCCGACCACTTCCGATGGCGATCATGATTTTCATTGGTACGCTCGGCTTTGCGCTGGGCGCCTCGGCCGTCTTGATGAGGATGGGCCTGGTTGACAGCCCGCTTTTGATGGGCTTGATCCTCAGCACGACTTCGCTCGGGGTCGTTGTGCCGGTGTTGAAAGAACGCAGCCTGCTCGGGTCCGAGTTCGGGCAGGTGATGCTCGTGGCAGCCTCGGTGGCCGACTTCGCCACGCTGCTGCTGCTTACAGTCGTGATCGCGATCCGCAGCACCGGCCTTACCCTCGATCTCTTGCTGATCCCGGCACTGCTCCTGGCGTTCATCCTGGCCGTGAGGTTGGTGCAGCGCTTTGGACGCGCTCTCTTCTTACAACGCATCCTGCGTGAACTCTCGAGCGCCACGGCTCAGATCCGCATTCGCGGGGCATTCGCCCTGATGGTGGCCTGGGTCGTACTAGCCGAAGCGCTCGGTGTGGAAGTGATCCTGGGC
>Ga0315534_1000664_pt1 | contig 24281 bp, 21 predicted proteins | sample SalMarSW160240MG_FD_203094 | JGI IMG/M metagenome (GOLD analysis project Ga0315534, IMG submission 203094) | Salt marsh sediment microbial communities from the Plum Island Ecosystem LTER, Massachusetts, United States - Salt Marsh Sediment SW1602-40 ...
CTTCCACGGAACACCATCAACGCGCGTCTGCGTACCGGGATGAGCCCGGTTACGTTCGCGTCTGTCCATCACCCTGGACGACATATTTGTAGCTGGTCAATTCTTCCAGCCCGCAAGGGCCCCGCGCGTGGAATTTGTCGGTACTGATGCCGATTTCCGCGCCCAGCCCGAATTGCCCGCCGTCGTTGAATCGCGTGCTCGCGTTGACCATCACGGCGGAGCTGTCGATGCGCGTCGTGAAACGACGGGCCGCGTTCAGGTCTTGCGTGACGATCGTATCCGTGTGGCCGGATCCATACTGATTGATGTGATCGATGGCCTCGTCAATCGATCCGACGACCCGCACGGAAATGACCGGGCCCAGGTATTCCGCGGCATAGTCCTCTTCCCGGGCCTGTTCCGCGCCGGGCACCAGTTCACGCGTCCGCACGTCGCCGCGGATCACCACACCCTTCTTCGCCAGAGCCGTGCCGATCCGCGGCAGAAATTCCGAAGCTGCGTCGGCGTGAACCACCAGAGACTCCGCGGCGTTGCAGACTCCCATCCGCTGGCATTTGGAATTGACCGTGATACGCTCCGCCATGTCCAGGTCGGCGCTGCGGTCCACATACACATGGCAGTTGCCCGTAAAGTGTTTGATGACCGGCATCCGCGCTTCGGCGGCCACTCTCCGGATCAGCCCCTCACCGCCCCGCGGAATCGCAACGTCAATCAACTCGTCCAGCGTCAAGAAGTGCCCTACGGCGTCCCGGTCCGTGGTGCTGACAAGCTGCACGGCGTCCGGCGGCACGCCGGACTGGCGCGCGGCATCGTCCAACACATCGACGATCGCGCGGCTCGAATGCCGCGCTTCCTTTCCTCCTCGAAGGATCACCGCGTTGCCGCTCTTGACACAGATGGCGGCCGCGTCGGCCGTCACATTCGGTCGCGACTCGTACACGAAAAAAACAACGCCCAGCGGGACGCGCACTTTCTGAATGAGCAATCCGTTCGGCCGGACCGTCGAATCGATTGTTTTTCCAATCGGGTCTTCGAGCGCTGCTATCTCTTCGAGACCGATCGCCAATTGTTCGATTCGGTCGGGAGTCAATCGCAGGCGGTCCACCGCCGCATCGCTGAGGCCATATTGATCGGCCGCGGCAATGTCCTTTTGATTCTCGGCAAGCAAGGCATCCGTCGTCTGTCTCAGGCACTGGGCCGATCGCAGCAGCCAACGGTTCTTTTGTTCGCCTCGCAGGCAAGCCAACTGCTGGCCGGCCCGGCGCGCTCGCTGTGCCACTTGGACACAGTAGGCACGCAACTCGGTTTTCTCGGCAACGGCCATCGACAACCTCGGCAGACTCGGCGCGGTGTAAGTCCCCAGCACGCAAGCAATTGACGGAATTGAGAGACCGGATTCCGCACTGAAGTATCGAGGAATCGCAGGGGAGCGTCAACGCCGTTTCGGCGCGGCGGCGAGTGCGCAAGTGCTCGAAGTTGGCGTGGCGGATGGTGCGCCCCGGGGCGTTGCCCCGGGGACGAATGATCAAGCAACTCCGCGGGGCGACCCCCGCCAGAGCCGGGGTCTGAACGGACGCTGAAACGGTGCGATTCGTGCGGAACGTGCTGGATGGACCCCGCGGCCGACTCGTCGCTGGGCCCATTTTTCGCTTGCCACCGTGGTGCCGGCGAGGCGGCGATCGGCGGCCGCGACAACGGATGGTCCGTCCCGGCCCTCGGGTGTCGGCCGATTTATCCAACCCGGATAATGAATGCATCAGCCGAAGGGCGCTGGCCCACGGTTACCCGAAGCGTCGCCCAAACCGGACGCTCGCGCGTTCCGGCCGATTCCGCGCGGTGTTTTGGGCAGGATAGACGGTGCTCCCTTACGGGACCCACGTTCTGAAGCATGCTGGCTGGTTCATGAATCATCCGGACGAAAGGCCCTCGGGCGCGCCATCATCCAGCCCGCCACAGGCGGCGAACAGTGCGAGGGATTCGCGGATGGACGCGACGTCGTGGACCCTCAGCACCTGCACTCCCTGCCGAGCGACGGCCAGCGCTGCGCCGACCGTGGCCGCGGAGTCCTGGGCCGACACTCCGGCCGCAACGTTGCTCAGAAATCCCTTGCGGGAATGCCCGACGAGAATCGGGCAGCCGGCAGCGTGAAACCGCCCGGCCCGACGGAGCAGGATCAGATTGTGCTGCGTTGTTTTTCCGAAGCCGATTCCGGGGTCGAGGCAAATGCGATCGGGAGCGATGCCCGCGGCGATCAACACGCCGCGGCGGGTTGTCAGATAGGCATAAATCTCTTCGACCACATCCGTATAGCTGGGATCGATCTGCATGGTTTGCGGCGTGCCGCGCATGTGCATGACGCACACGGCTGCCTGCGAGTCGCTAGCCACCTGCACCATCCGCCGGTCGCCTTCCAAACCGGTAACGTCGTTGATGATCTCGGCACCGGCATCGATCGCCGCCGCGGCGACGTCCGCTTTGGAAGTGTCGATGGACACAGGCACGTCGCTGCGGCGGCACACGGAGCGGACGACCGGAATCACGCGACGCAGTTCCTCGTCCAGGTCCACCGGCTGGCTGAACGGACGCGTGCTTTCGCCGCCGATATCAATCACGTCCGCTCCATCGGCTGCCAGGCTCAACGCATGCGCGACGGCCGATTCTGTCTTCACGAACCGGCCGCCATCCGAAAAGCTGTCGGGCGTGACATTGACGATCCCCATCAGCGCCGGCACCCGGGTAAAATTCAACTGCCGCGACCGCAACCGCCAACTTTTCGCGCGGTCCGGCCATCGCGCATCGGACGAAGCGTGAGGGGCGCTCATGCTGGCGATTTCCCGCGGGACCGGTGGCCGACGATCATCGGCCAGCGCTCGGCGGCGAGCCGACGTGCGAAGTCTACCACGGTACTTCCATCGTGCCCACGATCTGTGCGGCCAGCCGCTCGATCGTCATCTGGTGGGCAGTGGCGATCGACTGTCCTGCTTCCGAAACGAGTGTGGCACGCTGCTGGAATTGAATCAGCGACGGATCCAACGCAAAGGTCGCCGGCGGCGTCAGCGGCGTACCGCTGCGTGTGGCCCACCGGACGCGCACCGTAAATGGGGTCTCGACTTCGCGCGGCTGGTCGGTGGGGGATTCCACCAGGATGCGCTTGGTTTCGGAGATAATGCGCCCGGTCAGGATACTATCGGCCATGGGATCGCCCACCACTTTGAATGTCGTCTTTAATTCGATTTCTTTTACCACGGCTTCGGTCAACCATTCCGCCAGACCGCGGCGCAGGCTGTCCGATTCGAACATGGGCACGTACACCGTGCGAATAGACTGGTCATACAGCGTCGGTGCGCCGATATGGTACGCGGCACAGCCGGTGGCGCACACAACCACAAAACAAACAAAGCGATGCAGCCCGGACGCCGGCGGCACTGTTTCCGCAGTGTGGGCAAAAGTGCTCATGCGAATCCTTTGGCCAAAGCGACCGGCAACGGCCGTTGCCCGTGACCAGCTCAACGGAGCATCGTGCTGCCGTCTGTTTCGGGAGCGTCGCTCGCCTGCGGACGCCGCTGTTCCTCAAACAGGTTGACGAGCCAGGCCAGCCGCTGCGGCGGCTGATCCGGCCGGCCTTCGAGCGAGACCAACTGAGTGCGGGCTTCCTGGGCGAGTTTTGTTTGGGGATAATCACGCACGACCTTTTCGTAGTAGTGCCGGGCCGCGCCGAAGTGTCTTCCGCGTGCGTAGTATTCGGCCCGGGACCAGCTCCGCAACGCCTGCTGCGCGGCGATCTCCGCCCGCATCTTCACAATCCGCTCCCGCTCCCTGTGGACCTGGTCGGGAAACTGGGTGAGCAGCTGCGAGACCAGTTTTTCTGCTTCTTCCAGCACGGTCCCGTCGTAGGCCGGGCCCTGGTACATCCTCAGTTTGCTCTGCAGCCCCAGCAGATGGGCGTTGAATTGATGTTCGCTCTTGGGATACTCGCGGCGCAGCAATCCATAATGGTAATCCGCGTCCGCATACCGGCCCTGCGTGAAATACGCGCCGGCCGTGGCCATCAGGGCGTCGTCGGCCAGCGGTCCGGTGGGATCGTTCAGACGGATGCTTTCGTACACCCGCAGCGCGTGACCGACGGTATCGAAGCGGTGCCGCGTCTTGTCCAACAGGTTGGGAGTCACCGGCCACTGCGGGTCGTTCTGGTGATATTGGTCCCAGTAGTGCGCGATGGCGAACTGTCGTTTGACAACGTCATCCAGACGCCGCGTATTGGGATATTTCTTCAACAGCGCCTCGTAGGCGTCGTTGGCCTTGGGATAGTTGTCCGAGAAGAAGTAGCTCTCGGCCCGCATAAACATGGCATCTTCTTCCAGCGGAGAATCGGGCAGCCGCTTGGCTGATTTGGCGAACCGACGGGCGGCGTCGGCGTACTTCTGCTGGCGAAAATACGCGTCGCCTTCCGTATACAGCTCGCGCGCCTCGGCCTCATCGGGACCGCGGCCGACGGCCGCTGCCATACGGTCCAGGAAGGACGCCTTCTTTTGGGACCGCGCGGCAGCGACCGCGGCGGGGGCCGCGTTCGACTCCGTGGGCACTTCAACCGATTCGTCAAACGACGCCGCGCGAACTCCGGACGTTACGGGCAGGCCGTTCTCGTCGAAATAGCCCGGCACGCCGGCCACGACATAGCCTCGCCCCGGCACAAACTCTCGACGGTGCTTGTTTTTCTCCCACCAGTTGTCGCCCAACGAGGTGGGCGGCGTCACCACGGGAGCCGCCTCCGGATTATCCGCCGTCAGCGCGCAGCCCGCCATGACAACCACCACGGCGGGGAGGCTCAGGATTGTTCGACGGTGTCGTTCGAAGCGCATGGAGGACTTCCTTGTCCGGGAAACAGATAACGATGCATGCGGAACGGGCGGCCCGCCAGATGGCTCAAATACTGGTTCAGCACCGCCCGCAGCTCCCCGGGCCGCGCCTTGTCCAGGTCGAGTTTCCGCCATTGCTGACTGCCCACATCCGCGAATTGGCGCAGTGCCTGTATCACCTCGCTGGTCACCGAAATCACGTGTTTCTTTCCTCGGCGGCACACCGCGCACAGGAGGCCTCCTTCGATAGGCCCGAACGCCACCCGCCGCCCAGGCGGTACCACCCCGCCGCACTCGACGCACCGCCACAGTTGCGGCAGATGGCCCAGCACATGCAGCGCGTATAGTTCCAGGCGAACGATGTGCCGCATCGTGTCGCAGCCCTGCGAGAGTGCTATCAACGTTGCATCAGATTCGTCGAAAAGTTTGGGATGCGGATCATGCTCGTCGGTTAATTCGTTCAACAACTCCGCGATGTAGTATCCGGCATAGAGACTCCCCAGGTCCCGGTTCGGCGGGCGAAAACGGCGCAGCAGTTTGGCTTCGGTCAGCAGGTCGAGCACATCGGACGATTTGGGTCGGAACACTATGCGACACACCGCCAACAGGTCAAGGGCAGAGTCGAAGGGGCCTTTCAGGCGTCGGGCTCCTTTGGCCATTGCCCGCACCTTGCCAAATTCGCGCGTCAGCAGCGTCACCACACAGCTTGATTCGCTGAAATCGACGGTCCGCAACACGAGAGCGGTGGCTTTTTCACTCGACATAACACACTTCCGGACCGACGGGGGCGGACGCCGACGAATTCCCGAATTCGATGGCAGACCGTGCCGGTGGTTTGTACGGCCGGACAAGCCGGCAGTGGCACCCGGCGTGATGGCAGGAATTTTTCGCGGCCGCACCGCGTCCGATCAGGCGGGTTCCCGGGCGTGGGTCTGCAATCCGTCGATGCGAACCCGATTGATGCGGCGCCGGCTGGCGTCCACGACGGTGATGCGCACGCCATCGTTCCATTCGATCGCTTCATCGGGAGCCGGAATATGGCCCATTTGGCTGCACAAGAATCCGCCGATGGTATCGAAGTCCTTGTCTTCGGGAAGATCGAGGCCGAGTCGCTGATTGATTTCATCCACGCGGGCCCGCCCCAGGGCTTCGTAGGTGTGTTCGTCGATGCGTTGCAGTTCCTCTTCTACTTCTTCGTCGTATTCGTCGACAATTTCGCCCACGATCTCTTCCAGCACGTCCTCGATAGTGACGAGTCCTGACACGCCGCCGTACTCATCCAACACCACGGCCAGATGGCTGCGGGTCTGTTGGAATTCCTGCAGCAAATCGTCTACTGCCTTGGTTTCAGGAACAAAAAAAGGCTTGCGCAGCAGTTCTGCGAATGGTCTTCGCGGTTCGTCGGAAGGACGTGCCAATTCGGCGATCAAGTCCTTAGTGTGCAGCACGCCGATGATATCATCTCGGTTCTTGCCGAACACGGGGATGCGCGTGTGTCGCACCTGGATCACGAATTGCAGGATCTGGTCCCAGGACATGTCGGCATCGATCATCTGCATTTCGGTGCGGGGCGTCATGACTTCGGCGACGTCCGCGTCGTGAAGTTCCATCACGCCCTCGATCATTTCACGCGCCTCCTCTTCCAGGAGTCCTTCGCGATGCCCTTCGGTGACAATCGTGCGGATTTCTTCCTCGAACGACTCCTCATTGATTGTCTCGGGCAAACGGCCGGCCAGGCGGTGACCCAAGGAATCGCACATTCGCGCCAGCCATGACAGGGGGCTGGCCAGGCCTGCCAGCAGGCACCACATCCGCCAACCGTAGAAGATCACGGGCTCGGCCCACAATCGGGACACGGTCCATGGCACCCAGATCCATGCACCCACGAGCGTGACGGCCAGCACGGCCAGCACCGCGATGCGATTGAGGTTAAGGGCGAGCGTGGGGTCATGCTGCCAGTCGAAGGCGATGCGTGAGGTGCCGGCGGCCAGCACGCAGATGACCGCCAGAACCTGCACATGCTCGACGCCCAAAGCCACGTTTTCGTGGGCCCGAAGGATTTCTCCAAACCGCTCGACCACGCCAGAGCGCGCCGCCACGCGTTCCAGGCCATGACGCGAAAAGCTGCGCAGTGAATAGGCTCCGACCGAAGTGACAAATGTCACCAGCAACCCGCCGCAGGCAAGCCAGAATAGGCCGTCTACGTTCACCGCGTGTGCGCCCCCTGTTTGTCGAGGGACGGCCCGGCAGAAACTCCCGTCGAACGGCTTTCCGCCGCGCTTGCGCCATGCGTCAGGAAACGCAATACATCCCGCTCCGCCCGGCGCATGGCACGTTTCGCCGCCGCGGTCTTATCGTCGAATCCAACCAGATGCAACGCGCCGTGGACGACGTACAGCAACAGTTCATCGTCGGGCCGACAACCCCGCTGGCGGGCGGCGCGCCCCGCCGTTTCGCGGCTAGCCACAATTTCGCCTTCCAAAAACTCATTCTCCTGCTCCAGCGGGAAGCTCAGCACGTCCGTGGACCAATCGTGCTGGAGATATCGCTGATTGAGTTTTCGGATCGTGTCGTCATCGACAATCGCAATGCTTACCCGGGCGGACGTTTTGCCATGGCGTTTGAGCACATGAGTAACGGCGGCCGTGAGCGACCGTTTCACGTCATGCTCCAGCGGTTCTGAACTGTACAGATCGATGGAAACCGGCTCCTCGTTTGCGTCCATCGGCGGCGTGTTGGGCATGCGTGTTACGCCGTTCTCTGGTCCGGGTATTTGACTCGTCCGTGATAGACGGCGGCCAGGGATTTCACCAAACTCTCTTTGACAATGTGCACTTCTTTGAGCGTCAAACCGCAGTCGTCGAACTGCCCGTCCATCAATCGTTTCATGGCAATCTCATCAACAAGGCTTTCAATCCGCGACGGCGTCGGCTCAACCAACACGCGACTTGCGCTTTCCACGGCGTCGGCCAGCATCAGGATTCCCGCTTCTTTGGTTTGCGGTTTGGGGCCGGGGTACCGGAACGAACTTTCATCAACTTCGCTTCCGTTTGGATCGGCCTCCTGCTGTTCGCTGGCGCGGCGGTAGAAATACTCCACCAGCGTGGTGCCGTGATGTTGTTGGATGAAGTCAATAATGGGATCGGGCAACCGGTGCTGCCGAGCCAGGTCGGCGCCGTCCTTCACGTGAGCGATGATCACCAGCGTGCTCATGGCCGGCACAAGCGACTCGTGTCGGTTGTCACCGTGCCCCTGGTTTTCCACGAAGTAGCCCGGTTTGAGCATTTTTCCGATGTCGTGATAGTAGGCTCCCACGCGGACCAGCAAGCCCCGCGCGCCGATCCGTTCGGCGGCCGCCTCGGCCAACGACGCCACCGTGATACTGTGGTTGTAGGTTCCGGGCGCCCGCCGTATCAGCTCCTGAAGCAGCGGATGGGCGGGATCGCCGAGTTCGATGAGACTGATTTCCGTTTGCACGCCGAACCACCGCTCGATAAACGGCAGCACGCACGTCATCAGCGATCCGGCCACGATCCCCCACACCGCCGACTTGGCACCGTCGACGACCAGTTGAGGGTAAAACGGTTGCGATTCGAGCGTCCCCACGCCAAGCGTGGTCAGCAGGGCCACGCACCCGCTGCAGGCGCCGACCAGCAGCAGTTTGCTCCGGCTGCGAATGCGCGGCAGCGTCAGAATGGCGCCGGTGGCCGCGGCCATCAGAACCACCGCCTGGGGCAAACCCTGTCCGATACAGACGACAACGATAAGCGTCATGCCAGCGGTGAGCAGCAGGGCGATTTCCTGGTGGTAGGCGATGGCGATCGTCATGCCGAACAGCAGCAGCGGGATCATTTCCGCCCGCCATGCGTCGCGCGACAGAAAAATGCAGACGGCCGCCGTGACCACGACCAGACCCAGCAGGGATGTGAACCGCGAGAGGTTGCCGATCAACCCCGGTTCGCGCCGGGCAACATAGAATCCGCACAAGGTATACAGGGCGACAAACATCCCGATGGCCGCCAGGGACCGGGCGACGCTTCGGCTGATCGGCCGGGCGGCCACCACCGCCGCATGCTCCAGCTGCAACAACCTCCACGTCGGTTCACCGATGGGCTGGCCGGCCGGCGCCAGCAAATGGCCCCTCTCGATGTGCCGAGTCTGCGGTTCCACCTCTGCCGCCACGAGGTCCTGCGCACGCTTCGTCGCTTCCACGTCCAGTTGCAGCGTGGACGGCAGTTGAGGTCGCAGCCAGGCGAACACGCGCTGTGCCACCTCCGGGGAACTGATCGTATTGCCAAGAGCCGTCTTGATGCTCTGCACGGCCCGAGGTATCACCACGTCGTCGATATTGGTCTCGCGAAGAACGCTCTCCCGCTCCTTCGGGTACACAAAAATCTTCTGCTGGTTGGCCGTGTCCTCGGGAGGCAGCGCGCCGGGGTCGATCAACCCGTGTTCGATGTAGGGCTGCATGGCCTCGGTGACGGCCGCCATGAACCGTTCCCGGTCGATCTGCGAAGATAGGGCTTCTTGGAAACGCGCGAACGCTTTCCGGCGATCCTCCAGTTGCGGTTCGGAGGCGTCGTCGCCCGGCGGCAATTCGAAGCGCTTCCACTCGGACAGCCCCAGCGCGTCGAGCGTTTCGGACGCGACGATCCGGTCCATGGCGTTCTGGAGACTTCCCAGCAGTTGCGTCAGTTCGACCGGATCCTGCTCGTAGATGGCCAGTGCGCGGCGGCGGGCCTTCTGCCGCGCTTCCCGCGTGGCGTCGGGGTCCTCCTGCTCAAACTCGATGCGCGACACAATGTCCCGGGCCGGTACGAAGCCCGTGCGATACGCGAAGGGCGGCTCCCACGCCCGGGCCACGATCCAGATCAGCACGGCGGCCATGCCGCACAGCCCCAGCCGCACGAGCACGTGCCCCTCGCGGACAAACGCCAGTGCCGAGGCAATCCAGCCGGGACGAACGTCCAGCGCAGCGACGCGCTCCGAGCGGGTTCGTTTTCGTTGGTCCGTCGCCATGCCGCACGTGGTCCTTAGCCGCGCCTGCTCGGAGTCTTCTCGTAAGCCGCCACAATCTGCTGCACCAGACGGTGCCGTACAATATCCTCCTTGCCCAGCTTGACGTGACAGAATCCGTCGATGTTGCGCAGGCGACTTACCGCATCTCGCAGTCCGCTCCTGGTGCCCGCAGGCAGGTCCACTTGCGTGATGTCGCCGGAGACGACCATTTTGGATCCTTCTCCCATTCGTGTCAGGAACATCTTCATCTGTGGGATCGTCGTATTCTGCGCCTCGTCGAGAATAATAAATGCGCCGTTCAGCGTTCGACCCCGCATGTAAGCCAGCGGAATGACCTCGATCGTGTCTTCCTCCATGGCCCGTTTGACCTGCTCGAAATCCATCATCTCGCGCAGCGCGTCCATCAGCGGCCGCAGGTAGGGATTGATCTTGGCCTGCAAGTCGCCCGGAAGGTAACCGAGACTCTCTCCTGCTTCCACGGCGGGTCGCACCAGCACGATCTTGCGGATCATTTTTTGCTTCAGGGCTTCCACGGCAGTGGCCACGGCGAGATACGTTTTGCCCGTCCCCGCCGGTCCAATACAGAACACGAGGTCATGTTCCCGGATAGCTTTCACATAATGGTCCTGACCGGGCGAGCGGGGAAAAATACACCGCCCGGCCACCAGGATCTCCACCGGTTCAAGTTCCGTGAACGACCGCGTCTGGGTGACATGCGAGATCGTCTGGGCGACCTGATGTGAGACCAGCGAACCTTGACGGGTGACGAGTGCCTTGAGCCGTTCCAGGATTTCGGTTGCCTGGGCGACTTCGGCCTCGTCGCCCTCGACGTGGATCTGGCCCTCACGGGCCGATATCTCGACTCGGATCGCATCGCGGATCGATCGCAGATGTTCGTCCCGGACTCCAAACAGGGAGACGAGGGATCCGGGATCATCCACCGGAATGGTTGCTTCGAACATACAGAATCGGCAACGGCATTCTCGCCGCGGCCGTCCGAGCGGCAATCAGTTTCCTCAGTTACAACTATAACTAATCCCCAGGGGCAAGGAACCTCGTCGCCCATCAAAGAAGCTTAACTCAATATTACACAACGGTTTGCGGTGCCCACAATTTTCGCCTGCCCCACTACTGATGATCGGCTACCGGGGCCCGACCAGTCCAACGACCCACAGCGCGTAACAGACGGCTCCGCCACCCAGCAGCGAATCCAGCAAATCCAGCACGCCGCCGAATCCGGGCATCCAGCGGCTGGAGTCCTTCGCGCCGGCACTTCGCTTCAACAACGATTCGGCCAGGTCGCCCATCACGCCTCCCAGCCCCACCAGGCAGCCAAACGCCACCCATCGCGGCATCGCCGTGGTGTCAAGGGGCAACGCTTCGAGGTTCATGGCCGGCGCGAGCCAATTGAAAGTGGCGTAGGATCCGAGCACCGAGGCCATCAGGCCGCCGACCAACCCCTCCCACGTCTTCCCGGGACTGACGGCCGGTGCCATCTTGTGCCGGCCGATCAACCGGCCCGCGGTGTAAGCGCCGATATCTCCGAGCTTGACGGGAATCAGCAGCGAGCACAATGCGAGCATGCCCCACGCATCGTCGAAGATCGCTCGCAAGTGAATCATGACGGACACGGGCACTCCCACGATGGTCATCGCGGCCACGGCCGCGGCCACCCGGGGGCGGGCATCCGTGCCGGAGCGGAACCGAAACAGCTCGCAGGCCAGGGTCAGATAGAGGCCCGCCACAACGCCGACCAGTGCCCAACCAAGCTGGCCCACGGGCCCCTGGGCCGGATAATCGGGACGCCACAGATAGACGCCGCTGGCACCGACCACACACAGCGTCGACGCTACCGGGCAGAAGTGATCCCCCCATCCGCGGGACGGCACGAACAGATCGCCGAGTTCAACGGCACCCAGTGCCGCCGCGACTAGTGCCAGCGGGAGCAACCATAATCCGGGAGGATCTGCCTGGTAATCGAGCCAGCACAGTGCGGCCAGCGCCGCGCTGAATGCAATGCCGAGAACAACACGCCAGATGAGCACGGCCGGCCGTCGTTGAATGCGCGGGAGATGAAAACCCAATGCGGCACGAGGCCACAACCAAAAAGACGTACGTCATGCACGCGAGGTGCGTGCATCTTACGAAGTAAGAGTCCAATGCTACAGCGCTACGTTGGGATTCGCAGCATGGGGACAGGCTCCGAGCGGATTCGGCCTTGTCTCTTGAAATACGGCATGGCTCGGTGCGTGTCCCCTTTCGTCAGCTACCCAGCGCCGTCGTACCCAAGCCAGAGTCATTCCGGCAATTTACGTCTTCAATCCGCCGTAGCGACGTTCACGTGCCGCGTAATCGCGGATGGCCTGGTGCAGATCGGCTTCGCGAAACTCCGGCCAGCAGTGGTCGGTCACCCACATTTCCGCGTAGCTGATTTGCCACAGCAGGAAATTGCTGACTCGCATCTCTCCCGCCGTGCGGATCAACAGGTCCGGCTCGGGCATCCCCGCTGTATACAAGTGCTCGCCGATCGTCTGTTCGGTGATGTCCTGCGGCTCGAGTTTTCCTGCCTTCACCTCCGACGCCACCGATCGCACGGCGTCCACCAGTTCGGCACGGGCACCGTAGTTGATTGCCAGGCACAAGCGCATGCCGTTGTTTGGCGCACTCAACCTGACGGTTTCGTCCATCTCGTGCAATACGTGCGGTGGGATCCCCGAACGGCGGCCGATGACTTTGACGCGGATATTGTTCTCCATGATCGTGCCCCGTTCACTGATCATGTACTGCTGGAGCAGATGCATGAGAAAATCCAGTTCCGGCTGGGGACGTTTCCAGTTCTCGCTCGACAAGCAGTACAGCGTCAACTGTTCGATACCCAGACGGCTGGCTTCCTCGGAAGTGCGCCTCACGCTCGCTACGCCGCGCCGGTGGCCTTCGATGCGAGGCAGACTTCGCCTCTGCGCCCAGCGACCGTTTCCGTCCATGATGATTGCCACGTGCCGGGGGCGATACGCGGGGGCGACGTCCGGGAGCGTTTCGCTGCTGGCGGAGGTTGTTTTTCCCATACGGCGAGTATCCGCAACCGGTCTCCCGCGCAACGACCCGACCCGCCGGCGCCACTGCGCATGAAGCTGGCCGGGACGTCATGGCTGGCGAAAGATCGTTTGTTCGCGGTCGGGCCCCACCGACACCACGCGGATGGGCCGATCGGTCAGCTGCTCCAATCGTTTCAAATAATCCCGGGCGGCGGAGGGCAGCGCGTCGTAGGTTCGCGCGGCGGTGATATCCTCTTGCCACCCCGGGACACTTTCGTAGACCGGTCCCGCGACTCGGAGGTCATCCACATGGCTGGGATAGGTCGACACTTCGCGGCCGGCAATGCGGTACCGCGTGCAGATCTTGATCTCGGGCAGTCCGCTCAGCACATCCAACAGCATCACGCATAGTTCGTGCACGCCGCTGAGGCGCACGGCGTAGCGCAGGGCGACCATGTCGAGCCAGCCGCAGCGTCGGGGCCGCCGCGTGACGGTGCCGTACTCGTTGCCTCGATCCCGAATCTGCTGCCCCACTTGGTTATCCTGCTCCGTGGGGAACGGTCCACCTCCGACCCGCGTGGAATATGCCTTCAACACACCCATGACCTGATGGATGTACCTGGCGGGGATCCCCGAACCGCTCGATGCGCCCACTCCGGAACTGTTGCTGCTTGTGACAAACGGATAGGTGCCGTGGTCCACGTCCAGCAGCGCGCCCTGGGCCCCCTCCAGCAGGATGCGCTTCCCGGCTTCGGCCGCGGTCAGCAAATACTCATTGGTGTCGGCCACATAAGGCGCCAGCGCGCGGGCGTATTCCGTGTATTGCGCGTAGACCTCGTCGGCATCGATGGCCGCGAACCCGTTGATGACGCGCAGCAGGCGGTTCTTGGCGACGACGACCCGCTGAAGTTGTTCACGGAATCCGTCACGAAACAGATCGCCCAACCGGATGGCGTGCGTTCGCCCCGCCTTGTCCTGGTAACAGGGTCCGATGCCGCGCTGGGTGGTCCCGATGGGCTCTCCACCGCCCGACAGCTCATCCAGCGCGCGGTCTTCGACGAAATGCCAGGGAAAAATCACGTGCGCCCGATCGCTGACGAGCAGCGCTGGGCGGTCCGCGCGGGCGGCGGTTCCCAAGACGTCAATTTCCTCCAGCAGCTTGGCCGGATTGATGACGACGCCGCCGGCGATGACCGACGTCACGCCGGGCGTGAGGATCCCGCTGGGCACCAGCGAGAGCTTGTACGTTTGGCCGTCGGCGACGACGGTGTGTCCCGCGTTGGCGCCTCCCTGGTACCTGACGACGATATCATGCTGGGCGGCGAGCAAGTCGGCGATTTTGCCCTTGGCTTCATCGCCCCATTGCAGACCAATCACACTTGTCGCAGGCACCGCGGTTCTCTCACCTCGCGCGTAACCATTCGCCCTGGCGAAGATAACAAACGGTCCAGTCTACGTATCGGCTGTAGCCGCGGTCAAGAAAGCCTGCCTCGCTTCCGGAGCCGGCGCGGCGGCACGTGTGGCGATGCGGCGTTCGCCGGCAGGCGTCCCGCCACCGCGGCGGCTCCTTTGACACGTTCGGCCGGCAACCGGTACATTGACCGTCCGCCCCGCAACGGATCCGCCTGTCTTAGGGACCAAGCTGCCATGACCGCCGTCCGCCGCCGCACGGCCATGCTCGTGGCCGGGGTCGCCGCAGCCGTGCTGCCGCAGGCGTCGTGCCAGACGGCCCCGTCGCCGCCGGAAGTCCGCCTGGTCGTGCTGGACCACGAAGGGATCGAACGGCTGATCGACAGCCATCGGGGCAAGTTGGTGGTCCTGGACGCCTGGAGCACGTCCTGCCCGCCCTGCATCAAGGAATTTCCCAACCTGGTCGCCCTGCATCGCCGGTACGGGCCGGACCGAGTGGCGTGCGTCAGCATCAACCTGGATTACGACGGCGTGGGAGATCCCGTCGACGTGCGGCCCAAGGTGCTGCAATTCTTGAAAAAGCACGATGCGACGTTCGACAACGTGCTTTGCCGCCAGGAGGCGCAGCAGCAATTGAAGGCTTTGGGGGTCTACTCGCTGCCGGCTGTCTTCGTGTACGATCGATCGGGCCGGCTGGCCAAACAGTTCGACACCAGCTCCGGCGAAGAGTTCACCTACGCCGACGTGGAGCAGTGCGTGGAATCGCTGCTTGAATCGGCCGGAAAGTGACCGCGCGGCCTCACCACGCACAAATCACCACGCAAACACTCAGCACGCACAACAATGTCTCGCATGCAGTGGCTCAAGCACGCCTTTGCCGTGGAAGATGAGAACTCGCCGGCGGCGCCGACGGCGCGGCAGCATGAAGTCGTGGCCGCCGTATGCCGCGAAATACGGCGTCGACACCTGGTAACGCCGGCGTTGATCGTGCTGGAGATGAGCCGCCCGCTCAACTTCATGGCCGCGCAAACGATGCATTTCTTCCATCCCTTTCTCACGGCTCTCGTACGCGGCGACGCCTGCGAGCAATTTGCCGCGTTTCTCGAAAAGCGAGGCTCTGTCGACTATATCCGCCGGCAACTGGAAAAGTCCGACCCGGATGACCAGCAGGGGCTTCAAAACACCGTGGGACCGCTTCATGACCGGGAAATATGACAGCAAGATGAGGCTGCAAAATCGAATCTAGCACTTCCACGGACGCGCCGCAGGTGATCCTGGCAACCGACTGCGGCAGCACGACGACCAAAGCGATCCTCATCGAGTGCATCGAGGGGCACTATCGCCAGACGCATCGTGGCGAAGCGCCGACCACCGTTGAAAAGCCGTTCGCGGATGTGACCACCGGGGTGGTCAACGCGGTAACGGAAGTGGGAGAACTGGCCGGCCGCCGTCTGATCGACGACCAGGGAAAGATTATTCGGCCCGCCACGTCGACGGAGGGGTGCGATCTTTATATTTCCACGTCCAGCGCGGGCGGCGGTTTGCAGATGGTCGTGGGCGGCGTCGTCCGGGAGATGACCGGCGCCAGCGCCCGCCGGGCCGCGCTGGGCGCCGGCGCGATCGTCATGGACGTCATTGCATCGAACGATTCCCGCCAACCTCACGAACAGATTGCCCGCATCCGCCATCTGAGGCCCGACATGATCCTGTTGTCCGGCGGAACAGACGGAGGGACCACCACGCACGTGGTCCGGATTGCCGAACTGATCGCTCCGGCCAAACCGCAGCCGCGGTTCGGCACCGCCTACCGCATGCCGGTCATTTACGCAGGCAATAAAGACGCGGCCCAACTCGTCGCCGGCACCTTTGACGATTCATTCGAGGTGTCCGTCGTCGATAACCTGCGCCCGACGCTGGAAGTAGAGAATCTCGGACCGGCGCGGGATAAGATCCACGAAGTGTTCCTGGAACACGTCATGGCCCACGCGCCGGGATACAACCGGTTGATCGAATGGGTCGACGCACCGATCATGCCCACTCCCGGCGCGGTCGGCAACATCCTGGATACCATTTCCAAGGTCCAGAATATCCATGTCGTGGGCGTCGATATCGGAGGCGCCACGACCGACGTTTTCAGCGTGTTCGACGGGCAGTTCAACCGTACCGTCAGCGCGAATCTGGGTATGAGTTATTCGGTGTCCAACGTGTGCGCCGAGGCCGGCATGCCCAATGTGCTGCGATGGGTCCCGTTCGATATGGACCAGCGAGCGCTGCGCAACCGGGTCAAGAACAAGATGGTCCGCCCCACCACGATCCCACAATCCATCGAGGCGCTCACGTTCGAGCAGGGAGTGGCCCGCGAAGCGCTGCGACTGGCCTACGACCAACACAAGCAGTTCGCGACGACCCTGCGGGGCGTCCAGCAGCAGCGCACCGTCGGCGACACGTTCAGCCAGGCAAGCAGCGGAAAGACGATCATCGATAACATGCGGCTCGATCTGCTGGTTGGATCCGGGGGAGTGCTGTCCCATGCGCCCCGCATGCACCAGACGGCGGCCATGCTGATCGACGCCTTCCAGCCCGAAGGATTCACCAGGCTGGCCAAGGACAGCATCTTCATGATGCCGCACCTGGGCGTCATGGCCCAGGTCCATCCTCAAGCCGCCATGGAAGTCTTCGAGCGTGACTGCCTGGTGTACCTCGGAACCCACGTTGGCCCCCGCGGACAAGGCAAATTGGGTCGCCGTTGTTTTCGTTACACCATCGAAACGAGCGCGGGGGACCATTCGGGAGAAATCGCCGTCGGCCAGATCGAACTGTTTCCGTTGCCGGCCGACACGTCGGCGCGGGTGGTAATCGATCCGGCGCGGGGATTCGACGTGGGCGAAGGTTCCGGGCGCCGCGCGGAACGCACCGTGCGGGGCGGCACCGTGGGGTTGATTCTGGACGGACGCGGTATGCCGCTGCAGGTTCTCGAGGATCGCTCCGCGTCAGCGCCCCTGGTGCGGCAATGGGCCGACGCCTTGCAGCTTTACCCGTCGGCAACGACCATGCCCGAAGGATCCCGCGGCCACTGACCCGCATACGGGGTTCACACTGCGGCAACCGAAACATCGAGCAACACCATGGCGCATGCCTACACGCCGGGCCTGAAGGTCACCGCGCGTACCTATCACGAATGCCGCCGCACGCTCCCCATTCCGGGTGAGGTCATCGTGCAGCAAGGCGATCGTGTCCAATCCAGCGACGTCGTGGCCCAGGCCAACTTGCCGGGCGATGTCACGCCACTGAACCTCGCCAACCTCCTTTCCGTATCGCCGGCGGATGTACCGGCGTGCATGCTGCGCGGCGAAGGGGAACGCATTGAAAAGGGGGAATTGCTCGCGGAGTCCCAGGGTATCTTTGGATTTTTCAAGTCGCGGCATATCGCAAAAGTTAGCGGCACCATCGAATCGGTCTCCAAGGTCACCGGCCAGGTCATGGTTCGGGGAGAACCGCAGCCCGTGCGAGTGCTGGCCTATTTGGCGGGCGAAGTCCTCGAAGTCCTTCCGCGGGAAGGCGTGGTCATCGGAGCGCATGTGAGTTTTGTGCAGGGCATCTTCGGAATCGGCGGTGAAGCCTTCGGTACGATTCGGATGGCGTGCCCCGAGGCGGATCAAGATCTGACGGAAGAACTGATTCCGGATGACATGCGCGGCCAGATCGTGGTGGGTGGAGCGAGGGTGACCGGGACGGCGCTGCGACGCGCGGCCGACGTCGCTGTGTCGGCCATCATCACCGGGGGCATTGACGACGACGATCTTCGGGATCTGCTCGGCCACGACCTGGGCGTGGCGATTACCGGCGGAGAGCAAGTCGGGCTGACGTTGGTATTGACCGAAGGGTTCGGGACGATCGCCATGGCGCAGCGCACGTGGCAACTGCTCGAATCCCGGGCCGGTGACCGGGCTGCGGTAAACGGGGCCACGCAGATTCGCGCGGGCGTCCAGCGACCCGAAATCCTCATTCCACTCACGCAACCCGTGCCTGACGACTCGCATAAGACGCACGCGACATCCGGGTATCTGGAAATCGGGTCCCCCGTTAGAATAATTCGCGATCCCTATTTCGGCTTGATCGGAACTGTCGCCGCGTTGCCGGAACAGCCTCACAGGCTGCCCTCCGGATCCATGGCCCGCGTGTTGTCCGTAAAACTGGATGCGGGCGAGGATGTCGTCGTGCCGCGAGCCAACGTGGAACTCTTGGAAGATTGACCGGCCTCGAAGAACCCTCCATGATGCCGCTTCACATCGGTTTGCGTTGGCGGATCACCGGTCGGTTCCCGCGCGGCGTCGGCCGGCAGCCCGTGTCCGGCGGAGCCCGCGATCAAGGGCCGCGGTTCGCTGCAGGCGTCCGCGGCACGTACCGTCGCGGCAGGTACTGCTTGCTCGCGACGGTGGTCCTTCTCTCCTGGCCGGCGTCCTGCCACGCCGCCGCGCCACCGCTCGTCACCGAGTTGACCGCGCGGGATCACCCCTGGGACGGCGGAGATAAGATCGATCTTAGCTGGAGGCTCCCGGCCGGTGCCCGGGACGCCGCATGGAGCTATCAAATCTTTCGCGGCGCCGAACCGGAGGGCCGGTTTCTTCCGGTCCAGACGGTGAGTATCGAGGATGTCATCCAGCAGGGTTCAATGGCTCGGGTGACCATCGAAAAACTGCACGCCGGCGAGCCCTACTATTTCGGTGTTGCGACGGTCGACGCGGACGGGCAGCGCTCGGCGTTTGTCCGGGCCGGACCGGTCGCACCGCGGCGGCAATGGTTCGATGGCAGCCGCGTCTGGCTGGCGCTGATCACCGCCGTGCTGTGCGGCGCGATTGTCTTCTGGATCCGGCATGCTCGCGCGGGAGGCCGCATTAAAGTGCGCACGATTCCCGGACTGCAGGCCGTGGACGAAGCGGTGGGGCGAGCCACCGAGATGGGCAGACCGTGCCTGTACGTGCCCGGCATTCTGGATATGAACGACATCCAGACGGTGGCCAGCATGAGCATCCTGGCGCATGTGGCGCGGACCGCCGCCCAGTACGGCGCGACGGTGGAAGTGCCAACGAGTCGGTCGCTGGTGATGACCACCGCTCGCGAGACAGTCCAAGAGGCGTTCTTGGAAGCCGGGCGACCCGACGCGTACGTCGAAGACGACGTCTACTACGTCACGGACGAGCAATTTGGTTATGTCGCCTACCTGTCAGGCACCATGGTCCGCGAAAAACCGGCGGCCTGTTTTTACATGGGCGCCTTCTTTGCCGAATCGCTGATCCTGGCCGAAAACGCAAATGCCGTGGGGGCCATCCAGGTGGCCGGTACCGCCATGCCGGCCCAATTGCCGTTTTTCGTGGCCGCCTGCGACTATACGCTCATTGGCGAGGAGTTCTTCGCGGCTTCGGCCTACCTGTCCGGCGATCCCGAACAGTTGGGAAGCCTCAAGGGCCAGGATCTGGGCAAGATCCTCGTCGGCGTAACGATCATCGCAGGCTGCGGTATGGCAACGTTGCAGACGCTGTTCGGGACACCCGCGCTGACCACCGCCGTGACCTACCTTACCGAGACGGTACTCAAGTAAGAGACCGATCAGATGAAACGCACCGCGCCGCTGTTGATCACCGCCTCGGTGGGCTTTGTGCTGATCATCGCCTTCTTCATTCCCCAGACAGAAAGCTGGGGGGAAATTGCCGCGATCTGGTTCGACATCCTGGCGTCCATCGCATTCGTACTAGGTGGCGGCAACCTGCTGAAGACGCATCTCAAGAAGATTTCCGACCGCACGGCGGGCTGGGCCTATTCGGCCATTATTATTGTCTCTTTCGTGGTCACGCTGTGGGTGGGACTGGTGAAGTGGGGCTCCCCGCCCGCCCCGCGGTCCGAAGACTACGGACAAAGCCTTGCGCGGGTGCCGCGCGCGGCCTTTCCTCGTGTTTACACGGTCGACGCAGCGCTGCCCGAGGGAATCGACGGCTGGGATTGGCCTCGGTCGGCGCGACAACAGCTCGTGATCCGCGATGGGCTGATGGGATTCCGAGGCTGGATGTCGGGCGACCAGATGCGAGCGCTCGAGGAGGTATCGGACGTGGCGCGGTGGCAGGCCGCCGTCGATACGCTCCACGAAACCGCCCAGCCGCCGGCCGCGCTGCGTGGCAAGGTCGACTACCTGGCCGGCCAACAGCGGCTCGCCTTCAGCGGCGTGATGACCGACGCGGACCGCCAGGCGCTCGACGCCCTGGGAGACGACGATGCCTGGCGCCGCGCCGTCGAGCAGCTCTACGAGGCCAGCCACCGCGTCACCACGGTGACCTACCGCGTACTGCCCGCGGCCATCGACGAGCAGGCATGGAGCGCGCTCGGACTGACCGCCTCGTTGGACAAACCGACGCACACGCTGCGCTTCACGGGTCCCATGTCGGTGGCGCAGCGAAACGCTCTGGCGCGGCAGTTCCCCGTGGTCATGCCGGCCGGCGGCACGCAGCGCCGGGCCCTGACCGCCCGCCTCAACGCGCTCGGCCCGCTCACGGCCGCGCAGCAACAGGTCATTGAGGCCCAGCAGGACGCGGTGTGGACCGCCGAGCAGTTCGTGCAGACGCTCGAAGCCGCGGGACGGGCTACCGTGGCGGCCCGAACCGCGCGGCAGTGGTTGGAAGCCTGGCAACAGGGAGACGAAGACCCCGCGCTGACCATCACCGTCGGCAAAGACGAGCCGCTCAGTGACCGGCAGCGCGAACTTGTCGGAGAATTCGTCGACGAACAAAATGGTTCGCCGAAGCGCATCCGGCAGCTCGCCGCCGCGCTGGCCGACAACGGACCCTGGCCCACGGCGCGGCAACAGGCGTTCAACGGGTTCTTCGCATCCATCCCGTTGGTGGGCGAGTGGAAAGAGGACCTGGCGGGCGCCCTGATCCGCACAGGGCCTCTCAGCGACAAGCAGCGCCATCACCTGCTGGTGGACTATCGCAAGGAAAGCGCCTGGAATCGAACCGTGGAGCGCCTTTTTCACGAGGCCCATCGCGTGCGTTATCCGTGGTCGGGAGACTACCGGGCTGAAGGCGCGCCCTTCTGGTGGCTTTATGAATACGCCTTCAAGCCCCTGACGGCCACGATGTTCGCCATGCTGGCATTTTATGTAGCATCCGCGGCATTCCGGGCGTTCCGCGCCAAGAACCTGGAAGCCATCCTGTTGCTGGGCACGGCCTTCATCATTCTGTTGGGGCGCACCTTTGCCGGCGTACTGGCAACCTCGTGGCTCCCGGACTACCTGTCCGCGCTGCGCATCGAGAATCTGACGATCATCATCATGTCCGTATTCAACACGGCTGGAAACCGGGCCATCATGATCGGAATCGCATTGGGCATCGCCTCGCTCTCGTTGAAAGTGATGCTGGGAGTCGATCGCTCCTATCTTGGCTCGGGAGAAGACTGAATGGCCTCCGTCATACAGCACCTTCAGCACCTGGACCGTCGGTGGATCTTTCTGCTGATGCTGCTGTCGGTCGCGCTGCCCATTTTGTTTCAACTCCGTTTTCCCGAGAAGCCGACGCCGCTGACGCAGGCCACGTTCGAAGCGATCGACAATCTGCCCGAAGGCGCGCGCGTGTTGCTGGCCTTTGATTTCGATCCCGCCAGTGAAGGGGAGCTTGGTCCCATGGCCACGGCGTTTGTTCGGCACTGCGCCGAAAAACGGGTCCGTATGTATTTCGTCGCATTGTGGCCCGTCGGCGTGCAGATGATCGACGACGCCATCCAGCGCGTGATCGGCACGGACTTCCCCGAACTGGTCTACGGCACGGACTATGTCAATCTGGGCTTCAAATCCGGAGGCGAGGGAGTGATCAAGGTCATGTCCACGGATTTGCGGCAGCTTTATACGACCGATGACCGGGGAACCAACATCGACAGCATTCCCATGGCGCGTGAGGTGTCTAATCTTCACGACTTCGCCATGATCATCAATGTCAGCGCGGGCAGTCCCGGCACCAAGGAATGGGTACAGTACGCCGCCACACCGCTTGATATCCCGATGGTGGCCGGCTGCACCGGCGTGCAGGCGCCGCTTTTTTATCCGTACGTACCGCAGCAGCTACCGGGATTGCTGGCGGCCATCAAGGGCGCGGCCGAATACGAAAAGCTGGTCCTGGACAAGTACGGCGGGAACGATGATGCACGTTACCAGGAAGGGATGCGGAGGATGGGGCCCCAACTGGTGGCCCACCTGCTGATGATCGCCCTGATTATTGCCGGAAATATCGTGTACTTCTCCAGCCGCCGCCAGGAGCGACTTTCATGAAACCCGTCAACGTGGCATGGACCATCATCCTGCTGATCGCCGGGGGCTACCTGGCGTACCGCGCGGCAACGCTCCACAACGGGACGATCTACGTCCACGATGTGGACGGCAGGGAGATCGTGGCTACCGCGTGGGAGGCGGATTTGGGCGTCGCTCGACCGGACGTTTCTCGAACGATCGGCGTGTGGGTGGCCGCCATCTTCACGCTCTGTATTTTCTCTTTCTTGTATCGCGACAACGTCTTCTACAAGATCGCGGAAGCCGTGGTTGTCGGAGTGTCCGCAGCGTACTGGATGGTCATCGGTTTCTGGACCGTCATCGTTCCCAACCTGCTGGGCAAGTTGTTCCCGGCGATGACCCAGTCGTGGGCCGTGCCGGGACTGTCGCCCTACCGTGAACCGTTCTGGTACCTGTACTTCATCCCCCTGCTGCTGGGCATCATGCTGCTGTGGCGCCTGGCGCCGCGCGGCGCGTGGATAGCCCGCTGGCCGCTGGCTTTCACGATCGGCGCTACCGCGGGAATGCGTCTGGTAGCCTACATCCAGGCCGATTTTCTCAGCCAGGTTCGCAACACCATTCGTCCTCTGGTCGCCGTCGTCCGCGAGTCTCCGGAACAGTCGCTGCTGGACGGTACGGCCAGCTTGGACATCGCCAATACGGTGTTCAACATTACGCTCGTCGTCGGAGTGTTGTCGTGTCTGGTCTACTTTTTCTTTTCCGTGGAACACAAGGGCGCGGTGGGCAAAGTCGCGCATCTCGGAATCTGGTTCCTGATGATTACGTTTGGCGCCGCCTTCGGATACACCGTCATGGGACGCATTGCCCTGCTGGCGATGCGCATCGAGTTCCTGTTCGACAATTGGCTGTGGTGGATCGACCCGAATCATCTGCGTCCGCCAGGCTGGACCGGCTGGTAACCACCGCCACGTGAATTTTTCACGGCGGCCGATCTTCGGCCGCGTCCCGGTGTTACGGTCCGCCGGACTGGTCACTGCCCAGGGCATCCGCCGCGAGCCGGCGCTTGAGGACATCGAGCAGCGCTTCGCGATTGCCGCACCAGGGCACATACACGGCCCGCAACGCGTCCAGAGGAGCAACGCGCTGCCGTGTGTACAGCATGACACCCTGAAAGCGTATGGCGCAGTGTCGGACGCTGGACCATGCGATGCTCCGCCGGCGTCCCATCACGCTCCACGAGAGGCCGCCGGCGTCGACCGTGTACGACACGGGAATAAAGAATCTCCAGCCCGCCACGATCAGCAGGCACGCGGCCGCGCAGGCCGCCAGCCAGCTTTCGGCAACCAGCAGGGTCACGCCGAATACAACACCGATGGCCGATACCCCGATCCACGAATAGGGCATCCCGTCACCAAGCGGCCAGCACCGCCACTGCAGCGTCGGAACGATCTCCGGCTCGGGAGCTGGTTCGCTCGTGCGTGTCGTTTCGCTCATAAACGTGATGGTAACCAGCCTTCACCGGCGAGGTCACGCTAGCCGACGACCGCCATCGGCCGCGGGGCACCAGTTCTACACCGCGCTAGGTTGGGAGTCGCCGAAAGGGGACTGGCTCCGAGAGGATTCGGCGTTGCCTCTTGAAATACGGCATGGCTCAGTGCCTGTCTCCTTTTTATTTGCTGTCCCGTTTTATCT
>Ga0315534_1000665_pt1 | contig 24275 bp, 25 predicted proteins | sample SalMarSW160240MG_FD_203094 | JGI IMG/M metagenome (GOLD analysis project Ga0315534, IMG submission 203094) | Salt marsh sediment microbial communities from the Plum Island Ecosystem LTER, Massachusetts, United States - Salt Marsh Sediment SW1602-40 ...
AATCGAAAAAGATTATGAAAACGAGGTTCTCAAACTTGTTATTGAAGATAAAATTAACAGGTACGATCTTCGATTCTTGAATCCGCATCTAGACTGGGATAACAAGAATATCCTTCGTGCTGAAGGGGAAAAAGGGATGCTTGCAAGAGGGCCTGAATTGAGGCTAGAAATAATACCGGGGGATCACACATGGGATGTTGACATCGATGTCTTTAAAGGTAGGAAAAATGTTTTCAAAAATAGAATATCTTTAACTAATTCGGATGGCAAGAAACTACAAAATTTTTTGGTAGATAAATATTTATCCTAATAGTCATTAATAAAGTATAACAAAGTGAGATACTTGCTTCACACTGTTTTAATGTGATATTAAATGCCGCTATAAGGTTTGGATGTATCTTTGTATGTAATATTGTCAACTGTAGATCAAAGCTGATAAATGAAGGGGGCATGTAACGGTTTTATTTTTTCATTCATTTGAAATCATTCATTTGAAAGGAAACTTACCCCTAGACAACTTAGACATTTGTTCCTCTAGGGTTTCGCCAGTCAATTTCGATTCAAATTCTTTAGCCACAACTATCACTCTAAAGATTTTAGAAGAGTGTTTTGAGATCGTATCTAGAAATTTCTTTAGTTCATCTGATGTCACAGTTTGATTTTTGAAATCTTTTATTATAAAATAACCTTTGTTTGTTTTATGCACAACATCTAAATTTTGTGAGTCGATCCTGTGTTCAAATGTTGGCTCGGCTTCAGAATCTTTACCACCTCGTAATTTATTCCATAATGATCTTGTAAATATCTGAGCACTTGGTTTGTCAAGCAATGCTGAATAGTAAACTTCCGGCCTTAATTCAGGGAACACCATTCTGGCAAGATTGAGAAGCCTAGGAAGAGTTGTATCGAATATCAAAATGTAGGCGCTATGTAGGTAATCCTCATTCCATTCAGATAATCTCCTATACACATGAGATGCTTTTATGATGAACCACATAATGACATACACGGCTAGAACGAAAGATATTACAACACTAACAAGAACTAGAATATTCTGAGACATACTAAATAACAACGCTCCCAAGGCCAAGGCGCTGAAGAATGTTATACATGAGACCAAGATCAGTAACCATTTACTTGCAGCTCTTAGGAATTGAGAATTGACATATGCTCTCTGCGAAAGACTTAAAGAAGAATATGGCTCTGACATAAATAATCTAATTAACTACAGTTTTATTTCAATATAAGCCACTCTCACAATTTGTGAGGAATACACCACTTTTTCTATAAATGGATATACAAGTTCTTTGAGTACTACCACGAGTTCTGCGGATTTCATGTAAAGCAAAAAATGTAATGAAGAGTGATGTCTAAACGACAAAAAACTCTGGTAAGATTCCAGAATGGGAAACTCATACCAACAAAGACACAGATCGTAGTTAGCTGTGTGAAAAATGAGTCAGTTGAAGAAACTGAAAAACTACAGAACAAAAGCATAACGTACACATTGAAGAGAACGAACCGATCAGAAATCGGACCACAAAATGTGTTCACCAGAATGAATGACTTCAGACACGTCAATGGAGGGAATTCGACATGACAATGGAACAGACACCGAAAGTCAAAGAACATTTCATAGAGGCCAACTTCCTAAAGACCTTTTATGAATGTGAAGAGCGGCTGATACGTAGACAAGATGAAACAATAGAAGCACTAGAAATACAGATCGCTGATGCAGAGCAAGAACTGTACGAAAAAGATAGACGAATAGTACAACTTGAAAATGACCTCGATGAAATTTGCGAGATGTTATTGCCGGGGATGAACCTTCAATGATGGAGCTGCATGACAGAACAAGTAAGGAATTGAACCGAAAAGGTTGCATCGTTGCACCAATGAATTCGAAATCGCAAATGGAGGGGATATTAGCAAAATGACTATAGAAATAGCAGAATATAGATGCCCTACTTGTGGTCACATACTGGGTGAAGAAGAATATAGAAATGCATGCAGCAACCACGATAAGGCCAGACAAGAGATTCGTGGAGAACTTAGTGAAGAACTGGCGAACAAACATCAAGAAGAAATGCAGCAGGAGAGAGCAAAGTATCAGAGAGAAAAGCAGCAACTAGAGATGCCACGCATGGCATCGTCACAAAAAATAGAGACTGAAGCGGCATGTCACGGTTTTTTAGGTTTTCTCGCTCCTTTTTGCTCAAAAAGCCATTTTCGCCTGTATTCCTCTTGTCGCAATTTAAATCCTTTAAAGATATTAAAATAGGCTTGCTTTGCATGGCTGTGCTTCTCGAGCTCTGACCGGATCCATAAAGTGTCAAATACAGAAATTGCAGCTGTGATCTTCGACTCATTATTAGAGACTGCCATCTCACCGACTACCTCCGCAAACGCCTTCTTTGTGCTATCTGCTATTGCTATCAAGAGCGAGGTAACTTGGTCTACAATTAGGAACATATTCCTATCTCCCAAATCCTTAGTTAAGAAAGAGATACTTGCATAAAGATCATTACTCTTGCTTCTTAAAGCCTGTTTAATCCTCTCTTTTACAATCTCTGGTTCCCCCTCACCCCTGTCTATATGAACTACTGCCTTGACAACGACGTTGTGCTTGATCTTATTCCCTAGGGAAGCTACTATCCCTGCGCTCTCTGCAGACCAAAATATATTCACACAGGGGAAGACGATCAATATTTCACTTCTTGATAACTGTATAACTTCTGTTATGGCGTCAATTATTTCCAATGGATTGTTAATTGTCTCCTTTATAATTTTATCACGGGATATCACCCTCTCGATTTCAGCGATCTTCTGCATTGCCGGAACGGCTACACTCCAAACCCTCTCAAAAAAGTAGCTCTGCATCTGAATAAAGGACTGGTTAGTGGAGAGGATCAAATCAAACTCTGGATTGACGACTTTGATTGGTTCAGTAGCAAGATTTTCTACTGCCGTCGAGACATAAATGAATTGTTCATCAAGATCTCTTATGCCGAGGTATCCAGTAACATTATCGATATGCCTCAATTCTGCGAACTTCATGAGTTTCGTGCATTGGTCTAAATTTTCCTGACCGATTCTTGTTATGACACGTGAACCAAGATGCCTGAACTTCAGTTGGACCTGCTCATTCCAAAGGAGTGCATTGTCGATGAGAACTACCAACCAACAGTCGTCTAATATGCAATCATAACTTTTCGCTACGGAAGAGATTATTTCGGAAATTGCTGCAGTAATCTCCTCTGAATGGCCTCCCTTGCCTAAACCAGCATGACTAGTATCCGATTCGTTAGAAGGCAGAGATATTTGACCCTCTTCAATAGATCAACATATCGATATAAAGGCTTGTAATATTGGTAAACAGCCAGAATCCCAGAATTTTGGAACTAGCATTTAGATTCACCTGCAATCGAAACCTAATTATAACTACTTGCGTACCCCTTAAGTTTAGTTGCCTATCTATTTGGATGTTCACAGTGTACCATTCAAGGAAGATCAGCTGAAGGAATTGGTGCATGCTCCAAGGGATGAATTTGGTGTTAGCCACGTCAATCTCTTTTACAATCATGAAGCAAATGTCTGCTTCTGCCTGCTGGATGCTCCAGATGAAGAGGCGGTTGTAAAACACCACAATAAGGTTGGAATAAATTGTGAGTGGATAACCAGAGTAACAATGGCTACGGCCAAGGAATTCCTTCCTCAAGGTCATGTCAATTCTCTGCCTGCATAGTTAATACTAGGTACTAGTTAGTTCAATTAACTCGTAATTTGATAAGAAGATAATTCTAACAGAGTGTGTGTGGTGTCTTCCCCTTCCACTTACAAAAGATGTGCTGAGCAAAGGTAGCTCAGATCTACGGCAGCGATTTAACTAGCCGGCAGATGCGAACGCTCCTCCAGCTCGAGCAGATGCGCTGCTACGACCACCCCTGTCATTATCATTATTATCACTGTCACTAACACTGGTCCAGAAAATCCAGCAATAAGTATTGCGTTATTCGACTTTGTACTGTCATGCTTATTGAATTCATGTACATATCTAATTTAAGCACTGGAATCTTTATAATATTCAGATTTTTCTGATGGTTCATTACCGATTATCTTTGCATTATTTTCAGACATGGTGTACATTATTATTGACAATACTTTAGGAAGAGTTCATCAATCATCATATCTATCGTTTACTAAACGTGATAAAGGTGAAGATTCGAATAACTACTTGTTATGTTTTTACAAACAGTTTTTTGTTTTCGGTTCCATCACGAGTGGATAGTAAGACTACATCTTTTTCTAATTTTTTGTCGTCGGTCATTTACGTTAACACCTTAATTATATCGCATTTCAAACTTATTAGTTCTATCTCGCTATTTACCATACGCTCACCCAATTCTGATCGGTTATGAGTACAATTCAAAATGGGAAAGTGATCTATGTGTGGCAGCTGACCCCTTCCAGTCATTGATGACCATTAAAGAATGAAAAGGGCTACTGGACTAAATCTTTCCAGTCATCGCCATACTTGTACCCACATGAATCACAACGTGCCTTATTCAAATCGAAGGTATTACCTACGTTGCTAGGTAGTATTGTAATTATCCGGACATTATTGCATTGTGGGCACTTTGATCTTAAATCCATTCTCTGCTTACTTTGGGCTACATAACTAATAAATATTGAATTTAGGCTAAAATTTAATTCTCAAGTACTCCTTCTTTCTTCATACCTGCATATACATTAGTTCCTATCGGAACAAATTTTACTTGGACAAATCAAGATTACGTAGCTCATACTGCCACATCTGCTGACTGTTCATTTGATACAGAGGCTATTCTACCAGGATAATCAAGTTAAATCGTAATCTTGGAACCATATCATACTGCTGTAGATTCATCCTTGGATGCAAACAACAATTGAAGGAACTCCTATCTCTAATTTCCTTGGCAAAAACTAAGCGGAACCTGTGATCATGGGCAAGACGATTTTATAATATGCACTCAATACTTTGGTCAACATTTGGCATGGTTTCACATTCATGAACCCGATCCCTCACTCGTTCAAGTCCTTCTACGCTGGCTTTTGCATGCTTTAACCGTAATGCGTTAATACCAGTTTGATGGACTTGTTCTAATTTACGATTGCATAGTACAAGGAAGTCATTGAACATTTTGAACGAATCCCGCAATGCAAATATCTGGAGAACATTCAATATAATTCTGTTCAATCACTATCGTTCAGGTGATTTGAGCGTAACATGCTATTGAACGATCTACTAAACGCGTTAACATTAACAATTTTCCAACAGATATTGGAGTTTTGTAAACAACCTTCATTAACTGTTTACAGTTACAGTTAACACCATTAGGTAGGATCGATCGAACAGGGAAACCTGTAACTGCATGCCGAATGCGCCTTATTATTTCGTGAATCTATCCATAGTATACCCTCTGAGGACCAAAATTATCTTCACCAGTTTAACTCGCACATGTAAGTCCATATCTCACTTTAAATTTGTCGACTCAGTCACGAACCTAAGGCGTTACCATACGTCACGTTTTTAACTGTCTGAGTCACTTGACTGACTCAAGGGTGATATGATTTGCAACAAAAGAATGTATAACAGGTGATTACTATTTGTCTGACCCTGTGTCTACAAATTTACATCACAACGTTACCTGTGCGTCTTTATATTGTTTGTAGCCCATCTGTTTGTGACTGATCTGCTCAGCTCAAAGATGAAGCAGGCAGGCTCCGATCTCGACTACAGGAGCTTGATAATTATCTGTCTCCGTCAACCACAAGTTGATGATACTTCTATTGATTGACGTTCGCCACCATCAGTCTAAAAATACTAAAGCACTCACTTTCTATCAATGTAGTATAAACAACTTCTAACTATGACATTAATATAATCCTACATAGATGGTCTTGGTGAAATGAGATTTTTCCTAATTGTCTCTTTAAGGTTAAAGGATTCTATGATCGATTGTCTCTCCGCATCAGGTACGGTTGGCTATCCTTACTGCAATTTGGGAATTCAGTAACTAAAATGGTTAACGAATTATATGATAGAAAATATATAGTGGTTAGCAGCAGAATTGGTATTCAAACGAATAACTACATTTTTGATAGTCGTTATTATGCCTGAGGTATTTATCTATTTACTACTGTTTACAAATGAAGGTAACCTTGATACCTTCACTAGCATTTTTCATCCCTCCTATGCGCACCTTGAGCACTTGCCTCATTACAATAGTGGTGGAAGCAGGTATTCTTGGGGCAATTATTCTTCATTTATAGCTTTGGAACCGGAATATGGAGTGGCCAAACAGCAGCCAACTACAATTGAATTCAGTATACAGGATCGGAATAATAATGATGTGTATAATATAACAACAATGGTCGAGATATATGAAACGGCTACGGGTAATAGAGTTCACGTGTTTCCATGGACTTATCACAACGTGGGTGATTTTATGTTATTTTATGTCTTTCCTCGAACAGGGAACTATCAAATTGTGCTAAGTGTACTTGGCAGCAATACGGGAAACCTTGATTACGAAGGTAATATGTCAAGTTTGATCGGGTACGCGGATCCTCCTAGAACCTTGCTTAGTAACATAAAAGAATGCAATTGCGAGCGCACAATATTCAACATATCCATATCCCCTTCCTATGGAATAGTCCAAGACATCATGTATGCAGTTATCATTATTTTGCCTCTTTCAGTGTTAGGAAGTATTTTAGTATGGAAATTCAGAAAATATCGATATGATATTAGAAAGAAAGTAGGCCCAAGAGCAACGACAATTAGGAGAGATGCTGTCAGATATCTAGTTATGCTTCTTGCAATTGGAGGAGGGGTGGTGCATCTAGCAGTGTTTCAGGATCATGCCACATTACATGTTTATTACAGTTTATTCTTATTAGCGGCTGCAGCAGGCCAGATCGCTTACGGGATATTATTTGTCCTTGTTACCTTGTCCAGGGATGGAGATTTGCAGAGACATGAGAAGGATGAAGTATATAGTCAAATTGACAATTACAACTGTATGAAACAGAAAACCCTGGATGATCATAGGAAAAAAATGACTATTAACCTGTTTGGACTTTTTGGGACGTGCGTTTTGATAGGATTGTACTTATATTCAATCATACTGCCTCCTCCATTATCACCCACCGGTACTGCTGAAGAGATTGATATCGAAGGGATTTCTGCAAAGCTACTAGAAATATTCCTTGTAACAGGAATAATACTGATAATTAAATGGGACCGGGAAGAAATAAAAAATAAACTTATGCATATTAGTAACAGGTAAGCCGGTATGTACTACTTCAGAATGTGTTCAATATTCGATGGGACTCCAATAAAAGCCCTATAATACATTCATTGGCTAAGTGTTTCAGAACTGGGCTTACCTTCTGCATGATCTTGTGAAGTTTCTATTTTTGCTTCAGCATCTTGGGCCACATTCTTTACTTTTTTTGCTGGATCAGTCATTAGTATAAACTATTGCCGAACCTTTTTCTTCAAGCAATCGCAATAGTTAAATCTGTTTAGTAGAGTAATCCTCTATTTGGGGAGAATTTGCAGACTGATACAAAGAATGTGCTGAAAACCTAATTCGACATGATCTGAATATGCATTCCATAAAGAAATGATCCCGTTGACCAATACGCCGCCGCCGCCACCGCCTCTACTAGAATATATACTATGAAACCTATTGACTTCCGAGGTTTTGGGGAGACCGTTTTGGGATTTCCTAAATACGTTTAGATAACCTTAAACGTCAAGGCTGAATGCATGCTATCTGTAGAATAACATAAATATCTCTAAAACTCAGATCGAATATTGAGGTGTATAAGACCGTTATACTTCAGCATTTTTTCGTTGATACTACTTGCTGTTGCTTCCTTATTATATCCTCTATCGCATGACTCATTGCTAAGCGCTCAAGAGATCAATAATAGCAAAGGTACAACAAATGGTAGAAGTTTAGATGTACTTCTTGAACCGATCCCTTATCCAGCTAAAGTTGATTTAAGTCCTATGAAATTTAAAGTATCATTTTTGAAACCAAATACCACGCAATTACAGGAACATATTGACTTTAATCTTAGGATATCAAAAAATGGCAAACCACTGTTTCAGGCTACCAATCAGACAGGGCAGCCTCTCGTTCCTCTACATGCGACGTACGGATATATGACAATACCAATGATCAATTACGAATTCAATCAAACAGGAAAATATATTGTTGAAATTCCTGTCTACGGAATCGTATTTAATCCGATTAGGCCAGAATTTGTAAACTTTACAATAGATGTTTTATCCTGAAGCTTTCGAAAAAACAGCGCTGTTTAATCATCGAACTTAGGTACAGTGGTAAGAAGTCCACAGTTGTAGATACAATGGCAAACTCTAATCTTTAGATCTTGCCTTTGCGATAAAGGATCACTATCGCAGCAACAGCGGCAGGTATTCCAGCAATGACAGCATAAGTTATATAGACAAGTGTTAGTGGAGATATGAACTTTGTTTGTTCGCTGACTATTCCCGTATTAGTAGCTGAGACTCCTCCTTCCTCCTGTGACTCTAAAGGATTTTCATATACCAATGTGTTAAATTCTGTATATGCCGGAGTATTTCCAACATTTTCAATTCTTATTGTTACTGGCCCTAGTTCGTCAAAAACGACCTTCTGAACATCTGCACCCACTTCGAAAATGTCCGAAATTCTATCTACCTCTGTCCCGTTTCTTATTACAACAAAATCATAAGGAACAAGATGCGATTTTTTATTGCTAGGCCAGTCAAAGGAATTTATCAGAAAATTAACTGGTTCTCCCAAAACTATTACACTTGGATTCCATGACATACCTATCTCATATTTATCATCATTCGTGAACGTATAAACAGGAAATCTATCAATTCTGCTGCCAGATGCATTAACAGGATAGGTCGGAATTTCAACCTGTTTCTTCTGTTGTGGTTGAGCTACTCCCTGTTCTAAAGCAACTGATACTACTCCCTCCATCCAAGGATGAATTGTACAAAAATAGGTGTATCTGCCAGGCTCCGTGAAACTGTAGGACCATGACTCACCTGGACCAAATAGGCCGCTATCAAAAATACCATTTGGTTTTCCTTGTTTGTTTGTTAAAAGGCTTTCAATACCTGCTCCAGTACCACTGGTAACGGTATGAGATTCAGTATCTTTATTTATCCATGTTACTGCATTACCCTGATTGATAGCTGCCATTTTTGGCACATACCATTGTCTTGGAGATAGATTGGTGATGTCTACCTCAGGGTTAGCAGCGCCTCTGGGTATTGTAACTTCAAATGACCCCTGTTGATTTTCATCTTGAGTAGTTTGTGCGTAAATTTCGTTGATATTGTTCCCAAATTTATGATTAATAGTATTATATGATACAGAGATCAAAATTACCGTAATCGCTACGGTCATAATTCTTGATATCATGCTTCCTAGATCTAGTTTATTCTACAGCAATATGTATGTATAAGCAATTTATCAAATTTTAGAGCCACATACTCGGAATGTTTTAGTTCGTACTTCATATAGTTAAGATTAGATCCCCAATCTTTACAAGTAACAAAATGTTCTACATCTCTTCCCACAAGCCGAAACGATACTACCACTCTTCCTTATTGGAATATTGCATTAGATGATAAGATCTGGTTCAATGAACATGAGGGAAATGCAATAGCATATTTTGACACGGATAGTTCTACTCTCGTCGAATACCAGGTTCCAAATATGGGCAGATTATGGGGCAATACGTCTAATCCACTAAACTTTGCAATCGATGGCATAGGATCTGTACGGTTTACAGAATGGAGTGAAAATAAGAGTGGAGTTTTGCAATCTGATGAAATTACCAACTTACCCTTTTGGATGACTGTTTCAAAAGACCAATTAATTCTTGATGCTAGCTCTGGAGAAATAAGAAGAGATATGGTTCGAATCACCATTTATCCAAATAGTTCCTTTGTAGGAGAACTAGCCAGTCAAAACCAGCCAGAAATTACCGTGGCCACATCTATTACTCCTTCTGGAAAGTTATGGAATTTAACTACTGGCTGGTTCCAAGGCAACAGATCTAGTTATCACTTAGTACTGACTACCGAAATGGGATGGAATGAACATGTTCAATACATCTCTGAAAAACGGATAAACTACAAATCACTCTTAATAGTTAATGAATCGTATTGTATTATCAACACATTGCACATGTACCAATGGGCATATTGTACGTTTATATTCCATTTTTTGCCACTTTAATGTCTCTAACGAATTCTTCAAGTCTTCTTAATGTCTCTGTATGCAAGTTATGTTCTATACCTTCTGCATCTTTATTGGCGACGTCGTCTTGAACACCAAGAATTTTAAAAAGTTCAGCCAGAACCCTATGTCTCTTGCTAATGGCTTTGGCTACTTCAATTCCCTTATCAGTCAGACTCATTCCTCTGTACCTCTCATATTTAAGAAACTCAGTCTCATGAAGCTTCTTCACCATACTTGTGACACTTGGGGAAGAAACATTCAAATTTTCAGAGATATCTACAGTTGTGGCATATCCCTTCTGAAGAACTAATTCATAAATTACTTCAAGGTAATCTTCCATTCTATCTGTGCGATTCTCCTTTACTGTTCTCTTCGCTTCACGAATTGAATTGAGTCTACTTACATGTTTTTGATTGTTCTCATATGACATATTTTCATGATGATCAATTTGGTGCGGTTGCCATTCTTTTTTACTACTAGGGGTTGAGAAGCCGCTTGGATTTTTCTGATGGCTGTCCATCAATGGCGAGGAGCATCCTTTACTCTTCATCATATCAACAGCCCCGTAAGATACATTATTAGTAAGCCCGCAATAAAGCCAGCTATAACTGATCCTGAAAAATAGGATGCAGATTTAGGTTTCTGATGATGGAATATCCATAAAGCCAGAGAGTACACTACTTGAAATATCGCCCCAGCACCCACTGACAAGAATATTATTGCGGCTATTGGAGAATAAAGAAAACCTCCGATCCAGGTGCCAATGATGGTAGGAATTCCTGCAACCAATCCCATTATGATTAACCTTTTGATTATTTTGCTTCTACTCGCCTCGCTTTTTGCGATAGGAGCGACTATGGCTAATCCCTCAGTAGTATTGTGTAATGTAAATCCAACTATAAGAAATGTGCTTAAGGCAATTTCCCCCAATATCATGGCTGCACCTATTGCAAGTCCTTCACCAAAATTGTGTAATCCTATTCCAATAGCGATCATCATCGATATAGTCAAGGGCCTTAATATTTGCGGGTACATTTGCACCTTAACCTGGGGTTCTGGCGACGAAGGTGAAGGAAGAGGTGCTGTTGTAGTTCCATCTACACCTACTACTTCTTTGTTCCCGGGCAGAAGTGCTCTTGATGTTGGCGAGGAGGAGGATAGATCAGCATCCTTCCTCAATACGGACTTCTCCAAAGCTCTTCGCATTAAGCGTTCAGAGGTATACATTAATAGTAAGAAAGAGGAGACTGCTACAAGAATGATTAACAGTTGCCCATTGAATGCCGCAGATAAATTCTGGGCAACAATTTCATTTCCTTCCAGTAGCGCGTCGATTCCTAAAAAGGTAAGTAGTCCCGCAGTGAGACTAAGAAAGAAGTCATACTTGCCAACACTGAGCCGTCTTATGTACGGATACCATAAAAGGCCTATCATGATGGGAATTACCCCCACGTATATCCCTAGTGATGCAAATAGTAAAGCTTGCTCTGGATCTGGAGTAGGTGCCAACGCGGCCGCTTCAACATTCTTACTAAATCTAGTTCCATCAGACGTAGTAACTCCTATCTCATATGGTTCACCAGGATTCCATGGGAATGGCATTATCACGGTAGCTTCATCCAGCCTAGATAATGTGCTGGAGGGTTCTATGGCAGCAGATTGAATTCGATCATTCACATCAGCATGAGATATAACTACCTCCAGTGGTCCAGTATTGCGTATAAATGCTACGATCTGGCTATCACGAAATTCTACCTTTTCGATACTGATTTCTGGAAGTGGGATTCCAGTATTTAGGAGAGATTGACCGAAAGGACTAAGTAGAAACATAACCATTCCTGACAAGATAACAATAGGTACAATTGCAAGCAAAATTGCCCAGTTGCCATTAAACGTACTAGTATTTCGGTTGCGTTCATTGGATCTTTTAATTCCAGGCAATCTTATATCGATATTTTTCATTTACTACCTACTCGACCTCTGTTAAAGATTGACCCTTGTTCTGCTCTAAGGAATTAATAGGCACATTGAAATTATTGTTGATACCTTCTGCTGATCTGCTCTCCTTCTCAGGGGCATTATAGTAATCGTTCTCGGCCTGACTACTGTTAAAAGAATTAGTTAGTACATTATAGAAATTAGCTGACGTACTATTGGTAGTGTCGATACTGTTTTCATCATCCTTTACCAAGAATGTTCCCATCCATCCTTTTTCTGCGAATTCTGCCTTGTGAGCATGAAACATATATTTTCCTGGAAATTTGTACTTAAATTCTATAATCCCCCTGTCGGCCTGATTTAAACTAACTATATCTGTCAATACATCTGGCTGCAAACTTGTACCGCTGGGATAGTAATTGAACATATTTGCATGAAGATGGAAATTATTGAGTGGATCATATTCTAGCATATTCACTAGATATATTCTCACAAGTTTATCTTTCTCTATCTGAATAGGATGATGCATGTAATAATAAGGCACTCCATTAACAGTATAGAAGTTATTTTCTGTATCAAAATCAGTATCGTATCCATTCATGGTCATGACCATCTCATCTGCAGGAGGACGTGGAGTTTTGGGATCAACTATATAGACTCCATACAAGCCATGAGCAATGTGTTCTTCCAATGGAGTCATATGACAGTGATATGGAAAGACACCAAAGGGCTCTGCAACAAACTCATAGGTGAATGTTCCCCCTGGTGAGATCATTTCAAATACCCCATCCATTTCAGCGGCATGAATTCCATGAAAATGAACGGAATGTGGTTTTGAACCATCATTTATGAAATTTATTCGTACTATATCTCCTTCAGTAGCTCTTATCGTGGGACCAGGGACTGTTCCGTTGAATGTCCACACATTGTAAAATACACCAGGAGATATCTCTTTAATTTGATCGTCTGAGGATACTAGTGTAAATTCCCTTAATATTGTACCGTTAGGTAGCTTTGATACTCTTCCATAATTGAATTCGCGGAGATATTTGTCAGGATCAATGACCCGACTTTGCGGGTTCCCTTCAGAATCTATCGGGTCTATGATTGTTCCTGATGTCGTCCCAATGGGATAGCCTGGCGTATGACCACCAACTGAGTGCTCTGATTTTACCGTGTCACTTGTACCAGGCTTGCTAACATTCTCACTAAATAGTGAAAAACCCTCGTAAACACCTGAAATCATACCCACAGCGACTATAACTGAGATGATAAAGGTCAAAACCCCGATAACAAGCAAATACTTCGGCATATAACAATGATAGGTGTATCAATTAATAAATGTTAGTCCACTCTAACATAAATAGTGGTAATTAAATTTATTAGTTCACGATAAAACCTAAGAGCAGGAATCTTATAACGTACTAAAAACTTGCGAGGATGCACAATCTAAACTTTTGGGGCCTATGTGTAATCCATTAGATTTAACCTATAAACGTCTAATTGCACACGGATCACCGTCCAGTGCTGATCAAACTTCTGCACTTTTTATTTTATTTGAACTAATTCTCATCTCTTATTCAGTATAAACACTCACAATTACAAAACTAAGGCTCATCCTCACGACATTAGTAGTCGAATAAAACAAAAATGCCAGCAATTAGTATTCCGGAATCAGTATTCAAATATATAAAGATCTAGCTCTAATTAATATGGACCATGGATCTTGACAGACTATGCAAGGATGTCATCGGACTGGATTCAAAGATAAGGTTCGCGGGTGTGTGTGATGATGTGGGTGAAATAGTCTATGGTGGGCAACGTGAAGGGATCACAGATCTCCTCTCCAAAGAGGAAAGTAGGAGATCAAATTTGCAGGCTATAGCCAGATGGGCTTTAAGGGAATCCCTCTCCTTAAAAGTTGGTAAAGGAGCATACGCAATAGCAGAGTATGAGAAAATAAAAAGAATAACGTTTCCGATAGAGGAAAACCAATTGCTTTTAGTTACCACAGAAGTAGATTCTGATCACAACAGGATAATACGAGATATTCTAAATCTACTTAGAAAATAATAGTTGAAAAAAAGTGTTATTCAAACGAGTATACCTAATTACCGTTAGTAATCTGCTACATGGTAATGGAAGTGCATAACTTGGCTAGAATGGTTTAGTGATCTTAGTTTTTTGGCAATCTTACAAGGAAAAGTGTGTTGGACGGTGGAGATAGTCGACAAGGGTCATTGGGAAGTACAAGGCGAACACTATGATGAGGAAGGCCCTTTTGCTAGCTTTAGATGGTATGATGCAGATAGAGTGGATATCAAAAATTTCAGTGTAAGTGAAATAAAACCTCTATTATCTAACGAAGATATATAGGTGGAGTTGCGTCTCGACCGGGTGAAGTCAGGTTCAAAAGTCGTCTTCGAGCACTTACGTACGTACGGAGTGAATATGAATATCCATAATGAATAACATACATTTAGAATTCTAATCGTTGGAGAAATGTTATCATACGGGAGTTATACAATACCAAGATTAGTTTAAAGCAGAAATTCCTTGAGTCTCTAAAGTTAGATTGCAGATTCTCCACGATTTCTGGTAGACAAATCCACTGCAACATTCACGTCTGTGACAAATATTTTACCACCTAGTGAATCACCTAATTTTTCAGCTAACCTTTCAATCAATGTCTCGACTTGGTCGTCTCTAATTACTACTTCAACTTTAGTCCGAGGAATGAATTCTGGAGTGTATTTACCTGTGCCCCTAGCAATTTCAACAGGCTCTGCCTTCACCTTTCCTCTTCCCTGAATTCTATAATGACTCATTCCACCAGTATTAGCATTTTTTAGAATATCGCTAACATCGTTTAATCTTCTATCTGGAATTATTATTTCCATTTTTTTCATATCAGAAATTAGCCTATATTATGATCTTCTGATACATACAGCTTAAAAAGTTGCCGAACGCAGTGCGCTGATCTGCAGCCATCGTCCTAGATATGTCGCTCGAACTAGTAGTAATTGCTCTTACCTTTCTCTTCGCCCTTTCTTGACTTTAATTCTCTTACTTGGGTTGTTTTTTCTAATCTTATTCATTCTTTTACTGCTACGCTTAAGAGTAGTCAAAGATAGATTTTTAGATCTGGTTTTTGCTTCAGAAGGGGCTATTTTTATCCTCTTAATATCATTTTGGATCTGTGCCACTTGCTTTTGTAGATGACTAACTTGAGATTGAATCTGTTTAAATGATTGTAATTGCAACTCGCCTGTTCCTGCTCTTGCCATCGACTTGGTCGGCCTCTGCTTCTGTAAGGATTGAACCATTATTATTGCTTTATTAATCCGGTTTTCATTTTTCGCCTCTTGCTTCGATATCTTTGTTAGATAGGAAGTTATTCGTCTCCTCTTCTGCTTATTTGCACTAGTTCCGGATTCCTCTTCACGAACTTGTTTTAATACTGCGGTTCCTCTGTTTTGTTCCCGCAGTGTTTCTTCTTGAGGGTTAGTGGGTGCTTCTCCTATCGAAATCGGGCTATTTGTCACTTCAATTGAGGTAGGGCCTTCTTCTCTTTCCTCCTCCTGAGTATTCAACCTTGCAGACGCAAGAGGCCCTTCTTCTCTTTCCTCCACCATCAGCTATTCATTACCCTCACCATATTTATCTTAAACGTGTCACAGAACACAGAATTTACGTACGTAACCCTTTGATTCTCCTTAATTATCGTATGACGTCTCCTGATACCTCTAGTTCAGAGTATTTTTATGCGCACTGCTGAATCATTGTATTTCACATCACACGATTAGTTGCTTGAAGTGCCGTATGAACCCGATAGTTAAAGTTATCGAAAATACCTCTGTGCGCCTAACCTATAGCCACACTTGCTGCAGTATGTTGTTTCACTCAGATTAATGTGTCCGCAAACGCGACAACGCCGGCCGCTTCTGATGCTGCTTGTGCCCTTACGACGACGGTAGGCCATGGCGGCAGCAGTCGGGGGCCCATCATGAGACATCTAGAATATTTCACGTTTACTGACGTATTCCAAACTATAAGTTTGACTTAACAACATTCATCTATTGTATCTTTTGTTGTAAGTGAACCCAAAAAAATTGAAGTCAAACATCCCTGTCAATGAGAGTGGTGTTTTCTAAGCATATCTTTTGCAAATGAATTTTTTGAAAGGTAGGTGAAGATATTTACTATCCTTCGGATTTCCACCCCCGTACCAAGGCAGTAACGGTGCATTGGGTCTTCCCAACTTCCCTTCCGGCACATTATGGTTCTAACTTAAACAGAATATAGAGGATTGATGTAATAGGAGAATCCTTGAGTTTACTCAGTATAGCCTAACAATGAACCAAGTAGCCGGCCTCCACATTTCTGTCTTATAATGGGAAGAAGATTAGCGTAAAGAGATGAAGCAAGCTGAAGAACAAGCAGGAGAGCACAAGCTATTACTGAATGGAAGTACATCTGAGATTGGCGGGTGGTTTCCCGTATTTTGATTGGATAGAACAACGACCCGAAATTAAATGATGACCAATTAGATGTTTATTGAGGAGCAACTGCTTCACAGAAACTCTAAATGGCTAATCTCCCTTGCGAGGCTTGAGAATATCAGCGAGTTCTAACTAGTGCTGCAGCTGCTATAAATATTCCAGCTGCTCCTACACCAATTGCAGTTATAGCTAGCATATACGATCTATCTGCGATGTCTTTAACATCTTGAATCCCTTCTTGCATGTTTGAATTGCTTTCAGCTAAGGTCCCAATATCATCTCTAATATTGTTTACATCATTTGTGATCTGGTTTAGAATGTTAGATATCTGATTATTAAGAAGATTGGTATTGGTAGAACTACTGCCACCACCACTGTTAGCTTCTGGAAATGATACCTTCTGTGTACTTTCGACATCTTCAATCTGTACTTCATCGCTTATTGGCTGACCTAGAATCGTACCGTTTAGCGTTAGACTGTAAGAACCAATTCTTGTTGGGAGAATTTTTGTTTCATACCATCCTGCTTGGTCTTGCGAAGGGACAAAATCAAGAGATTTTATCGCTCCACCGTATTTGACCAAGATATTCATATCGGTCAAAGCATTTCTTACTGGAATAGCACTACTACCATTTCCAAGGTCAGACTCCCTGGTTACTCCTATAACGATGTCATTTATTTCGTCTACCAATGGTGGTTCTTGATCCCAGCCAGTTTGAACTGTGATATTACCATATTCGTTTGAAATGTGTCCTAATACTTTTTGGGAGGGATTATATATAACAACATTAGATATGATTGAGGATGCAACTATCATTATAAATAACAAATGGGATCTATGATTTGTTTTATCGCAATTCACGTACTGCACTAATTTCATATACCTCTACATGCTAATATGATAAGCGAGTCTATAAATATCTTATAGGAAACATTTTTTAGGACACTGCTCTCGAATAAAGCAATACTTACAGACAATTACTATCGACAGGTTAGTTATATATATGTAATAAATAAAGCGTAATTTATAATTTGATGCATATAAACGGTTAGATTTGACTTAGTCAATATTGTCAGCTAACCTCTTTAACCTTTAAATGTGTAGTCCAACATTGAGCTATACGGATATTGCCTACAGGTTGCAATGGAATTTGTACTTTCTACCAATTCGTAGGTGGAGGGAATCATTCTGTATATCAAGCAGGATTTAAGAGGTGTACCGAGTGTGGGATCTACATAAGGTACCATGGAATTAGATGTCCTTGCTGTGGTTGTGTGCTGAGAACTAGAGGAAGAAAGCATAATGGAAAACTGGAAAACTGAAGTCCTAAAACACTTCCTTGAACTAATAAAAAATCAAAATTATGATTCATGATTCCTTCAATTTTTTTATCTGCATATATGAACACAATTGTACTTGTCATCTTTTTTTCGAACCCAGATACTTTTTGGAAATGCCAGAAAATTTGGAAAGCCGCTGGATCATGAAGGTCTAGACACTAAACACAAAGATCTCAATTGTGGAATAAATGGCGATGCACTTGCAATGAAAGAAATTTGGCGTGTGCTAAAAGATAAAGGATGTTTAATCCTTACAGTTCCATACGGTAGATTAATTATCAAGCTGGTTATAGAGTCTATCATCAGCAATCACTTTCAATATTGACCAATGTGTTCTTCGCTGTCAAGAAAGAGTTTTTTTGGTTTAAAAAAAAGTAAATGGACTTAGTGCAGTGAACTGGAAGCAAACAATTCAACATTGCTAGAAGTATTCAAATCGGAGATTTCGCAGCGACATAATAGCATACTTACTTTTGGAGGAAAGAAGAGGTTAGCTTGAATTATGTGAAATTGAGAGAAGTATAAGGGAGTTTTCTTCGGATCTTCAATATGCTCTTTGTAGAGTTTTGTCAAGTACTATTCACCTTGCCATATAGCATTAAAAATATGACTTGGCAATCATAAAGATGAATATGTCAAATCTAATAATACACAAATATTCACAATTTATTTCGTCATGTTCGACAATAGGGAATCTATAGGATTATTAACTTATCGAAGACGTTCGGTACTAACAGTAATTGGGGTATTTGGAATCCTTGCACAGTTGGCACTATTTGGTGCATACGAGAATGTAGTAGCGACTTCTAACAATGATAATGATCGAAAATTAGATATCCAATGCGAGACCGGCAACGAAGATGTATGTTTAATAGCTGCATGCATGGGCCATCCTTGTGTCTGGTATCAAAATAGTAGCGGTGGCGTAGAAAGAAACTTTGATGTCGCCATTACTAAATACAGTCTGGACACTTTCGATGAAGGCGTTACATCCAGTGTGACGCAGGTTGATGATGGTTGTATGGAGTCAACTTCTAACATCCAGGTGATTAGCACTAGCAGCAGAATGGGTAATGCTAGGAGTGTTAATAATGACAACAATGAAGATGATGACAGAATATTTACGAAACTTTTAGATAACGACCTTGATACAAAATGGGAGGAAGAAGGATTCGGATCTTTCATACAAGCTGATTTAGGTTCATTAGAATCGGTGTGTAATGTAGGGATCGCCTGGGACAAAGGAGATGAAAGATCATACAACTTTGTAATATCTACTTCTGATGACGGAACCACCTTTACTGATGTTCTAAGGGGGACAAGCAGCGGATCTACCGAAGCATTAGAGACATATGACTTGACCGATGTGGATAGCAGGTTTATCAGAGTTACAGTTTTTGGCAATAATGACTCTAATAATGATGACCATGATATCGCTGCAATAAATGAAATTAGAGTAGGAACTTCCACGACGACTGGTTCTCAATCAAATAACAACTCATCGAATGGACCATCAGAGCTGGCTGAAGACAATACAGCTTCTTCGTCGACTAAATCAACTGAGATCACTCCTGACAGCTACATTTCTGAACTAACCAATTTGATGGTTACCGATGGCTATAAAGATAGGGTACAAAAGCGGTTCGCGGACACCAATCTTCCACCATCAGTCGAGGACTTGAACATTAGTGCAGCTTCCGTATCTTCCTTAGAGATCGAGCTAAAAGGTTCAGATATCAATAGTTCTGACGAATTGGACTACTCTGTTGTGGACCTTCCAAGACATGGTGTTCTAAAAGCCGGAACCGATCAAGATCGTGTTCTATACTATCCAAATCCTGGCTACGTAGGCTCAGATAGTTTCACATACAGAGCGATTGACGATCAGGGCCTAGAAAGCGTCCTAGGAACAGTAGATATTGCTATCGAAGATTCCTAAACGCACGGAGGAATTGTGATAGCCCCCGCCTATTTGTTTTTGAAAAGTAGTTCTCAAAAGTAATAACCGTCATATTTTCAAGTTAGATTGCAAGTTCGTTCTCCCAAGAAAGCTCAAAAATTTTTACATCAAATATGCTGGTGAATTAACTAGAACACAATATGATTAATGATTTCTAAAAAATGCCTTATATGCCCTTAAGCCGTGATTCTTTCTATGTCCTCTGGAGAGGGATGCTACTTTTTATTAATATATACTAAACTCAATAATATTAATTCGCTAACTCATACTCCTGGAGATATTTAGCTATGTCTAGTTTGAAACGTCTTGTTCTGCAGTAGTTGGCTATAACATGTCTGAAATCATCAAATTTTGTATAATATCTGGATACAAGCAGATCATATTTTCCCTGTCTCCAGCATTCTTATATAGCATTAGATTCAGGAGATCCTTTAGGAAAATATATTACTTTTAGAATATCTCTGCTTTGTTTCATGTACTCCTTTACCATAGTAGAACCATGGTGTTGACGTGCTCTATCTACGAACAACATCAGTTTTCCAAACCTTCTTTGCATTTGCATGAGGTAATCCAGAAAGATGTGCTGGTTAAAGTATTCATACTGACGAAAGAACTGCCTTGTTCTTTATCTCCAGTCCACATCTTTTTTCGAGCCAAAGAAACATGGATAAAGATGGATTCATCCATAACTGCGACGGTAAAGCCTTCAGGTATATGTAAGATTATCCTTCTTGTCTTTTTCGAAGCTTATTTTTTATCCTGCTTTGATGCATTAACAAATCTCATTCTGGGTACTTTAAGCCTGAAACCCCATCTATGCGTGCAAATATGAACTTCATGATACTTGACTCCTGTTCTTTCATGTATCAAATTCATAACTTCTTTAGCCATCCATCCTGATTGATTTTCTGATAACTCTCTTCTTATCATACCAGATGTTTCTTCTGACATTTCTGGAGGCCTACCACTTCTATGCTTACTCTTTAATCCTTCCAAACCACCATTATCAAATCTCTTGAGCCATTTGTAAGCCCACCACCTAGATCTAAGGAATTCCAATTCAGCTATGCTGGTAGGTTCTGACTCGTCTTATCAGCAAAATCCTTTCTCGTACGTCTGCATCTTTTTCATTTCTATAGGCTTTGTTCAAAACTGCAGTTGATGTGATAACAACCAACAGATTATCTACGCGACGCCCTCAAGCTAAATTTGTACACCTGGGTGTAGTCAATATCCTTAGGCAGTATAGTACTAGTAGGTCGCACAACTGTCAAAGTAACTCGTTTTTCTTCTGCGAATTTAGTACTGCTTAATCTTTAGGGTTACCAATAATTAATTTATTATCTCTCAATGTTATAACCAAAACTTTATTCTTGATTAACCTGCTTTTAAGTTCCCTATCAATTGTTGCTACGGCACAATTATGACTACTTGAATATTTTATGATGGCCTCGTCGGCGTACTTTGATGGGGGAAGACTAATCAAATTGAATTTAGACCCTATCAAAGATAGAGCTGCCCTAGCCATCCTTGATCGCTTTGGACCAGAATGCCGTTCTAACTGTCTTAATTCGTCAGCTACTTTATTAGGAACAGTGAAATGCAGACTACCTAGAAATGATTCAATACTTTCAATATTTTGCAACGGGATGAAACCGAGGACCATCATAAAGCTGGTATCACATATTACCTCCATTATCCTGATGATATCTGTCAGTAAGTATTAAATCAACTGTCCACTAGTCAACCTGAAGTAATCTATCTGCCTGCCTGCCAGATCTTGTGAAAACTAGACAAATCGATCAGTGTGTTACTATGATAGAGATTCAACGGGAGAATTGTATTTACTAGGCTATCAAGAGACGTTGCGAGGAAGGAAACAAAATATACCTCTGCATTGGAAAAAGTAGATAAAATGAAGAGTTAATGCGAGTCTTGCTAATCTGCATACATTCCAATTAAAGGACTATATGTAGGAATTGGTTCCAATATCTCTTTTTTCGAATGTAGAGTTAAAAATCTGGTCAGGATGTAACACGGATATTCCTGTTACGTTCCCTAAAATCTCTATTAGTACTATCCAGCTTGGGGCATCTAGGTCCACCGGATTGTGTATTTCCCTAGCAATAGTGCGTATAAGCTCTAAGGACCTTAGGGAAGAATTGTGCCTTTTTTCGACTGACAATTTAAAGGAATCAGAAGAGGATATTTTCCTTTTGAACAAATCAATGGCCGCCGTTGCAATTTCAGACGGGTTCGAATTTGTAACGGATTGGATTGGAATAACCCTCAAAACATACCTAAATCGCCAGTCTTCGGAACGTATTATACCTTTGAATTTTTCGATTACCTCAAGAGGGTCCAAGCGGGTATTACCCGTTATTAAGCCTGAAATATTTGTAACGTCAAAAAAGGCATCAGAGTCTCCAACATCATCAAGCAAATCCAGCACCTCATCTATGGCATCAAATTCTCTATATCGAAAGGTTGTCGCTATTAGATTGAATTTATTTAACATAGTATTTTCATTAGAATTAAGGTTCTTGCAAGAACGTCGAACGTGAGCTGTATTATGGCTATTCATTCACCTCGTGCTCTTTACTCTTCATATTTTTAATTTAAATTAAGTACCTCTAGTCCTGGCATCGAGTCACCTGCTAGAAATCGAAGAGTTGCACCACCACCTGTGGATACATGACTAACTTCTCCCTCTGAAACACCCGACATCTTCATGGCCTGAAGGGTATCTCCCCCACCAACTAAGGTCTTAGAACCACGCCAAAACGCAAGGGCCATGCTTTTTGCAATATTTATAGTACCGTTTGCAAACATCGGGATTTCAAAGGAACCCATAGGGCCATTCCAAAATATAGTACCAGATCTGCTTCCTCCTATCTCTGAAGAGTATTTTTGAGCGGTTTGAATCCCGATATCAAACCCCGATGAACCTTCAGGAATATCTCCTTCTACCACTACTGCCGAAGAACTGTCGTTCATTGAAGAAGACACTATGTGATCAATAGGTAGCATTATTTTTTCACCGTAGGAAGATAGAGCCTCAGATGCCCATGCCAAATGTGCATTATCTATAAGTGAATTTCCGGTTTTTGATCCATTTGCAAGCAGAAATGTATATGCAGTTGCTCCTCCGAGTAGAAGCTTATCAGCTTTTGGTAACAAATTCTCCAGTGCGCCAATTTTGTCCTTTATCTTGACTCCCCCTATAACAAGAATCAGCGGCTTAATTGGATTATCTCTTATCATGGACAAATATTCAACCTCTCTCTTCAGGTTCAACCCAGCTGCTCTCTTATCAAAAAGCGAAGCGGCGCCGTAGGTTGAAGCATGCTTTCTATGAGAAGTACTGAACGCATCGTTGACATAAAAATCCCCCAGTGCAGCAAGATGATTAGAAAATTCCTGATCATTGAGTTCCTCTGATTCATGAAAGCGAAGATTTTCTAATAAAAGAACATCTCCTTTATTCATAGCGTCTATTTCCTTTTCTGCTACATTCCCAACACAGTCATTGGCGAATTTAACTTTATTGGCGGGAAGTATTTCTGAAAGTCTCTCAGTGACAGGTCGTAGAGAATATTTTTTCTCGAAACTCGTCGGGCGACCTAAATGAGACATCAGAATTAATTTTGCTCCACGCTTAGTAAGATATTCAATAGTCGGAATAGCCATTCTAATGCGATAATCCTCACCGATTACGCCGTCGTCTATACTTACGTTGAAATCCACCCTCATCAACACCTTTTTACCATAATAGTTCGAGTCATCGAAATCTAAAATACTTCTCATCATATTCGGTATGTAAGTATGGAGTTCGGATTATAAGCCTTGTTGCGGATTTCAAATTGCTGTCTCAGCACATTGGTTCAATAACATGTCTCCTCAGATATTTAGTAAAAACAAAAGTGGAATTATTCGTACTGGTATGAAAGTCTTTGAGGGCACTAGTGAGATGGTCATCCATTTTTCGGTACTCAGACTTAGATCTTTACAGAATTCGAAATTCATTAGAGAATCTCTTAAGATGAGCATGTTTTAATAGGAGCAACAAGTTTTGGTGCCCCCCTTCCTCCTTCAAAAGTATTGAAGATACTTTTCTGCAAGTAGGACGTGTGCGTCTGCCTCTTTAAGTAGTTTAGATTTTTTAGATTTTGCACTCTCATACTTTGCTTGAAAGGATGAAACTTTTGCCCT
>Ga0315534_1000666_pt1 | contig 24253 bp, 21 predicted proteins | sample SalMarSW160240MG_FD_203094 | JGI IMG/M metagenome (GOLD analysis project Ga0315534, IMG submission 203094) | Salt marsh sediment microbial communities from the Plum Island Ecosystem LTER, Massachusetts, United States - Salt Marsh Sediment SW1602-40 ...
ATAAACTCCCTGAGCGGTTGTCCTGTAGTATTCATCCACTCTGATCTTCCCCTCTTCAATCTCAATACCTAGTTCATCGATCCCGATTCCTTCGATATTTGGAGTGATCCCGACTGCCGACAGGATCATTTCAGCTTCTTTCTCTTCTTCGCCTTTGTCTGTTTTTATCCTGACCTTGCAAAGATCATTGGCTACCTCAACCGATTCAACGGTTGAATTGATCATGACATTCATGCCCATTTTCTTAAATGACCGCTCGAGTTGTTTTGAGACTTCCTGATCCTCCAGTGGGACAACATTCGGGAGGAATTCAACCAGCGTAACCTGGCATCCCAGGGATTGGTAGAACCAGGCAAACTCACTGCCAATGGCTCCGGATCCAACAACCACCATGGTTTCGGGCAATTTTTGCAGGGTCAATGCCTCCCTGTAACCAATCATTTTTTTGCCGTCAATTTTCAGGTTCGGCAATTCTTTCGAACGGGCGCCGGTAGCAAGGATGATATGATCCGAGGTATATTCCTCTTTCTTTCCGTTTCCTCCATCGACCTCAACCTTCCCGCTTCCGGCCAGTTTGCCGGATCCTTTGATGTGATCAATCTTATTCTTCTTAAACAAAAACTGTATGCCCTTGCTCATTCCTTCAGCCACTTCACGGCTACGGGCAATCATTTTCCCAAAATCGGGGGTGGCTTCCCCATTCAGGGCGACCCCAAATTCCTCTGCGTGTTTTACATATTGGAATATCTGGGCACTTTTAAGCAATGATTTTGTGGGAATACATCCCCAGTTGAGGCATATCCCTCCCAATTCCGCACGCTCAACAACCCCAACTTTCATTCCCAGTTGAGCAGCACGTATGGCAGCAACATATCCTCCCGGCCCACTGCCTATTACAATTAAATCATATTTCATTCGTATAAATTTTTATAAACTGCCTGTGAATTTACGCTGATTTTCAACAAACAGAAACTTTTTATATATAAATATAGTGGATTCCCGTCGTGCAAACTGAACCGATTACCTTACCTGCTTCCTCAACAGCCATGCTTTGATCAATTGCCTGTAAATGCGTGCAATGATAAACATCATCACCAATGTGAATATAATGGAGGCACCGGATGGGATATCGAACCGATACGAGATGAACAATCCTGCAAAACAACCCAACAGGGCAATCAATATTGAAACAAAAATTATATTTCTGAAACTTCGTGTAAACAGATTGGCAATGGTCTGGGGAATGGTCAGCAAGGAAATGATCAGGATAATCCCCATCACCCTGATGTTTAAGACAATGGTAAGAGCTACAAGGCCGAGCAAAATGTAATTGATCAATTGAACGGGTGCCCGGTAGGTTCTGGCATATTCCGGATCAAAGGAAACATAAAGGATTGTTTTGAAAAAGGCTAAAAAAAAGAGCACCATGATGACGTTCAGGATCAACATCATATAGAGATCCAGGTTGGTAACGGTAAGGATACTCCCAAACAGGTAGCTCATCAGGTTGGGTGCATATCCGGGTGTAATGAAGATAAAGATGATTCCAATGGCCATTCCAAAGGACCACCACATCCCGATCACCGAATCCTCCCTGATATCGGCTTTTTTTGTAACAAGCTCAATTCCCAGGGCGGTGAGCACGGCAAAAACAGCTGCTCCAAGAATTGGATTTATGCCAAGGAAATAGCCAATGCCAATGCCGCCGAAAGAGGCATGCGTAATTCCGCCACTTAAAAATACTATTCGCTTTGAAACAATATAGGTTCCAATAATCCCACAGGATACGCTGGTAAAGATGGCTGCAAGCATTGCTTTCAGAAGAAACTGGTACCGGAATATTTCAAAAAGGGCATCCATACATCTTAGTTTTGATGTTTCTTAAGTACAGTATGAGGAACGTCTCCGTGTGTAATCAACTGAATAGGACAATTGTAAGCTGCCAGCTGTTTTTCCGTTATAACATTGGACTCATGATAATGAAAATTTCTGTTCACGCAGGCAATGGTCTTGATGTAATAGGAAATGATCCCGATATCATGAGATACTATAATGATGGCCATCCTTTCGTTCAAGTCCCGCAACATTTCATAGAGTTCACCTTCAAATTTATTATCGACATAAGTACCTGGCTCATCAAGGATAAGCAGGTCGGGGGATGATATGATTGCCCGGCACAACAAAACCCGTTGTAACTGTCCTCCGGATAATTCTCCAAGGTGTTTCTTCCAGAGCCCTTCCAGTCCTGTCTCAACCAGAAGTTCATAGGCCAGTTCTTTTTCAGCTTTTGTATATTTTGAAACGAGACCTTTCCGGTTCATCAATCCGGAAAGGACCACATCACAGACGGATATTGGGAACTTACGATCCATTGCAAAGGATTGGGGCAGATAACCAATAGTGCTCATTTTATCCAATCCTTCCCGGAAATAGGTGATCTCTCCCTTAATGGGTTTCAGTAAGCCAAGGATAATTTTCAGTAGCGTGGTTTTACCCCCTCCATTCGGTCCGATAATTCCGATAAAATCTTTTTCATAGATAGAAAAATTAACATGCTTAAGGATGATCTCTTCATCATACCCTGCGGATAATCCTTTCAATTCAATCAGTTTTTTCACCGTTTCCGCGTTTTAATAATCAATCATTTTCCTGAAAAGAGTGAACAAGGGCGTTCACGATTTGCAGCACCGAAGCTTTCCAATCCTCATCCAGCGGATTAATCCGGACGATTTTCCCATCCAGTTCATCAGCAATAGCCCGGGCATTATCCATATCGAATTGTTCCTGTACAAAAACTACTTTCATGTTCTCTTTTTTCGCATGGTCAATTACTTCCATCAAGTAACCGGGAGATGGTTCTTTCCCTTCCCATTCAATGGCAACCTGTTCAATTCCATAATCTGCTGCAAGGTAGGTCAGGGCAGGGTGAAAGATGATGAATGATCGTCCCTTGAAATCTTTTAACATCAGCTCAATTGTCAGATCCAATGAATCCAGATCTTTCCTGAAACGGATGTAATTTGCACGAAAAAATTTCTCGTGGTCAGGATCGATCTCCACCATTGCCCGGTAGATGTTTTCCGCTATGATCTTTGCCCTCTTTGGAGATACCCAGGTATGTGGATCCACTCCACCCGGATGGCCATGATCAGTGAGTAAAAAATCATCTCCCCGGATCTGTTCGATCCCCTGAGAAAGATCGAACAGTACCATTTCAGGATTTGAAGCTGAGATCTTATCCATCCAGGAATACTCGAATCCGATATGGCCGGTCATGAAGTAGGCAACCGACTTCTCTAATCGTGCAATCTGTTGTGGTACAGGCTCATAACTCGCCGGATTCGCGCCTGGAGGAATCAGAACATTCACTTCATACAATGCTCCGGCAATCTGTTCGATGAAATATTTCTGTGGAAGGATACTTACAGAGAGGAGCCCTTTGTCAAGTTCGGGCTTATTCCGGCTGCATGCAACAAAAAAAACGAAGATTAATGTATAGAGAGCAATGCGACGCATCCAATTTAGAATTTATGTAAATAGCAAAATTACCAGAAATTCCCGGAATAAATAATCATTCATCCAGGAAAATCATTCTGTATATTTGGTTCTTTGGAAATGTTTGCCTAAACCTGTAATTTAGGATTTTTGATACACCTGGTAGATGGAAGAAACAGGATCGAATGAACCAGTTGACTCATCCAATAAAAAAACACTTGTAAAGCAGGCATAATCACATGAGTCATTTGTCAGAAGCGAAACTCAAATCTCTACAAGAGTTTATTGGTCAGGAGATGGACATCAGCAAGTTCATTCATACCACTCCTTCACGGAAATTTGCGGAAGAGATCATCACAAATGGTTTTAAATTTGAGAATCATCTGATGCACACCACGGATCAGGTTTCCGGGTTCGATCTGGTAGAGTTAAATTATTTTATACTGATCCGGAGGAATTACGGACACTTTATCGTGGTAATAGAAATTTCCGATAAATTGATCATTGAATTCACCAAACGGTTACAATCATTCAACTTTCATTTTTCCGAGGCATTAAGCAAATATCCACCCGATTATAACGAGGATGAGAATCCGGTATATACTTTACCTGAACAGTTTGTCAAGGGATATTTTGATCAACAGACGTTGGAGAAAAGGTATAACCCTGTATTTGATCCCCATTTCCAGTCACCCCAATTTGAAGAAAACATGAAGCGGTTAACATCTCAGAGGCCTCCTTCAAAATAGAAACCTATGAAAAAAAACACATTAGTCCGGGTTGCAGTCGCTCAGGCTGCCCCGGTTTTATTCAACAAAGAAGCGACAATTGGCAGAACCCTTGAATGGATAGAGCGAGCTTACAATGATGGGGCCAAACTGGTAATGTTCCCTGAAGCATTTATTCCGGCATATCCCAGAGAATTATCCTTTGGATGCAAGGTAGGGAGTCGTTCTGATGAAGGAAGGGAGGTTTGGCTGGCATTTTTTGATAATGCTGTTGAGATCCCGGGGCCGGAGGTCAAGGCTCTACAGGAAGCATCCCGGAAATACGGGGTTTATTTGTCAATCGGGGTGGTTGAAAAGCAATCTGGCACACTCTATTGTTCTCAGCTCATGTTCAGCCCTGAAGGCAAACTTTTGGGCAAACACAGGAAGATTAAACCTACTGCTTCTGAACGCATTATCTGGGGAGAGGGAGATGGTACAACACTGACTACCTATGAAACTGAAATTGGGAAAATCGGTGGATTGATCTGTTGGGAAAATTACATGCCCCTGGCACGGGTTGCCATGTACCAAAAGGGTGTACAGATCTATCTGGCTCCAACTGCGGACCACCGTCAAACCTGGCAAATCACCCTGCAGCACATTGCCATAGAAGGAGGATGTTATGTTTTGGGATGCAATCAGTATGTAACCAAGAGTATGTATCCTGAGCATATAAGGTCACTTGAAAAACTGGAGGGAAGTCATGAAGTAATATGCCATGGAGGAAGTGTTATAGTAGATCCTTTTGGAGTGATTGTAAGTGGACCGTTATGGGACAAAGAAGGCTTGCTTGTTGCAGATCTGGATCCGAAATGCATAATTAAAAGAAAAATGGATCTTGATGTAGTGGGCCATTATTCAAGGCCGGATATTTTTGAATTTCGCGTAATCGGTCAACCTGAGATGGTCGCCAACGGAAAAAGTTCATGATAACTTATGGGTCACATATTGTCCCTCTCCTGTCCATCAAACCAGGTTTTAAACTGCGGCACTTTTTCACGGCTCACAATGATCTCCTTTTCAAATTCCTGGTCCATTCGTACCTTAAGCCGGCTGTTAGAATACATGATTACATCCGCAACCGCATTTATATTCACGATAAACGACCGGCTAACACGAAAGAACCGTTCCGGATCGAGGAGAGGTTCCAGTTCTTCAAGTTTATAATCGATGATAAATCGTTTGCCCTGGTTTGTCAACATAAAGACGGTTCTTCCTTCGGCATAGAAAAGCGAAATATTATTTGTGGTTACAGACCGGATATGTTCACCCACTTTCACCATAAACCGTGTCTTATAATTTTTTTGAAGCTGCGAGAGTGCCTGGCTGAGTTCCTCAAACTGTATGCGGTGTTTTACCGTTGGTAAACTCTCCCGCAAGCTTTCCAGTTTTGTCATGCTTCGATACAGGTCTTCATAGGAGATGGGCTTGAGCAGGTAATCTATGCTATTCACCTTGAATGCATCGATAGCATACTCGTTATAGGCAGTGGTAAATATTACCGGGCTATATACCTGTGTTCTTCTGAATATTTCAAAACTTATTCCATCAGCAAGCTGGATATCAAGGAATATCAAATCTGCCGTATTTTCTATGTTTTCGAGCCAGCGGACTGTTTTTTCTACCGTATCGAACCTGCCGCAGATCTGGATATCGGGGTCATATTGTTTGAGGAGTCGTTCGAGCTTTTCAGCTGCCGGAGTTTCATCTTCAACGATAATAACTTTCATGAGATTGAACTGTAAGTTTATATTTCTTCTTCCATTATTTCCAGAAGGGGAATGTCGATTTCCAAATGGCCCTTCTTCCTGGATAATTCTATCGGTTGATTGGAATAAAAGTGATAGGCTCTGACCACATTCATATCGAAAAAATCTTTTGAGTGATCCGGTTCAAGTCGATCGTTTTGCCGATATGAGAAGAGAATGGATTTGTTTTCTCTTGTGCGAATGCTCAGCACAAGGGGTAACACAGCAGTAATGATACTATTTTTAACCGCATATTCTGTAAAGTCCTGCAATGATCCCGGCACCATTTTCTTCGTCTCAACCTCGCTTATAGCATCCAATTTCAGGTGAATATTATCCTCATATTTTACATTCAAAAGTTGAATAAAATTTTTTGTCGCCTCAATTTCATCTTTTACATCCACGAGCTCATTCTTTTTACTTTCAAGTTTGTATCGGTAAAAGCCGGACAATTGCGAGATGAATCTTTCAGCAGATAAAGGATCTTTATGAATTAATGAGATCAGGGATTCCAGGCTTTCATAGAGGAACTGGGGATTGATCTCATTCTTAAAAGATTCCAATTCAAACTCAAGATTCTCACGGATTGCATTCTCTTTCGACAACATGACAACGTTTTGCTGGTTCAGATAATAAACGCTGAAATACACCATTGTATATAGGATTGCGGAGAGAATAAAAATGATATTAAACGTCAGGAATTCCGTGAGAAAGGAGCTATAACCCACCAGGATATAGAAATAGAATGCAACGACTGCCGAAGTAATCAAAGCGCCATAGATCATGCTAGTCCCCACCTGGATGATGATCCGCAGGCTCTCCTTTCGATCCATCGAATAAAACCGGTTCAGAAGCAGGATGATCTCTCTGAGTCCCTCCATCAGCAGGTAGGTCAGAATGATGATCAGGAGTGCTTCATAACTGAAGAAATTTTCGGTAATCTGGTAGAGGCTATCATACAGGGTCAGCATAAAGAGGTAGACCATGATCCCATATACCGGTGGGACCAACAATCTAAATAACGGATTATGAATAAATAACTTACTTTTCATCAAATTGACTGATTACCGGAAGTCTGACGGTAAAATAATCATCCTTATTTATAGTCATTTCTTTGGATGAATAGAATTGAAACCGCTTTTTAATGTTTTCCAATCCTATTTTCAGCGATGCAGCTCCGGATGGATTTCGTACCAGGTTATTCTTAACGGTGATAAAAAATGGTTTTCCGATGTAATTGTTTCTAACGGTTATATAATCTTCCTGTTCCTGAATGATTTCAACGTGCAGCGGAACATCTTCTGAAATGGTGTTGTGCTTGATCGCATTTTCAACCAGCATTTGCAAGCTTAGTGGTGGAATCCAGGTCTCCATGACCTCTTTTTTCAAATCGTGGGAAAACTGAAAGGCATTTTCAAACCTTACCCGGAGCAAAAAGTTATAGGCTTCCAGGAATTCCAGTTCATCTTTCAACTTCACCAGGTTTGATTCCTTATTGGCAAATATGTATTGGTAGGTTTGAGCCAATCTTCGAATAAATTCTTCTGTAAGCCGTATATCCCTGAAAACCAATGAAGAGATGGTATTCAACGAATTAAACAAATAGTGAGGTGTTAGCTGGCTGCGGAGGGCATCAAACTGCAACCTGAGCTGATCCCTTTTCAGCCTGACTGATTCAATCTGCACTACGGTATATTGATGATAGGAATAGAGCAGAAAATCACCCACTGTGTAGACGAACGTAATAAAAAAAACAAGAATGCTTAATTTCAGAACACCATCCGGATAGTTTGCAGAGAGTTCCCTTATGGAAGGGATGAGTTGTGCCATCGAGCTGATGAGATAAATCAGCGATAATCCAATGGGGATGGTGATCAGATTATTAAAGAGCAAGCCCAACAGGAATCGTTTCAACATGCTTCTCTTCCAGGGCAGGATTTTATGAAGCCATGTACTGCACAGAACAAGCAGGAGACCAACTATATTTACGACAAAGACGCTCAAAACTGCATAACCTGCCACCTCATAATAATCAGGCAGGGTCCCTGTTTCACTATAGATCAGGTAAGCAAAAAACAGAAATGCCAGCGGAGTACTGATGATTATGCTTCTTAGGTACCTGTTCATGGCGCAGATAAAAAAATAAAAACCGGAAGAACAAAGTTACTTAAATCCGCAGAATCAGTAAAATCTTCCGGTTAATATAATAAAAGAAAGGGGTATCGTTACCTGTTATATATTTTATCCATTACTCTTCTGTACTCGCTATCTGAAGAGATTGTTCGGGCCGTTTCGAAGTAAGCATTTTTTATCATCTCGTTATCCATATCTGCTTTTTCGGCAAGTTTTACCAGGACTGAAGCCTTTTCCGAGCTTGAGGAGATCCTGGCAGCACTTTCCAGGATCATGATTTGTGTCCTGTTTTCAAGGTCAAGGTTACCAATCAGGTCTCTCAATACCTGCCCCTGTTCTGTACTGCTGCTGATCGTATTGACCGATTCGAAGAAAGCAGTCATCACCTTTTCATCCTGTTCACCAAGCCACTGTATTGAAGACCGCAAAACAGAGCCCTTTTCGCTATTTGAATCGATCTGCTTCGTGGTAATGAAGATGCCGATCAGGCAGGCTTTATTCTGAGGTTGTGCGTTTAACAGTTTTCGTAACACGCTGCCCTTTTCCGAATTGCTTGAAATACTATTCACCACTCCGAAATATCCCAGAATGACCTCTTTTTCGGTCAGGCGGATATCGTCCATACTGCGCAGGACAGATCCTTTTTCGGTTGATGAACTAACCTGTTTCAGGTTGTCAAACAGGACCACCAGGACATCATCTTCGAGATCCTGATTCCCTATCAGCTTTCTCAGGGCACTTCCGATTTCCGAGCTGCTGGACATACTCTTAATCACTCCAAAGTAAGCATCCGTCATGTTGGGATGGTCAAAATTCAGGCGCTCAATAGATCGCAATACCGATCCTTTTTCACTGTTAGACGTCATCCTGGTGGCGGCATACAGTGCCGAGACATATTGCTGGTTGGTCAGGTCATGGTTTCTTATTGCATTTCGCAAAACGCTTCCAATTTCGCTGTTTGAGGAGAGTCTGGAAACTCCCTTGAAGTAGGCTGCAGCGACCCGGTCATCATTCAAAAAACGATCGCTGAATTTCCGGTATATATTCCCCCGCTCACTATTTGAACTAATGGAATTTGCTATTTCGATAGCAATCTTGCTCAGTTCTTCATTCGAGAGCTCCCCAATGGTCAATAAAACCTGAAAATAGATTCCTTTAACATGATTGCTTCTGATCTGATCGATCTCTTCCAGGACACGATTTGTTCCACTCCCCGTATACATTCTTCTGGCTCTTCCCTCAGCGTCGATCCCGGTCATTCGGATTACATCCAGCAATACATCCTCCAGCCATTCTTTTCCAGCGGGTTCATACGGAAGCTCATTTCTTCCTTCAAAGTATTCATACTGTAAATTCCCCCGGATATCACTGTCAATTTTTATTGCCCTCCGGTTGCCAAAGGTTATCTTTGTGATGGATAGATAACCTCCCGGAGAGATGCTTTCTATGGATCTGTCGTCATCAGCAACCCTAATCTTACCCCTGTATTTAAATGCATATGTTGATACACCATCGGATGCTTTAAAGCTGTGAACTCCATTGAGGTTTATTGATGTGATCACTGTCGTATCCTGTTGAAGCAGCAGGGAGTTACTTTTTGCCCCAATGGTTGCTACTGGAGGAAGAAACAGCAATGCAAGAATGATCACTGTTATTCCTGCTTTTTTTCCTTCTGTTTTCATGATGATTTTTGTTTGATCAGCAAGTGCGATACAGTTTCACATGAACAAAAATCGATCAATATATACAAGAAAAAAAACAAAAATACATGAACCGTCAGATTCATGTATTCAACTGTGAAATGGATGTATCAGAGCAGGATTTTAGTCGAGCAATTCGGCTAATTTTGCCCGAAGGTCATCTCCCCGAAGGTTTTTACCAATAATAACCCCTTCCCTGTCGAGCAGGAAGTTGGCGGGGATTCCCCTGACAGCATACAATTTAGCCGGTTCACAATCCCAGTATTTAAGGTCAGATACGTGTGTCCAGGTCAATTGATCATCTTCGATTGCTTTCAACCAATCATCCCTGGCATCCGACCGGTCAAGCGAAACACCCAGCACATCATATCCTTTCTCATGATAGTCCTGCCAGGCAGCAACTACATTAGGATTTTCCTGTCTGCATGGGCCACACCAGGATGCCCAGAAGTCAATCAACAGAATCTTACCGAATAAAGATGAAAGGGTTACCGGATTGCCATCGGGATCATTCAGGGTAAAATCAGGTGCCGGTTGTCCTATTGCAACGGTTTTCATGATCTCTGCATACTCTCTCAGTTCACCCACAGTAGGGACAACACTCAGTGACTTGTCAAATGCGTCGAGGTAGAATTCCAGTTCTTCTCCCTCCATATAATAAACCAGGCCCCTCAGAATCATTGGTGCAATAAATGACGATGTATTCTCTTTCACATAAGCCCTTTGGAACGCCATGGCTTGTTCATAGATATCATCCATAGCAGCTTCCAGTTCACTGGCTTTTTCCTGATCACCTGCTTCCCTTGCTTCGTTCATTTTATAGTACAGTGTCCGCCTGTTCTCATAAATTTTGTTCATCTCTTCCTGATAAGCAATATACTCATCCTGGGTAGCTGAACCGTTTATCTCTGCCCTGTAAAGCGTATCGGTATGTCCTGTAATGGTTATATCCGAGTTCTCGAGGAAGAACAAGAGTTTTCCTCGTTTTCCCTCCATGCTCAGGTACCACATTTCCGGAAATTCAACCATACCGGTTAGTGTAAAGCTTCCTTCAACCAGATCAGCCGTATCCTTGATGATCCATTCTCCGGCTTCTCTTTTTTCAAGATAGATTCTCCCTTCAGCATCTCCCTCCAATGTCCCGGTAACTGTATATTCAGAAGTACATGAAATAGCTAACAGTACAGAAGCAACAGCAAAAAATAATTTTCTCATTCCTGTAATTTTTTAAGTGAATAAATAAGTCGGCAAACATATAAAAAACTCCGGTAAAAATGAAATCAGGGTGCAATTGGGGGAATAACAACGATTCTTTTTTAATGATTATAGGCATCCAACAGATCGTTCGCTGCTGAAAAGGGACTGATGTTTCTCTTCAGGACATTCTCCTCGTAGCTGAAAAGGATATCCCGTATTTTCTTGTGGTTATAGAAATCATGTTTCAACCGCTCATCAATGGTTTCATACATCCAGTATTTTGCCTGTTCCTGGCGTTTCGTCTGGAAGTATCCGTTCTCCCGGGTAAGGTCACAATACTCATGGATGGTATCGAGGATTTCGGGAATGCCTTCGTGTGTCAGGGCGGAACAGGTTAATACTTTGGGAGTCCAGTCAGAGCCGGAAGGTGGGAACAGATGCAGTGCATTCTGGTATTCTCTTTTTGCCTGCTCAGTCAATTTCTTATTTGTTCCATCGGCTTTTGTAATCGCAATGGCGTCTGCCATTTCCATAATACCCCGTTTAATACCCTGAAGTTCATCACCGGCACCGGCAAGCATCAGTAACAGAAAAAAGTCGACCATTGAATGTACAGCAACTTCCGATTGTCCGACACCCACGGTTTCAATATAAATGACATCAAATCCTGCCGATTCACAAAGGATAATGCTTTCTCTGGTTTTCCTGGCAACACCTCCAAGGGATCCTGCAGAAGGTGATGGTCTGATAAAGGCATCCGGATCAGCGGAGAGTTCCTCCATCCTGGTTTTGTCGCCCAGGATACTTCCTTTTGACCGGCTGCTGCTGGGGTCAATGGCCAACACAGCCAGTTTATTCCCTCGTCCGGTAACGCGTCTGCCCATCGATTCGATGAAGGTACTTTTACCAACACCCGGAACACCGGTAATTCCTATACGGATCGACTTTCCACTGAAGGGCAGACACTTCTCAATGATTTCCCTGGCCAGGATCTGATGCTCGGACAAACTGCTTTCAATCAATGTGATCGCCTGACTAAGAACAATTCTGTTGCCCTCCCGGATACCGGTGAAATAGTCCTCCGGTGACAGGTTTTTCTTTCGCTGTTTTTTGAACTTTTCAACCGCATCGTTACTGAGGGAAGGAGGTTTATCCACACCATTACTGAGATGCAATGCACTTTTGGTCTTTTTAACCATGTTAACGACTTTGCAACTACGAAATTACTTTTTCTATTGAAGCATAGAACAAATCAGTCGTTCGAAGAAGTGACTTCCACATCACCGGTAACCCGAAGGATTACAGTTGCGTTTTTCGGATCATTGGTAATGATGGTAATACTTTTATTCTGTTTTCCACGTCTTGTTCCGGCACTGAACGTAGCTTTAATCGAGCTGGATTGTCCCGGCGGGATCACTTTTTCTTTCGGGATCACTGCTGTACATCCACAACTCGAAGAGATCTTTCGCAGGACAAGATTGCTTTTCCCTGTATTGGTAAACTGGAACTCGTGGGAAACTGAACTTTTCTGGGCTATTTTTCCAAAATCGAAGGTTTTCGTATCAAACTGGATCGAAGGTGCCTGTTTTAGCTCCTCTTCGGTTAAACCGGTAAAATCTTCTTCAATCGTTGCAGAAATGGTAAGAAGGTTGTTCTTCAAAGCCTCCTCATTCAGCAATACATTCACACGATCAATTACAAATCCCCAATCATTCTTCTTCCCTGCATCATACGTTGCCTCGATAGCTCCTTTTTCATTGGGTTGAATCTGTTCAGGTATGGTTTTCAGGGTAAGGTGGGCAGGAACTCTTTCAAAAGTAACCGACAGGGGTTGGTCTGAAACGTTGACCATTTCCATCAATATGGTTTTTTGCTGTCCCTCCTTCACTTTAATAAATGCAAGGTGATTGGACTTAAACCTCATCCCGCCGATGATATAGGGGTAATCATCCTCTATTGTTCTGGGTCTTGGATTAACATCACCCATTATTCTGAGAACAACATTGGGTTGTTCTGCATTTGAAAAGACATTCACACTTTTATTGAATTTGCCGGGTCTGTTTCTGGGATTATAGGTCGCTTTCACAAATCCTTTTCCACCCGGGACTATCGGTTCTTTAGACCAGTCAGGTGAAGTACAGCCACAGGATGCAACAACGCGGTTAATAATCAGCGGGACACTTCCTGTATTGGTAAAAACAAATGTACAGGTTGCCGGCCCAGCGCTCTCTTCAATCTTACCAAAATCGTGCTGCACCTTATCAAATGACAACGATGCATTCTTTTGCTGGGAAAACAGGACTCCTGAATTTCCCATTATTATCAAAGAAACCAATCCTATAATAACTCTCTTCATAATGTTTGCTATTTATCGATCAATAATTTTAACGGATCAAAATTAATAAAGTTTGCAATTTATAAATAATTTTACACTGTTAAATGGATTTTATTTTATCTTTAAATGTCAGGAAATTCAGGCAATCCATTAAAACCGGATCTCAAGCTGAGGATATTAAGTGTAGACATGTAATGAGGATCGGCCACGTCAAATACATCTTCTGTTTAGGATTTTTCTTGTTGTTGGCAGGGAATAAGGCTGTTGGACAATTTTACAATGGTCTTCAAATGGATTTTGGAAAAAACCGGGTTCAATATTGGGATTTTTATTGGTCATACTACCGGTTTGAGAAATTTGATGCCTACTTCAATGAGTATGGGAGAGAATTAGCTGAATACACCGCCAAGTATGCAGAGAAGCGGATCATCGAGCTGGAAGATTATTTTGATTACTATTTGGACAAGCGATTGATCTTCATCATCTACAACAAGCTTTCCGACTTCAAACAGAGCAATATAGGCCTTATTGCAGGCAATGAGGAGTTCAACACAGGGGGTGTAACAAAAATCATCAAGAACAAGGTCATTTTATATTTTGAGGGAGATCATAAAAAATTTGAACAGCAGATCAGTTCTGCAATTGCTGAGGTACTGATCTACGAGATGTTGTACAGTGGTGATGTGAAGGACAGGGTGGCAAACTCCACGTTAATTAACCTGCCAGACTGGTACTATAAGGGCTTGATATCCTATCTTTCCAATCCCTGGGATTATGAAGTTGAAAACCGGATCAAGGATGGGATTCTTTCCGGAAAGTATAAACGGTTCAACCGGTTAACTGGTGAAGAGGCAGTCTATGCCGGGCACTCGTTCTGGAAATACCTGGCAGAAGAGTATGGTGAAGCGATCATTCCAAACATCATTTATCTGACAAGAATAAACAAGAATGTGAACAACGGGTTCCTTTATGTTTTGGGTTTTAAAATCAAGGAACTTTCCAGGGAATGGCTTGCATATTACCAGGATCTTTACAAGGATGTCAATGAAAACCGGAACATGCCGGAAGGTGCTCCTCTCCTTGAAAAACCCAAAAAGTCAAGGGTTTATAAGGAGATAAAGATCAGCCCGGATGGCCGGTATATAGCCTATTCAACCAATGAATCGGGGCAATACAAAATATGGCTCTATGACGAATTGACGGGCAAGCATAAGAAGATTTATAAGAAAGAGCCTAAGATTGATCAGATTACCGATTATTCTTATCCGATCATCGCGTGGCACCCCTCCGGGCAACTCCTTGCTTTCATTACGGAAGAAAAAGGAGCTATTGCGCAGTATCTCTACCGGTTATCCACTCGTGAGACTGAACGAAAAAATCTCTTGTATTTCGACAAGATCCTCGATTTTTCGTACTCCCATGACGGGACACTCTTTGTCTTTTCCGCCATAAAAGAAGGCATAACTGATCTGTTCGTACACAACATTGCTTCTGGTACAAATGAGCAGATCACCCGGGATCTGGCTGATGATTTCCATCCCCGGTTTATCCATAACTCCGAAGCGATTATTTTCAGTTCAAACAGGCTTCATGATACCCTTGATTTTGATCAGGATCTGTCTGAAAAATTCGGACTTGCCTTCGATCTCTTTATGTATGATTATAAAAACAGGTCACCCTATCTTACCCGCCTGAGAGAGGGAAAATACATTGATAAGCTGCAGCCGGCTGAAATAAAATATAACAACTTCCTCTACCTGAACGATCAGAATGGCATTCTGAACCGTTATGTTGCTAAATTTGACAGTGCCATCAGTTACATCGACACCACGACACATTACCGTTATTTTGCCGAATCCTATCCCCTAACCAACTATGAAAGGAATATCCTGGAACAGGATTATTCTCAGAATCCAGGAACCTATAGTGAGATTATCTATTCGAACGGCAGGTATTACATGTACAAGGACCAGCTTGTTAACGATCCGGGGTTGATTTCTCAACCCTTGAAAAACACTGCATTCCGAAAGGTCAGGACGCGTGAACTTCACGAAGCAGATAGTATTGAGCAAATCCGGCAGAAGTTGATCCGGGAGGACAAACTGAGAAGGGATACACTAACCAAACCGCTTTATGCATACTTTGCAAAAGATGAATTGATCGATATCAACAATTACATTTTCGAGGAGGAAAAAAAGAACTATTACAACCAGCTGCTCCTGAATGAGTATAGTGACATTGATCTTGATACGGGAGAATTGGAGCTGCCAAATATCAGAATTTATGAAACCGCTTTCTATACCAATTATTTTACCACGCAGGTTGATTTCAGTTTCCTGAACAACTCCTATCAAACCTTTACCGGTGGGTCGGTTTACTATAATCCGGGATTAAATATGCTGTTCAAAGTGGGCGCGAATGATCTGTTTGAGGATTTTAAGATCACCGGAGGTTTCAGGTTTGCCGGTAATTTTGACAGCAACGAATACCTGATCAGTATTGAAAGCCTGAAAGGGAGGTATGACAAGCAATTGATATTTCATCGCCAGGCATTCAATGCCCTGGCAGAATACTCCACTACAGAATCCACATTAATCAAAGTACATTCCAACGAACTCTATTTTTCCCTGCGATACCCATTTAACCAGGTAAAGGCTTTGAAAGGGACCATCCAGATCCGGAGAGACCGGAATGTGTCCCTGGCTACCTCAACCAGAACACTCAATGAAGAAAATTTTTACCGAACCTGGGCAGGGCTAAAAGCAGAATATATTTTTGACAATACCCGGTACAAGGGGCTTAATATTTACAACGGTACGCGGTATAAGATCTTCGGTGAATTTTATTATCAGCTGGAGCAGAGAAAATCCGATCTTTTTGTATTGGGAGCGGATATCCGGCATTACCAGAAAATACATCGTGATCTGATCTGGGCTAACCGTTTTGCTGCCAGTACATCGTTCGGCCATAGCAAGCTGATCTATTACCTGGGAAGTGTTGATAACTGGATTTACTATTTGAATAAGAAATACAGGGATAATCCCTTTGACAAGTCCATTCCAGTTGACGCCAGCCAGAATTATGCTTTTCAGACCCTGGCAACCAACATGCGGGGATTCATTCAAAACATCCGTAATGGGAACAATTTTGTGCTGATAAACAGTGAGATCCGATGGCCTGTGATCCGCTATTTTGCCAATCATCCGATCGGTTCCAACTTTCTCTCCAATTTTCAGATTGTTGGTTTTGCAGATGTTGGTACAGCCTGGAGTGGTACCCATCCATGGGCAGGCTCGAATGCTTATGACAAGGAGGAGATAAAAAATGGTCCGATAACGGTCACGATCAAGACAAACCGGGATCCCTTTGTATATGGTTTTGGTTGCGGTTTGAGGAGTCAGCTTTTCGGATATTTTATACGGGCTGACTGGGCATGGGGAATCGAAAGTGATGTTCTTCTTCCCCGCATCTTCTACCTCTCTTTGAACCTCGATTTTTAATGCAGCCCGTTTGAGTTTTATCGTATAGTTTCCGGCTGGATAAATCCCATAAAACACACCCATCGCAATGATCACAACGCAAACCATAAAAACCCTTGCCAGGAAATACCAAAAAGAGATTATCCGGATCAGGAGACACCTTCACATGTATCCTGAGTTGTCGTTCCAGGAGTGGAAAACATCAGAATTCATTGCCGAAGAGCTGAGAACCATGAATATCCCGTTTCAATCTGGAATTGCCGGAACCGGAATCATCGGTACAATCGAGGGGAACAATCCTGAAAGTAAGGTTATTGCGTTGCGAGCCGAACTGGATGCTCTTCCCATTTCAGAAGCGAACCGGGTGAACTACCGGTCGAAAAATGACGGGGTAATGCATGCATGCGGTCATGATGTACATGTCTCCTGCCTGTTGGGCAGTGCCAGGATAATAAACGAGATCCGGAATGAGGTTGAAGGAACCGTTCTGCTGGTTTTTCAGCCGGGTGAAGAGCTTATTCCCGGTGGTGCAAAACGAATGCTTGACGAGGGGGCACTTCAACATCCCCGACCTCACGCAATCATTGCGCAGCATGTTGCACCTGAATTGGAAACGGGACAAATTGGCTTTCGCAGCGGTATCTATATGGCTTCAAACGATGAGTTATACATCACCATAAGGGGGAAAGGAGGGCATGCTGCTTTCCCGAAAGAGACAACCGATAGTGTCCTGATTGCCTCAAAAACCGTCATTGCCCTGAAAGAGTTGATCGATGAAAAAAAATCAGGAGGTGTACCAACCATCCTCTCTTTCGGAAAGTTCCTGGCTCAGGGTGCCACCAACGTCATCCCCGGGGAAGTCACAATAGAAGGAACATTCCGCACATTCAACGAGGAGTGGCGTAAGGAAGCACACCGCATCATGAGAGAAACTGCAGAAAAATTAGCCAGGAAAGAAGGCGGATCGTGTGAGTTCCGTGTGGCTGCCGGGTACCCGTTCCTGACAAACGATCGCGAGGTTACTGCAACAGCACGGGAATCTGCATCCATGTATGCAGGAAAAGAAAACATTGTTAACCTGGACCTGAGAATGAGTTCCGAAGATTTTGCTTACTTCGCCCGGGTTTTCCCGGCAACATTATACCGGATCGGGGTGAGAAAACCAGGTGTGAAGGTTGCTCCCTTGCTTCATTCTCCAACCTTTGATATCGATGAATCAGTGGTTGAGCTTGCTTCAGGAACCATGGCCTGGATCGCAATTGCCAGCCTGTTGAAAAAAAAAGAGAACCAAATGCTTTAAAACATTAGCCAAAGTTCTATTTTATCCTAAATTTGTACCTGAATTAACACACTGTTCTAACTTAAATTTTCGTAAAGATGGCTCATGTAATAACTGATGACTGTACTGCTTGTGGAGCATGTATCGACGAATGTCCTGAAGAAGCTATTTCTGAGGGCGATATCTATGTTATTGACCCTGAACTTTGTACGGATTGTGCTTCGTGTGTGGATGTATGCCCGGTGGAAGCTATCCACGAAGCGTAGTATAGTCTGCAAATACATTATGTAAAAAAGTACGCTGCGGTGTACTTTTTTTTATGGATTATATTGAGAAAGCCGAAGGATCTTCTGATAATCGGTATCATTCATCAATTCTTCAAGGCTCACGTCACTCATCCTTTCCATATACTGTTTTACAATCTGCAGTCCAAGCCAGACAGAAGCCCTTGCCGGAGATTCTCTTGGGAAATAGCTGGTAAAGGGGCCCTCTCTGGTCAGTTTATTTATGGTCAAATAATCAGTATTGTAAAGAAGTTTCTGTTCAATCAGGTAAACCCACATGATCCGCTCATTCATCCTGCACCATTTCATCTGCTCTTCAGAAAAACCCATGATCAGCTCCTCCTGGGCGTCGGGCATCATTGCCTCTACGAAATACAATAGTTTTCCCTGATAGATCATTTGATTAAGAACATTCTGGGAGGGTTTATCCAGGCGGTCTTCCCCTTCAAAAGTCCATTCCGTGCTTGCCCAGGCATACATGCAGTCCGGAACAATTTTATCCTCATGCATATTGAACTGCGCATATCGCGGTAATCCAAGCTGCTGATAATATTCACAATCGCTTCCCAGATAGCGATCCAAACCGATACCAAACATATTTTCACCGACAATCAGTGAGGTGTTGAATCTCGAAACAAAACTGTACACTGCAGGAATCTCTTTCTCCGGGAAGTAATACCGATAATGTTTAAATGCATCCGTCAACTTCGTTTCCAGTTCACCCAGGTCGGGAAATGTTTCCATCGTTTTTTCATATACTTCATTGTTAATCTCATCGATGAGAAATAAACTCAAATATTCCTGGTAACCGGGTGATCCGGTCTCTCCAATACGAATGACCCTGTTAAAAAGGGAAAGAAATTCTCCATATTTCTCTGACACCAATTGAATGGTGGAAGTTAAATCCTCACGGTCTGATTCGAACAAATCCTTTTCCAACCGAAGGATATTTATTTCAAGATCAATGTTCGATGTGTTAACATCCAGTGGTCCTCTATGACAGGAAAGAACCAGGAGAAAAGTGATGATGAAAGGGAGTTGAATTTTCTTCATTGTCTTTATCTATTTCTGCTATCATCCTGTTATTTTATCCATTATAAAATGTGTATACCCGGAAAACGTGCCAATCAATTTCGGGGCTTAGCTAAATACCTAACATTTTATATCTTTACATCAGTTTATCCGGTTCACAGGAACAAGAACATGCAAAATAAAAAAAGATTATTCAAGAATGAAAACCATAGTACCATCGAAAAAATTTCATGATGGCCCCTGTTTTTTAGCAAAAAAAAGCCGGATCAGAAGTATTATCTTACTGTTTCTGCTGTTAATCCCTGTTCAATTGGGTAAGGCCCAGGGGATTCAATTTGGAATTTTTGTCGATCCACAGGTTACCTGGATGAGCTCAGATAATAATGAAATAACGAGCAACGGAAGCCGGATCGGTTTTAACTTTGGATTAACACTCCATAATTTTTTTACCGAGAACTATGCATTCACTACCGGGATTTCCCTGAATTATATCGGAGGAAAATTAAGGCATTCCGACAGCACATTTTTCAGGATACAGGAAGAGGTTGACACCTTGCTGCCCGGGACAACGATTACCTACAAGCTGCAATATTTGAATTTCCCGATTGGTCTTACATTGAAAACAAATGAGATCGGATACATAACCTATTTTGCACAGTTGGGTTTCGATGTGCAGGTTAAGCTGAAGGCTGTCGGTGATAAATCGAATGGTTTTGAGGATGAAAGGATCAATGAAGAGGTCAACTGGTTTAATCTCGGTTATCATTTTGGCATCGGAATGGAATATTCATTGGGTGGAAACACATCCATTGTGCTGGGACTCTCTTTCAGCCAATCGTTAATCGATGTAACAAAGGATTTTGCCAATCAGCCTGAAGACCGGATTGTACTGAATAACATTGTTTTACGAGTTGGTGTAAATTTTTAGTCGGTCCCTTTACCTGTCAGATAGATGAAAATTGCCCTGGCACAAATAAACTATCATGTTGGTAACTTTGAAGCGAATGTTGCATCGATCAGGGAAATGATCTGCGAAGCGGAAAAGGGAGGCGCTGACCTGGTTGTTTTTTCCGAGTTAAGCATTTGCGGGTATCCTCCCCTCGATCTGCTGGAACATAAATCATTCATCGATCAGTGTACCTCATCGATCCAGGAGATCACGGCAAGTTGTAAGAAAATTGCAGCAATTGTTGGGGGTCCGAGCATCAACACCCATCCGGTCGGAAAAAAACTCTATAATTCAGCCTTTTTTATCGCAGGGGGAAAGGTTCAGTCAACCATCCATAAATCCCTGCTGCCAACCTACGATATTTTCGATGAATACCGCTATTTTGAGCCTAACCCCTCCTTTCAGGTTATTTCCCATAAGGGTTTAAAGATTGCCATAACCATATGCGAAGATCTCTGGGATGATCAACCTTTCGACAATGCGTTTGGTAATACCCGGCTTTACACGGTTGCACCGATGAAGGAACTCTCAGTTCACCATCCAGATCTTGTGATCAATATTGCAGCTTCTCCTTTTTCTTCCACCCGCGATGAGGTAAAAAAGCAGATCTTCATTCATAAAGCCAGGTCCTTTGGATTACCGGTGATCATGGTAAACCAGGTCGGAGCACAGGATGAATTGATCTTTGAGGGAGGATCCCTTGTCGTGAACCAGCATGGAATGCTGTTCGACTGCCTGAAAGTGTTTGAAGAAGATTTTAAAATCTACGACCTGCAGGATATCGTGAGTGGTGAGATTCCCCGTGTCAGCAAAGAACCGGACAGGATCCAAAAAATCCATGATGCTCTGGCCCTCGGGCTGAAGGATTATTTCCGAAAAGCGGGATTCAAAAAAGCAATCCTTGGATTATCCGGGGGCATCGACTCAGCAGTCAGCCTGGCTTTGGCAGTAAAAGCACTGGGAAGTGAACATGTCAAAATTCTCCTGATGCCCTCAAAATACTCATCGGAGCATTCGGTTTCAGATGCACTTCTCCTGGCTAAAAATCTTAATGTCAAACACGATATCATACCCATTGAAACGATCGTTCAGCAGTTTGATGATGCATTGAAACCCCTCTTTCAGAACCATCCTCCCGATATAACTGAAGAAAATATTCAGGCAAGAATACGGGCTATCCTGCTAATGGCTGTTTCAAATAAATTCGGGAATATCCTGCTGAATACATCCAATAAAAGTGAAGCAGCAGTCGGATACGGGACCTTATATGGAGACATGGCCGGGGGATTATCTCCCCTGGGTGATGTTTATAAAACGGATGTTTATCGTCTTGCCCGCTTCATAAACAGCGAAAAAGAGATCATTCCTGAAAATACCATTACAAAACCTCCTTCCGCAGAGCTGAGACCGGACCAGAAAGATACCGATTCCCTGCCAGATTATGAGATCCTGGATCCCATCCTGTTTCGTTACATCGAATTGCAGCAATCGGAACAGGAAATTGCAAAACAAGGATTTGACCGGCAGCTTGTGAGAGAAATAATCAACCGGGTAAACACCAACGAATATAAACGGTACCAGGCCCCTCCTATCCTACGGATATCCTCTAAAGCGTTTGGACTGGGGAGGAGATTTCCCTTAGCAGCAAAATATTGAGAAAAAACTCCTTCCAAAAGAATATTGCAGAATTTCGTTCCGAATTGTATAGTTTTTTATAAATTTGGATGTTTTTCAACATATTTTTGAAATCTTCCAATGCAGTACAACGATTCATACTGTGAAAAATGTATTGAAAACAGTGAGTCTGTTTTCAATATTCTTTCTGAGAGTGAAAAATCCATGTTATCAGAAAACCACACATGCTACCACTATAAAAAGGGAGAGTTAATTTACAAGGAAGGAGAAAAACCACCCGGATTGATCTGCCTCTCGTCCGGGAAAGTTAAGATCTTCAAGGAAGGGGTTGGTGGCAGGGAACAAATTGTGCGAATGGCAAAGCCTGTAGGTTTTATTGGTTACCGTGCACTCTTTGCCGAAGAGAATTACATTGCCTCAGCCGTAGCAATTGAAGATTCAACGATCTGTGTGATCGACCGGGAAGCACTTTTCAAATTGCTCAAGGGAAATGCTGAGCTTACCCTCAGGATGATCCGGTCGCTGGCAACCGAACTCGGTTTTTCCAATAGCAGGACAGTTACCCTGACACAGAAACACATCCGGGGAAGGTTGGCAGAATCCCTGTTGTTTCTGAAAGATACATACGGATACGAAGAGGATGGATCAACCATCAAGGTATACCTCTCCCGCGAGGACATTGCAAACCTTTCGAACATGACCACATCCAATGCCATCCGAACCCTCTCCACCTTTGCGAGTGAAAATGTGATTTCGCTGGATGGTAGAAAAATCAAGATCCTGGAACTGAAAAAGCTGGAACGGATAAGTGATCTGGGATAATTCGTAATATTCAAATAGTGCCTGGTGTCCAAATAGTTGCAGACTCCTCCAAAGATAATAAATTTAATGGGACGGAACTGCAGGATGATCTGGGACTGGATTGGTATGATGGCTCCCGGATGCCTGGGATAAAAATAATCAGTCGACCAGCAGGAAAAAAACCAGTCGTGCCCCGGCTTCAGTCCGGGGTACGACTTTAAGAATCCCGATAACTCGTCGTCCCAGCTGTCGCATAGCGATTCCTTCGGAAAAGTGGAGCGACGAGAAAGTCCATCCCCAGCCGACAGGGACTAGATTATTTAATTTTATTTATTCATAATTCGTTAACTTTGTAGTATGGACATGAAATCTGACATATTGATTAGAATAAAAAAATCTGTTAAAGCAACAGATCCTGATGCTATTGTACTTCTATACGGATCTTTTGCCCGGGGAGATGAACAAAAAGGATCGGATATAGATCTTATTATATTGCTTAATAAGGACAATATAAGCCGAGATGATGAAAAAAGGATAAAATATCCTTTATACGATATTGAATTTGAATCGGGGCAGATAATTAGCCCTATGGTTATTTCTAAGAACAGGTGGGATACACTTTACAGAATTACTCCATTATACGAGAATGTTACCTCTGAAGGAATTGAACTATGACAAAATCCAGGGACCTTGATCTGATAACTTATCGTTTGAACAGGGCTAGGGAAACACTAGGTGAGGTTGACATTCATATCCAAAACAAACTCTGGAATACAGCCGTCAACAGGCTCTATTATGCATGCTATTATGCAGTTACAGCCCTCCTTCTAAGTAAAGGCATCAAAGTGCAGACTCATTCAGGGGCCAGGCAGATGTTTGGTTTATATTTTATTAAATCCGGGTTGATTGATAACAAACTTGGTAAATTCTATTCTGATCTGTTTGACAAACGTCAAATGTGCGATTATGATGATTTTACTGATATTACAAGGGAAGATGTTTTGGATCTTATCGTACCAGCCAGGGAATTGATAAAAAACATCGAAAATATTCTAAAAGAATAGAATGATTAAACATTCTGTTTTGTGAATTTTGATTAAACTTCAACTTCTTATTTTTCAGTTAGTTAAAAACTAAGCTTTTTGTTAAATTTCCAATTTTCAAACAAATCGTTCTTTTAAATATCAGATTATTACTTGTTTGTAAAAGGAGTAGTATGATTACGGGGCAAGGTTCTATGATCCGGTTATCGGGTGGATGCATAGTGTGGATCCGGTGAACCGGTTCGACGGAATATATACCGGTATTGGGTGTAAAATCTTTTAAAAAAAGGGGATTGTTTTTATCCTGTGTTCCGCACAATGAATTTTTATTGGTTCTTCTCCTCCATGCTCTATGCTCTATGCCCTCACCCTC
>Ga0315534_1000667_pt1 | contig 24246 bp, 11 predicted proteins | sample SalMarSW160240MG_FD_203094 | JGI IMG/M metagenome (GOLD analysis project Ga0315534, IMG submission 203094) | Salt marsh sediment microbial communities from the Plum Island Ecosystem LTER, Massachusetts, United States - Salt Marsh Sediment SW1602-40 ...
CATATGCCGCTTTATAAATGCCGGCAGTTTGGCTTCAAAAGTGGCAGATGGATAACCTTCCTTGAGGACAATATAGGTATATAGATAGTCACTTAACCAGTTTTCCTCCTCACTGTGTGGCAAGGTTTTGATCGATGCAAGAACATCAAAATGAAAATGGGAATTCTCAGGAACATCCTGGGCTACACCGGTTACCATAAAATCATTCCCGTCGGCCTCATGAAGTACCTTACCGATCGGATCCTCATCACCAAAGTATTTCTTTGCAGTGGATTCTGTTAATACCATGGTATGCGGATTTGAAAGGGCTGTTTCAGGATTTCCCATGACCAGGGGAAAGGTGAACACATTAAAAAATGAGGAGTCAACGTATAGGTAACGGCTTTCAAAAAAGCTCTTCTTCTCATAGGTAATGACCGTATTTATTCCCGGTTGTATCCGCGTTGCTGCCTCCACCTCCGGGAATTCCTCCACAAGCGTCCTGGCAACAGGTGCCTGTGTGGTGCTCCCATTAAATTTCCTGTCACCGATATTCCCCTTCTGCCCGATCCGGTAGATCCGGTTTGCCTTTTCATGAAACCGGTCATAACTCAGTTCATCCCCGACAAACAGAAATATCAATATGGAACATGCCATCCCGATAGAAAGCCCGGCAATGTTGATGAAGGAAAAACCCTTGTAACGGGAGAGATTCCTCCCTGCTATTTTTAAGTAGTTCTGAAACATAAAAAAAGGTCTGTCATGAATTCCAGTTAATGATTTCAATTTACATACCAAACATTCTAAATCAATGAAATTTAGATAAATAGCATAACATCCTCCTGAATCATGGTCAATTGGTTTTGCACGAAACCGTTACAATAGGTGTGCGATTATGGACAGGTTAAAAAACAGAGCATCCCCTTCCATTCAATTGGAAATGGGGATGCCGAAAAATGGGAAATAGCCTGTTAATCAGAACTTTATTCGATGATGATCTTCCTGAACACCTCTTCCTCCTTCGTCCAAACCTTCAGGATATAGAATCCTTTGGACATTCCGGACAGGTCAAAAGTGTCATGAATCTGGTTGGTTGAGGGGTATTCACGGATCAGGATCTTTTGACCGATTCCATTGATCATTTCAAGATAAAGGTCCTGAATGCTTTCGATCTCCAGGGCAATATTCAGAAAACCACCCGTCGGATTGGGATATACCAGCAGGTTGTCATCTATTCCTTTGGTTTCCGGAACCGAGGTCAGTGAGGCAACAAACACCGAGTCCGTCGCGGTGCATCCATTCATGTCAATGATTACAAGCACATACCAACCGGTGGTTGTTGCTTCGAATGTCCGGCTCCCCTCCGCTCCATTCCATTCATAAAATGCAAAATCCGCTCCGGCATCCAGCAGATAGGGCAGGGTTGTTTTAATGGTATCATTTACTCCACCCAGATCAACCGTTGGATTGACATAATGTGATATCACACGGACCAGTGTGTCATTCGATGAATCATCATCATCCGCATAGGTTACAGAAACCCGGATGTTGTAATCACCCTTAGCAGAAAAATCATACTTTTGGGTGAAGGTATAAAGAATGAAATCGTTTGGCAGAAAATCCTTCGACAACAGGATCTGTTCTGTGGCAGGAGATCCCCCGTCGACAGTAGCGGTAACCTGGAATTGTGGATTTGAAAGGGTAACGGTCCCAACATTCCGGATGTGTATTTTCATCAGTTCCTGGTTGCCCAGATAACAGGCGCTTACCGGATTTTCCAGGCTATCGATAACGACATCCGTAATATTTTCAAAGGTTACCTGGATCTCATCCATAGCTGGGCATCCGTATGCGTTGGTTACCGTTACGGAATAGATATGATCCGGTGTCTGGTCATCGTAATCTACCGTATAGTAACGGTCGGTTGATTCATCCTGCCAGAGGTAAGAAGCATAACCGGGTCCGGCATCAAGAATCAATTCCTTCTCATAGGAGATCTGATCAGGACCCAGAGATACCGTTGGATACCCGTAAACATGAACGGTCTGGTTGATCGTGTTGTTGGTCAATACTGAATCCAGCCTGTAGAAAGCCTCAATGGTGAAGTCATACGATCCTATCGAGCTCATATTAAACGGATCACTGAAAGCAAAAAAGACGGAATCACCCGGAAATACCTTGGCTCCGGTAAATAATGTATCGTATTTGAGTGGGCCGGCATCCATCCGGTAAGTAAAAGCGATGGTGTCCTGAACCTGCACAGTATCCGATCCACTGTTCTTCAGATAAAGGTAAAGGATTTCACTGCTTGACAAGCCGCAGGAACTGACCGGGCTGTATAGCTGGTCTATCTTGATATCCGGAAATACCAGTGTGACATGAACGGAATCCGTGTTTTCACACATGGTCCCCTGCTTCACGGTTACCGAGTACCATCCGGTTGAATCAACCAGAAGTGTCCGGTTGGTTGAGCCGTCATTCCAGAGGTACGAATCATAACCGGGACCGGCATCGATGACATAGGTAAGTGATCGGATAACAACTGCCGGTCCAAGATCGATCGAGGTTACACCGTATACGGTAACACCAGTGTTAAAGGAGTCGTTGCCGGCGTTATCATCATAGGCTAATATAGTGTACGCGGTCAACGAATAGGTAGCTATTGCCGACATATCCACCGGAGTTGTAGTAAAGGTGTAAACAATAGTACTATCCGGGTAGAGGGTGCTGTCAAATACCAGTACCTCCTCAACAGCCGGATCGCTGTCCAGCTGATAACCCACGGTAAGCTGGTCACCGGCAAGCAGTGTATCTGTACCATAATTTGTTATCTCAACTTTGGGTAGAACAGCATCCTCGAGTTCACAATCGGAAACAGGATAGATAATATCACTAATCCCGGCATCAGCAATAAGACGGTATACATAAGTTGTATCGGAAAAGGTGCAAGAACCGTTATCAATGATTACCCAATATACTGCAGTAGCTATGTCGGTTACATTAAATTGTGCACTTGTTGATCCATCCTGCCACTCGTAGGTATCCCCCGGATTGCCTGTATAGGCATCCAGCACTATGGTATCCGGCCTGACCGTGTAAATTGAATAGGGCAGGTCCACAAAGGGTGTTTCAAGAATATCAAACGATTTGGAGGAACTATCGTTTGTAAAGGTTTCATTATAGAACCTGGCATCATCCGGAAGGAGCGTAAAAGCCGTGATGTTTTTTGTTCCTGAAGAACCACCGTTAAACAATTGACTGAATGAATGTTGGAATGTGGCATTTTTCAATACATTGCTTGCCAGGATGAAGGTGTCAATTACAGTGGGATCCGATTCATAATCATACCCTGCTATTATGGTATCGCCTGCCATAAGGGTATCCAATCCGAAATTTTGAATGGTCACCACTACATGATCTGCAATATCCTGAGCACAGGCTGTAACCGGGCTATTAATCGAAATGACTCCAATATCCCTGGGTGCATCATAGATCCTGATATCATCAATGCCAATCCCATCGGAAGAATTCGATTCATTGGATGCCATATGGAAACGGAATTTGACGCTCGTCTGATCCCTGAATACCAGGGGATCAAGCAGTATCCTGGCGGTTCTCCATCCGGCAATCTCATCCGTCCACCCATGATTTCCATCGAGAACAGTGATGACATCTGAGTTATACCAGTTCCAGTTCCAGGCATCTCCATCTCCCTTATTTCCAACCCGATCCCAGGTATCCCCATTGTCAAGAGAGTATTCGAGGTTAACCCCATCGATATCCTTTTCCAGGTGAGTGAAGATCTTGCATTCAAAAACGGGGAAATCGATACCGCTAAAATCGAAACCGGGACCTGTCAGGTGCGAATTTTCATTGTAATTGTAACTTCCGGTAAGGTTTGTAACCCATGCTTTTGTTCCGGATCCGGCAGTGTGAATAACTGGTCCGGCGGGTGTTCCATATGCCCATGAAGCCTCTGTACCGGTCTTTCTCCAGAAATCATTTCCACTCTCGAAATCCTGCCGGTATGGAAGGGTGTAGGTTGGATCAACATAAAGGGTAGTGGTCAGGATATTGTTTGATGACTCCTCATCCACATCCAGCAATGTCTCGATGATGACCTCGTAGGTGCCCGGTACAGAAAGGTCGACCTTATTGGTAAAATCATAGGATATTTCTCCTTCAAAAGGTATCGATCCGGGGATGGTTTCATTTACATAACTGCTTCCTCCATTGAAAGAGTACCTTACCGGGATCCCCGTGGGTGTTGCACCCGGGCCAAAATTCCCAACCTTGATGGAAACAGTTTCAGCGGAGGTGTGACCGCATCCGTTTCCGGGAGAGGAAATGAGCGTGGGACCAATGTCATATTCAACATAATTTCCTGTTATGGAAAAATTTTCAATATTCCAGCCTGAAAAATGGTTGTTGAGTGTGGTGGGACCCAGATTGATCCGGATTTTTGCATCGGATTTCCGGTATGCAGCAGGAATATTTAAGCTAAAGAAGGTCCACTGGTTATCGGTGACCAGGTTATTGTCATTGGACCAGATTTCGCTCCATGTGCTTCCGTTGTCCAGACTCAGTTCAATGGAGGCTGTATCCTGGTTTTCTACATTCAACCACCGTAAAAAATTCAGCTTTATATTGTTATAGTAAAACAGGTCAAAAGAGGGAGTGACAGCCAGGTTTACATATTTAGCAACGTTGGGTTCATAATCACCGGCAAGGAAACCCAGACCCGTAAGGTCGTTCCCGAGGATCATCGTATCTCCTGCCGCATAGAGCGGATCTTTATTCCCGATATAGATACCACCCAGTCCATGAGGCCTGTTTCGTTCAAAATCACCCGACAGCACCCATCCCTTATCCGTAGCGAAATCATCATAAAAAACCGCTTCATAAATGATCCGCTCACCGGAGGGTGATGCCTCAACCGAAGGATAAGTGGTTCCGTTTATGTCTATTTTATCCGCTTCAATGGCCAGATCTATGGTATTGAGGTGTGATGCCCCTGATTTTACGTCACAGGTGATCCAAAGGGATGTATATCCGGTGGGAAGGTTCAGGTTCAGGCCGGAAAAGAGGGCTTTACCGGAAGAGAAAGATGCCGAATCATAAAGCGCTGAAGCGTAAAAATCCTTGCTTGAATGGTTAAAAAATAGTTTTGCCCCGTTCGTTTCGATATCACCATCCGAACTGTTAAGCGATTTCACTTCCAGGGAATTTAATGTAACACTGCCTGTATTTCCTTTTACCTTGACATCAACCTGAAGAAGCGGATTGTATTTTGAGCCGCTCGCTACCGGATCCGTGCTTTCCTGGGAAATGGTTACATCATCGACAAACCGTTCCAGTTCGCCGGTTTCCACTACAGTTACATCATCAATGCATACTCCCCATCCACGCTTTGTGGTGGCTTTGAATGCGAAATAACAGGTTGGACTGAACGCCTCTTCAGGAATCAGTATCGTCTGTTCTGTCCAGGATTCCACCGCTTCGGTATACTCTGCAATCTTGTTGGCTTCAACCCAGCTGCTGTCGGGATGGGTTTTATAATAAACCCTGAGCTCGTCGTTGTGTGCCCCGAATGTAGCACTGTTCCAGGTCATCTGAGCATGCCGGAATCGTAGCTCTGTTAATACTGAAAATTCCAGGTCAATGGGTGGGGTTATAAGTATAACAGATTCATTCCCTAGACTTTCATACCAGTAGAGTGCATTGACTGTCCCGCTGTACGCATTGGTGGGTCTCCGGCTGCCCGGGATCTCGGGAAATTGCGTTCCTCCGCCGTTAACAAACTCCCAGACCCTGTTGGGGGATACCTCAAGCTCCGTTGTCCACCCGGGAGGCTTTTCATCGGGATAATCATTAAAAGTTTCGAAGAAAAGAGTGTCCTGCGCATGCAACCAGTGTGACAATATAAGTGTCAATCCTGTAATGAAGATGATTCTTTTCATGATTCAGAGGTCTAAAAAGAGGTCTAAAATATGCGTCCTTATACGAAGGAAAGTGGTTTTTGTTTCAAATAAGTTATGTCAATTTGATGAATTAAACTGTGAGTGAGCCCAATGGCTAAAATCTATGGATAAATTTGAATTTTAACTGAACCAAATTCAAATATGTCCGTATAAACAACCATATTTGTTCATCTGATGAAGATCCTGACCAGACATAAATTACTCCTGCTGTTCCTGTTTGGATTGCACTCGTTCACCGGTTTTTCCCAGACCGATGTTGAGTTCTGGTTTGTCGCTCCTGAGATAACCGAAAGTCATGGTATCTTTCCCGGGGGTGAACCCATGTATTTCCGGGTATCAGCCATGGATTTACCCAGCACAGTAAGAATCTATCAACCGGCACGACCGGCCGGGCTCGATACAACATTCTTTGTCCCGGCAAACAGTACGGTAACCATTGATGTCACTCCTTTCGTAAATGACCTTGAGAACGATATCTATGATACTCCCCTGAACAAGGGAGTACACATCACTTCAACAAACCTGATCACGGTCTATTACGATGAGGATGAGTTTTACAACCGGGATATTTTTGCGCTGAAAGGCAGAAACGGCCTTGGGTATAACTTTTATACTCCATTTAATAACATGTGGAGGAATGGAATATACAATCCAATTTCACCCTATTCAGCTATTGATATCGTTGCCACAGAGGATAATACTCAGATCTGGATCACACCGACGGCAAACGTCAAAGGAAATCCGGTAGATCATCCTGCAGGAATCCCTTACATGATAACCCTGAACCGCGGAGAAACCTATTCCGCCCGGGCTGTCACACAACTTGCAGCCGACCATCTCGGAGGAACACACATTACATCAAACAAACCCATAGCGGTTTCCATTAAAGATGACTCGACATGGGCCCAGCCCCAGGGTTGTAAAGACCTTATCGGAGACCAGATGGTTCCTGTTCAGCGAGTCGATGGCCGTAGGATCATTGGGTATGAGTATATTGTAATGAGGGGCAAGATCAACCTGATCAATCCGACTGCAGTTCCTCCTGATCCTGTCGGAGTACCCACCGGAGAGCGGGTGTTTATCATGGCAACTCAGCCCAACACCCAGGTCTTTATCGATGGTGTCTTTTATGCAAATATTGCTTCTGCCGGCCAGCAGGTACGATACGAGCTGCGCAATAACTCCACCCATGTCATGGGTGACAAACCCATATATGTCCTGCATGTGTCCGGGTTTGGATGTGAATTTGGCGGAGCAGTACTGCCTACCATTGACGGTTGTACCGGTTCACTTGAGGTTAGTTTTACACGGTCAACGGCTGGAGGAGATAATCGGTTTTTCCTGAATTTGATGACCCTCGATGCCGCCAAGGATGCCTTTACCATGCATTACGAGGATGGCTCAACGTTTGACATCCCTCCAAGCTGGTTCGAACCGGTCGGGGCAACAGGTTTTGTCTGTTTGAAAAACAACAATAAGGAATTTGCCAATGCTACAGGAGGTGGTGTTCCTCAGAACCAGGTGGTGAAAATTACAAACTCGGCAAGCGTTTTTCATCTTGGTTTGATAGAGGGTGGACCAACATCCGGGTGTAAATATGGCTATTTCTCAGATTACGCTGAATCCAGGGGAGAGGCACTGGTGGTGGAATCGGGATCGCAATCTATCGGAAGATGCTTCGGCGATACTGTACAACTCAGGGCATCCGGGGGACTGACCTATACCTGGTCACCTTCCGATTACCTCAACGATCCCTTTATTGCCAATCCCATTGCAGCACCTCCACCGGGTGTATATAACTATACCGTTACCATTACCAGACCCTGTTTCCCGGATACTACGTTTACCATCATCGTGGGAATCTCCGATGAGATTGAAGCCTACTTTGAAATGGATAAGTGGTACCTCTGTGCTCCGGATGCGGTTACCATCACTAATGAATCGTTTGGTGTTGATGTGTCGGATACATTAAATGTCCAGTGGGATTTTGACCTTGATGATCCGTTTAATGGCTATGTTTACGATACCAATGCCGTCTTTCAACATACCTTTACAAACACCTCCGATACCATTCAACGAACAACAATACAACTGGTGGTCTGGAATACGGATGGATGCATCAGTCAGTTCCAGAGAGATCTTATGGTAAGGCCTGAAATAAACGCGGGCTTCATGCCCGATGTGGTGGATGGCTGCCAGCCGGTAACCGTGAATTTTACCAATACCTCCACCGGGAATACCGACCGCTATAAATGGGATTTTGGCGATGGGAATTCTTCCAATGATATAGAACCTTCCCACACCTATTTCAACATAGGGATGGCAGACAGTATATACCACGTGGAGATGGTTGCCATATCCCCATTCTACTGTTCCGATACAGTTGAAACGGATATATCCGTCTATCCCTACCTCGAAGCCGACTTTCGTGTTGATACGGTGAGGGGCTGTAGCCCTTTTACCCTGGGAATTGATAATAACGCTGCAGGGTATATCGAGGAATACGAGTGGGACCTGGGAGATGGCAACTTTTCCAACACCTCAGCACCCACCTTTACACATACGTACATAAATGCTACTGCTGCACCTCAGCAATTGACGGTTCAACTGGTGGTAAAGAACAATACCCATGGTTGTACTGATACACTCAGGAGGGTGATCACCGTGTACCCTGAAGTAACCTCCGCTTTTTCTGTCGATAATGCGATCGGATGCCATGCCCTGGAGGTAAACTTCACCAATTTGTCCTCCGCAACAGCAACCATGTTCGAATGGGATTTCGGAGATGGTGGCTCGTCAGGAGAGACGGATCCGGTTCACCTGTTTGAAAACATGACGGTAAATAATGTCGATTACGATGTCCGGCTGGTGAGTACAACGCCCAACCTATGCCGGGATACATCCTACCAGACAATCCGGGTCCACCCGTTTATTGAGGCAGACTTTACCGTCAATGAATTCCAGGGATGTGCACCCTTTGACATAAAAGTGAACAATGCATCATCCGGTGCCATTACAAGGTATGAATGGTCATGGGGAGACGGAACACCGGGCTCAGCTTCCAGCGCTCCTGTATTGACACACACCTACCACAATGTCAGCCCCGTACCGGCGGTTTATCCCCTGCAACTTGTCGTTGAGAATGCCGATGGCTGTACCGATACGCTGATCCGTGATATTACGGTTTACCCGGTCGTTATATCCCAGTTTACACAGGATGCAACGGAGGGATGTAATCCCCTGGGTGTGCAGTTTACCAATCAATCGAATGCCTATGCAACTTCCTTTGTCTGGGAGTTTGGCGACGGAGGATCCTCAAACGAACAGGATCCCTACCACCTCTTCGAAAACCTTAACCTGGTGAACGAAACCTATACCACCACACTGATTGCCTATTCCGATCACAATTGTACCGATACATCAGAAATTGATATTACCGTTTATAATTACGTGGAAGCTGACTTTACCTTTGATGTTAGCGCAAATTGTACACCATTTGACGTTACCTTTATTAATGCCTCACTCGGCGCAGTAGAACACTACTGGGATTTCGGAGATGGTGACGACACAACGGTGTTCAACACCAACCCGGTGATACACCAATATACCAATCCATCTCCTACCAATCCCGTTACCTATGAAGTGGTGTTAACCGTCTGGAATGCGGATAACTGCATGTCGGAACTGAGACGGAATGTCGTGGTGTACCCCGAAGTGATTGCAAACTTCTCTGCCAGTGTCCTGTCGGGCTGCCACCCCTTAACCGTTGATTTTACAAACAATTCCACCGGTGCGCTGAGCTATAACTGGGAATTCGGCAACGGTCAGTCCTCCGATACCCTTAATCCAACAATGACCTTTGACAACTTCAGCCTGAATGATACAACCTTTATGGTTCAACTGGTAGCTGTAAACAGCCAGTCCTGTACCGATACCTTTGTCGTTCCCATCCTGGTCCATCCTTTCGTTGAAGCAGATTTTACCATTGAATACACGTCACAATGTACACCGTTCGATGTTACAATATATAACTCCTCCATCAACGGGCAGCAATACGACTGGACTTTCGATGGTGTACCTTATAGCACCGTGAGTACTGCTCCCATAAACCAGCAGTTCATTAACAACAGCTATACGAATTCCCAGACCTTTACAATCGATCTCCTGGTAACCAGCCCCCAGGGTTGTACCTCCACCCTTTCAAGAAACGTCAGTGTGTTCCATCAGGTTGAGGCCAGCTATACCAGCATTACTGAGGGATGTAACCCATTGAAGGTGGACTTTTCCAATACGTCTCAGGGAGGCGTGGAATACAACTGGGAATTCGGTGATAACGGTTCTTCCGTTGTTGAATCACCCAGCCATACCTATTCCAACCTGAGCAATGTGGATAGTGTGTACGATGTAAAACTGCTCGCTACATCCGAAGATCTTTGCCGTGACTCCGTTTCAGGGCAAATCACCGTCTTTGCTTCCCCAAAGGCAAGTTTTGTGGCAGATAATACCGTTGACTGCCCCCCACTGGATCTGACCATTGAGAATAATTCAACAGCAGGAGATATCTACACCTGGGATTACGGGGATGGATCACCAATCTACATAACCAACATACTGGATACAGTTATCCATACCTATGATAATACCATGGATGATATGGTGACCTACACGCTGAAACTGACTGCGGAAACGGTACACGGATGCATCGATTCCATATCCCAGAACATTAACGTCTATCCCAGCATCGTGGTTGACTTTGAACGAGATTCTGCAGGCTGCAGCCCCTATTTCTCTTCGTTTACAAACAACTCACTGCGGGCTTCTGCCTTTGCATGGGATTTCGGGGATGGAATTTCCAGTATGTTAACACAACCGTCCCATACATTCTTCAATGACGATGTGGTGGATGTTACCTTCGATGTAACCCTGGTGGGTACATCGAAATACGGTTGTATCGATTCAATCACCAAAACGGTGACTGTATACCCCTCTCCAGTAGCTGAATTCAATACAATACCGGTGTATCAGTATTTCCCGGATGTTACCGTAACCGTTGATAATGAAACCAATGCGGGCTCATGGAATTATTACTGGCAATTCGGAGACGGTAACACTTCCATGCTTCAGGAACCGGGTAGCCATGATTACCCGACCTGGGGAGAATATACCATTTCTCTGAACGCATCCAGTGCACATTGTGCCGACTCCATTGAGCACAACATACGGATCTTTCCTCCCCTGCCAATCTCCGATTTTGTCCCGGATATCAGTGCAGGATGCGAGCCTTTAACGGTATCATTCACCAATAATTCCGATTATGGGAATGAATACTACTGGGATTTTGCTGACGGAAATACCTCTACCGAATTTGAACCGACACATACGTTTACCGATCCAGGTGCCTACCAGGTAATGCTCAGGGTAACCGGAGAGGGAGGAGTTGATTATTCATTTATGCCGGTGGTGGTCTATACCAAACCGAATGTTAATTTTATTGTGGAACCGGATCTGGTAATGCTACCGGACCAGCCCATAAAACTCTATAACCTCACGGAGTACGGTGACCATTATCTCTGGGACTTTGGCGATGGTGGAACCTCCACTGAGAGGGAACTTTCTTACCAGTATACAGAAGTGGGGACCTACGATATCACCCTGACAGCCTGGACGATCCACGATTGCATGGATACACTTATCATGCCGGATGCAGTGACCGTTGAGGGTGAGGGATACATCTATTTTCCGAATGCATTCTTTCCGAACCAGGATGAGTCAAGTGGTGGACACTATTCTCCTACCTCCGTGGCGAATGATATATTCCATCCGCTCTACAAAGGTGTGGATATATACAACCTGAAAATTTTTACCCGCTGGGGAGAATTCCTCTTTGAAAGCAATGATGTTACGATCGGATGGGATGGGTACTACAATGGAGAAGTATGCAAACAGGATGTTTATGTATTTAAGGCAGTTGGTAAATTCTATAACGGGAAACCATTCTATGTTGCCGGCGACGTCACACTGCTCCTGAGAAGATAACTGCCTGACTACGGAAGTTGCCAGAAGCGAAAGATCCCATGGTGAAACCCTTCCATTGCCTGTTGAAATCCTACGCATCGTATCATTTTTCCGGTAGAAAAGCGTATTTTTAGCCGTTCGATCGAATCCTTTCAATTCTGGAGAATAACTGTGATCGATGAGCAAACCTGTATAACCGGAATGTGACCACTCAATGAAGAAGCTTTTTCTGGTGAATGCCAGTACTGAAAAATACCCTTACCCTGTTCCTCCCATTGGATTGTGCCTCCTGGCTTCAATCCTCCGGAAAGATTTCCAAATCAGGTTATTCGACGGGATAGCCGATGAAGGGAAAGACCTGTCCGATGAAGTGGCAGCATTCAGGCCGGATTACATTGGTGTCAGTATCCGGAATATCGACGATATGGTAATTGGCAAACTCAATTATTATGTCGATCAGATCTTCCGGGATTTTATTCTTCCCCTGCGCAACTACCCTGAGGCTCCCCTTATCCTTGGCGGAAGTGGATTCAGCATTTTCCCGGATGAACTGATGAACCGGTTTGAAGCCGACTACGGGATCGTTGGTGAAGCGGAGCAGTCATTTCCCAGGCTGCTGGAAAAACTGGAGAACAGTATGGATGTTACCACTATCCCGGGAGTGCTGACAGGAGGAGTTGAACGGAGCCGGTATGCCCTTACAGTACCTGATTTTGACCTGGATAACCTCCCTTTTTCCGAAATCGACAGCCACATTGATTTTTTACCCTACCGAACAAGGGGAGTTTATTCCATCCAGACCAAACGGGGATGTAATCACAAATGCATCTATTGTACCTACCCTATGATCGAGGGCAGGCAGTACCGGTTCAGGAACGTGAAGGATATTGTGGAAGAGATCAGCCAGGCTTTGCAGCGAATGGGTGAAGTGACTTTTGAATTTGTTGATTCTACATTCAACGACCCTCCCGGCTGGGCAGAATCAATTTGCCGGGAGATCATCCGGCGGAAGATAAAAACGAAATTCAGAACCATGGGCATCAACCCGGCACATACAAGCAGTAAGCTTTTCAGGCTGATGATCAAGGCAGGTTTTTCACAGATCGATTGTACCCCGGATTCGGCATCGCAAAAAATGCTGGTTAACCTGGGAAAGAATTTTACGATCGAACAGCTTAAGAACACAGCTTCCCTTCTACGTGAGATAGAGCTGCCAGCCATGTGGTTCTTTACCTTCGGGGGGCCCGGTGAAACTGAAAAAACAATGGAAGAAACCTTCGGGTTTGTCGATGAATGGATCAGTAAGAAGGATATGGTCCACATGACAACAGGCCTGCGAATCTACCCGGGAACCCCGCTATACAACATTGCGCTGCAGGAAAAACAGGTAAGGAAAGAGGATCCGTTGCTGGAACCCCGGTTTTATATATCCGGTGCACTGGGAAAAGAAAAAATGGACCGGATCATCTCCAGGGCGGTGAAGTCTCGTCCAAACTGGATCCCTGCAGAGGAATCAACCCCTTCAAAAAAAATGCTTGAAGAAGCCATGCGGATAAGGAGAAAAGAACAGTTGACAGAACCGATGTTCCGAACACTGATCCGCCTGCGAAAACAGGGATTTAACGGGTAACTAAAAACGTCAAACGATGTTCGGTCACGATGCCCGTTTTGGTATTTGTTATTCGCCTTTCGGCTTTTAACACGTTACCGATTACCGAACTTCGATACGGGCCCTGTGAAATAGTTTTTTTCGATCTGATTAAGCATAAATATTTCAAGATTATTTCACAGGGCGGGCTTCGTAACCGATAACCGAAAAACGTTATTTTTACATCCCACACTATTTCTTAAGTTCGTCATTAAAGGTGATAATTTACTATCTTGCACTACCATGAGAAACAAATCCATCCAAAGAACAATCGTTGCTTGGGTTCTCTTTCTTTTTCTGCTGCTGCCAACCAGTGCTCAGCAATACCAGTTTGACCGGTATGAAGCCATTGCAGGGGTGGGTACTACAACCATCTTCGGCGATATCGGAGGATTATCCACCCGTGCAGCACTCTCTGCCGGATTACGATACACCATTCAATATCGCATCAGCGTTAAGGGAAGCCTGAACCTGGGTTGGGGATATGGCACGGATAAAGGATCCGATAATGAAAACAGGGGATATACATACAATACCTTTCTGATCGAACCATCGGTCCAGGCAGAATATCATTTCTATCGCACCAGGGGAACAGGTTATAACCGCAAAGGATACAGGCTCGAAGTTCCACGTTTCGGTATCTATGGATTCGTAGGTTTCGGAGCAGTTTACTTCGAACCCATTCCAGGAGGAAACCTGGAGGAAGACTTTGAAGATGACTTCCGGAATGTTGCCATTGCATTTCCTGTTGGAATAGGAATACAGGTGGGAATAGCCAGGAAATTGATGATCGGGATTGAACTGGGAGGACGGTATGTACGCACCGATTATATTGACGGATATACATCGGATAATTCAAAATCGCTCGATGTTTACTATCTTGTGCTGCTGAATGCAGCCTACCGTTTCCATTCCTTCTCATTTAAAAGGGGATTTGAATAATGAAGGAAGAACTGATCGATACCCTCTGCAGGGGAGAGATCTCTGCTGAAGAGCTGGAATCGTTGATGGATCTCATCGATAAATACGACTTTCGCCGCATTATCAAACGGATTTTTGACATCAACGAGGGTGATGTGATCAATCACTCATCGGCAGACAGGGGACTGGCAGGTTTCCTGAACCGTTCAGGCAAGCGATTGAAAAACCGGAAATTTAACCGGATGAAGAAAAAGAAATCTTTTCGGACCGGGAGAAAAATTATCCTGGCTGAAGGCGATTCCTGGTTCGAATACCCCTGGTTCATCAGGGATTTGGTCGACTGGCTGCTGAAACTAACCCCTTACCCGGTGTACAGCCTTGCCTTCGGTGGCGACTGGGTTGCAAACATACTCTATGAAGGAGAATATATCGATGAGTTGAGCCTCTACCAGCCCGAAGTATTCCTGATCAGTGGAGGCGGAAACGACATTGTCGGTGAACAACGCCTGGCAAAACTGGTGCACAAACGTTCACAGGTGAATGCAACACGTTTACCGGAAGACGAAACCCTGATCGGGAGATTGATGCAGGATGGGTATACGGATGTTCAGGCAAAGCGGATCGCAATTGGAAGGAAATTCATGAACAAGGATTTTACAGCACTGATAAACCTTTTCCGCATCATGTATTCCCTGGTTTTCCGGGGAATAGAGCTGTCCGGGAAATTCCCGGATATGAAGATCATCACCCAGGGGTATGACTTTGCCATTCCTTCCTGCAACAGGAATCCCTTTGTTTTTCCGATACGCCTGTTGATGGGAAATGGCAAATGGCTCTATTACCCTTTGTTGTTAAAAGGAATAACAGAGAAGGAAGAGCAGCGAAGTGTTGTTGCCGCACTCATCCATGAGTTCAATGAGATGCTGATCGGGGTGGGGAAGGGGAGAAAACAGGTATACCATATCGATTCCCGGGGTGCCCTGGAGGACCACGAATGGGCAGATGAACTGCATCCGAACGGCAAAGCCTTTAAAAGAATCACCCGTGCCTTCCTGGAATGCATCGAATCAACAGATCCGGGGAAAAAAGTATTTTTGGTCCGGGAAATGTACCGGTGAGTTTGATTTTACGAAATGAACATGATACTGAGTATAATACTATTGTCCTTTTTAAGATTTGGATTACCTGCTAATCATGAATACTTTTAAATAATACAATGCCATTATGAAAAAGATATTTGTTTATCTGTTACCAGTTATTATCTGTCAGATCATGTTTCCTGCAGCACAGGCTCAGGTAACATCTGTCGATAAAGCACTCCGTGGAGTGGATAAATACATTGAGAACGCCATGCAGGAATGGGAGGTTCCCGGGCTTGCAGTGGCTGTTGTAAAAGATTCTTCTGTTGTCTGGATGAAAGGATTTGGATACCGGGATGTGGAGAAGAAGCTGACGGTAACCGGGGAAACCCTCTTTGCCATCGGATCCTGCACAAAAGCGTTCACATCCGTTGCAGTCGGGCAACTTGTGGATGAGGATAAAGTGGATCTGGATGAACCGGTCATCACATACATTCCAACCTTTAAAATGTATGATGATTACGTTACCAACCACATGACCCCCACCGACCTGATGTGCCACCGCTCGGGTTTACCAAGGCATGATTTTGTCTGGTATGGTAAGGACCTGTCACGAAAAGAACTGTTTGACAGACTTCAGTACCTGGAACCGTCAAGAGGGTTCAGGTCTGCGTACCAGTACCAGAACCTGATGTTCATGACTGCCGGCATTCTTGTCGAGGAAGTTTCCGGGATGAAATGGGAAACGTTTGTAAAAGAGAGGATCTTCAATCCGCTGGAGATGAACAAATCGAATTTCTCCGTGAACGATATGCAGAAAGCAGATAATTTTTCTTACCCCTATTCGAAAAAGGATGAGAAAATTATACGGGTACCCTTCCGGAATATCGATGCCATTGGCCCGGCAGGCAATATTAATTCAAGCGTTCTGGAGATGAGCAACTGGATCATCATGCATTTGAACGATGGGAAATTTAATGGAAAAGAAATCGTTTCAAAAAGCTTTTTGAAACAGGCACATGCGCCGCAAATGGTCTCTTCCCAAACCATGTCAGACGAGGTTTTCTTCTCAAGCTACGGATTTGGATGGGTTATCACCTCATACCGCGGACATTACCGGTGCGAGCACGGTGGAGGGATTGACGGCTTCATCTCAGACGTGAGTCTCTACCCAGGGGATGGCATAGGCGTTGTTGTGCTGACCAATTTTGATGGCGCTGCAATCACGGGTGTGGTCCGGAATTATATTGTGGACCGGTTGCTTGGACTGGAAGAGATAGACTGGCAGGAGAAACAGTTCGGACCGGTGAGGGAAGCAAGAGAAAAAGGTGAAGAACCGGAAGTGGAGGATGTCAGCCGGCTGAAAAATACAAAACCATCTTTTCCCCTCGAGGAGTATACCGGCAGCTACACGCACCCGGCATACGGGACCGTGACCATATCCCTGCCGGACAGCCAGCTGATAGCTGCATTACCCCCTTTTGAAATGAAGCTGAACCATTATCACCTGGATATCTTTGAGGGGGAAGACCCGGATATTGGAAAGCAAAAAATCAAGTTTCACTACAACGTTCAGGGAGAAGTCAATAAGTTAACCATGGAACTGGAAACGGGCGTATCGGATATCGAATTCGTCAAGGAACCTCACGTTAAAGAACTGGAAAAAGAAGAACTGGAGAAGTATACCGGTGATTATGATTTTGGAGGGGCAATCATTAAAATATACATAACCGGCGAAAAAACCCTGAATGCATTCATCGAGGGACAACCTGAATACGAACTGATCCCGGTAAAAGAACATGTATTTGCGCTGAAAGGACTCGACGGATTCCGGATCATTTTCAATGTAAATGAAAAAGGGGAAGCCACTGAACTGATCTCCGAACAACCCAACGGATCCTTTAAAGCGAAAAGAAAATAAGAACATGAGTCCTTACACTTCAACATTCGTTATTTCTTGTTCGATATTCGATATTTAAAAGATCCAGGATTAAGATTTACTAATATTGTTTCTTCTCAAACCTGAGGTTCCTCACCCGGCTTCCCGACAGGAGAAAACCGGTGATCTCACCACCCTCCCGCTGGAATTCCAGCTTCTGGAACCACCAGGCATTGCCACGAAATCCATCTTTCCTGATCCGTGTGAGCGTAATTGGCTCATGCCTCCTGTGCAAGGCAACCAGGGTATCGTTCTGGACAGTAAGATCGTAAAAGGTCCCAAGCTCTTCACTGTAATACCTTCCTTCAAAAGCCTCAAGGCCTTCTGAAAGTTCAGTCACACTGGCAACCCTTTTCCCGGTCACCGTAAGCTCCGCGAATTCAATTGTCAGGATTACCTCTCTTTCATCATTCTCATTGAAAACGGCATAGGCATCCTCTTTTTCAATATTGAACCTGCTTTCACTCAGTGCCCTGAGCACGTTTTTCCTTCCATTCCAGCCCTGCTCCAACCATAAATGATCATCCTGCATGAAGATTTTTGCATAAATATCATATGGCTGCAGCTCATAAAATCCTTCATATTTTTTCAGCGTTTCCGGATCAACGGTAATAAAATCCTCTTCATCGGGTTTTTCAGTTGGCTCTGTCTCTTCAACCGGATCCATCTGCTGCTCAAGAAACACGGCTGCAATTTCCCTGGATAAAACGGACGGATTAGCATAAGCAGCGTTTTGCAAAACAACGACTCCCAATCTTTGATCCGGGAACCGTCCGGCATAGGAGCGGAAACCGGCATCCCCGCCGCTGTGCCCGATCAATAGCAATCCCCGGTATCTTCCATGACTGAGCCCCAGGGAATAGCCAATGGTATCGCCACTGTTCAGGATGCCCCGTTCATGAATTTTCTCAAGCAGCTCCTCACCACCCAGGTTCCCTGCCTCCAGGTTGATAAGCCACTTGCCCAGGTCTTCAGCCGTAGTAAACAGGCTGGTTGCACCGCAATTGGCATAGCTCAGCACACTCTTTTTGTAGGTGCTGTCTTCCGAAAGGTAATAGGAGTATGCCCGGTTCTTTACAACCATCTGGTGATCATCATGAAAATGGGTGTTGGTCATTTCCAGCGGTATAAATATCCTTTCTTTGCAGAATTCAGGAAATGACTGACCCGACACTTTTGCCACGATTTCAGCAAGCAGCGTGAAGCCGCTGTTGCAATAGAGGTACTCGGCACCCGGTTCAAAGTTCAGATCCTGCTGGTGTTCCAGCATCCGGATGATCTGTGATTTGGTGATCACATCATCCAGCCGCCAGCCTGCCATGGCGAGCAGCTCCCACTGATCCCGCATACCACTGGTATGCGTCGCCAGGTGACGGATGGTAATGGTTTGATCAAATGCAGGAATGTTTGGCAGGTACTTTCGGATGTCATCGTCAAGCGAAAGCTTCCCTTCCTGTTCAAGGAGCAGGATGGCAAAGGCCGTGAACTGTTTCGATACCGAAGCGACATGAAACGGTGTTTCCCGGGCTACAGGGATCTCATATTCCAGGTTGGCAAGACCCTGTTCCGTGGTGTAATAAATCGTTCCATCCCTGACAATGGCAACAGCACAACCCGGACCATCTTCCGGCACCTGTGCGGCGATTAAACTGTCAACTTCTGCCTGGTAATCCTCTTTCCTTTTATCCGGGGAAAGACAGGATGATAAAACAATCAGGCTAACGAATAGTGAAATTTTTGAGGTAGAGCCCATCTTTTTTATGTGTTATTTTTGAACTAAGTGGAGAATAATCTGTTTATTCAGGGAAAGATAATAAATTCGTAGCTTTTAGAATAACAAAACAACAGCAGTATTAAATTTTAATCTAATTTTTAACAAGGCCATCGGCCTTGGATAATTGTAGCAATATGAAAGAAAAAACAGTCCTGGTCACCGGAGCCAATTCAGGGATCGGTAAAGTCACTGCCCTCGCCCTTGCCCGGATGGGAGCTCATGTTGTAATGCTTTGCAGAAACAGGGAGAGGGGAGAAGCAGCCCAAAATGAGATCATCCGTGAAAGCAACAATGAGAAGGTGGACCTGATGACCTGTGATCTCTCCAGCATGGATTCGGTACATACTTTTGCCAATGATTTTCTTCTTCGGTACAATCGGCTGGATGTCCTGGTGAACAATGCCGGGGGCTATTTTGATAGAAGAATTGTGACTCCGGATGGCTATGAGTACACATTCGTCGCGAACCATCTCGGTCATTTCCTGCTTACGAATCGTCTGATTGATCTGATCAGGCACAAGGCTCCGGCACGGATCATCAACGTCAGCTCCAATGCACATCAGACAGGGCACATCCGTTTCAATGACCTGATGGGGGAGAAACGGTACATTGGCTGGATGGCATACAGCCAGGCAAAACTGGCAAATATTCTTTTTACTTACGAGCTGGACAGGCGACTGAAGGGAACCGGGGTTACGGTAAATGCCCTGCATCCGGGATTTGTCAATACAAATTTCGCGAACAATACATACTCCTTCATCAGGCCGATGGTCAGGCTGGCACAATGCTTCGCACGCAGCCCGGAAAAAGGCGCTGAGACTTCAATATACCTCGCCTCGTCACCTGAGGCGGAAGGCATCAGTGGAAAATACTTTTTTAATAAAAAAGAGCGAAGATCCAACCGGGAATCCTATGATGAGGATATTGCCAGGCGGCTCTGGGATCTGAGCGAAGACCTGGTGAATACCATCTGAATCAGGTATTGGCGGATTAGAATCGAAGAAAAACCGCCGAAACTACCATTCCCTGTTGATGGGAAATACTCGCATTCGACGGAAGGATCAGGTGCTGAAAAGAACTCCTGTGGCCCCTGATCCATGATACACCTTCCCATTCAACATAGATTGCAGTCGGACAATTTATTGCCGCGCTAGAACTGTCTCAACTCCAATTCCGATGGAGTTGAAACTTTATTCTAACCTTTTGAATAAAATTTCTGTTCTGATTAGGGGAACCGATTCAGGGCTGGAGTTACCTGAGGTACCGTATATGCAACCTGGGACGCAATTCCGGATCGGGATGATCGCTGGATGCAAAATAGAGTCCGCGGATACCCTCCTCTGTTTCCAGAAACATAATGAAACCGTAACTGCTTTCCCAGTTATCGATCATGTCCTGTACGAACAGTGTTACGTCAATTTCCGGGTAATCCTGTTCCGGCTCCGAGCTGCTGTTGATGATTACCCGGTTGGTGATCACGCTCGCAGGCTGGTTGTTCCAGGTGACGGTTGCTTCATCCCACGTCGAGGTAATTCGTTGCAAGAAGGCTGTATTGGGTCCGGTAGCCACACTGTGCACCGAATCAGACCCTTCCGCATACCAGAGGGATAAAGTTGCCATCAGTATCTCTGAACCGGCAGGTATCTTCGACAGGTCAAAATCAAAAAGAGCCCGCTGGATGAACGGTGGTCCCTGGGCTGTGGTTACATTGGCAGCCAGTTCAATTTCGCCACCGTAATTCTGATCCGGATCACTGCTCCGGATAATGGCATCTTTACCGACCTGACCATCTGGTTGAACGATCAGAACCTTGAGGTTCTTTTCATCATCACTACCACACTGGGTGATGAGAAATGCCAGTAACAGCAACAGGGTGGAACGAATGTTTCTTTTCATGGATGGGTGGTTTTACCGGATAATAACTTTTCCCCTGTGATACCAGTCCTCTCCGCGAATCACGATAATGTAGATCCCTTTTGCCAGGTGTTTCAGGTTCAGTTCTTCAATACCGTCTGACACCAGCTCTTTTTGAGCGACCAGGATTCCCACGGAAGTGAATACCTCGATACGGCAGGGGGAGGCATCCGTGCTTTTGGATTTGATGTATACTATTCCGCTGGTGGGGTTTGGATAGATCTCTGACTTTTTTGTACCCGGCAGATCAGAAAGTGCTGATAACAGTAAAAAATGGACGCCGAAGGTGCGGTTTTTGGTGACAGGTATATGAATCTCAGGCTGGTGGGAGAAGATCATGCCGTTCTCCATCCAGGAAATGAAATCATACCCCTGTCCTGGGGTTGCAATGAGTGTGGCTGTTTCACCGTACCGGTAACTGCCTCCTCCCGTTATCGTTCCTCCTGCAAATGGCATGGGATAACCGGTAATCTCATATATCCGGGCTTCAAAATTGGCAACGAGAATCCGGTCTGCAGTAACGGTAAACTGGTAATCCGGATCTGCTGAAACTACCGTTCCGCTCTCCGTCCAGTTCAGGAAATCGAATCCCTCCGATGAGATGGCTGAAATAAATGCCGTTTCACCGTACGTGTATGTTCCTGCTCCACTGATTGTTCCCCCGTTTCCAGGCTGTATGAAAGTGTTAATTGTAAAATTGAGCAGTTCAAAATGGGCTGTCAGTGACCGGTCTTCAGAAGCGGCGAAACTATAGGTTGCTTTACTCGAAACAACTTCTCCTTCTTCGGTCCAGTGAACGAATTCATAACCAGGCGCAGGTGTCGCGACCAGGTTTACCCATCTTCCGGCATAATACTCCCCGCTTCCCGTTATTGTTCCCCCTTCCGGTGGATCAGCAACAGCGGATACCTCAAACGATTCCATCCCGACATAAAAGGATATCGTTTCATCCGCAGCGGTAACGGAACTGATTCTCAGTCCGCCTGCCGTGTTATCATGCAGGAAGCAGTTGGGATCGGTCATGTCGTTGATCACTGTTCTTCCAACAGTGGATGAAAAATGGGCATTGCCCAGTATCCCGTTTTTGGCAACCGTCCCCCCCGGCCGGTAAATATATACTTCATCGAAAACGTACAGGTTATCGAAATTTGCATTCCCGCGAAAATCAGAGTTTATACGGTATACCAGCAACCCGTCTCCGGGAAGGGTCCCTTCGAAATCGCCGGTTCTTTGGCGGTATTCCACCACAAAGAATTCGTTCGATGAGAAGGGAGAGGGTATTTTGTAGCAGTTACCGGTGGAAGAAGTCAGCGGATTCAGGGTGTAGGTTCCCGGTTCGGTAATGACCGGGATCGAAGTGATCCAGGTCGAATCCGAATATTTGAATTTCATCCAGGCTCCCATGTGACCGCTTCCCTGTTCCATGATATCCCAGGTTCCCACAGGATCCAGGTTCAGCCCGCCGTCGTCGTAATGGTAGAGATCGGGGGCACTCAGCGTATGAAACATCTCATGACACAGGGTTTTGACTCTCACCTGGTTCTCGGGCTGAAAGGTGTAATCCCACACACGCTTATCGTTTATGAAGACCGGGTAGGTATAGAGCGCCCAGCGGTGAGCCCACAAAAGTTCAGCCCATCCGTCCGATTGCCCTTTTATCATAAAACAGACATTGTCAACATACCCGTCGTCATCCATGTCAGTGTTCAGCCCGGCCGGGACCGGGTCATTCTCATTGATCCAGTTTATGGCATCCACCAGCAACTGGTGTTCCCGCAGGCGTGACTCCGTCTCGGTCTGATAACCGATCGGGTTGGTTGTTGCATCGTATGGCTGGAAATAACCCCTCGGATGGGAATCTTCGTATGACGCATTGGTTGTTTCCGGTTCGCTGCAGGCAGGGTAGTGCGTGCTCTCAATGGTAAGCTGATCATAGGAAACCTCCTGGAAATAGGTTTTCAGGGAAAGATCCTTCACCTTGTTCAGCTTGTCGTCGTACTCTGTCCGGGTGGTCTCGATTTCACCCTCCCCGGAAAAGCGGATGTAGATCACCAGGTTGTTGATCGTGCCGGCATGGGGCGCCTTGACAGCTTCTCCCTTAACCGGTATCTCAAGCCGCTTCCGCCGTTTCAGGTATTCATCCCTGGATATTTTTACCCACTTTTCCAGCCCGGTGGTTGCAGGCGATACGCTGTTCACACGGTATGGCGAGCTGGTGATCTCTTCCCCGTCCCTGGTGGCATAATACCAGTACCCGTCATCACCCCGGATGATGGAATACCCTTCGGCGTCGTGTATCCAGTTGAAAAACTCATCCCCTGAAACATAACAGGTTATTTCCGTACCATCCGGCTGGGTGATCGTGTGGGGTAGAAAGGAAAAGGGCGCCCCTGCCAGGGTCAGGGAGAGAGAGAATAAAACCAGGTATAAAACAAATTTCCTCATCCGCAGATTCAAACGTTCACCCGCACAAAGATAAAAGTTATATGTTATGCCAAGAGCATCCCTTCGGGAAAAGTTAAATGTTAAAAGTTAAAAGTTAAATGTACGATGGTTTGACCATCGAATGACCATTGTCCGACAATCGAGTTACCATCGAGTTACTATTGAATTTCAATTGAGTTACTTCTCCCAGTCTCAAAGTCTCATAGTCTCTCCTTTACCGAGCAACGAGAACCAAGTCGAAGATCATGACTTTGCCATGCAAACGTCATGATCGGAGACCCTGACTGAGCGAAGCGAACGTCAGGGGACCGAGCAACTTTTTTTAAACTCACCACTCACCTCTCACAACTCACTGCTTTCTTTTCCCTGCCGCCTTCTGCCTGCTGCCGTCCCACTCTTTTCCTTCACCCTTCATCCTTCTCCATGCCCTGTTAACTTATAACTTATAACTTATAACTTGTCTTCATTCCTCCCAACCGGCACCTCAATCTCTTCGCCCCAGACATATTTCCCGAACCACTGCCAGTTGTGCCACATGGCTGCCAGCTGCT
>Ga0315534_1000668_pt1 | contig 24237 bp, 15 predicted proteins | sample SalMarSW160240MG_FD_203094 | JGI IMG/M metagenome (GOLD analysis project Ga0315534, IMG submission 203094) | Salt marsh sediment microbial communities from the Plum Island Ecosystem LTER, Massachusetts, United States - Salt Marsh Sediment SW1602-40 ...
TCACCGGGCGAGAATTCAATCAAGGCGGTTATTTATCCGGCTGATGTTGAATACCTTTATTTTGTCGCGAAAGGAGACGGTCACCATCATTTTTCAAAAACATACCGGGAGCATATTGCCGCGAAGGGAAAATATAATGCTGAGAAATGAATTCGAAGACATCCTGATACTGGAGACACCCTATTATAAGAATCTCACTAAAACATACCGTGATGCGGTAAATTTTGAACGCTATATAAAAATATTAGAGAAGATTGCTAAAGTCGATGATTTCATTAAGATGCTTAAAGATAAGAAGGGAAAGGAATTAGTCTACTTAGGGCGTAAGATATTTTCATTACAAGAAGAATTTGTTACTAATTATCTGGATTTTTTGTCCGATCAATCGAATGTGAATAAGTGGGAGACGTTTTTTGAAAGATACAGCAACAATGTGTTTGAGATATACAAAAAGTTTGTCGGGCAGGATAGCAATAAAATTTTCGTTTTTGAGATCGTAAACAGGAAATTATTACGTGATCTTTTGACCAAACATACTTACAATATACCATTTGAGAACAAAGCATTGATCGCTGAGCGCTTCGGAGTCGTCGTGAATCAATTGTTCAATTATATACGGCATTCATTGACAAAAGAGACCACTATTGATGATGCGCTGATCAGGGATTCTTACGAAAAAATACCGCTTTTGCCCCGTTGTGATCGTAGTGAAACGATGAAATTACTGAGTAAAAATTTCCTTGGTCATGGATTACCCGAGACTCTATATACCGCCATTTCACAGAGTATTATGACTTCCCACTATGTTGAAACAAAAACCACGGTCCAGGATTTGATTGAAAAATTGACGGTTCTAACGAAAGACAGTATTCGTGAGATATTCCGGACACACTTTTTCTTTCCCGATGAAAACAGTCTAACCGAGATTATCGAGCTGCTTAAAAAGAAAGCCCAGGAAAAAGTAAAATTGGTCAAAAAGAAGAAAGAAGAGTTAGACAAAGAGGTTTTGATGACGCGCAGTAAGATCAAAGAAACCATGAATGCAATGAGAGTCAAGTTAATGGAGCTGACCGAGAATTTTTCAACCGAAGAGTCGATCGACAATATGATAAAAAGACTGCGCCGTAATTTGATCAGCGGCGCTTATGATTTGCGGATTTTTAAGAACCAGTATCAGGAATTCCTTAAAAAGGAAAGCGAGCTGAGTAATATCTTGAATTTCAAGACGAGTGATCTTCAAAAATTCGTATTGAAAAAAGAGTGGGATCCGTATATCATCTTGACTTTCGGTGATAATAAAAAATTGAGTGATGAGCAATTGCAGGCAATGATCAAAGATGCCATTAGTGAAATTAAAGGGAACAAAGATGCCATTGAAGTGATGAACAAATACCGGGTAACCGGGTTTCTCAAGGATAAGTATGATGGTACCAAGATCTTAGCCAAAGTCGATACGATCAACCGAGAAATTATTTTGCCTCTTGTCAAATCATTTTTGTTGGAGGAATTGATCGATTACTACCCGAAATTATCAGGGGTTGTATCGGCAGAAGGTATTCGCTATTTAGCTGAAGAAGCTGTATCGGACAAGGTCTCCATGATCGAAAAAGAGGTTAAACTGCAAGCCACTTCGAATAAAGAGGAATATCCTTTGCTTAATGTCTCTCGCTATAAGGATCTGGTATCGGTTTTTATCTATGATATAAGGGGATCCACTTTTATGGGTACAAAGTTGAGGGATGCCCGGCGGGAAAGCGAAATAAGAAATCTATTTCAGGAATCGATGTTGTCAGTGGCCGAAAAATATGGCGGGATTCCTATTAAAGATACCGGGGATGGTGGAATCATTATTTTTTCAGCCAATCACCAAGCTATAAAGAAAGATGAAACCCTGGAACTCGAAGCAGGCAGTGCTCTTTCTGCAGTCAGAAGCGGTTTGGAAATGGTCTATGCGGCAAAGAACTTCGTACAAGAGAACATGAATAAATATCAGGATTGGTTTAGAGAGACAGAGGAACGAAAGATCGATTTCGAGGGTGCTACCTATGCGACCCTACCACCTTCATACCAGTCCATTTTTCAGATCGGGGTCGGTATTGCCTCGGGAATATACCCCAAAGAAATATTTTTAGATAAAAACTCTTTCGGAGAACTCGATGTTACAGGGATGCTTGTCCGTGAAGCTAATTTTTATGCGAAAGTGAAAGCAAAGGCAAAATCGACAGTAATTGTGGATGACGCAACGGTTTATAATTTGCTTTTGAATATCAATAAATTTTCTTTTTTCAATGAGACAGGGTTAAGGATCGATCCTCTATTATTGAATATCGAACAAGGTCTTGAATACTGGATAAATCAAAAAGTAACAAGAAGGGGTTTTATCCTTGATCTTTACAAAATATTCGTAACGCAGCTGGGGCAGGAAATGTCACATCCGGGTAGTCTTAAAATAATGATCGGTGATTTTGATATCGAGATTGATGAGACCGGTGAAATAAAAGACGAGAAGGGTGGACGCGGAAAGTTCCTCTTTGAGGTTTCCTCGGAGGCAACAAAATGAACAAATATTTGATATCTGATATCCAAAATTGCGTGGAAGAACAAAGTCACCAATGTAAATTGCTCAACGAAAGATTCATAAATGTCAGCAATTATACTTACTTCTTGAGCGCGATAAAACAGGGGTTGGGATTTCTCGCTATCTCTGACGAGCCATTGGCTGTTTTTGATAACCGTGCAAATTTCGTAATATGGCTCGGACGTCGACTCGCTGAATACGCAGGTTATGAACTACCACTTTATATAGGTCACAAGAAAATGGGTTTACCGGTTCCCGATGCGCTCCTCGAAAAATGTCCGCATGCTATTGTCGGTTTGATCGAAAAGATGGGTCAGCAAAAGTATATACAGGATTTCACAAAAGAATTGAGGAAAGTTTCATTTTCGCCCGACATATTTCTTTTTGTACACAAGAGCATAATATCATCGCGTGTGGAAAGTCTTTTACCCGGTTTGCTTTCCGATGTTGATAGACTCGGTTTCACAAGTATCAAAGAAGCTCTTAAGAAAGTGCCGCAGATATACCTTGATTATCTATCTGATAGTTCAATGTTAAAATTAATCAAAAAGATGTCTTCGGTGATTCAGGGTATAACAACAAAAATGGAGCAGGAGCTTAAGAATATAGACCTATATTCACTGCGTCTGAAAGAACAACTGCAGGAGTTATATCTTGAAGCTGATAGAGGTTTAAGGAATATCATCGACAACGAGGTAGAAAAACAAAATGATGTGAAGATCGTAACTCAAAAAACGTCCAACTTATTTTCACGATTAGATAGGCTTTTTCTCGGTAATATCTATCACTTAAAGGATTATGAGAACCGGCGCAAAGAGATAATTCAAATATTGCAGCAGGAGGAAGATTTTAAATTCAGCGTTGAGAAACGTGAATTCAATAAGCACAAGAAGATGGGTGAAATATACGATGAATTCATGTTCTACCATAAATTCGGTGCTTTGACCAAAGATGAAGAAAAGGTTTTCACCAAAGAACTTACCCGTGAATTTGAGCAGCTGCATCGTAAGAAAAGCCCGAGTTTAGCGATGCTTAATAAATTCGAAAAGCGGGGTCTATTGTCCGTTGATCTGGATTTTGAAGGTATTATCAAAGCCTACCATAATGCGATGAGTGATTACATTGTTCCTCAATATCTCGCTTCGTGTTTGCTTGACCTGGTCAGTTGTTTCCCGCCGGCGGACGATCAGCCATCAAGAGTTATCAGGGATAATGCAAATTTGAAGATATTATCTCTGGAGGGAAAAAACATTTTGAGTTTGCCGACCGAAAAACAATCTTATCCAGAAGATGTTATTAAATACATAGAAACACTGCAAAAATGTATCACCATCATGGTTTATGATATCCGCGGGTCATCTTATATGGGTATTAAGTTACATGATGCCGCCAAGGAGCAGCGAATCAAATATAAGTTTGCAAAGGAGATGGCTGATATCGTTAAGGGACACGGAGGTTTTCTTTTGAAAGATACCGGGGATGGCGGTCTTGTTTGGTTTGCTGAAAACTCAGGTTCATTATATAATCATCTTTATACCGAATCAGTTACCGGTCGTGGGATCAAACTGCGCTCTTCGATTTTTTCCGGTGCGGAGTTTGATCTCATATCAGCGGCTGACGCAGCGAAACGTGCGATCCTCTGTGCTCGTGATATGGTCCAGCGAGCAGAAGAATTTATTCGTGCTAATTTCATGCACTATCGTGAATGGTTTGCAGAAGTTGCTGAGCGAACCCTTGAATTAGATGGTATTACATATGCCTTGCTGCCACCTGAGTTTAAAAGTCTTTTCCGTATGGGGATCGGTATCGCATCAGGTATCCCAGTCCGGGATGTCGTATTTTCAGCGAATTCGTTTGGTGATCCTGATCTTGTTGGTCCGGTCATATCGGATGCTAATCTATATTCAATGGAACGCCAGCCTGGGCGATCGGTGATCATCTGTGATTTTCCATCGCTGGTAAATTTGTTACTAAATATTGAAGGGTATGATTATCCGATCGATGAAGATGATTTTGAAAAATATATCCGGGCGGTTGAGGATCTGAGACTCAGTAACCACGGCTATAAATTAAATGATCATAAAATTGCTATTATGCCCCGCGGTATTCATTATATGGAGGAATTGAACAAAATGAAAGCGGTCTTGGGTGATGAGGTTTCCGAGGTTTGGATCGGTGCAGATTCTCTATATAATAATAAGAAGAAGAAAATAAAACCAATATACGAAGTGATAAATATATAATGGAAGCTCTTATCTACGACAGCGATCGACTGCGGCTTGCGACAATGGCACGAAACCTGCAAGATGTGGGTTTGAATTGGTCTGCGGTTACTGAACTTGAGGATATAAAAAAACGTCTGAGAAAGAAAAAATTCGATATTCTGATCCTCGATAGCTCAGCCATGAAAATAATCGAACGCCTCAAAAAATTAGATGCAACCGTTCCCATCATCATGATAACTGACAAGACAACGAATATCGATCACGAAAAGCTTGTTTTCATCGGCGCTGAAGGACTGGTCACCAGGCCTTATCACATAGAATTCTTCAAGATGGTCGTAGCCAAAGCGATCAAGAGAAGGAAGGTTGTTCTGGCCAATATGAAAGCGATGGCTTCATTAAAACAGAAAATCCAGGAACTGCAAACCCTCAATGAAATAGTCCAGGCGATAAGTTCATCTTTGAAACCCAAAGAAATACTTCGTATCATCATGGAAAAAACCGCTGATTTGATAAAAGCAGAGGGTTGGTCAGTACTGCTTCTTGACCATGAGCAGGGTGAACTTGTTTTTGAAGCCGCTGCAGGTGAAGCGGGAAAGCAGCTTTTGGGTCTGCGATTGAAAATAGGTCAGGGTGTTGCCGGATGGGTTGCCCGCTATGGACAATCGCTGATCGTATCCGATGTGACCAAAGATCCGAGATTTTACTCGGGGGTCGATAAAAAAACAAAATTCATAACAAAATCAATACTGTGCGTGCCGATGAGAAGCCGTGATAAAATTATCGGCGTTGTCGAGGTTGTTAATAAGATCGGTGGTGAACCATTCACCCCGGATGATCTTGAAATATTCGAAAATCTTGTGGCTCATGTGACGATCGCACTGCAAAATGCCGCGATGTACCGGAAAATGGAGGAGGCGAGCCTTATTGATGATCTAACACGGCTTTATAATGTACGGTTCTGTAATAAGTACCTCGATGGATACCTCGACGGCCGGAAACCACCAAAGGGTTTCATTTCTTTGATTTTTCTCGACATCGATTTTTTCAAGCTTGTTGATGATAATTATGGACATCTTGTCGGCAGTGAAACATTAAGATATGTTGGAGAGAGGATAAGCCGGGTCGTAAGAAGCGAGGATGTCGTAATACGGTACGGAGGGGATGAGTATATCGTTATTCTGCCTAATACTGATAAGAAGACAGCCCGGGTTATTGCTGAACGGATAAGAAAAGAAATCAATCAAGAACCTTTTTACGCTTTCAATAATAAGAAATTCAATATATCAGTGACTTTGGGTGTGGCCAGCTATCCAGATGATGCCAAGACTCGTGATACCTTGATCGGGAAAGCAGACAAAGCGATGTATGAAGGGAAGTTATCGGGGCGTGATAAAGTGGTTCTTGCATAATGTAATATATTATTGAAAAGGAAGGAAATAAGGGTATAATATTATATGAAGATCGAAGAACTTTTAGTTTCTGAAGTAATGGACCGGGATATCATTACGGTAAAACCCTCCACGACCTTGCTTGAATTGATAAAACTAATGAGAAAGCTCAACCAGCACATGTTCCCAGTTGTTGATGATGATAATAATCTACTCGGTATTGTCAATTACCGCGGTATATGCAGCATCTTCAGGCCTTTTTCAAGGTCGATCAGTGAGATCGTTAAAAGAATGCCTTTTGTTGAAAATACCGATGACGAAGATATGAATTTAGAATTATCGCCGGAAATGGGTGTGTTGATCCTGGTCGATGATATAATCAATACCAACTATGTTTCAGTAAAAGAAGATGCCAAGATCAAGGAGGCTCGTCGTTTGATGAGGTTGCATAACATTGAACTGCTGCCCGTGGTTTCTGAGAAAAAATTAGTTGGTATGCTGTCGTTGCTCGATCTTTTCATATATATCTTCAAAGAACACGACATCATTAAAAAGTGAATACACTTCTGAGTGCTGGTTTAATACTATTACTCGGTTTTGTCGGCGCTCGTCTTTTAAAGTACGCGCGTTTACCAAGTGTTACCGCATTTCTCATTGTTGGCATTCTTATTGGTCCCCATCTTTTAAATATCGTCACCGAAGAAATTTTTGCGGCATCGGATTTCTTTTCAAACCTTGTGCTTGGAGTAATCGCCTTCAGCCTGGGCGAGAATTTCCGTTTCGAAGAGATCAAGAAGGGCATGAAACAGGTACTATGGATATCACTGACCGCGGCTCTTACGACGTGGTTGCTCGTTTCTGCGGCGATCATCCTGTATTTGATCATGATGAAATACCCGATATATCCAGCCATTGTTCTTGGTGCAGCTGCCTCAGCGACCGCTCCGGCAGCAACCGTGCTGGTTATCCGGGAATACCGTGCCAGCGGGTTATTCACGGAGATCTTGCTTAAGGTTGTCGCTATCGATGATGCGTGGTGTCTTATGCTTGCTGCACTAGCTATCGCATTTGCCAATGCGATGAGAGCCGAGGTTTTTCAGGTGGCCATAGTCTTTGCAGGAATAGGTGAGATATTTGGAGCGCTCATTTTGGGTGCATCATTCGGTTATCTTTTTTCTTTCTTAAAACGTTTTGTGAAAACCTCCGAGGAATTTATCGTCTATATTTTTGGGTTACTATTATTGAACGTTGGATTTTCTATTACGATACATGTATCGGTTTTGTTGTCTTCGATGATGATGGGGGTCATGGTCATTAACCTGGCGCGTGAGAATTACAAGTTCTTTGATGTTTTGCGAACGGTTGATGCGCCGCTTTATTTGATATTTTTTATCCTCGCCGGTGCTCATCTTGATTTTAATATTCTCTATAAAATGGGTATCGTCGGTGTCATTTATATAATCTTCCGAGTTATCGGGAAAGTCTACGGTGCAAAATACGGCGCGCAGTTTAGCAAAGCGCCAAAACCTGTTGCCGACTGGATTGGCTTGAGCCTGACCCCGCAGGCCGGTGTTGCACTCGGTATCGGGCTTGTTGCCAAGACGACATTCCCCGATTTTGGTAACTACATATTTACGATTATTGCGGCAACCACAGTTGTCTTTGAACTGGTCGGTCCGCTTTTGACAAAGTATAGTCTGATAAAAGTTGGGGAGATCGCATCCACTGAATAACATCCTGGGTCTGGCGTTAATCCTCATTACTGGTTATTCTGGTGCGAAATTAATGCGCCGGATCCATTTTCCTGCGGTAACAACATATCTTTTGGTCGGTATCCTTATCGGGCCGAGGATACTTGATCTTATACCCGGACGTATAATGATGCTGTCCGACCCTGTGTCGAATTTTGTCTTGGGGATAATAGCATTCTCCCTTGGTGCAAGTTTCTCCTTAGAAAACATCAGAGAATCTGGCAGGTCGGTTTTCTGGATATCTGCACTCGAGGCATGCGGTGCGTGGATAGCGGTCACCACGGTAATGATCATTTATGCTGTTCTGAGACACACGCCGATTCACCCTTCTTTTGTCCTTGGCGCAGCTGCTGCAGCCACTGCACCGGCTGCAACAGTCATGGTCATCAGGGAATACCGTGCACGTGGACCGGTCACGGATATGCTCCTGCGGGTGGTAGCGATCGATGATGCATGGTGTTTGATCTTATCCGCTTTTGGTATAATGTTTGCAAGTGCGATCGCAAGCGGGGCATTGAATCTAAGCATAATCGTGAATTCAATCGTCCATGTTCTTTTTTCTATTGTTTTGGGCGGTGCAATGGGTGCTGGTCTTCACTATTTTTCAAGACTCATAAGGGATAATGAGGAATTACTGATCGTTACTCACGGATTTATTCTTTTGTTGGTCGGTTCTTCTGTTATACTGCATCTATCACCACTTCTTACATGTATGGCAAGCGGTGTTGTCATCGCCAATATATCGAAACGCAGCACCCTCTATTTTGAATCCTTGCGTAAACTCGACACAGCATTATTTTTAGGATTTTTCATCCTGGTCGGTGCAAACCTCGAGATTAGCTTGATCCCTCAAGTCGGTTTTATCGGGATTCTCTACATCATATCAAGGGTAATAGGTAAATTCGCAGGTGTTGCGTTGGGTGCCCGGATCAGCCGGGCTGATCCCCGAATCGGTAAATATCTGGCCTGGGGACTTGTGCCGCAGGCTGGTGTAGCTCTGGGCGTAGCGCTGTCAGCTAAAGCATTATACCCGGCATACGGGACGATGATTTTTACGACAATAACCGCGACCACCGTTGTCTACGAATTGATCGGTCCTTTATCGACTAAATATGGTCTAACAAAAGCTGGCGAGATAGTGTCTGTCGGATAATGCCCCCACGCAAATATGATTAGTGTGGGGGTAATTCGGGGCGATCCGATTTGAACGGACGACCTCCAGCACCCCAAGCTGGCGCGCTAATCCACTGCGCCACGCCCCGTGTGAAATTTTGTACCTTTCCGGCATGTGATTCCCTTTCAGGTATCACAGATCCGGCTGAAAAATTATATCTATAAGAATTTTAAAGTCAAGCGATTGCAAAGCTATTTCCAGAAAAGCCAGAATTCCAAGATTAGCGGACTTTCCGTCCAGTTGTCGTGGTCATTAATTTGCCGTGTTTTACACCTTTCGTGCTCTGGAGTTTATCCGCGATCTTTTTAATAACTCTCCCTTTGCCTTTCACAATAAGAACTTCAAGGCAGTTGTGTTTATCGAGGTGAATGTGCATTGTTGAGACAATCTGTTTATGGTATTTATGTTGTAGAGTAGTGAGTGTATCGGTCAGTTCATGCACTTCATGGTCATAAACGAGGGTGATCGTTCCGACTGTCTCTTTATCGGTCGCCTGCCATTCTTGCTGAACAAGGCGTTCCCGGATCAGATCACGGATCGCTTCGGAACGGTTCGTATAACCCATTTTGGCAATGAGTTCATCAAAATCCTTTAACAGAACCTTATCCATGGAAACACCGAATCTTGTCGCATCAGCCATATTATATTCTAGATTATATCTGGAATAACGACTACGTCAATGAAATATTGGGGTTAAATCTTGGTTCTGATGTCGGCGGGTATTGAGAAATATAGGAGCAAGCCAAGACCAGTAACGAGGCTGAGAAATATACCGATACCAAAAATGATGGTATAGGGTTTCATATTATTTGAAATGATACCGATGAAAACTGCGCAGAGCATAAAGGTAACATTTATGAGGAACTCCTTGGTGGCAAAGATCCGACCCCTTATTTTTTTGAGCACATCTTCCTGAAGGATCGTATCCTGGGATATGCCTATGATAGAAAAGACCATTCCCGAGATTACAGAAATAATGTACAGGAAATAAATGCTGACAAAGACAGGTCCGATCAAAAAGAATACAGCGAGGATGGCCATACCTAAGATTATCATCTTGCCGCGATTGACGTTTTTGCCGAGCAAACCCATGAGCACGCCACCGGCAAGCATACCCAAACCAACAATAGCACCAAGCAAGCCAACACCTATCGTTCCCATGCCGAATTCTTGTTGAACCAAATATATAAGTACAGTATATGAGACCGCAGCAACAAAAGGTAGTACGAAAACAGACAACATGACAAAGACTACAATGCGATCTTTGATAAGAAGAATCCCCAATTCCTTCAAGTCCAAAAGAAAACGGTTGAAAGATTTCTTGAGTTCTTTGGACAAGGAAAACTCAAACTTCTCGATCGGTTCAAAGAGGATTCTGGCGCCCATGCCGAGCACCAGAATACCAGCGACAAAATGAGTCGAGGCGTCGATATAGAAACCGAGCTGCCAGCCGACCATGTGAACGAGATAACCGCCGCCAAGCATGCCTGCAAAAGTGGCGATGCGCGCAAGAGAAATAATGAGTGAATTTGCCTGGACCAATTCATTATGCTCGACAAGATCGGGTATGACTGCATTGCGTGATGTATTATTAAAAAGATCGAGTGAGAAAAAAAGCACGACCAATATCCATATGGGCATGATACTGTGAGTTAGCATCACGAACGTCGGCGTCAGAAATATCAATAGAGCTTGAATAAGATGGCAGCGAAGCATAATCGTTTGTTTATTGTAATGATCGATAATAACTCCAGCAAATGGAGCAAGGACAATGATCGGTAAGGTAAAAGCAACCGAGAATTCGCTGAACGCTGAGATACGTCCCGGCGCTATGATACCGATCAGGGTAATGATCACCATGTGGGTAAGACGGTCGCCGAGTTGTGAAATCGTATTGGAAAAACTTAAGAAAGTAATACCGCGTTTTTTTAAGAGACTGAACATTAAAGAGGTATCACGCAGATGAACATAAAGGTTTTTTTTGAAATGTTTGTGAAGCTGTGCTTATCACCAGGTTTTACAAAAATAACATCACCTTTCTTGACCGTGATTCTATTTTCATCATCATCAAAGATCGCGGTGCCTTCGATGATATATATTTCGTGCTCGCTATCATCATGTTTGTGTACCGGGATCAACCCGCCTGGTTTGAGCTCGAACAAACGCATGGCATAGTGTTCAGCACCGTCTTTTTCAGCGATAAGCCAACGAAGCGTGCATTCTTTGGTTCCTTTTAGACTCGACCTTTCATCGGGAACATCACTGCTGTGTTTGATCATCATGGTATTTAACACTATTCAAAAATGATATGGTGTCAAGCACCAGAGGTCGAAGGGATTAAGTCTTGACAAGCCATTATTAACTGCTAGAATGAAGAAAAAGGAGGTGTGTATGAAATATATGGTTATTGTAATGGCGACAGCAATGTTCATGAGCTTTGCCATAGGAGCGGATGGTGATATCGAGTACAGCGCCGCAATCACGCCTGATACCTATCTCAAACCTAATTTCAAACAGGAAACAGCCCAGCGTGAAACGATCGAAGTTATCATCGGTGTCCAGGTGACCGGTAACTATATTCCTTTCTGGGGTAATAGTTATGATGCATGTCGATTCATGACTTTGTATCTCCAGAGTGAAATAAACGTTGCTGGTCAAATCGTAACCCTGTCCTTTATGCCCTCAACTAGCAGTACTGGTACCTTTGACAATCTCAGGGTGAATCTCTGCCATACAAGTGCTACGCAGTTAAGTACTACATTCGATGCAAACTATACTGGTAACACACCGATTGAGGTAATGAATGAGCCGAGCTTACTCATCGGTAATGCCGGTGATGTATGGATGGATTGGGATATTGCCTTTGATTATAATAATACTGATAACCTGCTCGTTGAAATACTCTGGAATGGTGATGGTGGTGTTGGTGTTCCGATCTGGCGTACGACTGAAGCAGTGCCGAGAAGATTATACGCCTGGAATGATATGGCAACGACCGGTACGACGGGTACTCAATGTTACTATGTAAAACTTGCGATCTCGACGGGTCCACCGCCTGATCATGATGCCGGTGTCGTGTCGATCGATGCACCGGGTCTTAATCTCATGCCCAATACAACACTCGATCCCACTGCAACCTATCGGAACTTTGGCACAAGTCAGGAAACTTTTGATGTTTATTATGTGATCGATTCAGCCGGAGTCAACATCTATAATGAAACTGCTAATATCACACTCGATGCAACGACCGATACGACGATATCCTTTGCATCCTGGACCTGCGGTTCAGGTACAGGTACAACCTATGATATAACTGCCTACACAGTTCTCAGCGGTGACGTCAATCCTGCGAACGATACACTTACCCAGCAGAGTGTTGTCAACCCAACGTTCTGGGAGATCCTGACGAGTATCCCAGTAGGAACATCTGGCCATTCAGAATCCACGGTCCACGATGGTGTCTATCTGGTCACCGGTTTTCACACAACGACTACATATCCGCCAACCGTGTACGAGTATGACATTGCCAGTGATACATGGTCCACGGTCGCTGACAATGCATTTGGCTGCGGTACTTATGGTATGGCCTATGGGGTTCTCGGCAAACACTATCGTATTTGCGGAACCGACACCTGGCCAACAGGTCTGACCAGGGTCGATATTTATGACCCAGTCGCGGATGTCTGGTCTGCCGGTGCTGCGGCGCCGATGGCGAACATGGATCAGATCGGTGGTGTATATAACGACTCATTGATCTTCATGTTTGGTGGTGGTAACTGGGGTGGTTCAGTCAACCCGCATACCAATGTTTACTTCTATGATATCTATGCTGATGCCTGGACTACGGCGACCAATTTCCCTGGTGTCGGTCGTGGTTGTCTTGCTGGTGGTGTTGTCGGTGATTATGCGATAGTCGCTTGTGGTTATGATGGTTCAACTTACCGCACTGACTATATCGTCGGCAATATCGATCCAGCTAATCCGGCAAACATCACCTGGGGTTCGCCAACAACGATCCCTGGTGGTTTTGAAGGCAGGTATCGTGTTTCCAGTGGTGTCGATGCTCCAGCGAGCGCTGCTCAGGAACTCTGGGTGACGTGCGGACAGGGTACTACAAACCCGCAGTGTTCAGATATCTGGTCATATGAACCGATATCTGATACATGGACCAACTGGAACATGCCTAAGAACCTTGCGATCGGTAATGTCAATTCAGTAGCTATTACCTCGACTGCGCTTGGTGACATTGGCGTCTATGTGGTCGGTGGATATACGGGTTCTTATGTAACTGATCATGAAGTCTTCCATACTGGCAAAGTCGCAGTAGAGGAAATGCCTGGTCAGCAGGATCCGTCGTCTGTCTTCGGGTTTGCCGCGAATATGAAGAACCCGACTGATGGTTATTCAGCGATCACCTATACGACAACCAAACCTGGCAAAGTAATGGTCAAGGTCTATGATGGTACTGGTCGTTTGGTCAAGACATTGGTCAATCGTCCACATGAGCCAGCCGGAACCAAGACTGTTTACTGGAATGCCAAGGATGATGAATCACGTGCAGTCGCTAATGGTATTTATTTTGTGAGACTCGAAGCCGATGGTAAAACAGATACCCACAAGATGATCCTTGTGAAATAATCCTAAACGATTCATTATTATCCACCCCCACACTAATGCAATTAGTGTGGGGGTTTTTCTTTAAGTGGTCTTGACAAGCCATTGGGTTCTATTATAATTATCTAAGAACGGTATAAAGTATTAATAATATTTTATACAGGTATATTTGTATTTGATAGTGGAGAGGTGGTATGAAAAAAATTATTGTAGTTATTCTCGGAACAATATTTATACCTATGCTATTTGCTGCAGAGGATACATACGATGCTAACAATATCGAGATGACACCCACTTCACAGAATCCAAATCCGACCAACTTCCGTCCGATCAACAAAATTTCACGCGATATTCTCTGGTCACAAATACCCAATCCTGCGGTGGCACTCGGCTTGGCTTGCCAGCTCGACTCGGTATATCCTTTTGTGGCTGACTGTGCTGATGATGTTATCCCGACAGGCAGTGGCTTTGCAGTCGATTCAGTAAGAAGCTGGTGGGCCAACTGGAATGGTTTCACATCATGGGCAAATGTTCCAAATATCCAATTCATAGTCTATGACGACAATGGTGGTATGCCTCAGGATTCACCGAGCATGTACCTGGTCGTTGATGCTGCGAATTATACTGCAACGAGCATCGGTACTGATCAGTATCTCGTCGAGATGGAACTCCCATCACAAGTGGCTCTTAATGCTGGCGTAACCTACTGGGTCGAGGTTCGTCCGGCCAATGTCTTTACCGTTAACGGTCAGACCGGCTGGATGGGTGAAACTGGTATCGGTAATGGCCAGGAGCTGTATTTCCGCTTCCCATTACTCGGCACCCAGGACTGGGTCACAGCAACTTCCCAGTGGGGTTTACCCTATGAGAATGGTTTTGAGCTCATTGGTACTCCATTAGTCACGCAGGTAGTCTGGGACTTTGAGACTGGCTGGCAAGGCTGGACTCATACTAATGGTGCAGCATTCCCAGCTGCTTGGACAGTCTATGATTCTCAGTACAAATCCGGTTCAGGGTTTGTGTGTCCAGTACCTGACGATTCCTCGATGTGGATCGACTCTGATGGAGCTGGTTCAGGCGCCGGCTGGATCGGCGACACCTGTTTATCACCTGTCCTTGTACCGCTTGCGTCAATGGATTGGCTCTGGTATGGTTGGTGCTATAATGACGTCGGCACTGGTGACTGGTTTGAAGCCGGTATCAAGTATTTTGACGGCGCATCATGGAACGTCGTTCCATTAGCCACATACACCGCTGACAACTCTGGGTCATACGATTCAGTCGATGTATCAGCATATGCTGGCTACAGCTTTGTCCAGGTTTACTTCTATTATGACGATGCCGATTCCTGGGCATGGTATGCTGCATTTGATAATGTAGCTATTGCCGCGCAAGTCTATGTACCGTCAGATGATGTCGGTACCACGGATATCGTCGCTCCAGGCACTTTGATCATGCCCAATACCACACTCGATCCAACGGCAACTTATGAAAACTTCGGAACCGATACAGAAAACTTTGATGTCTATTTTGTCATCGACTCTTCAGGTACAAACATCTATAATGAAACCGCCAATATTACGCTTGCTTCTGGCAGTGATACGACTATTTCATTCGCTTCATGGACCTGCTGCGGGACCAATGGTATTGTTTATAATGTCATGGCGTATACAGTCTTTGGCTCTGATATCAACCCGACAAACGATACATTATCACAAACGACTACGGTCAATGCCTCATTCTGGGAGATCCTGACGAGTATCCCAGTAGGAACATCTGGACACTCAGAATCCACGGTCCACGATGGTGTCTATCTAGTCACTGGTTTTCACACAACGACTACATATCCGCCAACCGTGTACGAGTATGACATTGCCAGTGATACATGGTCACTCGGTACAGACAATGCATTTGGCTGCGGTACTTATGGTATGGCCTATGGCGCCCTCGGCAAACACTATCGTATTTGCGGAACCGACACCTGGCCAACAGGTCTGACCAGGGTCGACATTTACGACCCAGTCGCGGATGTCTGGTCTGCCGGTGCTGCGGCGCCGATGGCGAACATGGATCAGATCGGTGGTGTATATAACGACTCATTGATCTTCATGTTTGGTGGTGGTAACTGGGGTGGTTCAGTCAACCCGCATACCAATGTTTACTTCTATGATATCTATGCTGATGCCTGGACTACGGCGACCAATTTCCCTGGTGTCGGTCGTGGTTGTCTTGCTGGTGGTGTTGTCGGTGATTATGCGATAGTCGCTTGTGGTTATGATGGTTCAACTTACCGCACTGACTATATCGTCGGCAATATCGATCCAGCTAATCCGGCAAACATCACCTGGGGTTCGCCAACAACGATCCCTGGTGGTTTTGAAGGCAGGTATCGTGTTTCCAGTGGTGTCGATGCTCCAGCGAGCGCTGCTCAGGAACTCTGGGTGACGTGCGGACAGGGTACTACAAACCCGCAGTGTTCAGATATCTGGTCATATGAACCGATATCTGATACATGGACCAACTGGAACATGCCTAAGAACCTTGCGATCGGTAATGTCAATTCAGTAGCTATTACCTCGACTGCGCTTGGTGACATTGGCGTCTATGTGGTCGGTGGATATACGGGTTCTTATGTAACTGATCATGAAGTCTTCCATACTGGCAAAGTCGCAGTAGAGGAAATGCCTGGTCAGCAGGATCCGTCGTCTGTCTTCGGGTTTGCCGCGAATATGAAGAACCCGACTGATGGTTATTCAGCGATCACCTATACGACAACCAAACCTGGCAAAGTAATGGTCAAGGTCTATGATGGTACTGGTCGTTTGGTCAAGACATTGGTCAATCGTCCACATGAGCCAGCCGGAACCAAGACTGTTTACTGGAATGCCAAGGATGATGAATCACGTGCAGTCGCTAATGGTATTTATTTTGTGAGACTCGAAGCCGATGGTAAAACAGATACCCACAAGATGATCCTTGTGAAATAATCCTAAACGATTCATTATTATCCACCCCCACACTAATGCAATTAGTGTGGGGGTTTTTCTTTAAGTGGTCTTGACAAGCCATTGGGTTCTATTATAATTATCTAAGAACGGTATAAAGTATTAATAATATTTTATACAGGTATATTTGTATTTGATAGTGGAGAGGTGGTATGAAAAAAATTATTGTAGTTATTCTCGGAACAATATTTATACCTATGCTATTTGCTGCAGAGGATACATACGATGCTAACAATATCGAGATGACACCCACTTCACAGAATCCAAATCCGACCAACTTCCGTCCGATCAACAAAATTTCACGCGATATTCTCTGGTCACAAATACCCAATCCTGCGGTGGCACTCGGCTTGGCTTGCCAGCTCGACTCGGTATATCCTTTTGTGGCTGACTGTGCTGATGATGTTATCCCGACAGGCAGTGGCTTTGCAGTCGATTCAGTAAGAAGCTGGTGGGCCAACTGGAATGGTTTCACATCATGGGCAAATGTTCCAAATATCCAATTCATAGTCTATGACGACAATGGTGGTATGCCTCAGGATTCACCGAGCATGTACCTGGTCGTTGATGCTGCGAATTATACTGCAACGAGCATCGGTACTGATCAGTATCTCGTCGAGATGGAACTCCCATCACAAGTGGCTCTTAATGCTGGCGTAACCTACTGGGTCGAGGTTCGTCCGGCCAATGTCTTTACCGTTAACGGTCAGACCGGCTGGATGGGTGAAACTGGTATCGGTAATGGCCAGGAGCTGTATTTCCGCTTCCCATTACTCGGCACCCAGGACTGGGTCACAGCAACTTCCCAGTGGGGTATTTCTTATGAAGCGGGTTTTGAGTTGATCGGCAGCCCTTTACAAACTCTTATAACATGGGATTTCGAGGATGGCTGGCAAGGCTGGACCCATACTAATGGTGCAGCATTCCCGGCTGCATGGACAGTCTATGATTCTCAGTACAAATCCGGTTCAGGGTATGCGTGTCCAGTACCTGACGATTCCTCGATGTGGATCGACTCTGATGCAGCTGGTTCAGGCGCCGGCTGGATCGGCGACACCTGTTTGTCTCCCGTCCTCATCCCGCTTGCATCAACAGACTGGCTTTGGTATGGTTGGTGCTATAATGATATCGGTACTGGTGACTGGTTTGAAGCCGGTATCAAGTATTTTGACGGCGCATCATGGAACGTCGTTGCTTTGGCCACATACACGGCTGACAACTCTGGGTCATACGATTCGCTCGATGTTTCGGCATATTCATCGTACGATTCCATCCAGGTATATTTTTATTATGATGATGCCAATTCCTGGGCATGGTATGCCGCATTTGATAATGTGTCGATAGACGGGGCGATCCCCCAGGGTTTTCACGATGTCGGAGTTGTCGCCGTACATGTTCCGTCTTATATGCTACCCGGACAGACAGATGATATTGCCGTTACCTTCAAGAATTTCGGAGATTTTACCGAGACCTTTGAAGGGGGTATTACTATCGATTCTTCAGGGACTAATATATATAACGAAACCGCCAATATTACCCTTGATGCCGGTATTGATACGCTGATATCATTTGCTTCTTTTACCTGCGGTATGACAAATGGTTTTGTTTATGACGGTTGTGCTTATACTTATCTTGTCGGTGACATGAACCCGGCGAATGATACTCTGTACTTTCAGATTAACATCATCCAATACTACTGGGAGATACTTGCTGACCTGCCAGTTCAGAGTTCTGGTCACTATGCCGCGACTCTGTACGATGGATTCTATATGGTATTCGGGATTCATCCTTCAGGTCAGTATTTAGATGACACATATCTTTATGATATTTTCAATGATGAATGGTCGCAGGGTCCGGATAATCCATACGGCTGCGGTGCTTATGGTATGGCTTTTGGTGTTGACAGTCTATATTATCGTTTTGGCGGTACTGATGCCTGGCCAACGCCTCTGGACAGGATTGATATTTATGACCCAGGTGCAGGGTTGTGGTCATCAGGTGCGACTATGCCGATACCAAATATGGATATGGCGGGCGGCGTTTATCAAGACTCGCTCATTTATATGTTTGGCGGCGGTAATTGGGGTGGCGGTGTCAGTCCACATACCAATGTTTACTTCTATGATGTCTATTCTGATGTCTGGACTACGGCGACCAATTTCCCTGGTGTAGGTCGTGGTTGTCTTGCTGGTGGTATTATCGATGATTATGCGATAGTCGCTTGTGGTTATGATGGTGTAACTTTCCTCAATGATTATATCGTCGGCAATATCGATCCAGCTAATCCGGCAAATATCACCTGGGGTTCGCCAACAACTATCCCGGGTGGTTTTGAAGGTAGATATCGTATGTGTTATGCGGTCGATCCGTCCTCTTGTCAAGAACTGTGGCTTGCCTTTGGACAAGGTAGTGGTCCATGTAGTGATATCTGGTCATATGATCCTGTAACTGATATCTGGACAAATTGGAATATGACGACCTATGGAATCGACAATATATCGTGCTGTGCCATGACCAATACTGCACTCGGTGATATCGGATTCTTTATTCCTTATTCAGATGTTGGTCATCATATGGTTTTTCATACGAGCAAATTTGGCATTGAAGAAAAACCTGTCCACCAGACTATATCTTCGGTTTTTGGCTTTGCCGCGCAGATAAAAAACCCGACGAGCGGAAATTCAGGTATTACCTATACAACGACCAAGCCGGGTAAAGTCATGGTTAAGGTCTATGATGGCACTGGTCGGTTGGTCAAGACATTGGTCAATCGTGCCCATGAGCCAGCCGGAACCAAGACTGTTTACTGGAATGCCAAGGATGATGAATCACGTGCAGTTGCTAATGGTATTTATTTTGTGAGACTCGAAGCCGATGGTAAAACAGATACCCACAAGCTGATTTTGGTTAAGTAGTCTTTATTTAAAACTGTCCGATGATATTGGTCTGCAAGACATGGGTTGATCTATTGGCGATCATGAAATCTGATTTGTAATCAACCTGTAGATAGGGAGATTTAAAAGATTACTATGAGAGTATAGACAAACACTATTATGGGTCGATGATTATCGTCTTGAAACGCTTAACTTACGAAAAACTGAATATGCGCTGTAAGCGATAAGCACAGCAGCGACGATCCAAAACCAGAAAGGCAGGTTACGCCCCCACACAGCAACATAAGTAAAGGGTGCTATTATAACGATCGCCAATATGATGGCAAAGATCTTAACTTGCCTTCGATTTTTTTTCCCAAGACCACGGGCTATTTTGTATACCGAAAGCCAGAACGGGATGATGCCTGCACAATAGATCGCAGCAAAGATCATGGGATCGACGCCGTAGTTGTTTTTTACCTGGAAAAGCCAATTGTTGATGTAATCGATCATCGGCCCTGGCTACTCTGGTATCTTCAAAAGACGATCTGTTTAAAGATCAAAAATTTTGCAAGGTATTCCAGGCGCTCGAGTTTATATCGCGCACTGGATAAATCTTCACCAACGGTTACTGCACCATACCGGTGAATTACGACGATATCAGTTTTTTTAACAGCTTCGGTCACTGCCTTGGCAAGTTCTGGTGAACCGGGTTTGATATTCGGTATAAAATATACGTCCTTGAGATGTTTTTCCATATTTGGTAAGGCACCAAGATTAAGGGCACCAGGCTGAATACCCATCAAATTGGTAAAGAAAGGGTGAGCAAGGATGACCGCATTGATGTCTTTTCTGTTTTTATATATTCCGAGGTGCATATTCAATTCTATGGAGGGTAAACCCCGGGTGACATTACCGCTCGTATCTACTTTTAAAATATTGCTTGGTTTAAGATCAGCTTTGCACAGACCAGTTGCGGTTATGTATATTTCCTCACCGCTGCGTACGCTTATGTTCCCGTTCGTTGCGTAAATATAGTCTTTTTTGTAGAGGATCGCGCCGGTTTTTATTATCTCGCGGACGATCTGTTCTTTTTTCATCCGATAAACTCCTGCTCAGGCATATAGGGTCGCAGAACATCAGGGATCTTGATACGTCCGTCTCTAGTCTGATAATTTTCCAAAAGAGCGATAAAAACCCTGGGGGTTGCCAGACCAGAGCCATTCATTGTACAGACATAGTCTACCTTACCCTTTGCAGTTCGATAGCGGATATTTGCGCGACGTGCTTGATACTGTTCGTAGATGCTAACTGAAGATACTTCGAGCCATTCTTTCATGCCCGCGGCATATATTTCGATATCATATGTTTTTGCTGCGGCAAAGGTCATGTCACCGGAGCACAATAGCATGATCCGGTAGGGTAACCCGAGTAATTTGACCGCTTGTTCAGCATCGGTCAGAAGTTTCTCGAATTCCTCATGGCCATGCTCAGGGACCGTGTATTTCACAAGCTCGATCTTATTGAATTGATGGACCCTCTTGATGCCGCGAACATCCTTACCATAGGAACCTGCCTCGCGCCGGAAACAAGGTGTATATGCAGCATAACAAATGGGCAGAACCTTCTCGGGTATTATCTCTTCACGGTGCATATTGGTCAGCGGTACTTCGGCGGTCGGGCAAAGGTAAAGTCCGTCATCGCGACATTTATACATATCGCTTTCCAGTTTTGGTAGCTGACCCGTTCCGTACAGACATTCGGTCGGATTTAGAACCGGTGGTATGATTTCAGTATAACCGTGTTTGACAGTATGTAGATCGAGGAAAAAATTGATCAGTGCTCTTTCTAATTTTGCACCGATACCTTTGTAGAGAATAAAGCGCGAGCCAGATACCTTAGCTGCCCTTTTAAGATCGAGGATATCGAGAGCTTCTGCGATTTCCCAGTGTGTAAGCGCATTAAACTCAAAATCAGGGGCTTTTTTAAGGCCGCGGATAAATCCGTTGTCATCACTGCCTTTCCCGACCGGGACTGAAACATGGGGTATATTAGGTATCCATTTTACCGCTTCAAAAAATTTTTCGTCGATTTCTTTTTGTTCTCTATCCAACCCTTTTACCTTTTCTGCCAGATCTTTTGCTTGTTTCATTAGTTTTTGCGGGTCTTTCCTTTCACGTTTGAGTCTGCCGACTTTTTCCGATAGCGCATTGCGTTGATGTTTTAATTCCTGGATTTCCGTTATTATCGAGCGCCTTTGCGTGTCGAGTTCGATTATTCCGTCGAGATCGACGTTTTCGTGGCGGTCTAATAGTGCCTGGCGTATAATGCCCGGGTCGTCTTTGAGCAGTTTTAGATCGATCATCCCGATATTATACTCTATATTTCCTGTAAGTCAACGAGATGAGGTAGAGCAGTCATTGACACTCAGACATATTTAGATAAAATAGGCTATGGAGCTTGGCTTTGGAAAAGAAACCGTTAGTTGCGATGTTTCAAAACATAATATATTGGGGATATTGGAGTGCGGAAGACACGATATAAAACCTTTAAAATATCTTCTTGAGCAGAGTTTACTGAACCCTATAGGAAAACCTCGATTAAAGGAACTGTTGCAGAGAAACAAACCGCGCGACCTGGTCATTATCGTATCTGATATAACCCGTTCAATCGCAGATTACGATAAGATCCTGTCTTTTTTAGTCAGTGAGATAGTAGATGCCGGTATCGATGAAAAGAATATCGAGTTTATGGTCGCCTTAGGTACCCATCGCAAACATACACCTGAAGAAAATAAATCCCTTTTCAGTAACCTCTTATCCGATTTTAAATTCTCTTTTCATGATTGCCATAATGATCTTGTTGCGATCGGTAAAACGAGCAGCGGTCTTGAGGTACAGGTTAACAGGCGAGTTAGAGCCGCTGATTTTGTTATCGCTACAGGAAGGATCAATTTTCATTACCTGGCCGGTTTTTCCGGGGGCCGGAAATCGATACTCCCGGGGATTGCTTCTTATGAAACGATCAGAAATAATCACTGTAAATTAAAGCGCGAGGGTGTTTTGCTGGGTAAGATCGAGTCCAATATAATCGCTCAGGAGATGGCTGAAGCAGCTCAGCTTTTCGGGGTCGATTATTTAGTGAATGTTATTGAAACGAATGATAAACGTGTTGCTGATGTTTTTTGTGGTGACATAATTCAAGCTCATAAAAAGGGTATTGAGTATTTCAAAGCGGAACATGTGTCAGGGATCGACAGGCAAGCAGACTGTGTAATAATCTCTGCTGGCGGGTATCCAAAAGACAGAACATTCTTCAATGGTCACAAGGTGCTTAATAACGCGGTCAGTGCGGTACGCAGGGGAGGTTCAATAATCCTGGTTGCAGAATGCCCGGATGGTGTCGGCAATCCGGAATTCGAGAGGCATCTGGTCGATAATAATATAGCAGAGTTGTCGCATTTCCCAGAAGCAAAGATTGAAGTTGGGGGACACCGTGCTTTTCAGACCTCCAGACTTTTAGAAGACTACAAAATTTATGTGTTGTCAAAATTGGATCCGGCGTTATTGTCGCAGATGAAGTTCACACCAGTGAAGGATATTGACAGCGCAATAGCTCAGGTTAAAAAAGATCATGGTCAGGATCTCAAGATATATATTGTCCCTGACGGGCGTTCAGTCCTCGCGACGGTAAATGGTCGATGTCAAAATTAGTCTTAAGATAGAGTTTTGAATTTGGTTGTTTGTATTTTTAGCATTGTTTAGTATTTAAGATTTATTGTTAAGGAGGTTACGATTATGTTGATGCAGAAATTACGGAAAAATATTAAATATGTCCTAATAGTTGCTCTTGCTGGGTTTTTACTTTTGATATTTTTTCAGTGGGGTGCTAATATTACGGGCAGGCAGGATAAGCCGCAAACAGATATCGCGAAGATAGACGGTGTTACTGTTTCTTTTAGAGATTACCTGGGATTTATACGAGCTAAAGAGGCGGAAAACAAAAATGTCACGCCGGATCAGATCTGGGCATTATTGCTTGAGGAGATGATGTGGAATAAGCTGATCAGGGAAGAAAAAATCCGTGTGACCGATATGGAGATATTGGCCATTATAAGAAATAATCCGCCGCGCGAAATTTACGAGTCAGAATATATGAAAAACGAACAGGGTGAATTTGATTACAACAAATACATTGAGTTATTGAAAGCACCACAGAGTCGCACCTGGCTTATTGAATATGAATACAGGTTACGAAAAGAAATACCAAGGGAAAAACTGCGCTCCCTGCTATCGAGTTTTGGCTGGACATCACCCTTTGAGGATAGTATTGGTTTGGCTCTTCAGATGGTCAGATATGATATCGCTTATTTGCAGCTGCCGATGTTCCGTGCCCGGGCTCTATTGGATATAACTGATGAAGAGGTAAAGCAGTATTATGCCAGTCACGCCGACGAGTTTATCGAACCCGAACAACGGATATTGAAATTCGTATTTTTTGAGAGGGAACCAGCCCACTATGACACAGTGGATGCGAGAGAACGCATCGAAGATTTCTTGGTCAGGATAGAAGAGGGTGAAAATTTTCTTGAATTGGCCCAGGAAATTTCTGATGACACACTCGTTATAA
>Ga0315534_1000669_pt1 | contig 24133 bp, 17 predicted proteins | sample SalMarSW160240MG_FD_203094 | JGI IMG/M metagenome (GOLD analysis project Ga0315534, IMG submission 203094) | Salt marsh sediment microbial communities from the Plum Island Ecosystem LTER, Massachusetts, United States - Salt Marsh Sediment SW1602-40 ...
ATGTATCTTTTGGCCAACCTCCGGTAACGAAACTGATTCATTCCTGGAACATTCTCACGGATGATGTTTCAGTTCTTGCAAAATGCTTCAATTTAATCTCCTTCAAAAGCGTAAGGAAAGGTACTCTTGATGGGCTTTGGCAGAAGACGAACGTACTTACTCCCCGTAATCTACTACAAGCCATATTATCTGAGGATTCGATAAAACTTCTCAGGCGAGAGTTAAGAAAGGAATCGGGAGTCCTTCTTTCTCCTGAGGACATTGTGGCTGGCACCCGTCGTCTGCTCAACGAGACTGCACTAACAGAATTAGAAAATGTGCGGGTATCTTTACCTGGCCAAAAGCCACGAAGGCTAAGAAAAAAGACAAAGGAATCTACCCAAGAAGCGGCTACCAAGAAATTTGATAATGAGAAAACTGGAGAACTTGGACAGCCAGAAGCTTCTGCGGGTGCAGTTAATTCGCAACAAAGTTAGGTGTGAAAATAGATGGAATTCGACCTGGACTATGCAAGACAGGTAATAAAAGCCGAAGCTGAGGCGATTGATGCGGTAACGCCGATTGTCGATGCTTCTTTTGCCGAAGCTGCCGAGATGATTTATAATTGTGCCGGCTCCTGTATCGTAAGCGGCATCGGCAAAGCGGGTATCATCGGGCAAAAGATTAGCGCGACTATGGCTTCGACAGGCACCCCAAGCCATTTCCTCCATCCGGCAGAAGCCATTCACGGCGACCTCGGCAGACTCCGAAATAACGATATACTGATTGTGCTGAGCTACGGCGGCGAAACCGATGAGATTATTCGCCTCATAAACCTTGTTAAGCAGCTCCAGATTAAACTGATAGCAATAACGGGCGACAGCGAATCAACTCTCAGCAAGCACGCGGATGTCGTGCTTTGTATGGGCGAAATGAACGAGGCCTGTCCGCTCGGCGTTGCTCCGAGTGTGTCTACCGCTTGTATGCTGGCTATCGGCGATGCGCTCGCCTTCACCGTTATGAAGGCGCGTAAATTCAGCGTTGAGGATTATGTTCGCTTCCATCCGGGCGGTTCGCTGGGTGCAAAGTTGATGACGGTTGAACAATCGATGATGTTCAGGCCGGGCGAAGAATTACCCATCGCACAACTCACCGATACAGTGGGCCAACTGCTTGAAAAAACCAGCGATGTAAAACGTCACGGAGCGGTTATGGTCGTTGACAAGGACGGTAAGTTAGCCGGAATCATTACGGATGCCGACCTTCGGCGTTTGATGACACAACACGAGCAGAAGGCTTTTCAGTTTAAGGCCGATGACATAATGACTGCCGACTGCAAGAGAATAAGAGCCGACTCCCTCGCCGCTGAGGCAACAGCTATTTTTCACAAATACAGAATTGATGACCTGCCGGTTGTAGATGCCGACAACAAACCTGTCGGCCTGATCGACGTACAGGATATTGTGACTATAAAAGTGGTAGGCTGAAACAAGATGCAGGACTCAGAAACCGAAAAGTTGAATGCGTCTCGTTTTTTTATGAGCATCGAGAATTTAGTATCGAGAATGGAGTATCGAGATTGATATGACTATGCCGAATCTCGCGGACATACAAATGCTGGTATTGGACGTGGACGGCGTCCTGGCGGATTCATCCATAATAATCAATGCCGACGGCAGCGAGAGCAAGATTTTCAGTTCGCTTGACGGCCACGGAATTCGAATGTGGCAAAGTGCCGGCTTGAAAGTCGCATTCTTAAGCGGAAGAGAATCCGAGCCGACAAAACGCCGCGCGCAGCAGCTCGACATCGAAAATTGTATCCAGGATTGTCACAACAAACTGCCCGCCCTGAAAGAGCTGGCTGAAAAACTCGGACTTCCCGCACAAGCGATAGCCTACGTTGGCGATGATTTGACGGACCTGCCCTCGATTCGGTACGCGGGATTTGGCGTAGCGGTGGCCAATGCCGTCGAAGAAGTAAAGCAGTATGCCGATTACATCACTACTCGACCCGGCGGCAGGGGGGCTGTCCGGGAAGTAATAGAATATATTCTGAAAAATACCGGAAGATGGCGGCAGCTTATTGAAAGATATTTGCCGCCTTCAAAAACGCCTTAGAGGATTCTTAAGGCTCCTTAACGGCAGATTAAAATTGGTATGATTGACTCACGCAAATTTCGTGTAGGGCTTATTTCGCTCGGAGCAGTGCTTGCCGCTTATCTGCTCTACAGCCTGGTAAGTAAAACGCCTCCGATTGAGATTGATACCGGTTCTGAATTGGAAGACACCATTGCCGATACAAATATTGGTGATTTTGGCGATGAGGTTGGAACGATTGGCGGAGTTGGGGTTGGCACTGTCCGAAAGGCAAAATACGTACACTTAAACGAGCAAAAGCAGATTGACAGGGAATTGGGCTTTGAAAAACTTCTCCACGAGGAGGGAAACGAATGGGAAATTGAAAAGCCTTATATGAACATTTTTCAGCGGAATTTAAACTGTTTAATTACCGCCGATAGAGGAAATGTTCAAGTCGAAACCGTTGGCGGAAGGCCCAGTCCGAAGGATGCCAAATTCACCGGAAACGTAGTTGCACACATTTTGCCTGAAAATACGAGCGATGTTCAAGAAGGCTTTCTCTATCTCGATGATGTTACTTTTATCAGTGATAAATCACAGTTTTTTACACTCGGCCCGGTCAAATACTCTTCGCAAGACGTTCAAATGCTCGGCAGCGGACTCGAGCTTATCTATAATGAACAACTGGAGCGAATTGAATATCTCAGAGTATTTCAACTGGAAAGACTGCATCTGAAAACCGCCGCGTCTGCCCTGTTTCCGACAGAGACTGCACAGGACCGCAGGCCGGCCGATGCGAATAGTCAGATGCAAACACAACAGCCTGAAAAAACTTTTACTCCCGATGATTCTCAAAAAGCCACAAGTTTACCCGCATCCGTTACGCAATCCGATGAACCAAATGAACCTGAACGCTACAGATGTGTATTCAGTAAGAATGTTGTAATAGATACACCCGAGCAGTTGATTTTTGCCGGTGAAAAACTTTTCCTTAACAATGTTTTCCGTCCTATAGACTGCGGTGACAAATCTGAGACAGCCGACCCCTGCGATGCGGCCCAGGTTGATAAGCCTGCCGCCGACAGCCCACCATCTGTGGCAAAGGAGTTGGAACCAAACTCAGCCGCCGACCCGAATACACCTGTAAAAACGGACCAGGCCTCTATCGATATCGTTGTTACCTCTGAAAACGGCTTTGTTATTACTCCGATGGACTCTTTACAAACCGATACAAATTCTACTCAGATTAGTAGCGAGCAGTTAATTAAAACTGCCGCCGATAGGCTCGAGCAATTGAACAAAACTAACGGTCGAACAACATTCATCGCTCAAAAAATTGATTATTGTGCTTATACCCGTGATACTATCGCAAGCGGCCCTTCGGAGTTGAAATTTTATACAAGTGACCTGGTTCGCCCCGAAGCTAACGAAGCTAACGAAGTCGTCGTACCGGTAAAAATAACTGCCCGGGAAAAGGTCCGGTTTCTTCCGGCGTCAAATCAGGCCCTCTTCGAAGGCGATTGTCGCTGCGAGATGCAGCGAGAGGACGCCAACAGCCAACAGAAGTATGCGCTTTCAGCTCCACGGCTTACCGTGGATTTATCCAGGGACAAAGATATACGCCCCTCAGCTTCGGTCGCTACTATAGAACATCTGACAGCATCCGGCGGCGTGGTTCAACTCGACACTTCCAAGTGGGCGGGAGAAGAATTGCTTGGCTTTACCAAGCTAAAATGTCTTAAGTTTGATTATGATACCGCCCGGCAGTCATTTTTAGCTACCGGGCCGGGTATAATAGCAATAGACAATTCCAAAATCTCGGAGCCCAATGCAGTTGCAGGCAGGTTTAGCTTGCGCCGGCGGTGTTACGCGGTTGTGGAAAACTTTGATACCTTGACGTATTTATTAGATAAAAATATGATTATTGCCGAGGCCGAAGGGCAGGGCGTTGTCGCCGACTACTTTCCTGTTGTTGATGGAAAGGCCGGCCAACATTTTACGGTTACTGCCGGTCGTGTAGAGGCTTTTCTGTACGAAACTGATGATGGCCGAACAGAATATTCCACCCTTCGTGCAACAGGCGGAGTAACATACGAAGAAGAAAATATGGAATTTGCGGGCAGCACATTATTCTACGATGCCGACAAGGCCATAATAACTGTTCAGGGCGACGGCTCTCACCCCTGTATTTTCAACGGCGTCCCTGTTGACCAGATTGAGTACGACCTGGAAACCCGCAGGAAAAAATTTCAAATCGTCGGCCCCGGTACATTACAGAGAAAATAATAATGTCATTTTTTTCGCGGAGGTGAAGCGTCAATCATGCAAGTCTCAGAAATAACCGAGAGATGTTCACCTGTCTTTATAATCTGTGTACTTTTGACTGTCTTTTACATCCCGCCGGGAGCCTGCCTTGCAGACAGGGGCGGCTGGCACCTAAGCACTGAGCCGGTAACACTTACCGAGTCCAGCCAGCGCGCAATCATTGGCTGGGACGGCCAAACTCAAGTCCTGTGCCTGGCAACCGACGTCTCCTCGTCGAAGGAAACGACCGTCATCGAATTCCTTCCGCTTCCATCGGAGCCGAATGTAACACTGGGAAACAGGGAATCATTTGAAGCGGTCGAAAAAGTACTCGCCGAGCAATTCGTAAGATTTGTCAAGAGAAGGAAATCGTTGGATCTAATGAAGCGCGCAAGCGAAGGTGGCGGTGAGCCCTTTCGGATAACTTTTCACGAGCGTCTTGGCGCACACGACATGACGGTCGTAAAAGTAAATCGGCCCGACGAATTCGCAGACTGGGTACAGGAAAAAGCAAAGGCATTAACAGGAGGACAGGCATCTCTGCCCGATAGTATCCGCAAACTGATAACAAAGTATTTGAATGAGTACAACTGCCCTTATTTTGTCTTCGATGTAATTGAAGTCGGGCCCGACCCACAAAGTGTCGAACCGATAATATACGAGTTCAAAAGCCCCGTAGTGTTCTATCCCCTCGAAATATCCTCGACGTTTCACGGCCAAACAACAATTGATTTAATTATTTTTTCAAAGGGCAGCGTCAATCCAGACCCTTTCCGGCGGTTAGGCTTTCAGGTCTCCTCTGTTGGAAGCGTGCACGCCCCTGACATGAAGCGGGTTATGCCGCAGCTTGGAGAGTTGCTCGGTGAACGTGCGTATGTTCAAGCTTTCAGATATAAGGGTGACATTCAGGATTTGAAGGGTAATATTGCAGTGAGTTTACGGCGGGACAATCTGGCGTATACCTCTGGTGAGTACAATAGAACTATGTTTAGGTCTTTCTACTCCGGTGTTTTTGCTGCAATACTTGGAGGTGTGATTATTACCTTTGTCTGTCTATGGCCGATGTACTTTGCCGCAAGACGACAAAGACCTCGCTGGGGCCTGAGATTGCCGGCTGGTTTTCTGTTAGGGATGCCGCTTGGCTTTGGGTTGATTTTTGGGGCAATGAATTTGCTGCGTGTATTGGGTCAGGTAAGTGAATCCTTCCGATGGACATATTTCTATTCAGCCGAGCCGGTGACATTCGTTGCGTGTTCGATGGGAATGGGCTTCATAATATTTTGTTTTCAACTTGGCCTGCGGTGCCGCTGGTATCTTTGGTGGCTGGTCTATGCTGCTCTGGCCGTTCCTGCAGCGTTCGTCACCGACCCCAGTAGGATTGAAGACCTTTTTGAACGGGTCCCCTGGCCCCGGTTATGGGATAAAATGGCGTACATCTTCTTCGCATATCTTATCGTTTTTATTGTGCTATTTCTGATTGCAAGAATTCTCGTTTGGATAACCGGCCCGCGCAAGAACCGCCGCAGTTCATTGAGCAGATAGAGTAGTCAGATGCAGATCTGTTGTAAATCATCTATGGTTAATTCGCTCAGCTTTGTAACGACCTTCTCGGCCATAGTTAATTGCTCGGTACCGTAGGTGTTTGTTATCCCGATAGTATGCATCTCCGCCGCTATCGCTGCCTCCAGCCCCCAATGTGAATCTTCTATCACAACACATTCATTGGCAGCGATAGAATTTTGACTCCCCTCGTTAAGTCTCGTTAAAGCTAACAGAAATCCCTCCGGGTTCGGCTTGCCTTTTTCTATCTGCTCAGCCGAAACTATCACCTCAAAGAAAGGTCCCAGTTGGCTCTTTTCCAGTATCGGGGCAATATCCACCAGCAGCGCCCCGGAGCAGATGGCCCGCCGGATTTCGTTGTCCGTCAGCATCTGCAAAAACTCCGGTACACCCTCGAATATCGCAGCTTCGGTTGCTGCCAGTTTTTCAAATATCTCGTTTTTTTGCCTGATAAGATTTTCAATTTGCTCGGAATCAAGTCCGAGCTTGTTTTTACCGGCAACCGACCCAAAGCAGTCACGGTCGGTAAAGCCGAGATATTCTTTGTAGTAGACTTCTTCTGTTATCTCGATGTCGTACTGAGCCAGCACCTCATTGAAAGCTCGAAGGTGCAGAATCTCCGAATCTGTGATGACCCCGTCAAAATCGAATATAACCGCTCGCAGCATAATTCCCATATCTCACGATATGTCATTGCGAGTGATGCGCAGCCGGGCGCGGCAATCTCATCCATTGCAATCGTGATTGCTCCGCTGCGCTCGCAATGACAGTTTCTATCTTCATAATTCACCCACAACCGGCCCAATTAGGGCCGGGTAATCCGTGAATGTTGATTTGTCCCCCGTACAAATCGACTCTATAAGTGATGTAATCTTCGGTGCATTTCTGGTAACGAATCTGCGGGCTATCATCGCCTTGCGCTCTTTCATAGAGAGCGGGCTGCCGTTATCAGTTTGCCCGTCTTCCGCTGCGGCAACTTCCATTTCAACCTTCGTGCTCGCCTGGCCGCAGAACAGATACCCGATAATCAAATCGATTGCGATGTCCACCAGCGCCCTGCCGTAAAGGTCCATATATTCGTTGCCGTTTTCCTTCACGAAGGCCACCGCCTTTTTCAACTGTTCCCTTCCTTCAGCCAGTTTATCCAGCAAGTCGTTCAATGCCGGCTCATACTGTTTTTCGGCCAGTTCGGCAATGAATTTTTCAGCCATTCCGCTGCACACACCACGCACGGCCGCCACAACCTGTAATTGGCTTGTCCCCTCGTAAATAGTCGTAATTCTCGCATCACGGGCGTGCCGTTCACAGGCATAGTCCCGCATGTAACCGCTACCGCCCAGGACCTGAATCGAATCATACGCAATCCTGTTGCACATCTCGCTGCAGTAATACTTACTCATCGGTGTAAGCATCCCCGCGCATCTTTTATATTTTCGCAAATCGGTCTTTAGCTGCTTGGCCTCCGCCTTGTCCATATTGTCATTCCCGCGCAAGCGGGAATCAGTTTCAAGCCGTTTCGCATATCCGATTTCCAAATCCACAATCCGCGAAGTTTCGTACAATAGTGCCCGTCCGGCCTCGATCGCAATTTTCATATCGATGAGCATGTCACGTACCGCGGGCAGCTTTTCAATCGCGACGCTGAATTGCTTCCTCGTCGCTGCATAATCACGCGCAATCCTAAAAGCCGCCTCCGCAATTCCCAGCGATTGGCCCGCAATACCTATCCTCGCCCCGTTCATCAGGCTCATAACGTAGGTGATAAGCCCTCGCTGGCGCTCGCCGATTATCTCGCAAGGCGTATTATCGAAGAATATCTCGCACGTTGGTGACCCGTGGATACCGAGCTTGTCCTCCAGCCGGCGAACATGCACCGTGGACCCTCGGTCACACACAAACAGGCTCAGTCCCCGGCCGTCTTTTATCTCCGGCTCACTGCGCGCCAGCACCAGCAGCACCTCGCCGCACCCGTTCGTGATAAACCGCTTCACCCCGTGCAGAAACCACTTGCCCTCTTTATCTTGAAACGCCCGCAGCTTCACAGCCTGCAAATCACTGCCCGCATCAGGCTCGGTCAGCACCATCGCACCCGTCACCTTACCTGCTGAAAATTTGTGTAAATACTTCTCTTTAATTTTTTCCGAAGCAAACGCGTTGATGGTCTCCGCAATCCCCTGCAGTCCGAATATATTCATAAGTGAAGCATCCGCCCGCGAGACCATCTCAATCGCTATCGAGTAAATAACGTTTGGAAAATTAAGACCGCCAAACTTATGCGGCAGCGTAAAGCCCATAACCTCGGCCTGCGCAAGCTTCTCAAGATTCTCCGCCGTCCCCTTTGCATAGGATACTGTTCCATTTTCGTTAAGACTATTGCCTTGCCTGTCGACATCTTCCGCCCGCGGTGCGATGAACTCCGCGCTTAGCTGTCCGAGCGACTCCAGCACCATATCATAATTCTGTATCGCCTCTTCTGCATTGGCCGGTGCATGGTCGAACTCGCCTGCAAACCTGAAATTCTCTTCGGCAATCTCAGCCAGCTTACCCAGCTCTATATGCCTGAGCAGAAACTGTATATCATCGTTATCTCTGTAGAAATTCGCCATAAACTTGTCTCGTTATTCTTTATGTTTAATTTTATATAAGCGAAACTGACGCATAAGCTCATTGGCAAGCTTCATTATCGAGTCATCGGTGTCTGATTTCAATAGAATGACCGTTGGCCTGCCGGGAATAGCTATGTCTTCAATGACGCAGTGATTGCCGTTCTTATCATCGAATTCGGTTATGCCCCGAGTGGCGAGGATATTGCTTTCGTCATCTTTCCAGCTTTTGCCCCCCTGGTGAAATGAGGGTAAATGTTTACCCCCGCCTTCCTGAACAATGGAATCACCTAATTCCCATGCCGTCTGGTGCAGGATAGTCCCCAGTTGGCCCGACGAAGCCGTCGTGGTAATAATCTCCGTTCCGTAGAAAGTATACGTTACTTTTTCTGGATACAAAAAGTATGCTGCCGCCAGGGCTGAAATCAGGACAACCAAAAAGATGATGATAATTTTTTTTGACATAGTTATTTCTCCCAACCGATATCGAGCATCTCAACTTTTTTCTTTTATCGCTTTAATCATTTTCGGCACAACTTCGTTCAGGTCGCCCACTATCTTGTAATGTGCGGTCTGGAATATCGGCGCATCCGGGTCGTTATTGATAGCCACGATTTTTTGGCTCTGGGACATCCCCGCCTGATGCTGAATCGCGCCGCTTATTCCGACGGCTATATACAGGCTCGGCCGGACCGTCGTTCCTGTTTGCCCGACCTGGTGGTCGTGGTCGATAAACCCGAGGTCCACCGCCGCTCGGCTCGCCGCCGGCGCACCGCCCAGGCAGTTTGCCAAATCCCAGATAAGCTGGAAATTATCTTTACTGCCCACCCCCGCTCCGCCCGCGACAATTATACGGGCCGCCTTGAGGTTGACCTTCTTTGCCCGTTTGTGTTCGGCCAGAATCTGAAGCGGCAAATCCTTTTGTGAAATCTCTGCTTTTTCCTCGATAATCTCACCCTTGCGAGAACCATCCGGCTCAGGCATCGGCATCACGCCTTCACGCACCGTCGCCATTTGCGGCCATCGGTCGTAATTGATAATGGTCGCGATGATATTTCCGCCGAAGGCAGGCCGTACCTGGAACATCAGATTTTTATGCACCTGCTTGTCTTTTACGGTTGTATGGTCGCCGATTTGCAAATCTGTGCAATCAGCCGTAAGCCCCGCCTTGGCCGCGCTGGCAATCCGAGGGGCCAGCCCCCGCCCCGTGACAGTCGCACCGTAAAGCACAATCTGCGGCTTATATTTATGTATCAAATCATAAATGACCTTGGCATAGCTGTTGGCCTGGTAAACTCGAAGCAGGGGATGCTCAACCACATACACCTTGTCCGCTCCGTAGTGAATCAGCTTTGTTGCCAGCTCTTTGACGTTGTTCCCTAAAACGACGGCCGTCAGTTTGACGCCTAATGTATCGGCCAGCCGCCGCGCCTTGCTGAGCAATTCAATCGGCGTATCTTCCAACCGCCCGCCATGCTGCTCGCCAAATACCCAAACTTCACCGTCTCTGTTCACTTCTATCATAACTCATCCGTTCATTTACATATCAGGAGATTATCTTGTCCTCAATAAGCTCGTGTATCATCCCCGAGATTCCCTTATCGTTTGGTTCAACGTTTTTACTTTCCTTGGCAGCAAGGACAACGCTTTGTATCCGATGGACCTTGGTCGGCGAGCCGCTTCGTCCGCACCAGGTCAAATCCGCTTCGAGAAAGTCCAGGTCCCATTGTTTAATCAACAGGTTTTTTTCTTTCAATATGCTGCACTTCCGCTCGACAAGCGCCTTGGTTGTCGCATCGTCGGCATCGGGATTATCACCTTTGACTTCCTTTTCAATCTCAATCGGCGTATGCGCGTTTTTGTATTTCATCATCTTCTTCGCAGCGGCCACCCTCGGCTCATTAGCGTCACCGGTTACAGTCAGCAGAACCGGCAGCCCCGCCTTAACCTGCTGCCACCCCGCCCCGATGTTTCGACGCGCCGTTATAGTTTTGCCATTAAGCTCTATAAGCTCCTCAACATAAGTAATATGAGGAACGCCTAATTTTTCGGCTAATTGCGGTCCGACCTGCGCAGTGTCCCCATCAATCGCCTGCCTGCCGCATAAAACAATATCGTATTCAATCTTTTTGACAGCGCAGCTCAGGATGTAACTGGTCGCTAACGTATCACTGGCCGCGCATCGCTTGTCGGTTATCAGGATGGCATCGTCCGCCCCGCGGAATAGCGAATCGCGAAGAACCGCGCTCGCCGCCGGCAGCCCCATCGTGATGACCGTTATGGACCCGCCGTACTTTTCCTTAATCTGAAGCGCCAGTTCCAGCGCATTAAGGTCTTCAGGATTAAAAATCGCGGGCAGCGCCGAGCGGTTCACCGTACCGTCCTCGTTCATCGCCTGCCCCGTAATCCTTTTAGTATCAGGAACTTGCTTAATTAAAACAACGCAGTTATAAGCCACCTCGTATCTCCATCGTTTATATAATGTTATAATTCATTGGACGTATCTCGTTTGAGATACGGTTCACGATGCACGAGATGCGGATTGTAACCGCTTTCGAAGCCAAGTCAAGGCCAAAAGTGAGCCGCTTTGACATCCCATTATTCGCATATCTTTTCATTGACTTATATAAATACTGGTTCACCCAGATTTATGACTGGCAAGGCGGTATTTGACTTTTGATTCAGTCTTTATTCAAACATGAAATTGTCCTCTTTGAATACCGGGATTGATAAAGAAATATCCAGGCGGGTGGGTAAACTTTAGACGAATCCCGAAACACCTGATTACCTATGTTTTCCTTGAATTTTAGCTTGAATAGCTTAGAATTATTCCTATTATAAGCAAGAGACGAAATGACAAACGAACGATGGACTGTCTTGTCGAAGGAATATACATGGCTGCGCGACTGGCAGGTTTTTTAGCCTGTCCGACTGGTCGGAATAAATCATTGTAAACAGCTCTTTATGGATTAACTTGAGTATGCTATAATAATGTATAATCGTTTGTTGGGCTTTAATTGCAAGAATATCGAAACTTAAGTATGTAAAGGAGTCTTGGCGATGAAACAACTTTGCACCTTCGTTCTAATTGGCATAATAGGGTACGCTGTACTTGCGGGTAACCCCACAATCTTGCAGGCGGCTGATGATGGTTTTGTCCCTTTATTTCCCGGCGACAGTCTGGAAGGCTGGAAGGTTAGCGACTGGTCAAACGTGGCCGCGCCTCAGAAAGTCGAGGGTAAGCCATGGAAAATAGAAGATGGGGTTCTTTACGGCCTGAACAAACGCACCTGGATTAGGTCTGTGAAGCAATACGGCGACTTCGTACTAAAGCTTGACACTAAGGTAACCAGAGGCAGCAATGGTGGCATAGGCTTGCGGTTTCCCCCGGAGGGCGACCCGGCCTATACAGCAATGGAGATTCAGGTAGTAGATGATAAGGTCTATTATGGCGGCAGCGCTAGGACTGAGCAGTGTACTGGCTCGATTTACGACGAGATTGCTCCCTCAAAGGATGCAACTAATCCCGTCGGTCAGTGGAACTCGTGGCAGATTACCGCTCGCGGCAGCAGGGTGACTATCATACTCAACGGTGAAAAGATTATCGACGCTGACCTTTCACGCGAAACCAAAGCAAGGCAGAAAACGGGACCCGCCCTGGCCGAGCGACCCCTGAAAGGACACATCGGCTTTCAGAATCTCAACGGCAACATCACCCTGCGAAATTTGATGATAAAGGAACTGGACGGAGCAGATGATGGTTTTGTATCTTTATTCAATGGCAAAAATCTTGACGGCTGGATTAATGTCAATTGCGCGCCGCAAACATGGACCGTCCGGGATGGAATGATTATCTGCACCGGAATCCCAACAGGCGTGTTGCGAACGAATAAGCATTACGAGAACTATATCCTGGAGCTTGAATGGCGCCACATGAAAGAGGGGGGCAACGCCGGCCTATTTATTCACTCTGACCCAGTGACCGCTCCGGGCCAGCCCTTTACTCGTTCCATAGAAGTGCAAATCCTTGATGGCCGCAACACCAAAAATTATACCAGCCACGGTGACGTTTTTGCCATCCACGGTGCGACAATGATACCGGATAAGCCTCATCCCGCAGGCTGGATGCGCTCTCTGCCCAGCGAAAGGCGATGCAAACCGGCTGGACAATGGAACCATTATCGTGTTCAAAGCCGCGATGGCAATATCTCTTTAGCCGTCAACGGCAAGGTGGTAACTCGCGGCTCTAACGCAAAGCCAAGGAAAGGATACATCTGTCTCGAATCGGAAGGGAGCGAAACCCATTTCCGCAACATTCGTATTCACGAATTGCCCGGCTCGAATCCAACTGGTGACGAGGTTGCAAAAAAAGACACCGGCTTCCGTTCTCTCTATAATGGTCTGGACCTTCGCGGCTGGAAAAAGGAACCCGGTCATCAAGGCCATTGGCATGCAAAGAACTGGATTCTTGATTACGATGGAAAAAGCGAAGCCGGTGACAAGAATTTATGGACGGAGGAGGAATTCGAAGATTTCACCCTCATCGTAGATTGGAAGCTTCCAGCCCAAGATGGAACTGAGCAGGTGCCGGTGATTCTGCCCGACGGCTCACAGGCCACCGACCCGGATGGCAAACCGTTAACTGCTTCCGCACCTGCCGCGGGCGATAGCGGTATTTACCTTCGCGGCAGCTCCAAAAGCCAGGTCAATATTTGGAACTGGCCCATCGGCTCAGGTGAAATCTGGGGATATCGCACGGACAATAATATGTCCCCCGAAGTACGGAAGGCTGCAACACCTAAAATAAAAGCTGACAATCCCATCGGCCAATGGAACCGCTTCGAGATCACTGTTATTGATGACCGTGTTACCGTCGTACTCAATGGCAAACCAGTAATCCCCTTAGCCCAGCTTCCGGGAATGCCCAAACGTGGGCCAATCGCGCTGCAGCATCATGGCGACCCCGTTCAATTTGCAAATATTTACATTAAGGAGCTTGCCCCATAAACTATATAACTTATGGAAGGCTGTATTAAAATGGATGTGAAAAAGAATTTGATTTCGTTAACAGTTGCCATAGTTGTTTGTATTTGTTACTGTTGTGAAACGGGGTCTTTAGCGGATACGAAAAAAAGTAATCAGCAAAAGCAGGTCAATCTATCTCCGGGATACTCTCGTAGCGCCAGGCTCAGTACTGCCTTAAGGAACAAGGCTGTCTACAAACAGTTACAGCAGACAGTCGACCTTTCCGCTCTTACCCTTCATACATCTTTTGGAGAGGCCCTTGATGTGTTGCGTAATTCTACTGAACCTCAATTGAAGGTAGTCGTGATGTGGAGGGATTTGAGTGACAATGCCAATATTGAGCGGGATACAACGATACTGATGGATGGCGTTTCTGGGATAAAATTGCGTGCAGGCCTGGATATTTTGCTAAGGGCCGTTTCAAATACATTTGCTAAATTGGGGTATATAGTTAAAGATGGTATTATTATCATTGCATCGAAAGATTCACTGCCTGTAAAAATGCAGACTCGTGTTTATGACATTAGTGACCTGGTGGCAATGCCTGCTCGTTATGGCTTTGGATTCGGACCGGGCTTCGGCAGAGGCTCACCGGCCGGTGCATACAATGGCCAAAGGGGGCAATTACCCGCAGGGCTGAGGAACGGTAGAGTAACTTACAACAGGAGTAATGCAGGACGTACCGGGCGGGGAGCAATGGCCCTATGGGGACCGGAGCGAACTGGTAGAAGAACAAGCCGATTGACTCGTCTGGTACGGGACACGGTCAGGCCAAACAGATGGCGTTAATTTGGAAAAAGCGGCGGAAAATGATTTTGTCAATTTAGCTTGAGAATATTATACGAAAGCCTTTTTTACCATTACTTAGCTAAATATGGGATAATTTATAGCAGGAAATTTTTATTGTTAATACCGATTTAACATAATGGCTTATTTGGGATACAATTATGGCTGAAGCCTGCTGAAAATAAATAATTTGAGTAAAACATTTGACAATTTGATAGTGTCTTATTAGAATACATAGTGGAATAAGAAGCAGATATCAAAATATCGCCCTGAGTAGGGCACTGTATCGGGACATAAGGATTATCATGGAGTTGGCGTAAATAATTCAGTTTTAAGGATTACATTGTTTTCTGCTTGGCTCCATTGTATTCGTTTTCGGCTGTAGACTTGGAGTGGTTAGAAAAAGGGGATTAATTTGTGGAGGAGAAAACGCAGGAGGCGGCAGAATCGTTTCTTTAAGCCGAATGAGGACTGACGCTGACTAATTGTGAATTAGGGTTTTTTTGATTATTTATCCGGTTGGCAAATAAAGATTATTAAATTTGCTTGGTAGGACGAAGCAAAAATGGCTGTAGCGATTTGCGTGAAGTTGCCGATAGATTAAGGGGGAAGCTATATGGAGATAGAAAAAAGAAAACCTTCGGGCCGGGAAAAGGATGAGGCCTCTATAAAGCTGCTTGGTAAGATCAGGGAGCAGTTGTACTCCCAACATGCTTCAAATAGAAGACAAGCAGCTTTTAACCTCTCCTGGATGCAGGAGGATGGCTTGGAAATTTTAAAAGCCGCATTGTTTGGTGATTTTCCTATTACCACGAAGAACGCTGCCACCTATGGACTTAGAAACATGCGTGGCAGGATGAAAAATATGGCTATCGAGGTTTTAAAGGAGGGACTTGAACACAGTAGCAGTAACACCCGCGAGGTATGCAGGAATGCTTTGCTGCGATTGGAAGGCAAACTTGTACAGAAGCCGGCTTCTAAAGAACGGGTCAATAAAAGTAGATTTGAAATCAGGGATGTCCGCCGCATGGGCAGGCAACAGCGAACCGTCGGTATGATGCGCGACAAAAGGAGGGGCCCCGTAAGCAACAGACGACCTTCAAGACAATAAAGGCCTGTCCTTGTCTGTCTCCCTAAATGAAAAAGCCCGAAGATAAGTGGTTGTTAACCTCCGGGCTTTAAATTTATGTATATCTGCCGCTATAACGGACTCGCCTTTTTACCAATTTCGCTACTTCCTATTGCTCCGGCAGCTCACGTATCCAGATATTGCGGAATCGGACGGGGCTTCCGTGGTCCTGAAGACTAAGAGGCTCCTTGTCCTTGTGCCGGTGATACTGTGGGTTCTTGACCTTATGTCCCGAAGAGCCCCAGTATTCGACATTGTTTTGTACGACAATGCCGTTGTGCAGCACAGTGATGCGGGCACGTCGGGTAACATTGCCGTCCTTGTCAAACTTCGGCGCAAGGAAGCTGATATCGTACGTCTGCCACTCGCCGGGCTTTCGACAGGCATTGACAATCGGACGGTACTGGCCATACAGTGACGCCGCCTGCCCGTCCGCGTAGGTCCTGTTATCTTTATAATTATCTGCTGTATATGAGTCGAGCACCTGCACCTCGTATCGGCCCATAAAGTACACTCCGCTGTTACCCCGGCTTTGACTTGAGCCCTTTGGCGGTGTAGGCGATGCCCATTCGATATGCAGTTGGCAGTTGCCGAACGATTTCTTCGTATGAATACCACCCGTTTTGTTGACCTCCATATCGCCGTTTTCAACCTTCCATTTCATTGGTCCGCCTTTGTCGCTTTCCCATTGTGATGTATCCTTCCCATCAAAAAGAATTATAGCATCCGACGGCGGTTTGGCCGGGTCGTCTTCCGGCGTAATGACCGGCGGCAGCAAACTCGGGTCCATATCATGCACGGTCTCGTAAGGCGGCCGCCTACCCGCTTGGCTGCTGATTGCAAAACCCAAACCAGCCACTAACAGGCAAACCGCAATCTTCATCACCATTGTTTTGTCCTTCATAATTACCTCCATTTTCTGTTGTCAAACGAGGTTACTCAAATAACTCTGCCCGGCTACGCCGCCGGGCTTTACAGCTTGTTATAATAACAAAATATGTTTCTGATTGCCAGCCTTTTTTCAACAGCTTCAGATTTACCTGATTTGATCTGTTTCTAAGGCGGCACGCAATAATACAAATATCCGCGTATGAACGATGCTTTCTTTTCTTTGGCGTTGACCAGTAGTTTCGGCTGACCTCTCACGGGCAGTCTCAAAGTTCTTAAATCACCCTCAACCTCAACTTTATCTTTACTTATGCGAACATACGCCCAGTCCGCAAACGTAAAACTCTCTCGCTCGTCTGAAAGACTAAGCGGCTGCTCATAATTGTCACCAAGCCGAACCATCAATCGGTCGTCTATCCCGGTGTCATACTTGCCGATGATAGCCACCGCCACAGCCTCGTCTGTTTGCTTGATGGTTCTGAATTCATATATGTTGGACTTGCCGCCCTCGAATGGTTCGTGAAGCGCAACAAAGGTAGTACGGGGCGCCTTGCGTTCCGCCACGATTGTCACCCCACCCACTTCGCTTGGCTCTTCCTTGTATTGCTGCTGTCCTTTTTCGTCCCTGAACCTGCTGAATACTAAAGGAGTCCGCGCCGTGTAGGCCGTTGTGTTGTCTTCTCCGAGCATTTGAAGCCGCACTCCGATCTTTCGCTCATACCATTCTTTAGGCAGCTTCGCCTTACTCGGCTCATCCAGTGCACAGGTTTGAAGTGCTGTGACAGACCAGGGTTTGTTGCCAACGTTACAGGCCTGAACTTTCTTAAGTGGTCGCAGGGCCTTTGGAAATTCCGAGAGTTTCCAGTTTTCCTGTTCGTCTGATTGAACTTGGCCAAGTGCGTGAATAAGCCAATAGTATGAATGTTCCTTTGCTGATGCCAGCCGTGTCACATCCAGACAGTATTCGTTGGTCAGCATCAGGCTGCGCGTCAGGTCCACACCTTCAAAAACACTGCTGCTCCGCGCCGCCACAAACTTCACCGCCTTTGTAAACGCTTGGCGTTTCGTCGTTTCATTCGTAAACTTCGGCTCAGCACCGTCGACCGTTATCCCACAATGGCTCTGGATACTCCGCGACCAGTCCTGCGCATAGCCCGGCGTCACCTGGCGGTTCAGATAAATTGGACGGTTGAATGCATAAAAACCGGAAAGCGAGAAGCAGTCGATAACGTTGTGTGCATAATTCGTGGCCAGCCTCATCGCTATCGCCGGCGCCGGCGATTCCCAGTAATTGGAGCTTTCGTCCGCTCGCAGCATAACAAGACCTCGCTCAGGCCAGACCGCCGACCGGGCAGGGGGGGCCTTGACCTTGGCCGGCTCAATAGGCTCAAGACCAAAGAGCAGCGATGGATAATATTTGTCCTCATCCGGCCCGCGCATCTGCGCCAGAAAATAATCGAATCCTATTTCCGGCCAAAGAGCATGCCCGACCTCAAACCAGAATGGAATTTGCATCTTCGGCGTAAAGCCGCTGTACCCATCCCACTGTGCATGATTGCCTCGAATCACGCCGCCCCACGCCCCGTGCGTTTTCCATCGCACATTGCCTCCCTTGCCTTCGGGTGTATAGCCCATCACGATGCTGTATTGAAAGGCCGGTGAAGGCAGATTCCACGACTGGCTCGACCCGCTTTGTCTAAGGTCTCCAATGGTCAACATCGGGTATTGAGGCCGATTGCTGCCCACATCAAGCCGAGGATAGCCGATATGAATCAGACTTTCGATATGGCCTCGCATCGTCGCCCCGCCTTTTCCCTTGTACCCATAGCCTAATTCGTTTAGCCCCAATCGTTCCACTGCCCGGCAATACAATAGCATCGCGCCCGGCGTCGAACCCATCTTGCCGAACTCTTCGCTGTAAAAACCAATATCACACAGATACTCGTCGAAATACCACTTCCATGAACCATAAGCCGCCCACACCTTGCGAATCAGTGTCTCATCTCCCATCGCCGCAGCCATCAGGTTCGCGCTGACCTTCCAGGGCCATATGATGTTCGGCAGCCAGTTGGTACGTGTGTATTCGCGTGCATCGTAACGCGAGAAGTTTCTGGAATCATTAAATATTTTAGGGTCTAAGATGGCTCGCTTGAATATCTGGTTATCGATATATATGCGGAAGGCCTCCTCAACTTCCTTCCGCTCATCGGCCGTAAGCAAGTCATAGAGCAGGTCATATCGTATCACATTGATATACTGTGCCGCTCCTCTCGGTATCGGCGACTTGACCATCCGTATCAGTTCCTTCTTGTCCTTCTCAGCCGCTTCTTTATCACCCATAATTGCGTGTTGGAACAAATTGCTGAAGGCTTCCTCATGCCGCTCCGGTTCATTGACCAGTTTCTCATAAGCTGCCTTGGCCCACGCTTCGGTCTCGATTTTTTTACGGATTGCAGCAATGTCCTTTTTGTCCCAGAGAATAAAAGGCCGCTCCATTGCCCAAGCTGTACCGTATAAAAACATCGACCCCGTAATTACACATACAAAAGCCGACAACACTCCTGACCTTGTGCGTTGCATCATACTAAACTCCTTTACGCAACTATGCGTTCCAGTTAAAGGATAGTATCGAAATCTCACTCGAATTGCAACCGGTTTGATATGATGTACACTGCACATTAAAAAGCTGATGAAATTTATCTTATCTCATTCATCATAATGTTGTCGGAAGATCTGACTTTCATAATTAATACATCATCGAGGTAGGCTTTCTCACATTGTCCTTTGACCACCGCATACAGCCGGTACGTAGCACCGATGGGCCCGTTCTTGAATTCCAGCGTAATATTTTTCCAGCCATCTTCGTCCTTCACGCCCTCAGATTGATAAGCCTCCAGCTTCGCACCCTTAGGCATCCATTGGGAAGGTTCGGCCAGAAGGTAAGCTTTCGTTTGACTTGTCTCTCCCTTAACAACCTTGATCCAGGCGTCAAGCATATATGTTGCGTTCGGCTCAAGAACCGGCTGCGGGTCTATCCGAAATTTGCTCTCGCCGTCAACGGCAAAGGACTTGTCCCCGCTGTGGGCCTGCTCTTCTGAAAGCTCAAGTGCCCGGTACCCTTTAGCATACTCTGCCGTTTTGGGTGATTTATTTGTCTCGAAGTCTTCCATTTCGCCGACTCGTATCGCAAAAGCATCGTTGCTTCGCCAGTCTGTGATTTCGACCCGCTCCATTATATAGCTGGTAATCTCAGGAGGCAGAAAGACAAGTCGGAACTTGGCTCTAACATTGAAATAACCGTTTATGTCACGCTGCTTCGGCAGTGAAACAAGGTGGTGCTGGTCATATTGAAGATTGCATGTGGCGTTCCTTAAGTTTATTCCCTCCTCTACCGTGCAGGTCAGCGCAGGTCCTTGCCGCTCAGGGTCGAAAAGAAAAGAGCTGAAACCCCCATTTCGAAGTCGCACGCCGTCCGCAAGGTCCGATTGAGAAAAATCATTTATCCAGCCGGCGTATTTTTCCGAGTTCGGAGGAGTATAAACCGTATATTCGTAACGCCACCCGGCATCGGGCATCTTTTGCATAAAAGTATGGTTCGGATAGAGGTTGACTAATTCGGGCTCAAACGGATTTCCGTTTTCATCGGTCTCCTCATTGGTCTTGAATCGAACATCCATATCCACCACGTAACCGAGGACCGGGTCGCACCGGAAGGTAAGGGTGTAAACAGCCTCGGTATTGTGCTCCTTGTTCCATGTTGATGTGTCCGTCAGTGTCAACGTTTCCCAACTGCCGGTGAACTTGAACCGGCGTTCATCCGCCGCCTGAATAAAACCATAGCAATAGGGAAAAGTCGTAATCCGTGTCCCTAACTTGCCGTCGAACGTATTTCCGCCCGTATTATATGTGGCCGGCATCTCGACTTCTTTGCTTGCAAGAGCGGGATTCGCCGCAACAACGTACAGTTTACTTGCCTGCTCGTGCCAGATTGCTACATAACGGTCCCCATCCTTAATGACCCACAGATTCCGTTTAATCTGGACCCCGTTCGAATCAAACGTGAACTCCTCCTGCGTAGCAGAGAAATTGGGTGTGTGCCCGGCGAACCTTGCCGCCGGCCTAATTTCCTCAATAAGTTTGACAACCTCATCAGCTTGAAGAAGCGAACTAAAAAGCAATAGACCGAAGAAGGCTGGCATCCACCAACCGCGCATCAGGCCAAATTTATCTCGAAAACCTCTCATTTGCTCTCCTTGCTCTTTATTTTATAAGGTGTGCACCACACACCGAAACACCTGCCAATACAATACCATACCACCTTGTAAAATTCAACCTTTTCACAACCAATCGCCTGCTGCGCCTGCCCCTGCATGTCGCAGCCTGTGCTCGCGGAGGCGGGTAGCAGGGATCCGGAAATATTTCCCCCCGCAATTTATCACCGTTATATTTAGCCCCGGTCTCCGTCCGTGGGTGCATACGCAGGCATGTTTTTCCTTCTTTGCCGTTGTGTTTGGCCCCCAAGCTTGTTCTGAGCGGAGTCGAAGGATTCGTATTTCGGATTTGTGCGGGACACGAGTCACGGGCGACGAGCGACGTGGCTCGTCTTTAGCCAAAAAGATTCGGGCTCCAGACCCCTTGGAGTCTGAAGCCCTGTTTCCCGGCTAACCGCATTCCGCCGAACGCCAAAAGCGCTCAACGGCTCTCCCCAGAAAGAATTAACCAATTATCTAATTAACCACTCGCCCACGAGTCACAAGCGACGGGCGACGAGCGACGAATTTACACTTCCTTTGGCACCACGAAAGGCTTACGGTACCTCCGCGTAAGCAGCCTGTCGGCTCTCCGATTATCTATGAACTTCTCCGTCTCCGGATTAAACTTCAGCATCGGCCCAAGATTGTACGTGTTCTTCGACAAATCCAGCCCTAATGTCCCCTTAACGGTCTCGTTGATTGTCTCCCACGATTTGGCAACTTCTTCATGCTTGCCGAGTACATCGGGTTTAGTCGTGCCGGATACCTGCTCGCCGAGTCTGTAAGAGATATTGCCTAAGTGACAGCACGCGGCGGAAAGGTGCGCCTTTGTGATATCCGCGTGAAGTTTATCGCGCTTTCGGCTGCGCACACAGTAGATAAAGTTCTCGAAGATATCGCCCGGTCCCATCTCAACATCAACATCTACAAGTTTTTCACTCTTGTCCGAACCCTTCGGATAGAATTTTTCGCCCTTGATTATTCCTTCCTCAAGGAAGAACTCGTTACTGACTTTGGGTGGATACTTCTTACCGTCCACACCAGCTCTGTCAACCAAACCGATGACCTCGAACACGAGCAGCGGACCGCCGAAGTCCATAACCGTCAATTGGCAGTTCGGAGTCTGGGCCTGGTCGGTATAAGGCTTATGGCCTTCTGTCGAGTTTACCCATCGTCCGCCCATACTGATTACACTCTTTGGCAGCACTCCGCCGGGAATCGCCCAACGGGCAATGTCCATCTGATGCACCCCCTGGTTGCCTATCTCTCCGTTCCCGAAGTCCCAGAACCAGTGCCAGTTATAATGAACTAAGTTCTCATGGTAAGGCTGTTTCGGCGCCGGCCCAAGCCAGATATTGAAGTCCAGGTTTTCGGACGGCTCTTTGACCGGCTTAAAACCGATACTCCATCGACCGCTTCCATTCTTCGATGCCCACGCCTTGGATACCAACAGCTTGCCGTACTTACCGCTGGCGATAGCGGCCACCCGCTTGGCCCAATCCTTGTTGTCGCGGCCCTGTGTCCCGTGCTGTACTATCCGTTTATACTTCTCAGCCGCCTCGACACACTTGCGCCCCTCGAAGATATTATGGCTGCACGGCTTCTCCACATAAACATCCTTACCCGCCTGGCACGCCCAAATCGTAGCCAGCGAGTGCCAGTGGTTCGGAGTCGCGATGGATATCGCGTCGATATTCTTATTGTCCAGCAATTTGCGAATATCGACGTAGGTGTCAACAGGCTGCTTGCGGTCTTTGAATGACTTGGCACGGCGCTCCAGAACATTTCTATCCACATCGCACAGCCCCGCTAACCGCACTCCCTCCATCTTATCGAATGCGCCGATGTGCGACCCGCCTCGGCCGTTAATACCCACCACGGCCACCCGAATGTCGTCGTTTGCCCCGCGTACCCGCGAAAATGGCGCCAGCGCCAAACCGGCACTAACGGCGGCTGTACGTTTCATGAAGCCTCGGCGTGTAATAGGTTTCATTGCTAACTTCCTATTTTAAAGTTTATATTCGAAATTCACATTTTCGGCCTCGATAAAAGGCTCGTGCTCTCTTGAATCCAAATCTCGGCGCCTCCACCGATTATACAGGATGAGATTTGTACTTGGCATAATCACGTCAGAAAATATAACCTAAAGAAGGAGAGATAGCAAGAAAAGATTTGATAAAAGGACAGGTTTTTTGAATGTTGGTTTTTGATACTGTTGGCTCTTATCAATCCAGCCTGATTCCCTGCTGAATAAGCCACGTTTTCAAATCCCCCATTTCGCTGTCGAAAATCTCGTTGTCGTAGTCTTCTTCCAGCTTCCGGATGTTGGTGGCTAATTCAGGCTGTTCCTGCACGACATCGGTTAATTTCCTTTCGAATTCATCGCTGATGTCCCGCAGGTCATCAAGCTCAATTTGCAGTCCGAGAATACCCACCAGCCATCGTGTCACGGCCTCGATGCACTTGGGATTTTTACCCTGAACATAAGCAGGAATCATTGCCACCAGAGTTGCCATATTAACATTGTATTTGTGTGCGTTGACCGTCAGGTATGTAATGATACTGGCCGGCCCCTCGTAGTCGGTAAATCTTACGCTGTATTGCTCAAATCTCTTTTTAAACTTTTCATCGGAAACCGAACAGTGGATTCTTGGTTCGCGTGTATGGGGGACAAGGCCGGCAACGCTGCCGATGAAATATATCTCTTCGGCGCCGAATTCTGTACACAGCGAAAAGATACAGTCGGCAAATTCCTCCCACCGCAAATGCGGTTCTTTTCCGACAAAAAGTATCAGATTTTGCTCTTCGCTATAGTAGAAGGCATCCGTCGGCCGCTCATAGGATTCTATCAGGCCGTTCCGTATCCTCGTGTGCGGCCGAAATAACGCCGTGATTTCCATCGAGCCGGGAAAACTGTAGATATAGAATCCTTCCGGCTCAATCTCCGCGAATCCCCCGGCACTTAACTTGTCTATCAGATATTGTATCGTTCCCGTAGAGACGTTGCCACCGTCCATCCAGCCGGAAAGGCCCAATAATAGCCGAGGGCTCTTGAGTACAGGCCTTTTGTAGATATTCAGTTTACCTGGTGCCATTATCCTATTCTTTCGGTTGATAAACGGCCTTGTTTTATCATTTATTTACCCTTTTAGCCAGAAAATTCCCGACTGATAATGGCCCCGAAATTGGTTTTGTTTTGGCTTTGTTTTGGTTTTGTTTTGGCATTTTATTGGCATTAATTGGCTTTGAACCTGCTTCGCCAGAGGCTACGACAGGATAAATTGGGTTCGTTCCTGCTTCGCCAGAGGCTACGACAGGATAAATTGGGTTCGTTTTTCCCACGTTCACCAAGTGTCCAATTGCCGTATATCTTTGTTTTATAAGCTCTTACGTTCATTTGACTTTTTTTGAAATTGGGTTCGTTTTGCATAAAAGGTCTGATTTGTAAAGCGCTCACTACAAGTGTAAAGGAAAGAGGACAGGCACGAAGGAACAAAGGCACGAAGGAACAAAGGCACGAAGGAACA